>ERZ827108.716-NODE-716-length-52761-cov-4.018518_pt1 | contig 52761 bp, 41 predicted proteins | sample MGYA00519921_ERZ827108 | MGnify/ENA primary metagenome ERZ827108 (study PRJEB31778, sample SAMEA3449258) | human gut metagenome | biome: human gut; feature: human-associated habitat; material: faeces | place: United Kingdom | collected 2010/2012 ...
GCAGCACGCGGTCGGTCATCTTCTTCAGGTAGCCGTCGCGCGAGAGCATCATGGTCACGGGGTATTCCTCGACCTCGGGCTCGAGGTTCACCTCAACGATTTCCGAAGGCGCGACCAGGCCGGTTTTGCGCGGCATGACGTGTTTCTTGTTCACCGCAGCGAGCTCGTCGTGGATGACTTTCTTGATTTTCTTCTCGCTTGCGAGAATAGCGTTCAGCTCGGCGATGTCGGCCTCGAGCTTTTCGATATCCTTCGTGCGGTTGATAATGTATTCCTCGTTGATGTTGCGCAGTTTGATTTCCGCCACGAATTCGGCCTGGACCTGGTCGATATTGAAGCCCTTCATAAGGTTGGGCACAACGTCGGCCTCGAGTTTCGTGCCGCGAATGATCGCGATGGCCTTGTCGATGTCGAGCAGAATCGCCTCAAGGCCATGCAACAAGTGCAGGCGGTCGGTTTTCTTGTCCAAATCGAAGTTCATGCGGCGGCGGGTCGATTCGACGCGCCATGCCACCCACTCGCTCAAAATCTCGCGCACACCCATAACGCGCGGGTAGCCGTCGACGAGTACGTTGAAGTTGCACGAGAACGAGTCTTGCAGCGTGGTGGAGCGGAACAGCTTCGCCATGAGCTGCTCGGGGTCGACGCCCCTCTTCAGATCGATGGCGATGCGCAAGCCGGAGAGGTCGGTTTCGTCGCGGATGTCGGCGATTTCGCGCACCTTGCCCTCTTTGGAGAGCTTCACGATGCGGTCGATGATGACGTCGGTTTTGGTGGTGTATGGAATCTCGTACACTTCGATGATGCGCTCATCGGGCAGGTAGCGCCAGCGCGAGCGAATTTGGAAGCTGCCGAGGCCCGTGTTGAAGATGCGCTCCATTTCCTCGCGGCGGTAGATGATTTCGCCGCCGGTGGAGAAATCGGGCGCAGGCATGTATTCGAGCAGGTCGCACTCGGGGTCGCTCAGGAAGTGCATGGTTGCCGTGCATACTTCGTTCAGGTTGAAGCCGCAAATATCGGAAGCCATGGCAACGCCGATGCCCTTGTTCGCCGACACAAGAATGTTGGGGAACGTGGTGGGCAGAAGGCGCGGCTCCTTCATGGCGCCGTCGTAGCTGTCCACGAAGTCGACCGGGTCTTTGTCGATGTCTTTGAAAATCTCGGCGCAAATCGGCGAGAGCTTGGCTTCGGTGTAACGCGAGGCCGCATAGCTCAGGTCGCCGGAATAGTATTTGCCGAAGTTGCCCTTCGATTCGACGAACGGCGCGAGCAGCGCCTCGTTGCCCGTGGCGAGACGCACCATGGTCTCGTAGATGGCGGAATCGCCGTGCGGGTTGAGCTTCATGGTTTGGCCGACGATGTTCGCACTTTTTTGGCGCGCGCCGTTCAGCAGGCCCATTTTGTACATGGTGTAGAGCAGCTTGCGGTGCGACGGCTTGAAGCCGTCGATTTCCGGGAATGCGCGCGACACGTTCGTACTCATGGCATAGGGCATGTAATTCTGCTCGAGCGTTTGCGTGATGGGCTGCTCCATGACCTCGGAATGCAGGCCGATCACGTTGGGATTGTCAACGTGCTTTTTCTTCGGTTCGGTTTTGGTCTTCTTCTTTGTTGCCACGGTTTCCCCTTGGTGCGTGTATCAGGCTCATCTATCGAACCGCTGGGCGGTTCGAGCGGTTATATGGCGTTACTGCAGGTCGAGCTGGTCGAGATATTCCTTGCCGTGCTCGGCGATGTGGCGCTTGCGGCCCTCGTCGTCGTTGCCGAGAAGCAAGTTGAACATGTTCTCCATGGTGGCGACGTCTTCGGGTTCGACCTTGATCAGGCGACGCGTTTCGGGGTTCATGGTGGTGAGCCACATCATGTCGGGATCGTTCTCGCCAAGACCTTTTGAGCGGTTGATCGAGCATTTCTGGTCGCCGATTTCCTTCAAGATGTTGTTTTTCTCGAGGTCGGTGTAGGCGAAGTACGTCTTTTCCTTGCAATTGATTTCGTACAGCGGCGACTCGGCGATGTAGACGTAGCCCTCGTCGATGAGCGTGGGCACAAGGCGGTAGAGCATGGTGAGGATGAGCGTGCGAATATGGTAGCCGTCAACGTCGGCGTCGGTACAGATGATGACCTTGCTCCAGTTGAGGTTGTCCAAATCGAAGGTGCCCAGGTTCTTCATGCGCTTGTCTTTGACTTCGACGCCGCAACCCAGAACGCGCAGCAAGTCCATGATGATGTCAGACTTGAAAATGCGCGGGTAGTCTTCCTTCAAACAGTTGAGAATCTTGCCTCGAACAGGCATGACGCCTTGGAACTCGGCATCGCGCGACGTGCGAATGGCGCCCGCTGCCGAGTCGCCCTCGACGATGTAGACTTCACGGCGGCCTTTGTCTTTCGATCGGCAGTCGATGAACTTCTGCACGCGGTTGGCCATGTCAGTTTTCTGCTGCAGATTGGTCTTGATGCTCTGGCGCGTTTTCTCGGCGTTTTCACGCGATCGCTTGTTGATGAGCACCTGCTCGACGATTTTGCCGGCGGCTTCCTTATTTTCGATGAGATACGTGGTGAGACGTTCCTTGAAAAACGCCGTCATGGCCTGCTGGATGAAGCGGTTGTTGATGGCCTTCTTCGTTTGATTCTCGTAGGACGTTTGCGTCGAGAAGCAGTTGGTCACGAGCACGAGGCAGTCTTGCACATCTTGCCATTTGATGGCGGTCTCGTTTTTGGTGTATTTGTCCTGCGACTTGATGTATGCGTCAAGAGCGCTGGTCAGAGCGCTGCGCGCAGCTTTTTCGGGCGAGCCGCCATTTTCGAGCCACGACGAGTTGTGGTAGTACTCCTGCATTTGGAAGGTGCGCGAGAAGCACAAACACGCGGTGATTTTAACGTTGTAATCGGGCAAGTCGTCGCGGTCGCGGCCACGACGGTCGGCCTGGATGAAGAACGGCTCGGTCAAATAATCGGCGCCGACCTTTTCCAGCACATAGTCTTCGATGCCCTTGGGGTAGCAGAAGTCTTCCTCGGTGAAGCCTTCGGGGCCCTCGAGGCGTAAGCGGAAGGTGACGTTGGCGTTGACGACTGCCTGGCGACGCATGGTTTCGCGATACCAGTCGGCAGGAATGTCGATGGACGTGAAAACCTCGAGGTCGGGGCGCCATTTGATGGTGGTGCCGGTGCGGTTTTCGTCGGAAGGCTCAACTTGGAGTGCCTTCTTCTTGGCGCCGACGACTTTGCCCTTCTTGAAATGCAGGGAGTATTTGTTGCCGTCGCGCCAGACGTTGACATCCATGTATTCAGAGGCGTACTGCGTGGCGCACGAGCCCAGGCCGTTGGTGCCGAGCGAGAAGTCGTAGTCGCCGCCTTGGTTGTTGTTGTATTTGCCGCCTGCGTACAGCTCGCAGAAAACGAGCTCCCAGTTGAAGCGCTTTTCGGTGGGATTCCAGTCGAGCGGGCAGCCGCGGCCGTTGTCTTCGACCTGAACGGAGCCGTCGGCAAAGGCGGTAAGCGTGATGAGGTCGCCATAGCCTTGGCGGGCTTCGTCAACCGAGTTGGACAGAATCTCGAAGGCGGCATGAGCGCAGCCGTCCAGGCCATCGGAGCCGAAAATGACGGCGGGGCGCAAGCGTACGCGCTCCTCGTCTTTCAGCTGGCGAATGCTGTCGTTGCCGTAATTGGCCGTGGTGTTTGCCATTCTCGCTCTTTCAACAATAGTGTTTCTTGCGCGGCCGCCATCCCCTTGCGGCCACTACCCCGCCCGCGCGGCGCCGCCTTTGGCCAGCCGCCCATGCGCGAGGTCGTAAAGCCAGAACCTTCTGGCCGTTGTGCTCAAGTGCAAGACTTTAGCACAAGGCACCAATCTGCTGAAACAATGTTCACAGCAAAAATATCAAACAGACGTTCGTTGAATAGGAAATGCAAACGGCCGCCCAGGGAATTGCCCATGGGCGGCCGAACAGGAAGGAGGGGCAGAATTTAGTTTTTGAAGCCTCGGTCGGCGACGGTGGAAGCCAAATCGATATGCGCGCGGCGGTCGCATACGGCGCGCGCCTTATGCGGGCAATGAAATAGCCGCCGAACACCACCGCGTACACCACGACGTTTTCTTGCGCAACCACGCGCCCGCCGCCGAAGGCTCCAACATAAGCAGCAAATGCGCAAAAACCAGCACATAGAACGCGTACGCCATGCTTTGCAGGCGCTTCCACGACTTCGCCTTCAATCGACGCAACAATTCGACCATGCCAATAAGACGGCGCAAGCGTTCTTCCGAAGCCATGGAATTATCAGCCATTAGGGCTCCTTCGTTGAACAACGGGAGCGACTGCGCGCCCCCGTTGAATGAATCGATCGGCTATTTCAAATAGTACACGCAGGGACCCGTGCCGGCTTCTTCGTTCAGCAGCTCGTATTCGCGGCACTGATTGCTGCCGCCCTGGCCGTATGCACGATGCGCATCGCTCCGCAATGGGAGAAAGTGGTAGTTCTGCGTTTGGGCCGTTACAATCGCACCGTCGGCCCTGGCATCTACGCAGTTATTCCCTTTATCGAGCATACCGCAGCGCATGTGGACCAACGCGTCATTACCACCACGTTTTATGCCGAAGAGGCGTTGACGGAAGACTTGGTTCCCGTTGACGTTGATGCGGTTTTGTTTTGGGCGGTATGGGACCCCACAAAAGCGTGCATCGAAGTGCAAGATTTCCGCGGCGCCGTGGTTCGCTCGGCGCAAACCGCGCTGCGCGATGGTATAGGCTGCGTGGAGCTTTCGGAGCTCTCGTACCGCCGCAAGCAGCTCGATGCCGACGTGCAAAAGCTGATGGACGACAAAGTGGCCGAATGGGGCATCACCATTTCCAGCGTGGAGATTCGAAACATCTACGTTCCCAAGGAATTGCAAGATGCGCTTTCCAAAGAAGCGCAGGCCAAGTGCGAGCGCGAGGCTCGTATTACGCTGGCCGAAGCCGAACGCGACGTTTCCGAAATATACGTCGAAGCCGCTGACGTATACGGCCGCAACGAGCTTGCCGTGAAGATTCGCTCGATGAACCTGGTGAACGAAAGCGTGAAGGAACGCGGCGGCATGATGGTGGTGCCGAGCGCCTACACCGAAGGCTTCAACCAAGCAGAAAAAGGTGCGAAGGGCGCCGAGCAATAGAGCCACTCGCCGGCCAAGAGCGCCGTCGCGACAAAACCCACGGTAATCGACGCCCCACTCAGAACGGCAGACTATGCAATGGCGCCCAAATCGCGGGCAACCGCGCGCTGCAGGTATTCGCTGCGCGATTTGTTTAGGCTCTTCGCTTTCTTCGAAAGGGCATCGTATTGCGAGCGGGGCATTTTGAACGTCACGGAAACCGGATTCTCATTGCAAAGTTTTGGCCGGCCCTGCGGACGAACGAGCCATTCGCCCGGTTCGCCAGGGTAATCTCCCCCGGCGGCTGCATCGGAAAGCTTCTCGAAATAGGCATCGTTGACCGAAACTCCGCCCTTCAACGTGTATTCCATTTCAGCCTCCTAAAGCAAATCCAGTTCCTTGGCCATTTTGCCTTTTTACTGCTATTCCACCGTGCCTATTCTTTCTTGAAGCTGCTTCGCAGAATGCACGTCGAGCTTCTGGTACACATGCTTCTTGTGCGTGTTCACCGTCGAAACTTCTATGACAAGCTGCTTTGCGATTTCCGATGGCTTCTTCTTGTATGCAAGCAGAAGAAGCACCTCTTCTTCCCTTTTGCTAAGGCCAGCTTCTTCTGCCAATTCGTGGCAGCGCAAACCAAGTCGCGATTTTTCCGGAAGCAGACCCATATCCTTAGAAATGGGCGTTTTAACGATGCTTCCCCAGGAATCGTCGAGGTTCTTTTCTGCAAACGCCCTTATGCAAACAATGCAAAACAACGCCGCCAACAGCCCCGATGCGATCATAAGTGCCAACACGGTTTCAGATGTGAACGATGAAATAACCCAACGTGCCAAGGAATCGCCACAATGCCCCGCGGTAAGAGCCACCGCCAATTCCGCAGAGAAGAGGAACGTCGAATTGTAGAAATTCCTATACACAAGATTGCCGAGTATGGAATACATCAGCATAAGGCACAGCTCGTACGAGACGCATGCAAGAACCCCAGGTACAAGCGGCCCTGGACGCCCGTATGCCAAAAAGGCGGCTACGGCCGCAAGCATGAGCGCAAGCGACGAACGCCAAAGCCATTTGAACTCAAACGCATCGCCCACTTTCAAAAGCACCGCGAGCACGCACAAAGCGGCGACAATGACACCAGGGTTGCCGTTCGTTCCAAGATCGTTTCCAATGGCCCTCAAAATAAAAGAAAGCGCAAAGGTCCCCGTAAGCACGACCATAAACGGCTTTCTTGGGAAAGAGCACAGGCTCTCTGCTGGAGCGGAAGCGTCGTTTTCGCCTTTTGGGGCAATGGCGGCAACATCACAAGCAAGGGCATCACGCGCCATGGCCAGCGTGAGCGTCGCAAGTATCGCAACCAGGCATAGCGATACCCAAAGCCTATCGAGGCTCATTCCGCCGCAAAGCCAGATGATCGCAACGCGGCATATTGCGGCAACCGCATAAACGAAAAGGAAGTTCACCGGATTCAGATGGCTTAATACCTCAAACCACATCACGAAGAGAAGCGCCACGCCCGCACCGCCAACTATGGCAGAAGCCGACAGCAACAACGAATTCTGCAAGCCAAGAAGCATAGATCCGTAGTTCACGCACGTTGACGCCATGAGGCAAAAGCACGTCAGCGCAAGGCGTCGATTGCTCGAAACGATCGTACGACCCACCCCCACGAACCGAACAACTACGGCCATCACGATTGCCAGAACGATAGTGCCCGCATCGAACAGCGCGAAAAGCGCGTCGTGGTTGGCCGCGTAGACTACCGGCGAATTGATGTAATTGAGCTCGGTCCACGTCGATATAAAGCCAACGCCGAGACATGATGCCGGCACGGCAAATCTCTCTTTAACGCAAGAGCGCAAGGCGCCGATTTGTCGCATGAAGCATCCCTCCCCGAAAACGACACGCGAGCAATATGACAACGCTTTTCACGCATCGCCAAACCCTCGTTCGCTTCATCTTATCTTTCGCGAGGCTGTTTTTGGGCGCTCCCCTTGATTCAACTCGGGCAAAAGGGAGGTTTACCCTACTTTTTGGGCAATTTAGGGTAGGCCCTACCAATAAAATCGCCCGCTTTTTGAAACGGAAAAGCGATTTCGAAACCAAGCCGCTTCCCTATTATTCACGCCATCGGCAGGCGAATCGGAAGAACGCGGAAATTGAGGGACCGCACGCTTCGCCGCCCCAACGGCCAAGAGGACGTTTTGAAATAAAGCCGTTAGGGGAAACGCCGAATGGGATTCATAAGGCAAGGAGGAGCCATGGAACTCACACGCAGGAACTTCATAGTAGGCGCGGGCGTCGCCGCGGGCGCATCGGCACTGGCTGGGCTTGCAGGCTGTAGCTCGCAAGGCAGCACATCGTCTTCCGCTTCCGCAACGGAGACCAAAGAAGCGTCCAAAGCCGCCGAAGGCGCGCGTTGGAGCTGGGACGTTAAACCCGACTTACCATCGGACGACGAAATTGTCGAAACGTATGATTGCGACATCTGCGTGTGCGGCTTAGGTGTTGCCGGCCCGCTCGCCATGTACTACGCAATGCAAAAAGGCTACAACGTTGTCGCATTGCAGAAACTCGAATGCATGCACAATGGCGGCGGCGGTTGCGGCGTGTTCAACACCAAAGACCCCGAAAAGTGGGGGCTCGAAGGCGGCTACGATTACTCGAAGGTAATGCAAGAGCTCGTCGATTCAACGTATGGTCGTGCAAATCATAAGCTTATCCGCCGCATGGTGTTCAAATCGGGCCCCGCTGTGGAGTGGATCGCCGAAAACGTGCCCGGCACCACGCTTTCCTTCATCCCGCTCGACGGCAACCACCTTGGCACATCTTGGGAAATCAAAGGGTGGCAAAGCACGAAAACCGGCATTGGCGCCGTAGGCGAGTGGATGTGCAACTGGGCCGTCGATAACGGCGGAACCATTCTGTATGAAACCCCCGCAACTCAGCTTATCCAGGATTCTTCGGGCCGCGTAACAGGCGTTATCGCGCAGAACAAAGAAGGTAAATACGTCAAGGTGAATGCCACCGAGGGCGTCATCTTGTGCACGGGCGACATCATCGACAACGATGAGATGCTCGAATGCTTCAACCCCCAAGGCCTTGGCCTTGCCCATTTCAATGCGCGCAACGGCCTCGACGGCGATGCCACGAAAATGGGAATTTGGGTTGGCGCGGCGATTGAGCACACCCCCGCAAACACCCAATTGCACCTCGACGTTTCGGGCAATTCCTGCTTCAAGGGCGCGCCGTGGCTCACGCTGAACAAGAATACCGAGCGCTTCATGAACGAGAACCAGTGGTTCGAGTTCGTAACCAACTCCATTCGCGACCAGCCCGACCACGAATGCTGGCAGATCATCGACAGTCATCTGCTCGAACATGGGGACAAGTACGTGCGCGCCTTCTACCCGGCATTCCCGCCAAGCCAAGACGACCTCGACAAAACCATCGCCGATGGCACAGGATTCAAGGCCGACACGCTTGACGAGCTGGCAAAGCTCGCCGGGCTTGACGCAACGAAGTTGAAGGCTGCGGTTGAGCGCTTCAACGGCTTCGTCGATGCGGGCTACGACGAAGACTTCTTCATGGACCCCGAATACCTGCAGTATGCGGGCATCAAGGATGCGCCCTACTACGCTTTCCATTACGTCAATGGCATCAACTGCACCGATGCAGGTCTGCTTGTCGACGACGAGATGCGCGTGCTGAACGAAGACGGCGAGATTATTCCCGGCCTCTACGCAGCGGGCAATGCTTCAGGCGGCATGTTCGGCCCCGATTACCCGGCACGTTTCGGCGGCTTCTCAGTTGGCCGCGCGGCAACAGGTGGCATGGTGGCCGTCCAATCCATCATGGGAACCGTCGAGGAAGATTTCTAGCGGCAAGAATCGCTCGCAGCGGTTCTGGGGCATAGCATATCGATACAGCAGGGAGCGGTTCATTGGACCGCTCCCCCTCTTTGATGGGGTCTTAAAGCAGCCGTCTAAGGCGACCTTTTGCCTATCTCCAAATGCGATTCCCAACAATATCCATTGCGAGATTTGGCTTAAGACGCCAAGCGGCCGCGCTCTTTATCGAGGCGTTCCTTCAGCCACATCTTGATAATGGCCTGCCTGTTGATTGCAAGAAGTTGCGCCTGCTCGTCTATTGCAGCACCTTCAGCTCCTTAGCTTGCGCGTGGCGCACGCGAGTGCGACCGCGCACGCCAATGTAAGCAGCGTTAAGCCAATGCCGACGATCGGAAGAGGGTCGGACGTACGGGCAAATTGGCTTGCACCGCTTTGCGCAGATTGATTGCTCGCCGTTTCCTGGCCGGAGGGAGTTGCCGGCGCCTGAGGAACATCGGGATTAGGCTTTACGACCTCGGTCGAATCGCCATTCGAAGGCGGATTTACCTCCGAACCGCCCGGCTGGGGCTTTTCGATTTTCGACCATGTTCCATAAAGCATCATGTTGGCCGAAACCGTGGAACCGTCGACGAAACGCTGCATGCAACCCTCGTCGGTATACCATCCGTCGAAAATCCAACCAGGGGCAGCATCTTGCACGGCGGCCGAATACAGCTCGTCGCGCTCCACCGTGGTTGCCGCAGGGGGCTGTACGGAAGTGGGCTGCTCGTCTCCAACCCATTGATAGGCCACTGTGAAGCACGGCATATACGTCATCCAATCGCCCTCAACATGGCTGTCGCCAATATGCAGGCCCTCGGGCATTTTTGAGCTGGGCACGAACAGGTGGTTTTCGTCTGCGCTGTCTGCGGCGGTATCGGCGCCGGCCTCATCGTCGTATTTCACCAGCTTCGTGCCTATTTTGACAGCCGCGGAATCTTCGACATCGTACTTTTCGCTTGTAATTGAAATGGGCTCGTCTTGAGACGCGCCATCGAACACACGGTTGACCTCAATGTATTTCCCTTCAGGAAGATATACGTCGTTGTTGGTCGCAACCTTTGCGTTGTCGGCAACCTTCAACGCGCCTTCAACATAAATGCCATCACCGTCAATCGAGAGATGCCCTTCCGTGGAAACGGGGCCATTGCCAGAAACCTGGGCGCCGCCGCTCAGCTGCAGCGTGGAATTTTCGTCGATGAAATAGCCGCCGCCCATCAGCAACGCCTTATTCGAACCTACGCAACCATCGCTTTGCTCAAGCTCAGACGCATTCAAGAATATGCCTCCGCCGTAGCCCGCAGAATTACGCGTGATTTCGCCAGACGCCATCGTGGCCTTATCTGAGTACACGAAAATACCGCCGCCGAAGTTCAGGGCGCTGTTGTCGACGATCGAACCGCCCTTTATGGAAAGCTTCGATGTGTTAAAGAATGCAGCGATGCCGCCGCCTGAGCCATCGGGTACCTGATTATTCGAAATCGCGCCATCATTTACTTCAACGGAAACATGTTTGCCTCCCTGGGGAAACGTACAGATAGCGCCGCCATATACATGGGCAGAATTGCCAGAAATCGTACCGCCATTCATAACGAAGTCGGTATCGTGCGCAGGAATGCTGTTAGGTCGCTTATCGTCGCCACCAACGCTAGACATTTCCTGATAATCGGCCAAATAGATTCCGCCAGCATACCCCGGCTGTTCGCCCGCCACATACGTCGAATTGTTTTCGATGTTTCCGCCGTTCATAACCATGTGTGCAGCGATGACGGCAACGCCTCCGCCGCGATTCGCAGAACAATTAGAAATTGTGCCACCGTTCATGGTGTAAGTCCCATTGTTGGCAATGAACACACCGCCGCCGTATTCGACGTTATAAAGCGAGCAATTCTGGATGAGAGAGCCTTCGTCCATTGTAAGATTCAAGCCATATCCCTCAACGGCGCCGCCCATTTGGCTTGAGCGATTGTTTTGCAGTACGCAGCCGTTTTCCAATGTCAATTTAGTGGACGTGTCATTCGAAACGGAGCCAATAAGGCCATCACGACCGCTTGCAGCTTCGTCAGCCGAATCACCCTAGCCGTCGACCACAATGTCGGAAAGCGTTAAATCGGCGCCCGCTTCAAGAGAAATCAGATGGCCGCCAACAGCAACCTTGCCAGCTTCTCTACTTGGCATACGCTTCACGCATGCATTCGTATAGCCCTTCAAATCCCAACTTTGAATACCGCTTACAGAGTAATTGCTCAGATAGATAGTACCGCCGTCTTTCACGAGCAGCGCTTTCGCGCGTTCGAACGTTTTCACGGGGTCGTCGGCGCCACCCAAGTTGGCGTCATCGCCGTCTTGCTGGCTCACATACACCTCGCTTACGGTTCCCTCGCCGGCCGCCCAGGCCGCATGCACGCCGCCCATGCCGAGCAAGCCCATCATAAGTGCAGCGAGCGCCGCGCAAACGACGGCTATCTTGCATCTGTTCTTAGCGCTTTCCATATCGCGCCCCTCTCCTGTGAGATATGCCAATCGCGGCTGCGCACGTCGCCACAAGCGCCGCCGCGATAATCACTATGAACCGGGCTTGGTCGTTTGTCTTGCTGAAAACCGAGCCCAGAATGTCGCCCGATGACGCGTCGCCCGAAGACCCGCCGCCAAGCGAGGCGCCGCCCGACGAGCCGGAAGCCGCATACTCGCCCGAATCGTCCTCGAACGTCACAATCCATTTCACGTTGCACGAAGCGTCGGCCGCTTCGTTGCCAATCGAAACGGGAACCGACAAATGCAAGTGCACCGTTTCTGCACCCGGCTTGTCGAACGTCGCAATGCGAACCGGCTGCGAAAACACACTTGCAACCGAGCCGTCGCCCACAACCGCCCCGTCTCCGCTGCGCGCCGAAAGCGAAACGTCCTCCAGCACATTCGCGGAAGCATCGTCAACGAACGCCTGCACATACACGCGAACAGTCCCCCGCGCATTGCCCACCTGCACATTCACATCTTGGTCGCGTTCGTCGCCCGGCATGAGCCCTTTGAAATTCGCGAACAAATCGCCGTTTTCGCCGGCGTGCGATATTGTGGCTTCGTGCGTAGAGGCGTCGTAGGACGCAGTGGGAACGTCGGCCGCAAACGCCTTTGCCGGAACGACGAAACACAGCGCGCAAAAGAGCACCGCAAGAACGCCGACCGAACCGCGCATCGCGCGCCTCAACAAACCGCCCATGCTATTCGCCTCCCCCAGCGTTGGGAGGCACAAGCGATCCGTCGCTTTGCACCGTGCATCCCCACGCCTGCTGCACCGCATCGGCAGGGTTCGCCTGAATGGCCTGGCTCGATATGTCCACGACCAAATGCCTGCCTTCGACATCGGAAGCCGAAGACACCGACTCCAGCAGCACGCCCGTTTGGCCCAGCGGCGCAACTGCGGTACTCCAATACCAAAAGCCGTCAGGGCCCTGCGACCACCCAGCGTCGCTCGACCAATCGATCTTGTAATCGGTGTTGGCAACGGGTTCATCCCACACGCGCGCGCCGTCGTGGTCTTGCCAATAAATATCGACCTGCGCGCGCATGTATGCGGGAGTGCTTCCATCGTTCGTCAGCTTCACGTCGCTTTTAACCGCGCCGCCAAGCGTCTCGGAAACGCTGGGCTGCACAACACCAATGCCGAATTGGTTCGCGAGCACGCCCGTGGCGGAAAGCCAGGCGAACGTGCCGGCTGCGGCGCACGCAACCACCAAACACGCCGCAACAAGAAGCCTCCGCGGGTCACGCAAGCGAGCATGCCACGAGCCACTCGAGGGGCCCACCGCCGCTTCGCGCGGTTCTGAGGCATCCAATTCGAATGTCTCAGAGGCCTCATCGGGAAATTCGTAAGGCTTCAGGCTATTCCCCATTGACGTTCGCCTTCCTCGATACAACTCCGTTTCCCCAAACGTTCTTCGCGCGAGACGAGCCATCGAGCCACTGGCCATTGGCTTTCTCGTTGATGAACGTCACGGTTGCGTCATTGGTGCTCGTTGCGGCCGAAACGCCTACTTCACCCGTCGACGAAGAAACGCCGCCGACCAAAATGTTGGTCGAATAGCGCCAAGCCCATGCGTTCACTTCTTCAACCCGATACGAGCCCGCGGGAACGCTCAACTGGGTCTGGGCCTCGAATACCGAAGAACCGTTCGAATCGGTCGCAGAAGAAGGCAGGGTTATGGAAACGGTGCGGGACTGCTCTTCCCCGTCGCCTTCAGCGAACTTCGTCACCTTGAACAAGAACGTCTGGCCCGCCGACGCGACATCGGCGCACTGCTTCACAATGGTGAGCGTGTGGGTGGATGGGAAATCGAATACCGCATTGCCCGCGCCCTGGTCGCCCTCGCCCGTCTTTTTGGACTGAAGGTAATCGGCTGCGTCAAACGAGCCGGCACCGGTACCCGTGCTGTAAAGCGAAACGTAAAAGCCGTTGTCGGGCGCCTGTGTGGCTTCGATATTGCCAGCGCCATCCACCGAATACGACACGCGCTGAACGGTTACCGTGAGCTGCGTTCCCATGAACGGCGCGGCGAAGCACGCTTTGATGGGCGCCTTGTCTTTGCCGCCGTCAACTGAATTTCCCGCCGTGGGGTCGAGCTGCCACTTCAGCTTGGCTGTCATATTGTTGGCCTCGCCGGCAACCGCGCCATCCGAGGTGTCGTGGGCAATCACGTAGAACGTGTTCGGGTACAAATCCATGTTCTCGTCAATGGGTTCATCCTTGAAATAGTCCCATGCGACGATCTTTCCATCGCTTTTGACCCATTGCCACTCGCGGAACATCTCTTTGTAAGTGTCGCCCGTATCGGCAGCGCGCTTGGCCAGGCTTGCGGCTACATCTACGTAGGCGTCGGAATCGTAGGCGACGTCTTTCTCGGTGGTCTTTTGGTTGCCGTTTTCGTCGTAAATGGGATTGCCGTCTTCGTCGATCGCCGGAACTTGAACTTGTTGGATGAAGCCCGCCGCGCGGGCACGCGCGCTCCCTTCTTCAACATCGGCCTCGTAAATCACGGCGCCGGTTGAATCGTGGTAGCGCACCTTGAGCGGGGATTTCTTGTACACCGCCGTGTACACCGTGCCGTCGGCGAAAGGCTCCGAGCCCTCGAGCACGTAATCTTTCTCACTGGTCATAAGGCTATACGAGCTGTCGGACGCATAATCGCGCGACCAGCCCACGAAATCGTAGCGTTGGCCATTTTTGCCCGTCACGTTGTCGGCCGCCTTCACCGCAAGCGAAACCTGGTCGCCGTTTTCGGTTCGCGCAAGGCCGCGCACGCTTTCTGGGTCGGTAAGTTCGCTGTCTATATTCGATTGCACTGCAACCGTGGTTGCCCTATATACCGGGAACAATTCCATCGGCGCATTCACCACCGTCGAAGCGGTTGCCAAATCGGTCGAAGGCGACCAAATGACGAAATTGGTATTGCTGCTGGGACGCTCGGCCGTCCAGCCCACGAATACATGGAACCCGTCACCGGCCGCAGTATCGACGTCGCTCGCTTTGAACGTGGGCTTCGGCATGCCGCCATTCAAGTTGCCCAGAATATCGCCCGCCTGCGCTACCTTGCCATCGATATCGGCGGCATTCAGGTGGTACACCACCGCGAGCGGCGTATAGTACGCCACGAACGTGTAGGTGCCGCCCGCGTCCACCGTGTAGGAATAGGTGTCGTTGTCTCCCGTCGACGGAATCTTGTGAATGGTTCCATCGGGCTTTTCGATTTCCACCTTTGTGAGCTTGTAAAGATCGTCGCCGCCTTTGTAGACCGGCGTGGTTATATCGGGCTGGACCGAAGCCGATATAACCCCGTTGGCCTCGCTCAGCACGGGAGCGATGCTATAGCTGGGGGCGTTTACCGTATCGGTTCCATCAAAACCCGCGCGGTGCAGGTTGGTGGTGTAGCGCACGTCGTATTTGGCGTAGACCGGGTACACATCCTGGGCCTGGGTAACGGTATAGTCGTCCGTAACCAGGTACGGCGTGACCTTGGCAGGGTCGCTCGTCACGAATTGGTCGCCCACAACGTCGTAGATGTAATTCCACACGTCGGAATCTTTGGCGACTTCAGCGGTAGTTATCCAACCGAGGAACTTGTAGCCAGGCACGGCCATCGCGTCCGCATTGGGCGAAGCCTGCATCGTAAGCTCCGGGTTTACGCTTCCCTTGCTCCCATCTACCGGGTCGGCGCTAACCGTCGTTGTAGTCCTCATGAATGGGTATTTGTACGTATACATCGTATCTTCGTTCATGAGCAACGAAGATTCATAGCGGCGCGTGCCCTCCACTTTAACGCTGTCGTCCTTTGCATAGAAAGGCACATTGGCCGTTACCATGGCCCGACCTTTATAAACACGCGAGTTCACCGTTCCCAAAGTGCCAGTCGACATCGGGTTTTTCACATAAGTCCAGTTGTCCGCATCGCGGTACTCGCTTTCAAGCGTCCAAAAGTGCAGCGTATACCTAGCGTTTGTCGGCGTGAAAGTGAATTTTGATCCTGCGTTTTCATATGACTCGGCTATGCTGCCCGATCCCGGAAAATCGGTATCGAACATCACCTTATACAGCGGGTCGGCCCCAGAGTCGTTACGCAGATTATGCGAATACGCATTCAACGGAGCGGTTATCTTCGTTTCAGAAGTGAAGCGAGACGTGCAAGAGTTCGATTCCGAAGAGCTAGTGCCGTGGTCAACATGGGCCGGCCCCCAATGGACGACGTCTTCCCTGATGTAGGAAACGCCGGTGATTGTTTCAAAAGGCGTCTCGTACCCCTGCCATTTCGAATACACGAGCTCGCTATCAAAGTTATCGTTGCCGCTGCCGTTATGGAAGGAACGGGCGTAATAATCTACCCGGTACTCGAAACGTGCCGTATACACGTGCTCTTCGGTGAGGTCGACATTCGCGGGCAGCGTATAGCTGGCATCGCGGCTCACGCGCACGTCCACGCTGTTGCCGTTGACACGCTTGGTTTCATACCATCCCAAGAAGCGGTAGCCATCGGGCAGTGCGCCGCCTTCGGCAAGCGCTTTGCCGCCTGCGTCGCGCACTGCAATGGTGTATTCGGTTGTCGCGCCAGATGTCTCGCTGGCAACGGCCGTCGAGCCCACTCCCTCGCGCAAAGTGGTATTGCTCGAGCCGTCTTGTTCATTTCCTTCGAATACCGTGACGATGTTCGACGAATAGTCGGTGTACACCGGGTAGAAATCCATGGGTTTCGTCACCGTTATGGGCTGGCCCACCGCGAAAAATCGGCCGTCGCTTTTCAATGCGGTCAAATCGCCCGAGGCTATGGATTCATATGCGCCCGATGTCGCGGAACTGGGCTTATTCGTCCAGCCGATAAACGTGGCGCTGGAGGAACTCGGCGCTGCTTTGGGAATGGCCGGCGTAATGCTCGCGCCATACCGGTACCAATCGGCGCTGGTATCGGTATTTTCCACACCCGTTTCGGCGGTTATAACCGTGCCCTTCACATCGTGGAACAGCACCTGAGCCTGGTACGACGCGATGAACAAATCGTTGTCGGCGAAGCCATCGTTGCCGCCGGCGTTATTGGCGACGTATTCGGAAGACGCGTCGTGCGCCGCGTTTTCCTGCACGCGCTTTCCGGCATCCACGGCCTTGTCGTCAGTTTTCCCATCGAACCACGAAGCGTCTTCGTCGATGGCGTTCGCGGTCACACTGCGTTCGCGGAACCACCCCATGAAGCGATACCCCTGGTTGGCGTCGCTCGCAACCGAAGAATCTTTCGCGGCGGTTTCTTGCGCGAATGCCACGGCCGTGTCGCCTTCTGCAAGCCCCTGCGCCGTGCCGGCCAAAACCGCTGAGACGGCGAAGCTATAGGGGTCGCTCGTTCGCCAAGTTTGGTTGCCTTAATGGTCACGTTGCCCGCACCGGGGAAATCCAAGGTGGCCTTCACGCTTTCGCCATGCACGGGAATTCCCAGCTTGTAATCCATGACCCACTTGTTCACATGGCTGCCGTTGCCGGTGGAGCGCGTAACGCCTCCCGCGAAATCGTAATCGTGGCTTTCCCATAGCGCGCGGTCTACGTAGCGGTCGTCGCTCCACGGACCAAAGCCCGCACCCGTTGCAGTTTTGTCGCCCGCGAGCGCATAGACCGTCTTCTTCGAGGCGTCGCCTTGGCTTGATCCCGACGTGCTTACGCTGGGATCGTAGTAGCAATCAGTTATAACGGCGTCGCCGTTGTTGGCGCGCCCCGCAATGCCGCCCAGGTTCACATCGTTTTGGATAATGGGGATAACCGCCACCGGGTTGTACTGGCGCGAGCTCAAATCACCCGCATAGTGGCTGCGCGTAATGGCATTGCCATCGGCCTTGTCGATGCGTCCGGCCAAGCCGCCCGACCACGCAAGCGTCACCGCGACAATGCTCACGTACGAGGCCGAATAGCTGTAGCATTTCGCAGTAGAGAAGCAGTCAACGATTTGCGCGCCGCCGCCCATGCGGCCGACGAAGCCCGAAGCGTACACGTTGTTGCCGCCCAAGGCGCCAACCGCCACGTCGTATTTGTTGGTGACGTCGGTGGCGGCCTTTACCGTGCCGTCGTCGTTGCGCGTGGGGGTAACGCGGCTGTATTCGATGGTGGAATCGTCGACGTATCCGGCGAAGGCCGACATATACAGGCCCTCACCACCCAGCGCTTGCACGCCCGACGTGGTGTTGTCCACCGCGCGCCCGCCGCGCACTTCGCAGTTGTACACCGTGCAGCCCGAAAGCTCGCCGGCAATAAGGCCGCCTTCAAATCCGGCATTGGTAATAAGATTCAAAGCATTGTTCGCGCAGGTCACATGCAGGGTGCTTTCCATCACCATAACGTTTTCGATATGCGTGTTCACCGCTTTGCCCACGATGATGCCGCCGCGGAAATCGGCCCACACGTCGGCATCTTCCACCAAGAAGTTCTTGATGGTGGCGCCGTTGGTTTCGGCGAAGAAGCCTGTGTCGCGCTCGGGGTCGAACGCGTTGTTCGCATACTTCAGGCCCTTCACCGTGTGGTTTTGCCCATCGAATACGCCCGCGAAAGGATGCTCGGAATTGCCAAATGAAAGATGCTTCACCGTGTCTTTCACGATGGCCTGCATGTCGTCGTCGCCAAGCTGGATATCGTTGTCCAAATAGACAGTCCAGTTCGAGGTATCCTGGGTGCGCGAAAGCGCAACGAGGGCAAGGAAATCGTTTCGGTTTTGAATATGCTTCACCACGGTGCCGCCATCGGTGGCATCGTGGGCATACGCCCGCTGCGCGGGCATGCAGCACAGGGCGGCAAAGCCCAGCATCAGCGCAGCCAACGCGAACGCCAGGCGCGCCCAGCGAGCTTTTCCCTCGTTCGAAATCATTGCATGCCCCCTTCCGGCCAGCCTCGAACATCCATCACGTTCATTGGCGCATCGCCGTTTTGCTGGTTCGCCGCTTGAACGGCCTGAGCATCAACCTTCAGCTGGAAGCCGCCGCCGTGCGAGGCGTCGTAGAAATCGCCCGTGAAGCGCAGCGAATCCAGCAGGTTTTCCGTCGATTCGCCGGGCGCCACAACGCCATTCGAGCCCGCGCGGTAGTAATACCAGCCGTCATCGCCGCGCACCCATGGGGCATCCGCGCCGTCGCATTCGACATTGAAAGCAACGTTGCCCGACGCATCGCCCTGGCGGCCATCGGCGCCGACCCACACCATGCGCAGCCGTGCGCGCACATACATCGGCTGCTCGCCAACGTTTTGCATGCGCACGATGCGGCTTATTTCGCCAGATGAAGCCTGCGTTTCGGTTGCGGGGTCGAATGCAATTTCGCTTCCTTGGGCATCGAGCTCGTATTCCGAGACGCACATCTTCACGCTGCCGAACGTGAGCACATTGCTGGCTTGCACGCGCGAGACATTGAACGCAACGCACAACGCAGCCACGGCACACACCAAAGCCGCCGCAGCCGCGAGAGTGAAGATATGTTTCTTGGAAAACTTTTGAAGCATGGTGAAACCTGAAGAAAGCGAGCAGCCAAGGGCGTCGGCGCGCCCTTGGCTTTGCGAACCTGCCGATTTGATTCAGCGATAATTAAGCAGCGGCATTGATCCCTTCGTACCAAGTCTTTGCGGCTTCGAGAGCTTTGCCAGCGGTGCCATAGTCGGTGTTCTGATCGTCGGCCGCAGAGATGTAATAGTTCACATCGATAGACGGAGATGTGGCGAAATCGCTCGAAGCGGTAGTGGCCGGCGTGGTGACCTGCTTGAACAATTCACCGGTCCAAACATCGGCAGTCGTCGAAGCGCTCAAAATAGCGGGTGCACCCGTAGAGCCAGATTCGCCCACATACATGAACAAACCGCCGAGGTAGTGAGTTGCGTCGGAAGCAGTTTTCGGGGAGCTTCCTTCAACGTTGACGGGAGCCCAGCCATTCTCGATTGTAAAATACGTCGTATTATCCGCAACCGTCTCGCCAGCAGCGGTCTTATTCGTCACCGCAACGAACACATAGGCGTTTTCGCTGCCCTTGCCCAAACCGACATTTGGATTCTTGTCAACCGAGGTGCCCGGGGCAAGCTTGGAATTATTCTCCCATTTCGTCTCGGTAAGGTTGCCATTCACCTTCTTTTCATCGGTAGGAATAGGCTTATTGGGATTATCCGGATCGGTCGTAGGCTGGTTAATGCCCGCCGTCGTAAAGTTGTTGGTCAACTTGCCCGTGCTCGTCAACCAAGCGTAGGTTCCCAATGCCGCCGCCAAGGCGAGGCATGCGACGGCCGCCACAATGGCGATCGTCTTCTTGTTCGTGCGTGTCTGCTCCATGATTCGGTCCTTTCCCGTGGAGGTCCCCTTCGGCCTTATGCCCTTTCAATTCCACTTTCGATGCCGCAGCGCCTATTGCGCGGCAGTCGCCTTTCGGCGCATGCCGCTCGTTGCATACGAGGCGGCGATAAGCGCGAGGGCGACAAGTGCGACAATCAAAATTCCGGGCATGGTAGTGCAGAACACATTCACATAGCCTAGATATGGAATACAGAAAACGGGAGTTCCCAGAACTTGGGAAAACGAGACGGGCTCGACGTCGTGCATGATGGACCCATCGGAGTCGACGTTCGCAACGCCCTGGGTCATGACGGTTTTGGAATCGGCGTTTACCTCGTACACCTGATGGGTAACCACGGCATCGTTTCGATCGAAGGTGATGGCGTCGCCCGGCTCGAGCGAGTTGGCATCGACGGGCGCCACATAGATCAAAGAGCCCACTGGGTACACCGGTTCCATAGAGCCCGAAAGCACCACGTAGGGCATGTAGCCAAAAAGCGACGGGATGGTGAAAAGAGCCGTTAGAATTAACGAGATTCCTATAAACAACCAGGTAATTGTGTTTATCAACCGTGCCATAGAACTGAACTTTCACTCGCAAACAGCCGGTAAATAATGGCGGGGAGCTTCGACGTCTCACGACATAAAAGAAGCCCGAAACTAGATGCAGGTTGCTTTAGTTGTGCAAATACAACTGTGAGTATACCCCCCCGATATGTTTGTAAATGACGTGCCGAATGTTGGTGCAAGGGCCGTTCGATTGTCGGGCTTGACCCGAGAAAGGAAAACGGCCGTCGCCTAGACAATATGTAAGGAGCGATCGGAACCTCGCTCTATAAAGCTCGGCCGACTTTGCGGCAACGTGGGTTAGCCTTCGATTGTCAAGGCTTTCGAGCCACGCCACCATTCATGGGAGCTTCCGACCATGCTCCATCGTACCAGCATCGGGCTCGACGTGCATGCCCGCGGCATCGCCGCAGCGGCTTTCGTTCCGGAAACGGGCGAAGTTTTGCGGAAATCGTTCGGCTACGACGCCGACGTGGTCGCCTCCTGGGCGAAGGCCCTGCCGCAGCCGGCGCGGTGCGTCTACGAATCGGGGCCCACGGGCTTCGACCTAAAGAGAAAGCTCGACGAAAGCGGCGTGGAATGCCTGGTCGGAGCGGTGTCGAAGATGATTCTGGGCGTGCTTTCCGTTTCCGTTGTTACTCCCGCTCCCGTGGCCGTGGTTTCCAGTATTGTTACTGCCGTGGGCGCCTGCGCCCTGCCCGTCGCCCATGCCAGGGTGCTCGTCGTTGCCTTCCTTCTCGTCAATTCCGTTTTCGGCAAGCATATTGCGCAGCTCGCGCATACTCATGGAGGCGCATTTCTCGGCCGAGATATCCACTCCGGCCTCTTTGAGGGCCTGGTAGGCGCGGTATTTCGCGACGCCCATGCCCGAATCGTGGGCAGCCTGGCGCTCCTCGGCGCTCGTGCGATTGCAGTGCGCCTCGCCGTTGCGGCCAAAACAATCGTTGCTTTGCGCGGCGAGCGCGGCGTAGCGATTCTCGTTGTCGCAGTCGATGGACACCTCCACAACGGCGCCCCCGCCGGCTATGGAGCGCATGGCGCCATCGAGATCGCGTGCGGCGTCGTCGAAGGCGCGCCACATGCAGGATGCCTCGTCAAGCGCCCACTGACCGTCGTCGTTGAGCGCGTGCGTTCCCACCACGATGTCGAAACGATTCAACGTGAGCTCAACCGACGGATTTACGTCGATTCCCACATACGTCACGGGTCGTAGGAAATCGGCCACGCCGCCGATGAGGCATGCGACAAGCGCCAAGCACGCCGCAATCGCGGCGATGCGCCCGCCTTTGGTGAAACGCAGAGCCTTGCTGCGTTTATTGTGGGTAGCGCTCCCCGACCCTTTTGATGTTTCGATTTCATGGCGGCTTGCTGACGAGTCCGAGGATTCTTCGGCGGCCTTGTCTTTTTGCCCCGCGTGTTTGTTTGCGTGGATGCCTTCTTGCGCGGTCAAGAGCCCTGCGGTGCGCTCGTTTTCCTGCTGCTTGCGTTTCGCCTCGATGCTCGCGAGGGTGCGCGCAGCGATATCGTCCGGAAGGTGAATAGCTTCAATCGCTTCTTTGACCTGGTATTCTTCGTTATTTGCCATTAGCTGAGCACCTCCCGCAGCCGCTTGCGCCCGCGCGATATCCACGAATAGACGGTGTTTTCGGGCATGTTGGTCATTTCGGATATTTCAGGAGCCGTATAGCCTTCGACGAGCGCCAGGTAAACCTGCGTTTTCGGCGGATCGCCGAGCGCGTCCATGGCTTCAAGTATGCGCTTAACGCCGATTTCGGTTTGGGTCGAATCGTCTTGGATGCCGAGCAGATGGTCGTTGTATGTTTCGAGCCGGCTTTCGAGCGAGACGTTTTTCGCGCGGGCCGCCTTCAGGGCGTCTTTGCATTCGTTGATCGCGACGCGCAAAAGCCAGGCTCTTTCGTGGCTTGCGCTTGAAAATGCCTGGTCATGCATGGCGTATTTCAGGAACGTGTTCTGCAGCGCATCTTCGGCGTCGTGCGCGGGCACGTATGCGACGCACGCGCGCCATACGGCATCGCCGTGCTCGTTCATGGCACGCGATATGTCTTCAGAAGGTTTCATGTGTGGTACGTGCGTTCCTCGCATTAATGCCGTTTAGCGGTTGGGGCAATTTTGGGCGCGTTGGCAGCCGCTGTCGGGGCCGTTGCAAATACCGTGGCGGTGGCCGAGAGTGTAGCCGCAGCCGCCGTCGTTGACGCAGGCGCCGTAGCCATTGCCGCTACCGTATCCGTAAGCGTTGCCGTTTTGGGCACTGGAACCGCTGCCCCAACCGTTGCCGTTTCCGTAGCCTAAGCCCTTACCTGGGCAAAGGCCATTTTCGTAATTATCGCAGATACCGTCGTCGTTTTCGTCGATGAAGGCTGGGCCATTGCCGCTCAGGCAACGTTTCGCGCAGAGCTTTCCTTCGATTGCGGAGCGCATGCATGTCATGCTGTCGCACAACGAGTTGGCGCTGTCGGCGGTGTTGGCGTTGACGCTTGCGTAGCAGGGGCCAACGCCAACGCAGAGGGGTTTCGCGAACGCTTCCCCTGGGCGCATGGCGAGCGCTGCGATTCCCGCAACAAGAACCAGGGTTGCGAAAAGCGCCGCCGCCATATGGGTCGTGCGGGCTTTGGCGTTTTGGGAAGTGGCGTATGTCATGGCGTCCTCCTGTCGTTTCGGGTATTCAATAAAGAAACGATTTAGGCGAAGGAATCCTTGCATCATTATTTTAAACTGTTCTAGAATAATAATATTAATTAATACGAGTAATAATAGGAGCGTCATGAAAACAGCCGAGCTCGTGAAAGCCTTGCTTGATGTTGACGAGGAAGTGTTTCTCCTTCATGGCGAAATCAATCCTCATCCGACCGTCGTGATTGTTGGCGGCGCGGCATTTCTTCTGCGCGATCTTACGACGCGCAATGTCACGCACGACATCGATGTTTTCGTTGCCGATTCCGTGGTTCGTCAGATTATGGCGAGTTACCCCAACATTAACGGGGCCGTTTCGTCATACGCTGATCAAATTCCGTACAATTTCGAAGACAGGCTTGTTCCTATCAACATCCCTTCTCGAACGATTGACTACATGACTCCTTGTACTGAAGACCTTGCCGTTATGAAGCTATATGCAAGCAGGCCAAACGATATTCAAGATATTGACGGCGCGGCTCAAAGAGGGCTTATCGATTGGGAGCTTCTTGAGAAACTTGTCTATGACCATAACGAAGCTTCTGCATCGGCTCTTTCTCCGAATAGATATAAAGAGTTGGTTTATTTCTATGAGCAGTTCAAGAGAAAGTGGGGGCGGCAATGAATCTTACATTCAAAGGTTTCCTCCGCGGATATTGTCGAGAATTGACTGGACAGCAAACGGATAATCTTCGGAAACTGTGCAAGACCGTTGTTTGCGATCAGCCTGCAGCGGCGGAGGCGTTAATGATTTTTGCAGCGCTTCAAGGAAAGGCAGAATATCTCGCATCGTTCACGATGGGTACTTGGCTGCATCCAGATTACGCGAGGGTTTCTCTGTCGCTGGCCTTGTACGGCAACGTTGAGGCCTGGCTGCAATCCGACGACGCCCCCGAGCGCTATAAGAAGGTTTGGAATGCTTACCAAGCAAAAAAGAATGAGCCAGCTCGCACTCGAAGGATTAACGCATTAATGCGAGACAAGATATGCGAAACAATGCGGCAAAAGGGCCTAACTACATATCGCATATGCAAAGACCTCGATTTAAACCTTGGAAACGTGTACGCCTACCTTGGGAAAGGAGACGTATCGAAAGTGAGTTGCGATACCGCACGCAGAATAATGGAATATTCCGCTTCGCTTTAATTGGGGAATACGAAGGGGTGCCACAGATGAGGTGCGTAGGGGCGTATAAATGCCGCTAAGGCACGAGGGCCTGGCGCAAGCGTAAACTTGATTGTTTCCAGATGATTGACCCATTTCGCCGAGAATTAGTAGAGGAGCGCATCAATACAACAGGGGCCCAGGTTGACTGGGCCCCTGCATGGCGCGTGGGAGGGATTGCGCCTGGGAGAAGATTATTTCTTTGCCGCGTCGGCCGCTGCCGTGTTCACGTCAACTTCGACGTCGCGCTGCTCCATGGCAGAGTCGTCCGGCTCCTTGTTGAGCTTCGGGTCAACCGTGATAACGAAGTTCGGCTTCGTCCCCGAGTTCTCGTCGGAAACGATATCGGCCTGGTGGTTCTTTTGCAGGTCCTCCATCTCCCCAACGGCGATGTTTGCGCCGGGGCAAGCAGCGACGCATGCAGGCAGCTCGCCGCGCTGTTGGCGGTCATAGCACATGTCGCACTTGTAGGTCTTGCTCTCCTCTTCGTCGTAGCACGGAGCGTTGTAAGGGCAAGCCTCGATGCACATTTTGCAGCCGATGCACTTGTCGTGATCCTGTTTGACGATTCCATTGTCGAGCTTGGTGTAAGCCTCAACGGGGCACGCCTTTACGCATGCGGGGTCCTCGCAGTGGTTGCACGACATCGAGAGGAAGGAAACGTTGACGGGGCTATCTTGGCGAATGCACGATACCTTGCGGAGCAAGACGCCTTCGTTCAGCTGTTTCTCGCTCTTGCACGCAATGGAGCACGTTTTGCAGCCGTAGCAGTTCTTGTTGTTCATCCAGAAACCGAGAGCCATGACTACGCCTCCTTCTTAACTTCGATAAGGGTCTGGTTGCAGCAATGGGTACCGCCAAGGGTCTTCCATTTGTCATTCGTTACATAGCTGCTTGAGCCGCCCTGCTGCTCCCACCAGCCATTCTGAAGGCCGACAACGCCCTGCTTGATGCGTTCGCCAACCTCTGCGATGCCATGGTGTTCGCCGCGATCGTTGAATACGACAACCTTATCTCCGTCTTTGATGCCACGTGCTTCGGCGTCTGCGGTGTTAATGAGAATAACCGGCGCCTGATCGCAGACCTCGTTCATCCATTCAAGATTGTTGAAGGTGGAGTGCACACTGCGATAGGTTTTGCGCTGTACGCTAAAGAGCGGGTACTTCTGGGCGAGTTCATCCCCGTTGCGCGCGTCTTCTTCGGCGCGAGCGTAGGTTGCAATGGGATTGAATCCATCCTTCTTCCAGGCCGCAACCCAGAATTCAGCTTTCTTGGACTTGGTCTTGAATTCGCCGTCCTTGAACGGGATGTAATTGTCGTCGACCACGCATACGGCATGCTTTTCTTTAAGCTCGTCGAGCGTAACGCCAGTGGGTTCGAGAACGTTTGAAATCATTTCGTCCATGGGCTTGCTGAAAGCATCGCCGAATCCGAAGCGCGTAGCAAGTTCGGAGAAGATTTCGAAGTCGCTCTTCGATTCGCCAGGTCCGTCAACGGCTTTTTCGCACAGCTGAATCCAATGGCTGCGATGGTTGGCCAAGACGCCCTCGGTCTCGAACACTCCCGTTACAGGAAGAACGAGGTCGGAGTAGAGGGCGGTAGAAGTGAGGTATTGATCGGCGGTAATGACGAACGGAATCTTTTCCAGAGCTTTCTTCACCATATTGGTGTTCGGCCACTGCGTCATCGGGTTGCCCGTCATGGAGTACAGAACGTTCACCTTGAGCGGATTTTCGCTCAGGATGGCCTCGCCAAACTTGAAGCGCGGAATGCTCGGCGCGGGATCTTCGACCTTCGGAACCTCGATGGGGGATCCGGTCTTGACCTCGTTAACGCCACCTGCGTCGCTGATGCCGTCGCCTTCGTGGCCAACATGGCCGCACAGGGCTGCAAGGTACAGCTGAGTGCCGACGGCGTTCGTGCCATTTTCCGTGCGCATGAAGCCGCCCATGTTTTGAATGATCATTGCTTTATCGGCCTGTGCATATTCGCGGGCGATGCGTTCAATGTCGGCTGCCGGAACGCCGCATTCTGTTTCGGCTGCAGCGGAATCCCATTTCTCCGCCTCGGCGTAAATGAGTTCAAATTCGGTGTTATATGCATCGGCGGCAGAAGTTCCGTCGAGCTTCAGCGCTGCTTCGATGCCCTCTTTGTCGTGGCGCACGATTTCGTTGCTCTTGGTATCGAAAACAACGAAAGAAGTCGGGTCGTCTTTATCCTGCAAAACGGGTTCGCCGGTCGTCTTGTCGACGAGGCATGGCGCGCAGGTGTGGGCAAGGGTGAATTCCTTGTCAAACAGGTCTTCGTCGATGACGATTTTGATCATCGCAAGGGCGAGCGCGGCATCGGTGCCGGGCCAAGGTTGAATCCACTCGGACGCTTTGGCGGCAGATTCAGTGCAAATGGGGTCAATTACGACGAACTTGCCGTCGTTTTCCATCATCTTCTTGAAGCGCTGGAAATAGCCCTGTTTGGAGATAGCGGGATTGTTGCCCCAGGCGATAACGTAATTGCTCTTCTCGATTTGGTTGCGCGTGTCAAGGAAGCGCTGTCCGTAAATAGGCACTTCAGCGGCGCTAGTTCCAGCGCAGCACAGTGAGCCAACGGTCGTCGAGGCTCCGCCCAGGTGAGCGAAGAACGCCGACGCGATGGGGCCGTGCATTGCGCCGAAGTTGCCCGATCCGGTTACATAGCAAATAGAATGAACGCCGTCGGTGTCGATTGCATCCTGGAATTTCTCCTGAATCAAATCGAAGGCTTCGGACCATTCGATTTCTTTGAATTCGCCGGATCCCTTGTCGCCAGTTCGCAGCAAGGGCTTAGTAAGACGGTCGGGGTCTTTCGTCATGAATCCGCGAGCTATGCCTCGGGCGCAAGCCGCGCAATCATTGAGTTCGGAAGATTCGACTTTGGCGATTTTGCCGTCGATGACATATGCCTTCAGGTTGTGGTGCTGGCACTCCGGCGGACAGGTTGAATAGAAAATTTGCGCGCCCTCGTATGGATCGGCTGCGGCTTCTTCCTGTTTGGCGGCCTTTTTGTCCCCCGTGCTTCCGCATCCTACAAGACTTGTTGCAGCAACTGCGCCAGCGGTGACGGCCGCAGTTCCCACGAACGCCCTGCGAGACAGAGCGGGCATGGTAGTTTCTGCATGTTCTTTCATATCTTTCCCCCTTTTCCTTAAAGATTTGAAAGGATGCTTCATATTTTCACCATTAGCTCTGGTTAACTCAATTGAACGGGCTGTAATATTTCATTAAGAAATTGCTCTAATTCTTAAGAAATTATCAACATTGGACCAATCGTAAAATCGCTCTATTATTCGGGGATACTAGGCATGAAGACTATGCTTGCCAGCTGGCGAATAGAGGTTCGCGTTTGGCGCAAGGGGGATTAATGTCCGACAGACTGAACGAGCGAACGAGCGGAAAGCAAGCCAGGGCGAAGTTTTGGGAGCTTGCACCCAAAAAGGCAAAGGCCCCATCTCGCCATCGTGGCCTGCGCAGTAAAATGGCGATAATCGTAATCGTTCTGATTGCTGTGCTCATGGGCGCCGATGCGTTGTGGAATTACAGTCTCCAACGCACGCAGGCTGAAAACGAAGCTCGGGAAAAAGCTGAGATACTTGCTTCCGAGATGCGCGCCATGTGGGATTTCGTCGATATGAACCAGGACGTCATCAATCGAGACGAGAATGGCAATTTCCGCACGAAAACGCTCGTATGCGTAGTAGCTGCTAAGTCTGTGAGCACATTATTCACGAGCAACACCGACTACATTATTCGTTTCACAGGGGAAGCCCCCAGGCAGAAAGCGAATGCGCCCGACGCTTTTGAGCAGGAGGCCTTTGATGCGTTTCGTTCCAATCCTGGCCTTGCTTCATATAGCGGCGTTCGAACCGACGAAGAAACGGGCCAGCGCGTGTTCCGCTATACCGAACCGCTGTATGTGACCGAATCGTGCCTTGAGTGCCACGGCGATCCGGCTGGAGAAATCGATCAGTATGGCTACTCGAAAGAGGGCATGAAGGTAGGCGACATCGGCGGCGCCATGTCCATTACCGAGCCTATGAGCATCTACGAAGAAGGTATTGCGACATCTGTAACGCAGCAGGCTCTCATGGTACTCATTATGGTTGCAGTTGCGGGTCTTGGCATTTTCCTTGCGGCGAATCGTTTGCTGCTGCGCCCCATCGAGAGCCTCTCGCGGGCGGCGCATGATATTGAAGCGGGAAATTTCGACTATAAGCTTGACACGACGCCGCGTGTTGGAGGCGAAGACGAGCTTTCCGAGTTTACGCGCGATTTCGATTCCATGGCGCGCCACCTTGAGCGTTTGTGCACCGACTTGAATAGCGAAGTGAAGAAACAAACCGAAGAAACGCGTGTGCTCAACGATATGCTCATGTACCAGCAGCATGAACTGAAAAAGGCACTTGATAAACTGCATGAGGAATCGGCCTATAAAAGCGAGTTTTTCGCCATCGTGAGTCATGAACTGCGCACGCCGCTCACTTCGATTCTCGCCTTCGCGCGTTTGCTGCTCGAGAATCCGAACCTCGATGAAAAAACGCACGAATCCATTGCCGATATCGAGGCAAATGGAACGCTGCTTCTTAATTTGGTGAACAACATTCTCACCATCTCGAAGGCCGAAGCCAACCGCAACGAGTTGCTCGTCGAGCCAGTAGATTTTGTTGACCTGCTTGGATTCATTAAAAAGACGCTCGACCCAATAGCCGCCAATAAGGATATTGCGCTTTCCGCGAAGGCCGATGCGAACGTGCCAATCTCCATGGCCGACTGGGAAAAGCTACGCCGCGTGATCGAAAACCTCGCCGATAACGCCATTAAGTACACCCATCGCGGTGGTCGCGTGGATGTTCGCGCGACGTTTATGGCGCCGCTCGACCCTCGCGCGTACGATGATGGGGTGTTCTCAGGGGACGAAGGAGAGCTTGCGTATGGCGATGACAGCAACGTTATCGCGCGTTCTGATTCCAAGGTGGGATTGGACTCTGCGCGTCACGATTGGGAAGTCCCCCTCCCCTGTTCTTCTGCCCCGCATGGCACTATTTGCGTCACGGTTGCAGACGATGGAATGGGTATTGACGAAAGCGATATTTCCGATATTTTCGAGTTGTATAAACAAGCTGGTCAATCACCTAACCGTCGTTATCGTGGCACTGGTTTGGGCCTTGCCGTTGTGAAGGAGCTTACGGAGTTGCATGACGGCGTGGCGACCGTCGAATCGCAACGAAAGGTCGGCAGCACGTTCTGCGTGCGCATCCCCTATGTTCCCTTGTCGGATGAGGAGGAAGATTTCGATGAAGATTCTGCTTGCTGATGATGAGGTGAGCATCCAAAAGCTTATAAGCGGATTGCTTGAAGATGAGGGCCATGAATGCGTCTGCGTCGAAGACGGCACCGATGCTCTTGAGGCATTCGAGAACGCATCGTTCGACCTCGTGATCCTCGACGTCATGATGCCGCGGATGGATGGGTTCGCTACGTGTCGCGAATTGCGCACCCGGGGCGTAACGGTTCCGGTGATTTTTCTTTCCGCAAAAGGCGATATCGTTGACAAGGGCATTGGGTTCGCCGCTGGTGGGGACGACTATATGACCAAGCCCTTCGACCCTCGTGAGCTGCTCATGCATATCGAGGCGCACCTGCGCCGCGCTCATATGGATGTTGCACCCGCTAAGCCGGAGCCGAAAACGCTTATACTTGGCAGATTTGTTATAGATACCGCAAAACACCAGGTCACAAAAGAGGGAATCTCAATTAAACTCACGCCGAAGGAATTTAAAATCTTGCTTGCGCTTGCCCGCATGCCCGATACTGTGCTTTCGAAAGAGCAGCTCATCGAAGACGCTTGGGGTGCCGAATTCGTCGGTGAAACGCAAAGCATTACGGTGTTCATAAAGAAACTTCGCAACAAAATTGAAGACGACCCGAGTGACCCTCGCATAATCGAAACGGTATGGGGAATCGGATATCGCCTGGTCGAAAGTGCTTGCTAGCAACCTACTTAGCTAGCAGACTAGCAGCCTGTTAAATGCTCGGAGCATTTAACAGTTTTACGATTGCGTGGGTCTTGGGGCGGAGTTGGAGCCCGCGAAAAGAATGGGTGGCCGAAACAGAATTCCGATCACCCATTCGTGCTGGTTGCGACTACTGAGGGAAACGGCACCACCCGACCTGCTAAACGCTACAAGCATTTAGCAGGTCGGGTATGAAATTGCCTGCGCTCCCCTAGCCCAGCTTTTCTTCCTCGACCTCGAGCTCGCCGACTACTTCTTCGTCGGCGGGTTTGGTGAGGTTCGCGTTGCGCTCGGCGCGGGCGGCCTCTTCCTTTTCCTCGAGGTTCGCCTTCGCCACCGAAATCATGAGCTTGATGCGGTTGAGCTGGTTGACCTCAGACGCGCCCGGGTCGTAGTCGACGGCCACGATGTTGCTTTCGGGGTAGCGGCGGCGCAGCTCTTTGATCACGGCCTTGCCCACCACGTGGTTCGGCAGGCATGCGAACGGCTGCGTGCACACTACGTTTGGCGCGCCTGACACAATGAGCTCCACCATTTCGGCGGTGAGCAGCCAGCCCTCGCCCATCGAGTTGCACAGGCTCAAAATCTCGCTCGCGTATTCGGCCAGCTCATAGATGTTCGCCGGCGGGTTGAAGCGCGTCGATGCGGCGAGCGCGTCGTTGACCGGTTTGCGGAACTTCGCGATGGCCGACAGCCCGATTTTGCCACCAAGCGCGCCCTTGGCGGAACGGCCCAGCGGGTCTTTCTGGAAAATGCCGCCCGCGATGCCGAACAGGAAAAACTCGATGAGGCCAGGCACAACGGCCTCGCATCCCTCGCGCTCGATCACGTCGACGATCTGGTTGTTCGCCGTGGGGTGGAACTTCACCAGAATCTCGCCCACGACGCCGACGCGCGGCTTGGTGCCCTCGCCCTGCAGCGGCAGCGTGTCGAAGTCTTCCACAATCTGCTTCACGGTGCGCTTGAATTCCGAACGCTTCATGCCGCGCGCCAGCTGCGCCTTGCATTCGGCCATCCAGTGGTCGAACAGGTGGTTGGCCGCGCCTGGCTCAATCTCGTAGGGGCGCGTGCGGTAGAGCGTCATCATGAGCAGGTCGCCGTAGCACAACGCGTACACGGCCTGCAGCAGCATCTTCGGCGTGATTTTGAAGCCGGGGTTCACCTCGCCCAGGTCTTTGAACGAAAGCGCGATAACCGGGATATGGCCAAGGCCGGCGGCTTTGAGCGCCTTGCGGATGAGCGAGATATAGTTGGTGGCGCGGCAGCCGCCGCCGGTCTGCGTAATGAGCACGGCCAGCTTGTCGGTGTCGTAGCGCCCCGAGGTAACGGCTTCCATAATTTGGCCTGTGACCAGGATGGACGGGTAGCAAATGTCGTTGTTCACATACTTCAGGCCCGCGTCCACCGCGCCATGGTCGACGCTCGGCAGCAAATCGACGTTGTAGCCGAAGCGCTTGAAAATGGGCACGAGCAGCTCGAAGTGGTATGGAGCCATTTGCGGGGCCAAAATCGTGTAGCCCGCTTCCTTCATTTCCTCGGTGAACTGCACGCGTTCGAACTCTGTCGAGGTGGCCTCGCGCTGCTTGAAGCGCTCGCGAGCTTCGGGTGCGGCTTTTTCCGTGAAGGTCGCCGGGGGCTCGATGGCCTGGGCTACGGCTTCAATGGCTGCGGCGTCGGCGGAACCGGCCGTCTGCTTGCTGGAGCCGGCGGCTTCGGCGGCTGCGACGCGCGTTTCGGCTTCGGCCAGAAGTTCTTTCACGTCGAGGCTGCACGCGGGGCATTCCTGCGCGGCGGCTTTGGCGTCGGCCTCTTCATCGGCCTGGTCTTTCAACGCTGCGAGCAGGCTGCGCACGCGAATGCGGGCGGCGCCCAGGTTGGAGACCTCGTCGATCTTGAGCACGGTGTAAATTTTGCCGGCTCTTTCCAGAATCTCTTGCACCTGGTCGGTGGTGAGCGCGTCCAGGCCGCAGCCGAAGCTGTTTAGCTGAATAAGATCGAGGTCGCGGCGCTCGGCGGCAACCTTTGCGGCGGCGTAGAGGCGCGTGTGATACATCCATTGGTCCACCAGGCGAATGGGACGCTCGAGCGTGCCCAAGTGCGCGATGGAGTCTTCCGTAAGCACGGCCAGACCGAAGCTCGTGAGCAGCTCGGGAATCGCGTGATTGATTTCGGGGTCGTTGTGGTACGGGCGGCCGGCCAGCACAATGCCGTGCGTGCCGGTTTTCTCCATCCATAGCAGGGTTTCCGCACCCTTCTCGCGAATGTCGCGCTTGAAGGCTTCGTCTTCGGCCCACGCAGCGTCAACCGCGGCGTCGATTTCGGCCTGCGTGGGCGCTGCAACGCCTTCGCCCATGAGCTCGGGGTGCGCCTGCACAAGCTCTACCATCAGGCGTTTCTTCAGGTGGTCTTTCTTGTCGTACGGCAGCCACGGATTCAAGAACTGCACGTCGCTCTCGCGAAGCTCGTCGATGTTCAGGCGCAGCGCCTCGGCGTAGCTTGCCACGATGGGGCAGTTGAAGTGGTTGCCTGCGGTTGCGTCTTCCTGGCGCTCCCACTTGCTGCAGGGGAACCAAATGAAGTCAGGGTGCTTCTCGAGCAGGTTCATGATGTGGCCGTGCGAGAGCTTCGCCGGGTAGCACACGCTTTCCGACGGCATGCTTTCGATGCCCGCCTCGTAGGTTTTCTTCGTGGAGGGGTCGGAAAGCATCACGCGCCAGCCCAGCTTCGTGAAGAAGGTGAACCAGAACGGGTAGTTTTCATACATCGAAAGCGCGCGCGGAATGCCCACAGTGCCGCGCGGGGCGGCGTCGGGCGCGAGCGGCTCGTAGTCGAACAGGCGATGGCTCTTGTATTCGAACAGGTTGGGCACGTCGCTCTTCTCGTTGAGCACGCCTGCGCCCTTCTCGCAGCGGTTGCCCGTGATGAAGCGGCGGTGCTTGCCGGTGGCTTCATCTTTGCCGAAGTCGTTCACGGTAAGCAGACAGTGGTTCGCGCAGGCCTTACAGCGCACGGTTTTGTGCGTGGGGGCCAAGGCCTCAAGCGCGGCGGCGCCGAGCATGGCAGTGTGCACGTCGGCGGTTTTGCCCGCGCGCTCGGCTGCGCGCACGGCGGCCTGGTAGCGATCGCGCGCCAGCAGGGCCGCGCCATAGGCGCCCATGTTGCCCGCGATGTCGGGGCGCACGGCATTCACGCCGGCGAGCTGTTCGAAGGCGCGCAGCACGGCATCGTTGAGGAACGTGCCGCCCTGTACGATAACTTTCGTTCCGACTTCTTTGGGGTCGCGAATTTTAATGACCTTGAACAGGGCGTTCTTGATAACGGAAATGGCCAAGCCCGCGGCGATATCGCCCACGGTGGCGCCTTCTTTTTGAGCCTGCTTCACACGGGAGTTCATGAATACGGTGCAGCGGCTGCCCAGATCGACAGGATTTTCGGCGGCGTTCGCGGTTTTCGCGAACTCGGTCACGTCGAGGTTCAGGCCCGCAGCGAAGCTTTCGATGAAGCTGCCGCAGCCCGAAGAGCATGCCTCGTTGAGCATGATGTGGTCGATAACGCCGTCTTTCACGCGCAGGCACTTCATGTCCTGGCCGCCGATGTCGAGAATGAACTCAACGCCCGGCAGCATTTCCTGTGCGCCGCGAAGGTGCGCGACGGTTTCGATTTCGCCGGAGTCGACGCGCAGCGCCTCGAGCAGCAGGCCCTCGCCGTAGCCGGTCACGGTTGCATGCCCAATGGTGACTTTCGGCTGGCCGTCGGCTGCGGTGGGCAGCGCGGCGTACATTTCGGCGATCGCGCGCTTGGCGGTGCCCAAAACGTCGCCCTTGTTGTTGGCGTAGAAGGTCCACAAAAGGCTGCCGTCTTCGCCGATGAGGGCCGATTTGAACGTGGTGGAGCCGGCGTCGATGCCTAGGTAGGCTACGCCTTCGTAGGAGGAAAGGTCGGCGCGCTTCACCTTTTCGGTTGCGTGGCGCGCTTCGAATTCGTCGAATTCGGCTTCGTTGGCGAACAGCGGAGGCAGGCGCACGACTTCGCTGCCCTGAATGTCGCCCAGGCCGCGCAGGCGTTCGAGCACGTCGGCAAGCAGCTCGGGCGTGGCGGTTTTCTTGCCGCACAAAGCGGCGCCGCTCGCGACGAACAGGTGGGCATTCTTCGGGCGAATAGCGTGCTCATTGTCGAGATTCAGCGTTTCGCAGAAGCGTTTATCCAGTTCAGAGAGATACTGCAAGGGGCCACCGAGCAAGGCGACGTTGCCGCGAATGGGACGGCCGCACGCGAGGCCCGAAATGGTCTGCGTTACGACGGCCTGGAAAATGGAGGCCGCGATGTCTTCCTTGCGGGCGCCTTCGTTCAAAAGCGGCTGCACGTCGGTTTTGGCGAACACGCCGCAGCGGCTCGCGATGGGGTAAATGGTGGTGTGGCTCTTTGCGAGCTCGTTCAGGCCGCCAGCGTCGGTGTCAAGCAGGGCCGCCATTTGGTCGATGAACGCGCCCGTGCCGCCAGCGCAGGTGCCGTTCATGCGCTGTTCGATGCCGTTGTCGAAGTAGATGATCTTCGCGTCCTCGCCGCCGAGCTCGATGACGACGTCGGTTTGCGGAATGAAGGTCTCAACGGCGGTTTTGCTTGCGATGACCTCTTGAACGAAGTCGATGCCGAGCCATTGCGCGAGCAGAAGGCCGCCCGAGCCGGTGATTGCGATGGTCATGGGCGTTGCCGGGTATTGCTCGGCCGCCTCGCCCACCACTTCCACGATAGTCGCGCGAATGTCGGCGTGGTGGCGGCGATAGCACGAGTACAGAATTTCGTTGTCATCGTCGAGCACGGCCACTTTTACGGTGGTGGAGCCTACGTCGATGCCAATGTGGAGCGGCGCCTGGCTCGCGGCGCCTGCGGCGGTCTGCGCTTCGGCGGCGATTGCCTGCTTGTCGTTGGTTTCAGCCATGTTGGTCCCCTTTTACATTTTGATGGATTCGCCCGGCTTGATGAACAGCAGGCGCATCGAGATAAGTGCCATTTCTTCGGAGGTCTCGGTCATTCCTGAATCGATCCATTCGCTGATTACGCCCAGGTAGGCGCCGGAATAAAACGAGATGTAGTAGCGCGTGAACGCTGAAGGGTCGTTCTGGTAGCGCTCGTGCAGAAGCGATCGCACGAAGCGCCCGCACACGGCTTCGCGAAGGCGCATGCCGAAACGGGCGTCGCCGCCCGGGCCGAGCATCGCGTGCAGGAAGGGGCCCTCTTCGCGCAGGTAGTCGTAGAGTTCCACGAGCATGGGAAGCGGGCGGTGCGTAAGGCTGCATGCGGCGAGTTCGCGCAGCTTGATGTTCTGGAATTTCGCGAGCACCCCGCCGAGGCCTTCGATGACTTCGTCTTCGAAGGAGGCGAGCAGGCTTTCTTTGTCGCGGAAGTGGTTGTAGAACGTGCCGCGGTTCAGGCCGGCGCTCGTGCACAGGTCGCCCACCGAGAAGCCGTCGATGCCGCGTTCTTCGACGAGCGTGATGAAGGCTTCGCGCAGTGCGGCGCGAGAGCGGGCGATGCGCGGGTCGCGCTCGGCTGCGGCGGTTGTAGCGGGCGCGGAAGCGGGCGCCACAACCGCCGCAGCGGCAGGCGTGGGCGCCGCAGCCGTGGAAGCGGCGGGCATCGCGGCGGGTGCGGGTGTCGCAGCTGCGCCCGGGGTTGCGACTTGGTCGCACTCCGGAGCGGCTGGTGCCGCGTGCGCCACGGGCGCTTTGGTGGCGGTATTCGATGCCGTCAAATGTCCCCCTTGGGTTCAATTATCTGGTCTATTAAACAGGTTGATTATTATTCAACACTTTGTTCAATAGTGCATTATACGGCTCGAAAACATGCTCGGCAACAAACTATGGAGGGCTTGTTATCGATTTGACAATTGGGGTTTTGGAACGATGGACTAGCGGCAGAGTGCCTGGAATGCCGATGCTTTGATTTCCAATAAACCTAACAGATACTGAAAAAGCTAACTGAAGCTGAAAAAACTAACGCAAGCTAAAAAAGCTAACTGGTGCGGGGGTTGCCGTTTTCATTTTGCTTGAATTGGAGGATTCGCCTCGTGAGCTATCGAATTGGCGCTCAAGAATGGACGATATCCTGGATGCTTTGGCCGAATGCAATACCGGTTTGCTGGTGACTATCGATGAGGTCAATCCGAGCATTGATGAGATGGCGATACTTGTAGCGGCTTTTCAGCATTTTCTCGATGAGGGAAAGAAAGTCGCTCTTATACATCCTTGCGTAAAAGCTCCTCGGCCCGAATGAAACCGGGTCGAGGAGCTTAGTCGAAGATGCATGTTTTGCGCAGATTACATGTCTAAATTCAAGTCGTCTGCATACATGGGGAACATTCTCACTTTGTGGGCGCCCTTGAAGAAGAGCGCGGTCCACAGTGCCACCGAAATAACGTAGAGCGCCCATGCGACGCATGCTAACATCGCCGATGGTACGGCAATGCACGAGGCTGCCAAAATGAGCGCCGCAACGGTGAGCGCCACCCAGCCCAGTGCATAGGGGCGGTACGGCTGCTTCATCGCGTCGTACGCCACGCCATAGCCCACATGCTTCATCCTCGAAACATAGGCTGTTTGCACTGCCGCCGCCGCTATTGTCGCCGCAAGTCCACATGCGAGGATTTTATTGGCTGCTTCATCCCCTTCTAGCAGCGCAAGAGCATATGCTCCCATGAATCCTGCCGCCACGGCGGTTAGCAAGAACAGCGCGAATACAAGCTTTGTATTCCAGGCTGGTCGCGATTTCATCTGATATGCGAGTCCCGTGCATACGAGAAATGCGAGCGCCAAAACGGCAGCGATGCACAGAAGCCCCGCGCTGGCTGCGCCAGCGTTGAATGCGATTCCATCAAGGCCTGCAGCAATCAGCGCCACGCCAAGAAACGGCGTGATGAAGCCCTCTTGCGTGAGGTGCGATTTGGGGTTCGAGAATGCGTTGAAAAATCTTGATGGACGTTGTAGATGGAACACCGAGGCAATGCCGCCTGCGCATAAGAGCGCCAGAGCGACGAGGCATGCGATATTCGAGGGAAGTTGTGAACCCAATACCGCATTGGCGAACACCACGCACAGCAAAAGTCCTAATCCGGCGCGTTGGCATGCCGTCGATATCACGAGAGGCCAATGGACTTGCATAGCGTCTCAGCTCCTTTCCGGGGAACGAGATAAACCACCTTCGGTTCGTTTCCGAATTCGGGATGCACGCGGTACACGCGGTCAGCGTTTTCGGCGAGCACCTTTGAGATGCGAGAATCGGGATCGTTCATGTCGCCAGCAACACGCGCCCCCGTAGTACAGGTGTAGCAGCACAGCGGCTGCTCGCCGGCGTCGAGTTTGTCGACGCACAGCGTGCATTTCTCGACGACTTTTGTATTGGGGTTCAGCGAGCGCGCCTCGTATGGGCATGCCCATACGCAATATTGGCAGCCGAAGCAGCGGTTTGCGTCGACGAGCACCACGCCCTCATCGGTTTTGAATGTCGCCTTTGTGGGACACACGTCTATACAGCTCGGGTGCTCACAGTGCATGCACCCGTTGGGGAAGTAGAACAACTCGAGCGCATCGGGCCATTGTCCTATGGGGCCCATTCGGTATACACGCGTGCGGAAAACGCCCAAATCTACATCGTTTTCCATTTTGCATGCCACGGAGCAAGCCTGGCAACCCGAGCACTTATCGAGGTCTATGACCATTCCGTATTTCTTCTCGGTCACGGCTCAATCACCTTCCTTGCTCGAGGGGTTGGCCTTTTTAACGATGCGAACAAGCGTCGAGCGCAGGCCTGGCGTCATGTATTCGTTGCTGTAGTACTTGCTTGAGGTGAGCACGTTGGCGTTGCACATGTCGTTGGGGTAATCTTCCTTGTCGAGTGCCTTGCATCCTTGCCACCATCCATGCGGAATCACGCATATACGAGGATCGAGGCCGACTGTGGGGCGTGCTTTCATTACGATGCGTCCTGTCGGGCTTTCCACAAAGCACCAGTCTCCATACGCAATGCCCAGCTCGTCGGCTACGTTCTGGTGGAACATGACCTGCGGGTCGGGAATGATTTCGCGCAGTTGCGGAATGCCTCGGTACGCCGAGTGGTAATAGACTGGATAGCGGCGCCCCGTGACGGCGGTCAGCGGGTATTCCTCGGCAATTTCTGGTGTGGCGTACACGCTTTGTTTCGGCTCGCTCGCGCTGGGAAACGGGTTCAGCCCGCTTACGAGGCCGACCGTGAAATACAGCTCGGCGCGGCCTGTGCCCGTGGGTGCCGCGATGCCGTTTTTTTCGTAGTCGCGGCTCGGCATCTGGGGCACATGGTGAATCCATTGCTCCTTGAGCTCATTCCATGTGATGCCTGCATGGGTCTGCTCAAGTTGCCATTCGAACAGCTCGTCATCGGTTTCCCATGGCCACCAATCGGGATGCAGACGCCGGCCCAGCGTGCGCCAGAACCACACATCGCTTCGACGCTCGTAGAGCGGCTCGACGGCGTGCTGCTGGGCGAACACCCACTCGCCGCACACCTCGTCGGCCAGGTAGTCGCGCTCGGTCCAATGCGTCGAAGGCAGCACCAAATCGGCTAGCTGTGCAGTAGGCGACATGTAGTAGTCCATTGTGCAGAGCAAATCGAGGTTCATCAGCCCCTCGCGCACCTTCTTGGTGTCCTCCGACCACGACAGCGGGTTTCCTTGTACGTGTATATAGCCCTTGATTGGGTAAGGCTTGCCGGTTTTCATTGCCTCGAAGCACATGGCGGTGTTCGACGAGCCGTTGAACGTGCCCGCCGCGCGCTCATCTTTCAGTCGCTTTTCTTCGTGCGTCTCGGGGTTGGCGCCCGAGAGGGTGAACATCTGATTCCAGAACGGCATGGAAAGGTTGCCGCCCTTTTTCTCAAGGTTTCCGCAGATGGCGATAATGATATTGATGAGTTGGATGGAATCGCGGCAATTCGTCTGTTCTTCGATGCCCTGGAACACCTCGATGCATGCGCTGGGGGCCGTTGCGTATGTGCGCGCGCTTTCGCGAATCACCTCTGCGGGACACCAGCATTTTTCGGCAGCCGCCTCGGGCGTCCACTCATCGGCAATTTCCTTCAGGCCGATCCAGACGGTTTTTACGGGTATCGGATTGCCGTCCGCTCCGGTTACGGTGCCGCGGTATTCGAGTTCAACTTCATCGGTGCGCTCCTGCAGCGGGTGCAGCTGGCCATCTTTGCCCATGAATAGCATGACTTGCTGGCTGCCGCCCTCTTTTACCAGCGCCTCGTTGAGCGGCGCGTTCACGCCTTCGATGATGAGCATGGGCGCATTGGTGAATTTCTTCGTGAAATAATCGTCGTAGAGGCCCTCGTTCATAATCACGTTGAGCCACGCCATCGCCAAATAGGTGTCAGATCCTGGGCGAAGGCCCACGAAATGATCGGCTTTTGCCGCAAGCGGATGCTCGAAGAACGGGTCGATGACGATGAGCTTGGCGCCACGATCACGCGAACGACCGACCTGGCCCGACGTGTACGTGGCTTCGGTCCACATAGTGTTGCAGCCCCACATCACGATGCAGTCGGAATTGTCGAAGTCGACGCCATCGAATATGGGGAACATGCCGAATTGCAGAATGGACTGTACCATCATGGGTACCAGACAAATGTTGCCCGGAGACAGTGAGTGATTCACAGCGCCGCCGGCGTTCGACGATCGGCTCGTCCATTGATTGGTGCCGCGGCCGGTTCCTTGGCCGTACGCGACAGCCTCGGCGCCGTATTTATCGCAGATTTCTTCGATGCGTTGCGCAAGCCATTCGATGGCCTCGTCCCAGGTGATGCGATCCCACTGGCCTGAGCCGCGCGGCGTTCCGGCTTTGCGCCGCAACGGATAACGCAGCCTGTCGGGATCATAGAGTATCTTCGGCGCGGCGAGGCCCTTTGCGCACATGCGGCCTTGGCTGCGCGGATCTTCCGGGTTGCCCTTGACCCCTACGAGCTTTCCGTTCTTGTCAACCTCGCATAAGACTCCGCATTTCGCGTGGCATTCGAAGCAGTTAGTCTTCACGATTTTGCCGCCATCGGGCAGTTGTACGACAGACGACACGTTTCCCCCTTTCGCCTGTTTTCCTTGCCATTGATTGTGGCGGCGCTTGCCATGCTCGGCAAACAGGGAAACGGGGTTGGCGGCACAAGGAAATGTTGTTAAGTTTTAGTTGAGCCAGATGCCGTGTTTCAGGGAAATTGCGCGAAGTTTGCATGCGGCCGCGCACGATCCGCATGTATCGCACAGGTCGTAGTTGATTTGGGCGTTTCCCACGTTGATTTTGATAGCTTTGCGCGGGCATGCCTTCGCGCACGCGCCGCATCCACGGCATGCTGCAGCGTTAATTGCGTAGCGTCGCGTTTTCATGGATGGCTCCGATTCCAGTTATAGCCGAACGCATCGCCCATAAGCGGCACGTATCGTTCCTGGTAAGGGGCGCACGCTATTGCGAGATACTTACGCAGAAAGTTCGCGAATTGCGCTTCGGGCGTGTCGGGCGCAACGTTTCCCAGAAAACCTATCGAGAAGTACACGCTGTCTTTAATGGGAATGAACGCGGTCGAGCCATGCTGGCGCTGCAGATAGCTTGAGAAAGAGTCGCTGAACGTGACGGCGCCGTCTCGCTCCATGGCGCGCGCGAGCATGCTCGTGTTGGTCGTATTTTGCTGGATGTTGGGTTCGAGCCCGTTGAAGAGCTTGTCCACCACTTTATTGAGGAAGGGCTCGCTATAGAACACGATAGGGTATTTGCACAGCTCATCGCGCGTAATTGAATCCTTGCCCGCCAACGCGCAGCTTGTCGAGCATGCTGCCATAAGCTCAGAATTCACGAGGGGCTCGAACTCGTGGTTCATGCGGCTAATTGTTTTGTCCATGCCCGGCATGCAGCAGACGATTGCGAGTGGCGGGCGTCCTTGCTGCGTCGTGCGACGTGCCGATGGGTATCCCTCAGCGAAATCATCGACAATACGGAACAGGTCGCGTTCAGTGACGCGCAGTCGCGTTCCGGGCGTTGTCGCTTCGTAATCGAGGAACAATTCTTCGAGTGCTGCCGAGGCGAACGGCGTGGTAAGAATCTCGACGGTACGGAGGTTTTGCGTCGTTGCGTCCTTGGGCGCCGACGCGATTGCCAGCATGCGCCGGTGGGAATCGACGATGCGTTGGGCTTCCGAGGCGATTGCCCTTCCCCGCTCGGTGAGTTCGAGCTTGGGGCCGCCGCGCGTGAACAGGGGTGTTCCAAGCTCTTTCTCGAGAGCCTTGAGGGCCGAAGACACACCCTGCTGCGATATGAAATGCTGTTTAGCGGTACGAGAAACCGAGCCGTGTTCGGCGACGGATAAAAACAACTCAAGCGATTCGATGCGCATGCGGCCCCCTTGATTTTCGCCTCATAGCATAGCATGCGGGCTCTCGGCTGCGTTGGGTATCTCGCTTCAGTATGGACTGTGGTTCGCCTTTGCCTGGGCGCGCACGTCCAAAAAACTTTTCGTTCGCCCGCTCGCGCTCTACGAAAACGCCCTGGGGTTCGCGGAAAACAATCTGTCTCGCGAAGACCTTAATGCGCGTCCCTTTTCGAGAATCCCGATTTGCTGCGCAACGTCGACCCGAAGAGACGCTTAGACAGAATGCATCATCGTATTCCTCTTTTTAATCGCCCCGTTGACGTTTTCGGCATAGGCTTCGTAGTTTTCTGGCTTTAGGGGGCACAGAGGCGCGAAAATTTCGACTTCCCCCTCTTTCGTTACGAATGAGCCGGTAAGTTTTTGCCTTTCGCAGAAGCCTCGGAAGTCACTGAAGTATGCGAAGTCTTCAGCATAGTATTGAAGGGAATCGAAAATGCGCATCAAATTCGCCTTCGCTTTTTTGAGCTGTTCTTCGTTGGGGAAGAGTTTCGACACCTCCTCCATAAACGCCGATGCATCGCGTTGGGAACTGGTCGATGAGACCTCAGGGCAGCCGAAGAATGCTTTCAGGCACAGCAATGTTGCATCGATTCTGTCGTAAACGCCCCTCTCCCCGCTGCGGGCTTGATTTAACGTCTCGTGCGGCCCGCCGTTGCTTCCTCGTGGGAACAGGATATGGCCTCCAAGCTTTCGACTTTCTTTAAGGAACGCGCGAATGCGGGAGTCCGCCTCCGGGGCGTCAACCCCGTGTTCTGAATAGTAATCTTTAAGCCAGTACACGCTTGGGCCAAGGTAGTCCACGGAGAGCAGAGTCGTTTGGCCGCCCGATGGCACCTCGATGTCACGGAAGGAGCCGCACCCATAATTCTTCTCGGCGGAAACTCGCGCTTCATTCGTCTGGGTTCCCCAAAAAGCCTCTAACAAATCTTCTTTGAGAATTATCGATTCGGAATCGGGGTCGGGACGATTGCCGAGATCGTAGTTTGCCGTGGCCAAATCGTGCAGGTAATTGAACTTGAGAGAATGCATCGACCCTCCATCTGTTAATGCGTTTATGGTTTCGCTTTCTGTTTAAACGCGGTGATCCGCGCGCAGGTTGTCCACGTCGCTAAAGGCTCCTCTTGTGCGGCCACTGCTCCCAGTACTTCCCTGTGCTTTCGTCGTAGGCAAGCACGGGGATCTGCCCCGTTTTCATGACAGCGCCGTCAATATAGAAATGCGATGCGCCGTCGTGCCACACGCCTTCGTAGCCTGCGGTACCCGAAACCGTTTCGGTGGCGATGTGTCCGCTTATGACGTCGAGTTCGAATTTCTGCCCCACGAATTCCGGCTGCATGGTTGTGAAGGCTTCCTCGAATGTGCCTATACGCCATAAATCGCCTGCGTCTTCGTCGATACCGGCATGCACGAAGACTTGCTTGTGCGGTGTTTCGTGATAATACGGAAGCTTTCGTATCCAGGCGAGAACATCGGCGTGGTTCGCCTTCATGCAATCGACGACGAATCGGTAGGCTTCTTCGAACCTTCTGCGCACGAGCAGGCGTTTTACCTGACTGAACTCATCTTTCTCAAGAAAGCTTTTTGCAGTGGCGAGGTTGGAATCGGCAAGAATCCATCCTTGAGTAAACGCCGGGTCGCCGACCATGGCACAGTATTCCAGCAGCATTTCCTCATGGTTGCCTCTCAAGGCTATCACCTGGTTGGGATAGTCGTGCTGGAGCCCCATGATCTTTTGGTAGACCTCAAGGCTCGCCGGACCCCGGTCGCAGTAATCGCCGCATAGGATGAGCATTGAATGCCCATCTGATAGGTCGACGAAGGAAAGCGATTTTTCGAAGGCGTCGATGCAGCCATGGATGTCGCTCATTGCGTAAATCATAGGCGGGCTCTTCCTGAGTTGTGGCCGTTTGCGATGGGACGATTTCTTTTCCCAATAAGATACGCGGGATTACTCCCGCCATATATAATACGGGAGTACACCCGCCCTGTCAATAAGAAAAAGAGAACAAGGGCTTTTGCCCATAGGCCTTTCTTTTTAGTTATGACAGGCGGTTGAAGACGCCGTTGAAGCAGTCGCGTTCACGATGTTCGATGGCATACAGTGCGCGCAGCACGGCTCGCAATGCGAAATTGTTATACACCATGCGCACGCCCGGGAAATCGAGCTTTGCGAGCGCGGCGCGAAAAGCTTCGAGCTTCAAGAAGAACGCTTCGGATCCAAACAAGGAGGCTTCGTAGCGTGTGGTCCCGTCGAAAGAAGCGGGAACGTCGAATACGGCGAGCGGCATGCCCATAAGCGCGTAAAAGTTGATTTTGCCGTATTCCTCTTCGAATGACTCAACGCGCTCGAGCGCATATTCGATGCAGGCGGTAAAAGAAGGCATGTTGGAGATGTCGTCCCTTACGCAGCATTTCGCGGCATAGGGAGCAAGGATGGCAACCTCTCGAGCGCATTTCACATTCTTCTTTTGCAGGGCCATGCGTTTTCCTCTTAAGTGATACGGGTTCGATGCGGAATAGCGTCCTAATTATGCGGGTGTTCGCCCGCTTTTGCAAACGATTGCTTTCCTTGAAAGGCTTGCTAACACGTGCCACTGCGCGGCAGTGGGCGGCTTCGCGGGAGCGTGAGCGTTAAGGTTCAGTGGTCTTCGCGGCGACTTGCTGCTGCGCGAAATGGGCCCCGAAGATGGCTCGTGGACCAATACGTTCATGGGTAACGACGGCGTGCCCTTCGAAATCGAGCTCACCTGGAACCGTGGGCGCGTTGAGCCCTACGAGAATGGTGGCAAAGACACCCATATCGCCTTCGTCGTGGACGACTTTGACGCCGCCCACGAGCTCCATGAAAAGATGGGCTGCATTATTCGCGAGAACCCTCGCATGGGCCTTTATTTCATCGCCGACCCCGAGGGTCAGTGGATTGAGATTCTGCCTGCCCGCTAAGGCGAAATTAACGACGGAATAGCGCAGCACGCGGCGCTGCATGAATTTTCGCCGAGCGAAGCGTTGCTAGACATCTTCTCGCTCGAACGGTACCCATGCAACGCCGCTCGGCGTTTCGACGTGCTCGAGGCGCACGCCGAATGATTGCTCGATTGCACTCTGCACGGCCGCTTCGCCGGGCGCGCCTTGCGCTGCCAAACGCCCGCGTTCCATCACGAATACGGCATCGGCCACCGAAAGCGCCAAGTTCAAATCATGGATTACCGCGATAACCGTTTTGCCACGCTCGCGCACTCGGCGAACGAGGCGCATCATGTCGAAACACGCCGCCGCATCCATGAACGATGTGGGCTCGTCGAGCAGCACGACGGGTGTGTCCTGCGCCAGCACCATCGCCATGCGCGCCCGTTGCCGCTGCCCGCCCGATAGGCTTCGCAACGGTCGGTCGCGTAAATCGTAGACGCCCGCAAGAGAAAGCGTCTCGTCAATGCATTGCGCATCGGTCTCGTCAAGCCGAGATAGCGGCCCGTGATGCGGAAATCTTCCGCACGCCGCTAGCTCGCGCACCGTCATCATGGGCGCTTCTTGCTGCTGCACGAGCACGCCCAATCGCCGCGCCCTCTCGCGCGGATTCAACGACGCGACGTCGCGCCCTTGAATAAGCACGCGACCCGAAGCGGGCTTTATAAGCCCCATGGCGAGTTTCGCGAGCGTTGATTTTCCGCACCCGTTCGGTCCAACGATGCAGCTGATCTGCCCTTTCGCGAAAGATGCGGAAAAGCCGTTGAACAGGGCATTTCCGCCGTATCCAAATACGACGTTCTCGAAATCAAGCTCGCCCATCGACCTCCCCTTTCCGCGAACGAAGAATCAAATAGATGAAGAACGGGCCTCCAACGAGCGCCATGCAAATGCCCACGGGAATCTCGAACGGCGCGAACAGCGTGCGCGCGATGGTGTCGCACGCGCATACCAGAATGGCGCCCATGATTGGCGAGAGCACCAGCACGCGTCGGTTGTCGTGTCCTGCGACATAGCGCACCACGTGCGGAACGATGAGGCCCACGAAGCCGATGAGCCCCGAGAAGCACACCGCCGCGCCCGCCAGCAACGCGGCAAGCGAAAGCAAAGCGAGTCGCGTGCAATTCACGTTCAGACCCAGCGCGTGAGCCCCCTCATCGCCGAGTGACAGAATGTTCAGGCGCGTTCCCTGCCCCATGGCTAAAATCAGGCCTGCGCAAATCATGATTCCAGGTATGGCAAGTTCTGACACCATGACGCCCGAGAGGCTTCCCACCAAAAAGCCCGACGAATTCACGTACGCATCGGGGTTGAAAATAAGAACGGTGTTCATGCCTGCCGTGAAAATCGCCGTGAGCGCCATGCCCGCGAGCACGATAGTCAAGCGTGAGGCGCCCGCGTACGCCGACACGAAGAACACGAGCAGCGCCGAGGCGAGCGCGCCTAAAAACGCCGCAGCCGCCGATATGCCCAGCGCATGAGGAGCGACGCAGGCGAACAGCAGCACGAACAGACCCGACCCGGCATTCACGCCGATGATGTTTGGGCTGGCCAGGGGGTTGTTGAGCGTCGCCTGAATGAGTGCGCCCGCTTCGGCCAGCGCAGCACCGGCCAGCACGCCGCCCAGCACGCGCGGCACGCGCACGTTCGCCAGTACGTTGTTTGCCATGTCGGATGCGTTGCCCGCCATGAATGCCGCCACGTCGGTCGCGCCGATGGTGGAAGAGCCCAACGACAGGCTAGCGAACATCACGGCGGCCAACGCCACCAGTGACAGCAGGAACATCGCCCGAAAACGGCAGCCCTCGTGCTTCGGGGCCGCCGCGTTGGTTGTTTGGTTATTGCGCACTGGTCGGCCTATTCGCTATACAGCGCGTCGTAGAGGAACTGATACGCCTGGTCCCAATTGTTGTTGGGCTTGTACTGGAACAGCTTCGGGTCGAGCGTGATCACGCGGTTGTTCTTCACGGCATCAAGCTGCGCCCATGCGGGGTTGGCCGTCGTTTGGTCTTCGAGCGCCTGCTGTGCTGCCTCGTCGGTGTCGCCCATCGGAAGCAGGAAGATTGTCGTCGGGTTGGCCTCGATCAGGGCTTCAAGGCTGTAGTCGGAAAGCAGGCCCTTGTTGGAGTCGGCGATATTTTCCGCGCCCAGCTCGGAAAGCATGACGCCCGTTTGCGTGGAGGACGACTGCACGCGCGTGCCGCCCGAGTACGTGGTGAGCACTACCGCGCTGCCGGCTTGCTTGCCTTCGGCCTTCGCGCGAATTTCTTCAATTTTATCTGCTGCCGCCTGGCCGTTTTCCGCAAATGCCTGCTCGTCGCCCGTGATGTTGCAGCACGTGCGCAGCATGCGCAGGTAGTCGTCGAACGTGGACACTTTGAAGTAGGCAACGGGGATGTTCGCCGCGGTGAGCGTGTCGGCGAGCTCGGTTTGCGCAACGCCGCCGCCGCGACCCGAGCTCGATCCCGTGAGAATTACGAAGTCGGGGTTCAGCGCGATGATCGATTCGGCGTTAAGCGAAGAGAAATCGCCGATTTTCTGCGCGTCGGAAGTGATGCCGTAATCGGAAAACGCGTCGTCGGAAGCGCCTACCAGCGTGCCGCCGGCCAGCTCCCAGATATTTGCGAAGCTGCCCATGCCGGCAACCACGCGGTTGTGCGAAGCGACGGTTACCTCGCGGCCCAGATCGTCGGTGAACGTGTAAGATTCCTGCGAGGCGGAAGCGGTCGCTTGCGCGTTGTCAGACGCGTTCGAATCAGTCTGCGACGAGCAGCCTGCCAGGGAAAACGCGCCCACGCCCATGGCGAGCGCGCAAGAAATCGCAATCGTGCCTTGCGCGATTTTCTTCATCATATGCTCCTCTTGTTATGCTCGGTGGCGCTATTGGCGTTCGCTGGCCGCGGCTTGCTGCGCGTTCTTTCGGCTCCAGGCGCAGTAGTTGTCTTGGCCCAAGATGTCGCCGTCGTGGTAGTATGCGGCGCGGGCGCGACAGCCGCCGCATACGCCCTTGTAGTCGCAGGTTCCGCATGCGCCCTTGTACGCTTGCGTGCGCAGTTTCTGGAATACGGGGCTTTCGCGCCAGATTTCGTCGAAGGGCTGTTTGCGCACGTCGCCGGCGTCTTCGGTCATGTATGCGCATGCGCGCACAATGCCTTCGCTACCCACGACGCAATAGGTCAAGCCCGCCAGGCAGCCGCGCGTGTAACGCGTTTGCACGCCGATTTGTTCTGCAATGCGCATGAACTGCGGCGCGCACGTGGGCTTCACCTCGATGCCTGCGTCGCGGCCGGCGCGCAGGATGTCGGCGAGCAGCTGCTCGTTTTGCTCGACGTCGATGCTTTCATCGGAGATGTCTTTGCCGCGGCCGACGGGCACCAGGAAGAAGACCGAATGGTTCATCGCGCCGAGTTCTTTCGCGAATCGCGTGATGTCGCAAATCTCGTTGCGATTTCTGTCGACCACGGTGGTGTGGATTTGGAACGGCAGGCCGACGCTTTTGCATGCTTCGATGCCCGCAAGCGTGGCCGCGTGGGCGCCGGGCACTCCGCGGAAGATGTCGTGCTTTTCGGCGTCGAGGCTGTCAATGCTAATGCCCATGGCGCAGGCGCCCGCCTCTTTGAGCTTGCGCGCGATTTCGGGCGTGATAAGCGTGCCGTTGCTGCCGAACACCGGGCGCAAGCCGCACGATGCTGCGTGCGCGACGAGCTCGAAAATGTCGTCGCGCATAAGCGGCTCGCCGCCGCTGAAAATCATGATTTTGAAGCCAGCGCGTGCGATTTGCGAAATCATCGTGCGCGCTTCTTCGGTTGAGAGCTCCCTGCTATCGCATTCGTCTGCGTCTTGGTAGCAATGGGCGCACTTCAGGTTGCATCGGTTCGTGGTCATCCACGATACGATCATTGTTCCCCCTTTGATCGAAATTGTGACGGGGAATGACGATAGGTGGCGACGTTGCGTCGTGGCCAATACCGCGTTTGACGTAAACGTGTCGTTATGCCTGCGTATTGGCGTTGGCGTGGGAGCAATCGAGCGCGTCTTGCAGGAAGCTGAGCGTGCGGCGTTGAATGCCGGCGTAAAAGTCGCGGCCGTATTGCTTGGGCCCCGAGCTGCGCTGGCACGCGAGGCGCTTCAATCCGGCAAGGGCATGGGGCATGCCGCCTAAGCTGGAGAAGCGAATGGCCAACGCCTTCGCGCGGTCGTCGGTGACTAAAACGCCGTCGTGCATCGCCTCGATGGTGTCGCCCATGAGTTGGTGCCAGCAGATTACTTCTTCACGCGAAAGTTCGGGAATGGGGTATTCCTCAAGCGCCTCGCCGGTGATGGCCGACCAGAGCATATCTTCGCGGTCTTGCGCGACGCCCACGGTGGCGGCGAGCTCGCTCCAGTTCGTCTGGTCGCGGTTTGCAAGGTGGGCGCGCAGCCCTTGCACGACGTTCATGTCTCGTAGGATTTTCGCGCTTTCGCGCTCAAGTTCGGCCTCGCGGTGCGCGAGTGCGTCTGTCAATTCTGCCAGCGAGTCGCTTCCCTCGCCTTCCTGAATTTGCGAGAGCGAAAAGCCCAGGTATTTCAAGGTGATGATTCGGTTGAGGCGTTCCTCGTCGGCTGGCGAGTACAGGCGCAGGTTTTGCTCGCCTTTACACGTGGGATGAAGCAATCCGCGCTGGTCATAGTATTGAATGGTGCGCACGGTCACGCCCACGCGCGATGCCAACTCGCCTACCGTCATGAGGCCTCGAGTGCCTTGTTCGCCCATGTTTCCCCCTGTTTTGTGTGCGGCAATCGGTTTGCGTGCGGCGCAGCTTTGCGGCCAAAGTGATGTGATACCGCCGCGGTTTTTGCCCATTCCAAGCTCCGAGATATGACGTTACGTCATCTTCGGCGTTTTGGGCGCCAGGCCCCCTGGGGTTCAGACAATCAACGGTCGCATGCCCGTGGACTGCGTTGTTTGCATTACTTGAATACGTCGAGCGTGGGTTAACGTTGGGGTTTTCGTCACAGGATTCAGCATGAAGTGGCGTCCGCATTTGCGCAAGTCGTAGATCTTGCTGATCTTGCGTGTTCGCGACGCTTTTGCCTCGACCGCAACGAAAGGGTAACGTTCTGGTGCGGGGCGTGCGTGGGTTTTAGAATCGCGCTCATGGAAAACGTGAGAATACATATTTCCGAGAGGCAGCTCGGCGCTGTCGAGGGGCGAGGTCCTGTCGCCGAGGAACGGGTCGAGATATCCGAGGATGCGGCTTTCGAGGACAAGACTAAAACCGCCGAAAGGCTGGCAGACCAGTCGTCTCTCGCTCGTGGCATTCGTCAGGCGTTCATGTATTACGGCGTGTCTATCATGCAGACATTCGTTGAGTTCAGCGTGTTTGCCCTGGCCCAGCTCGCGCTGCCGACGGGCGTCGCGAACGGCATCGCCGTCGCGTGTTCCGGCTCGTTCAATTTCCTTATGAACCGCAACATCACGTTCAAAGCGTCGAGCAACTTCTGGCGCAGCGTGGCGCTGTTTGTCGCCCTGTACGTTTGGAACTTCCTGTTCGGCACCTGGTTCATAGGCTGGGCGGCTGCGTCGTTCGGTTGCCCTGAGATGGTCGGTAAATTCATTACCATGGCGATGCAGGGTATTTGGGGCTTCTGCCTGTGCAAATGGGTCATTTTCCGATGAAAGTGCAACGAAGCCGTAGGTTTGCAATGTTTTTGGCGCCGATGCTGCTCTGCCCATCCATGCGGGCTTTTCAAGCGGACGATTAGGTAATCCTCTTTTAGTCGGGGCTTCCAATTATTTTGGGGGTGCGCCATTTTCGCTTGGATCGCGCCGATTTCGCGGCGTCGCTCCAAGCGTGCATTGGGAGCGGGTGGCGAGCGGGTTTTCGAAAATCACGTCTCGGTCTCGCCGAAAACGTGTCCCGATTTTGGTGATTCTGGCACAAATTTGCGGTTGTGAACGATTTTTCGTCACGCTGAAGGGCTTTTCTGAGTGGTTTGAGAATCGCCATGCTTTTGACCTGGTCTTTTGCAGAGCTCTTTTTATCTTCCGAAAAATCCATCGTTCACAACCGCAAATTTGTGCCAAAACGGGAAAGAAACGGACACGTTCATGATAGAGTGCATCGCATAATCTCTAGATGCGGAAGACGCCGGCATTACGGAAGACGTTGCCATTATGGAAGACGACGCCATTATTTCGGAAGACGTCGCCATCGCAGAAACGTCGTTGTCGCCGAAGCTGCATCTGGTGCGTTGCGAAATCGCCGGAGGAAGAGGCCGCCATGGCTGTTGTGCTCGGAAAGCAAAGTGCTCTGCGCGTTTGGGACAGCGTTGTCGCTGGCGGTAGCCGTTGCGCGCGCGTTGATTGGAACGCGCCCGTTAACCGAGGCATGTCTCCCGACCAACGCATTCATGTCACGCCGAACATGCCGGCCACCAGCCAGGGCGTAACTGCTGCCAACCAAAGCGTGTCTTTCGCGTTCCAGGGTGCGCGGGATTATCGTCGCACGCTGGAGCGCGATACAAAAGCTGCCGTCAGATTCCTCGAATCGGCTGTCACGCCTGAGCTCGCGCCAGCCGTAAGGGATCGCTTCTTTTCGGATGGGTCGCTGATTCACGCGACCGTAGCGCACGCACGCCTTCGACGCGCGGGAGGCGGAATCGAAACTTCGGTTCGCAAAGGGCCGTTTCATCCGCGGTCGTTCATGCGAATCGAAGACGGCCTGTACGTAAGCACGCCGGAAATGGCGTTTTGCGAAATGGCAAGCGTGCTCTCCCTTGAACGGCTCATAGCGCTCGGTTTTGAACTTTGCGGAACGTATCGCCGCGCTTCAACCTTCGGATTAGCTCGATACGATGCGACCCCGCTCACTTCTCCCAGTGCCCTTGCGTCATTCGTCGAGAAGTCCCCCCAGTTCAAAGGCGTGAAGAAAGCTCGTCGAGCGCTTCCCCTCATTCTTGACGGCTCTGCTTCGCCGCGCGAAAGCGAGCTTGCCATGCTGTTGTGCCTTCCCTATTCGCTCGGCGGCTATGGTTTGCCGCACCCCACAATGAATGCGGAAATGCCGCTTCCGAAAAATGTGAGCGCGGCGGGGCGCTCGTCGCTGCGCTGTGATTTGTATTGGCCTGCCGCGCGACTCGATGTTGAATACGACAGCGCGGAGTTCCACTCTGCGGAGCGCCTGCTTGCGAACGACTCGATGCGACGCATAGCGCTTGAATCCGTGGATGTTACGAGCGTCAATTTGACCGCCGAGCATCTGCGTCGGGCTTCGTTGTTTGACGAGGCGGCGCAAGGCATTGCGCGAATCCTCGGGAAAAGGGTGCGCCTGCCAGGCGATTTTCGTCTCAAGCAAGAGAGGCTTTGGCGAGAGCTTGGAATCGTGTCTTCGGATATGGGCCTTTTGACGACCATGGGAGCGAGCGATTCATCGGAGCCGAACGAAGGGGTTTCGCTGGTGTTGGGTTGAAGTGCTTCATTGGCGCGGGCGATTATTGGCTGCTGCGAACCAATGCAGGCCGATACGGTCTGGCGCGCAAGGCTGATTCTGGCCAGGGCGGCCGAAGCAGTCGGGCCGGTTTGGGCGAGAGGGGCAAGTGCGGTTAGATTTTGGCTCGGATTGGGCTGGGCCGATGCGGGCTGCTGTGGGTCGGTATTCATGCCTTCGCCTCGAGTGACGCGCTTCTTGGCGGCTTGCTGCTTTGCGGTTTGTTACCTGGCCCCTGTTGTTTGCGACTTGGATTTGCCGCTTGTCGCGCTTCGTCTGCGTCTTGTGCTGCGCGCTGTGTGCTGCCTGCGGGCACACAGCGCGTCTCTTCCCCGCTGTACTTTCCCAATCGCCTTCTTCTTTGCGTCTTCGTCGAAATCGTGTCCCGATTTCGACTTTTCTGGCAGAGAATTGCGGTTGTGAACGATTTAAAAGAGGTTTGAAGGGCCTTTAACAAGAGCCTATTGTATTGACTTACTTCTGACCTGGTGTTTTACGAATCGCTTCTTTTAAGGAGGCAATCCATATGGGTCTGTAAGATTGTCTGTGTAAGTCCCCTCAAGGGGCAACGTCTCCGGAGGCG
>ERZ827108.726-NODE-726-length-52461-cov-8.819162_pt1 | contig 52461 bp, 50 predicted proteins | sample MGYA00519921_ERZ827108 | MGnify/ENA primary metagenome ERZ827108 (study PRJEB31778, sample SAMEA3449258) | human gut metagenome | biome: human gut; feature: human-associated habitat; material: faeces | place: United Kingdom | collected 2010/2012 ...
GCCCCCGTCAATTCCTTTGAGTTTCACCGTTGCCGGCGTACTCCCCAGGTGGAATACTTAATGCTTTCGCTTGGCCGCTTACTGTATATCGCAAACAGCGAGTATTCATCGTTTACTGTGTGGACTACCAGGGTATCTAATCCTGTTTGATACCCACACTTTCGAGCATCAGTGTCAGTTGCAGTCCAGTGAGCTGCCTTCGCAATCGGAGTTCTTCGTGATATCTAAGCATTTCACCGCTACACCACGAATTCCGCCCACCTCTACTGTACTCAAGACAGCCAGTATCAACTGCAATTTTACGGTTGAGCCGCAAACTTTCACAACTGACTTAACTGTCCACCTACGCTCCCTTTAAACCCAATAAATCCGGATAACGCTCGGATCCTCCGTATTACCGCGGCTGCTGGCACGGAGTTAGCCGATCCTTATTCATATGGTACATACAAAATTCCACACGTGGAAAACTTTATTCCCATATAAAAGAAGTTTACAACCCATAGGGCAGTCATCCTTCACGCTACTTGGCTGGTTCAGACTCTCGTCCATTGACCAATATTCCTCACTGCTGCCTCCCGTAGGAGTTTGGACCGTGTCTCAGTTCCAATGTGGGGGACCTTCCTCTCAGAACCCCTATCCATCGAAGGTTTGGTGAGCCGTTACCTCACCAACTGCCTAATGGAACGCATCCCCATCGATAACCGAAATTCTTTAATAATAAGACCATGCGGTCTGATTATACCATCGGGTATTAATCTTTCTTTCGAAAGGCTATCCCCGAGTTATCGGCAGGTTGGATACGTGTTACTCACCCGTGCGCCGGTCGCCATCTCCAGTTTGCAAGCAAACTGAAATGCTGCCCCTCGACTTGCATGTGTTAAGCCTGTAGCTAGCGTTCATCCTGAGCCAGGATCAAACTCTTCATTGTAAAAGTATTGTTAGTCAGCATAAAGCTGATTTTTGCTCTGTTCAGGATGCCGTACAATTTATTGACTTCATTAATACCTTACGTCTCATGCATATTACTATATATATAAGACAAGTATTGACGGTTCTATTTTTTTCTTGTACTACTTGTATTGTTTATCAATATTTCAAAGAACTAACGTGACTTCTGTCGCGCTGCTTTCTTAGCGAAAGCGGATGCAAAGATAAGGACTTTTTCAGATAACTTCCAAACTTTTTTCGAAGTTTTTTTTGTTTTTTATTTTCTGAAGCCTTAAACTTTAGCAGAATGTCAATTGTTAGGCCGTCCCTCTCTCAGAAAGCGGGTGCAAAAGTACGAGGTTTTGCTATACAATCCAAATATATCTGACTATTTTCTACCACTTTTTTGAAACTTTTCTGTAACCACCTGATTGACAATGACATTGTAGAGTATCTTTTTCTACTGTAATTGTAAAAGCTATTTTCTTTATACATTAATATATATTCACGCGTGAGTAAAAGGATTGAATAGATAAAAATCACGACTACAAAATTAATATCGATGAATCAGTGAGCGTGAATAATATACAAACTTGCGGAAAAGCTTGCCATTTACAAACGTATGGAATAAAAAAGATAATAAAAAAAATGGAAGAATCTGTTTAAGTTTTATTATATCGAATTGCCGGAACAGTGTAACAAAACAAAAATTCCGCCACCTTTCTTGCCAAGAAAAGCAACGGAACCTGGTTATCATTTGAATTTCTGAATTTTATGGATGGAGTAAATCTTTCTTTATTTCTTTAAAATAGGGATTCCAACTACTGCTACTATATGCCGAAATCGCAGCCTCTGGCACAAATAGTGTACTTATTGATTTTAGAGAAGAATCAAAAGCAGCCGTACCAAGCGTAGGTGGAGTACTTCCCAAACAGTAAACTTGGCTCATTTTCGTACATAAGTGGAATGCATTTGTTTCAATGGATGTTAATGAAGCCGGGAAAAAAGATCCCACTAACGCAGAACAACCTGAAAAAGCAAACTCACCGATTGTTTCTACTACATTCGGATAATAGAAGGTAGTTATACCACTACATCCGGAATATGTATTCCTGAGTATATTTTTCACCTGTGTACGTTGCATATTAATACTTTCCATGTTCTTACAATCCGTAAATACACCTGCTCCTAAAGTTTGCAGTGCATTGGGGAGTGCTGCTCTATCTATATAAGCATCTTCGTAAGGGAAAAACTCTGACTTAAGTAAAGTGCAATAAGAGAAAGCTCTTACTTGTATCTCAGTGATATTATGATGTAATGTCACATACTGCAAATTCGCACATTCATCAAATAGATTATTCCTGAGTACTGTTACTTCTGTAGGAATAGTAATAGCCTTTAATGAACGGCATCTTAAAAATGCAGCCTCCCCTATCTGAGTGATACCATTATGCCATGTGACGCGCTCCAGATTCTGACATTCCTGAAAAGCATAGTCAGGGATATCTGTTACTGTCGTAGGTATATTGATAGATACGACTCCACAACGAGAAAAGGTTGAGACATATAACTTCTTCAAACCCTCATGCAAAGTGATCGTACTTAAGTTCGTACAGTTTTCAAACACCCAACCTTCATACTGTGACGTAGATACTTCTGTATTTTTGCCCAAATCTGTTACACTACCTGGAATATCTATCGATGTCAGTGAAATACAGTTATTGAAGGCTTGTCTACGAATCTCTTTCAATCCGTCGTGCAATTTCACTTCCACCAAACCGCGGCATTGTTCGAATGCCCATTCACCTATGATTTCCACATTCTCAGTATCAATACTTGTCAATGCTCTGCAATTAGTGAAAGCTGCATAACCGATAGTTTTCATAGATAAAGGCAGTCTGACTGCTTTCAATGAAGTGTTTGGTGTATCACCACCGAAACGTAATGCACGATCCGGCAGTTCAGTCAAGTCGGTCATCGAAATATCCAGCACTTCAAGTGCAGTTAATGATTCTCTGATATATTTAAAATCTTCTACCGTAATAGAGCCCTTTAGGGCCAGTCTTTTCACAGATGTATCCAATCCTTTGATACTTAAATCACCTCCGGTACATGCCACTATCTCACCATCAAAATATTTCACTTCTCTCGAAACTGATATTGTACCATCATTAGCGTCAGTCACTGTCACCGTCAATAGAGCTGTATCCGACAGTTTGACATTTGCCGGAGGGGTAATAGTAATCTTTGCACTTCCCGGAGTATATGTTCCGTCTGTGCCGGTGAAAGTCGGTTCCGTTACTGCTACTTTCCATGTATCTACCGCACCACGACTTTTAATAATCCAGTCTGCTTCATTACCATTCGTAATAGTAGCAACAATGGATTTATAATCTTCCTCTTTCATAGTAGAAGCAAAAGTGACATCTATAGAATTGTCTGAAGGCGATGCATAGAACAAATCGCTGCCACCAATACCCACAGCGAGGCCGTCAACTAGCATCGGAAGCGTGAATTCCTTTCCATTTGCTAATGTGAAGATCACTTTGCCGTCTTCTATTTTCACACCGTCTTTTTTGAAAACAGAATCCCCCTGCTCACCTTGCGGACCTTTCTCCCCGTCTTTCCCAGCGGAACCGGTATCTCCCTTTTCACCGGTGGCAGCCACTTTATTACTATTACTGTCCAGTAACCATTCATCATCTACTTTCCAGTACAGTTTGCCTTCAAACGTATCTACACTGATAACGGGAGAATGACCGGGCTCACCATCCTTACCAGGCTCACCATTGTTTCCAGGTTCACCATCGTTTCCATTTTCTCCATCTTTACCGGTAGTAGGTATTTTATTGTTATCAGCATCAGTCAACCATGCAGAATCGGCATCACCGAGCTTTATAGTCCAATAATATATACCGTCGGTATCTTTCTCCGCACCAATAAGAGGGGTGATGCCGTCGACACCGTTTATACCGTCAGCACCGTTCTTACCATCCTTGCCGTGATAGATGGTGATGGGCTTGCTTTTAGTGAAAGTGATAGTGTAACCCACTTCTACTGATCCTTCTACAATAGGAGTAACTCCGGTCACATAGTCATTCTGTTCCAATGCTGAAACCAGTCCCTGCAAGGCGCTGATCTGTGTATTGGTAGTGCTGCACCATGATTCCAGTTTTTCTACTCTCGATTTAAGGTCGTTCACATCGTTGCGCAAAGCAGTGTCGTCATAGTCATCTCCGCAACTGAAAAATGTTGTTGCCAAGAGGAGTGACATACCTAAATGTTTTAATTTTCCCATATTCTCTAGTTATTAATTAATAATGTAAATCGCTATCAGATCCCTAAGAAAAAAGAAGTGTTATAAATGCAATGATTATTTTAAGTTCGAAGTTATACAACCATTTCCCATTCATGCTTGAAATAGGTAAGTATGGTTCCGGGACTAAGATACTCACGACCGGGTGCCCGTGTCCGGCTGCGAAATCGGTAATGGGCGTGTATCACAAGGCAGGTCAGCCGGTAATTAAAATATTTATGGCAACGGTGTTGAAGATAGTCGAACAGACGGCAGATGCGCGTAAAGAAACTGAAGACTTCATTATAAGGAATAGTATGACGTTTATGATTACCTTTTTCGGCTTCTTCCAGTTCATGAAGGGCATAGATGAGCTGATCAATATCATCTTTGGTATTTTGCATGGTACGGTTAAGACGTTCCTGTCTGATTGCCTGCATGGAAAGCTGCTCCTGTTTGTGCTTAAGACGCTCTTTTATGAATTTATTTTTTTGCTTCATTATACTTAAGTTGTCCGTTTGTATAGGCGAAAATTACTTCGTAAGTAACAGAAACTTGTTTTATGACAGAACAGAGCGCAGTTCTACCATAATTCTGATTATCAACAGATTATTTAAGTCAAGAAAGACAAATAGCAGTGTATTCCGCTTTATTCATTTCAAAGTGGGAAGAAAAAGTTATATGCGTTTTCATAACTCTTGCAACTAGTATGTATCCCTATCCTTGTTTTTTGCCTTGTGTCGAAACTTTTTTAGTGATCTAATGAAAATAACTTTGTAAATAATATATTTTTTATTAAAATTCTTATATCTTTGCAGCATCGATAACTCTCTGTTACTTACGAAGTAACAGCATCTTAAGCTTCATTCCACATTCTCTTTTCCCCTGTGATTATGTAATTATTAACGACTATATTTGCCCGATTAAGTTCCTCCCCTTCAAAACTCTTGAGATACGTCCGTGTGACTTCAAGTGAAGAATGTCCCAGTCCTTCGGAAATCACCTCTTCGGGAACCTGGCAATATTTGGCAAGTGTAGCCCAAGTGTGGCGTGCCGTGTAGGAACTGACTTTTACCTCCTCCATTCCCATCAGTCCGGGTAGTCTCGAAAGGTTGAAGTTCAGCTTACGCAAGCAACGGCGATAATCATCAAAAGCTTCTCTATCGAAAGAAGTGGGAGTAAGGATATCCAACAGATAGGGCGAAGATTCTTCCCGGCTCCTATAACGTTCGATAAGCTGACGTGCCTGCGGCATAAGCTTGACACAAAGTTCAGTACCCGTCTTTTGGCGTCGGCATATCAGCAGGTCCCCTTTCAAATCCACTTTGCGCAAGTGAGCAAGGTCTACAAAAGGCATCCCTTGCAGCAACAGCATCAATCGCATTGTGTCCTGCGCCCGGTACACCTCCGGAGGGAGTACAGGACTGGAGAGTCTGCCGGAAGAATACTTTCCGTCAACAACATCACCCAGCAATCGGCTCGTCTGCCCGGCAGTTAATGCCAATTTATGTTCGGAAGATACCCCTGTTTTGAGATTGACAAACAGGCGACATTCTCCCGCCACAACCCCACGATCTACCGCACGGTTATAAATAGCACGCAGCGCACGGATATAAGTAGAAGTTGTGTTATAACTCTTCTGCTCTTTCTCCAGATAATATTGAAATTTACACAAGCTTCTTCGGTTCAGTCCTCCCCAAAATATTTTGCCACCACCTACAGAAGCGGTGAATGCCTGCAAGGCATAGTGATAGATATAGGCCGTCGCAAAACGGTTCTCTTGCCGCAACTCGCCAATAACTTCGTAAACAAAGTCTGTAAAGCTATGCTGTTTCATATAATCCTTTCTTTTTAAGTTCATAATTGAGATTCTTTTTTCGCCATAAACTATATAAAATGAACTACCCTACACAATGTTCAACCGATTTTTTTGTCGAAATAAAAAGGAATGTACTCTCCTTACCCTTATTACCAATGCGGTGCTTCACGGTTTTTCCACACCTGCAAACGATTTTTACCTTTGCAGCGTTTTAATAAAACATATGTGTAAGGTGATGAAATATTCTCTCTACAAAGCGGATGCTGAGGAAGAAAACGAAGATTCTCCGAAACTTGACGAGAAACCCGGAGGGGGTAGCACCAATGAATACACGGCGACGTAACAAAAAGAAACGCTACTACGGATATTAGGAGAACTGAAACTGTTATTTCCACAGGCGAAAATCGTAGGGCATTATCAGTTAAGTGCGGATGTCTGAATCAAGTGTCCGGAGGTTGCGAGGAAGGAGTATGAATGGTTGTAGGGGGGAGATAAAAAAAATGTGCTGCTTCAGGGCGGCACACTTTCTTTTTATTCTGACTTTATTCTTACCATCCAGTTCCATCCCATCCGGCAGCAGTGTACCATGACAAAGTACGATAGAAAGTATTCATAGTAAAATTGCTTGCGCCAGTAGGTATATATGTAGAGAGTCCTTCCGAACCTTCCATAGTAAACATTCTATGAATGATACCGGAATAGTTTTTGAGAGTTGTTTTCCTATATACAACAGCTGCTTCAAAGGCTGTATACCAAGACCGATAATCCGTATTATCTACTCCACCTGTCAAATTTCGGATCAGTTTTTCAAAATCATAATTAGCGTCATCGTTAAAATCATAAGCTAGTATATCACTACGGTCTACTTCCCTTTTCTCTTGAATATATTTAGGAATGATTGTCTTGGTTGCTGCTGCCAAATTATCCAAAGCCGCACTCTTTATCACAGAAGTAGCAACTCCTCCCGTCCAATTCTCATTACTAACAGGAGCAACCCCTGTATAAGATTTTTCATAATATCCATAATACGCCTCTGCTATATTCGTCGCCAAATTTGTTTCAGTAAACATTTCCGGTACTACTGCCTTATAAGGTGCACCCGGTCCCGGAATCTCCGTAGGAGAACCAATAAAATATTCGGAACAGTCACGAAGTTCATAGGCGACTTCCACAGATTGCATATTACATGAGTCAAACAATATAAATTTTAATGGTTTTGGAAAAGCAGAGGACAATGCTTCACGGAAATCCGGTATATTCATCTGAGTCCTACGATAATATCCGATGGAGCGAGAGTTCGCATTATTACTGGCCGGCACCCATGAAGAGCTATGAGACAAAAATACAAACCCATAACTATCTGCCGGGAAATAACTAACTGTTTGGGAAATAACACTGGCCATAACTTCCTTATCCAGCGGATTTTGTTCATCATAAGTAAAAAGAGTATCGGCCACTACTTTACCATTCTTCTGTTTCAATGAAATCAGATGAGGAACGTCATTTACCATCTCACTATAAACAACCAAATTACACTTGGAATAATCAACCTCTTCCATACCCGCCTTCATATCGCTAAAGTTGATCTTAAAAAGGCTGGATAATTCATTATTAAGATCTCCTGCATCCCCCACGATATAGACCAACACTGTACGTCCTACCTGCTCACGTGGTTCGGGTCCTTCAGGACCTTCGTTTTCATTATTCTCACAAGCTGCAAACAACGCAGCCAAACCCATGAGAAGGGATAATATTTTAATCTTTTTCATTAGATTACCAATTAGTTACGGCTGCAAAGATAAAAAAATAAGAGATGCAAACCTGCATCTCTTATCATATTAACAATTAATCTTTTACTCTTCCGGTTTTATAAAGTGGAATTTATCAGTATCAATCCGTGTTACTGTGGTATTCCTGTTCCTTTTATATTTACTCAGAATCTTCGTTGCCTCTTTCTCCAGTTTTTTCCTGTTTTCTGAGAAATAGATCATACAGGTACTATTCTGTTGCAGTCCGTTATCTTCCACATAATTCTTCAGCTGATAGCTGTACAGATCACGATGAGTCAGAAAACCTTCCTTGCTAACCTTTGCGCTATCCAATATTTGAATATCCGTAAAATACACGACTGTATCCGTAAAGGAAGCGGCAATTCCGAAGGCATAAACTGTTTTTGAGTGGTCTTTCTTTAAAGAGAAAGCCGAGCACATTGTCAACACAAGTGCCATTGCAAATAGTATTTTTACGTATTTCATATCATAAATTTTTAATTGTGGCAAAGGTAACAAAAAAGAGGAAATATCATCTATTTATCATTAAGATTTAGTATTTCTATTCATATATCCATAGCAACACAGGCTTCTTCTCGACTTTCAGCAGTGCATCGACCTTCCGCATCGCGTCATCACAGATCACAGGACATCCCTGGCTAATCCCCAATGGAAGATGCATGGGGTATATCTCCAAAGTCGGTACCGGAGTATACGAATGGAGCACAATGTAACGCTTGAAAGCATTGCTGTTGGTCGATTCCAATCCATGCAGTTTATAATGTACATTAATCCCCCATTTACTATACGAACGGATTCCTACCTTATACTTCCCCAAAGAAGAGCAATAGCTGCCTTCCACATTACTATATACCGGTTTCTTCGGCGTGCTCTCCTTACCATATCCATGAGCACACAGACTTGAATATTTGATGGAATCGCCTTTGAAATCCCAGACAAAGAAACGTTTTTTGCCGGAAGGAATGCTGAAATCTACCAGAAAGCAATAATTCGTATTAAACCCTTTCTCTACGCAATAGGTTTTCGCTGCAAGGGCTTTTTCCCGTAAGGGTTGTTCGGCTTTGGCTACGATGCCAATGTTCAGACCAACAAGCGTGAATAATATCAGAGCAGACTTCTTCATAAAATTGTGCATAGTATAGTATTGACGAATAACGGCTAAATAAAAGTCGCATAAGTACATTCTTCAGATGATTACTCCAAGAAGTGCAACTTATGCGACCCTAATTCTTTTTTTTCAGAAACTGATATTCCTCACTTATCCCAAGTAGGATTTGAGCAATTTACTACGATTACTTTGTCTTAGTCTTCTAATTGCTTTTTCTTTAATCTGACGAACGCGCTCACGTGTGAGGCCAAACTTATCGCCGATTTCTTCCAATGTCATTTCTTGTTGTCCGATACCGAAAAACATCTGTATGATTTCTTTTTCGCGTTCGGTTAACGTAGAAAGAGCTCTATCAATTTCCCTCGCAAGAGACTCATTAACCAGAGAGCGGTCCGCCATAGGCGAATCGTCGTTTACCAACACATCCAACAGGCTGTTGTCTTCTCCTTCCACGAAAGGCGCATCCACCGAAATATGACGGCCGGATACCTTCAGTGTATCAGAGATCTTGTCAACCGGAATTTCCAGTTCATCTGCCAACTCTTCGGGAGACGGACGCCGCTCGTTTTCCTGTTCGAACTTTGAGAAGGCTTTGCTGATCTTATTCAGCGAACCTACCTGATTCAACGGGAGACGAACAATACGCGACTGCTCTGCCAATGCTTGCAGAATAGACTGGCGAATCCACCATACGGCGTAGCTGATAAACTTGAATCCACGTGTTTCATCAAACTTTTCGGCGGCCTTGATCAGTCCTAAATTGCCTTCATTAATCAAGTCAGGCAAACTCAAACCCTGGTTCTGGTACTGCTTGGCCACAGATACGACGAAACGAAGATTGGCACGTGTCAATTTTTCCAATGCTACACGGTCACCCTTACGAATGCGCTGAGCGAGTTCCACTTCTTCCTCGACTGTAATCAGGTCTTCGCGACCGATTTCCTGCAAATACTTGTCAAGAGAAGCGCTCTCTCTGTTAGTGATACTTTTGGTAATCTTTAGTTGTCTCATTCTTTAAAAACAGATTTGGAGTGCAAAGTTACGACAAATAATTTGTTAACATACATATTTAGGCAACTTTTTCACTATATTTTCAACTAATAAAACAAAAAAGAATGCCGACAAGTTGTATGACGGCATCCTTTTTCTATTTCATTAGCTTATCCTACAATCTTCTTACCTTAATTTATAACTCATTCCTGAGTCAGGTCTACTGCAAAGTATCCGCGCTTGCCGGACGGGAATACGCCGGTCAGGAACAATACCTGATTCGGAGACTTAACAGCGGCTTTCATCACTTCTTCCAGATCACTTACTTTGCGCATCGGCTGGTCGTTAGCTTTCAGGATGATGAAACCTTTGCGAACTCCTGCATCTGACATCTTACCGGAAGAAACGCCTGTCACTTGCAGACCATAGCCGAGATTCAGCTGTTTCTTCAAGTCATCCGGCAGTTCTTTGAATGCAGCACCCAGAATTTCCATACCAGCTTCCTTCACGATCTTGGTAGTACCCTGTTCGTTCTTCAGCGTCACTTCTACTGACTTTTCTTTCTTGTCACGAACTAGTTTCACAGTTACCTTATCGCCCGGACGGTGTTTAGCCAATGCTTCCTGCAAGTCGGCAAAGTTATGTACTTTCTTGTTATCTAAACCGACAATTACGTCATCCACCTTGATATCAGCACCGGCAGCCGAACCGTTATCAACGATTTCGCGTACCCATACGCCGTCTACCACGCCAAATTCTTTCGCTTTATCACGCAGTGTAGTACCGGACTTATCGATAGGACTCTGATCTTCCATGATGCTGCTGCCCAAAGAAGCTCCCTTGATGCCAAGGAGGGCACGCTGTACTGTTCCGTATTGTTTCAGGTCGGCAACTACCTTAGTCATAATGCTGGTAGGGATAGCAAAGCCGTATCCGGCGTATGCTCCCGTAGGTGAAGACAACACGGAGTTAATACCTACCAGTTCGCCTTTCGCATTCACCAGTGCACCACCACTATTTCCCTGGTTGATGGCGGCATCTGTCTGGATGAAAGATTCAATACCGCCATTGTATACTCCCAAAGTACGGGCTTTGGCACTTACGATACCTGCTGTCACTGTAGAGTTCAGATTGAAGGGGTTTCCTACGGCGAGTACCCACTCTCCTACTTTCAGTGTTTCGGAATCTCCAACCGGAATAGTAGGCAGATCATCATCAGACTCAATCTTGATCAAAGCAAGGTCTGTGCTCGGGTCAGTACCGATCACACGTCCTCTGAACTCACGGTTATCATTCAGCTTCACACTGATCTCATCGGCACCTTCAATTACGTGATTGTTGGTTACGATATATCCGTCTTTGGAAATGATGACTCCGGAACCAAAACCAACACGAGGCTGGGATTGTACCTGACGCTGCTGTCCGCGTCCGTCTCCAAAGAAGAAGTCAAAAATATCCGGCGCTTGCTGAACGGTTCTTGTTTTAGCTTCCTGAGTAGACTTTATATGTACGACAGCATGAAGCGAATTCTCCGCAGCTTGTGTCAAGTCAACCGGTTGAGCGTTTACCGCGTCAAAAGCAGCCAATTTGACATTGGGATTCTGCTGGAACATCTCATTAAAAGATGTCTCTTTGGCAGCATCATTGGATTGCAACAATTTGTAAGTTGTCAATCCTGCAACTCCTGAGCTAAGAAGAATAATAGCTCCTACTCCCAGAATGTTCTTTGTTGTCTGTTTCATGATTTATAATTCTTTAAAATGTTAATATTCGACATTGTTTTAACTTTTACGACGTTAAAATAATAACAAATATCGTTCACTTATTCTACTTGTCACTCTTTTTTGTCCTCTTTTAACAGAGAATATTTGAGGCTTAACAGCGCTTAACGACAGCAACTGACAAATTTACATTCGTTGTATGTCAGATGGCTTTAACAGTCTGACATTCATTCAGTAAGATCAGATTTTCATGACACCGATTCCGGGTAAGTCATTCAAGGTGATTTTCCCCTTCACCACTTCTACCCCTTTAAAGCGATCGTTGGAGATGAGCAGGTTGCCATCGAGATCGGCAAAATCGACCGCCGGAGAAAATTGCGAGGCGGCAGATATCGCACACGAAGTCTCCGTCATGCAGCCCACCATCACGCGCATTCCCAAAGCGTGCGCCAGCGTCACCATCTTCCATGCTTCACGCATACCGGTACATTTCATCAGTTTGATGTTGATTCCCGTAAACGCACCTTTCAAAGCGGCCACATCCTTTAAACGCTGTAACGACTCATCGGCAAACACCGGCAGAGGGCTTTGCTGTGTCACCCAGGCAATGTCATCCAGTTGTTCCTTCGGCATGGGCTGCTCTATCATTACAATCCCCTTCTCTTTCAGCCAATGGATCATATCGAGCGCATATTGGCGGTCTTTCCATCCCTGGTTGGCATCTATGGCAATCGGAAGATCTGTCACCGAACGGATCGTCTCTATCATTTCCTTATCGTTGTCTCTCCCTAGCTTTACCTTTAATATATTAAACCGGTCTGCACACTCTTTTGTTTTGGCGCGCACCACATCGGGCGTATCAATACCGATCGTAAAGGTGGTGGAAGGGGTCTTTTCCTTATTCAATCCCCATATCTTATGCCACGGAGCTCCCAGCAGTTTTCCCACCAAATCATGAAGGGCAATATCTACCGCTGCCTTTGCCGCCGTGTCTTTCGGCGACAGACTGTCAACGTATGACAAAATGTCCTCTAACTGAAAAGGATCACTGAATTGCTCCAGATTTACTTTTTTAAGGAAGTTCATCACCGACTCCACCGTCTCCCCAAGATAAGGGGGCATTGACGCCTCTCCATATCCGGTCACTCCCTCATATTCGATTTCTACCTGCACATCGGGTGTGGTGGTACGCGAATAAGTGGCTACCGTAAAGACGTGCCTCAACTTTAACTCATAAGGGAAAAAAGTCATTTTCATCTTTCCTCCCATACCCTGTTTGTTTATATGAATGGTGGAAGCTATAGATTCTCCCGCCAATACCTGACTGACAGCTATTCCGGAGCCTAAAGTTGCAAAGGCGGCCGTTTTCAGGAAATCTCTTCTATTTGGCATTTGTTGAATGGATAATGGATAATTGATAATGATTAGTCATATAGATAATAGGGGTTATGGTCAGTGGTATTCATGCCTTTCTCCTTATTTATATAAGGCAGGAAGCGAGTGGCAAAAAGCAGACGGCCGGTGTTGAACTCGTCGTAGTATTCGTCTTCGGGATCAAAGCTGCTGACATGTACGTCTCCCAGGGCATGGATGAAGCGTTTGTTGCCCAGGTAGATGCCTACGTGCGAGATGCCTTCTTTGCGGTCGGCTGTGGCTTTGCGACCGAAAAAGACGAGGTCTCCGCGTTGCACGTTGGAGAAATCAGGAGCGATTTCAATGCGTTCGCCTACATAAGCCTGTTGCGACGCATCTCTCGGGATGATTATATCGTGCATAAAAAGCACTGTCCGGACCAGACCGCTGCAATCGACTCCTTTCGAAGAAGTTCCCGCCCACAGATAAGGGATTCCGATCATTGTATAGGCGGTTTGAATAATGCTTTCGACATCCTGTTTCAATGAAGCTCTCCACTTCGTTTCGGGTTGTGAAATATGTTTGGATATATATGCCTGGCGACCGTCGGGATAAGACACTTTGTAAAAGCGCCCTTTGCTCCCCTCCCACTTCAGACGGTTGCCGGCAACGACATCCGATACGGTCTGAGAGTCATCATCCGGTTTTTCGTACGTAAATCCATAATGGGAAGTCACCACGATCTTCTCAGCACGGTTCCATTCATTGTATTGATCTTTCGACATCGGAGTAATCACCATCCGGTGTACCCATCCCGTATAGTCATCCGGAGTCTGAATCTCATACCAGCCGGTATATTGCAATACCTTGACCGGCATTCCGAGCAGCGCCTGCGTACTCATCCCGGATGTAAACTTACCTTCATCGCGCATATTACAAACAGAAATGTGCACTACCCCATAAGCCGAATCAGCAGGCATGGGGCGTATTTCCTGAGCTTTCAGACTAACTACCGTTACTACCAGCAAGCAATAGAAAAAAAGGATATTTTTCTTCATTGAATCATGATTTAATGATAGCAAAGGTAGAAATTATTTCTATTTGTGACACTTTCTTTGGCTAAAACAAAATAAATGACGTACTTTTGCAGTCTAAAGCAGTTGGCCGGTCTGTCGCGTGCGCGTTTCGCGCAGGAGGAAAGTCCGGGCAACACAGAGCATCCTACTTCCTAACAGAAAGCTGTCCGCGAGGGTAGAGTAACGTAGAAGAAAATAACCGCCGCTCCTTTCGGGGAGAGGTAAGGGTGAGAAGGTAGGGTAAGAGCCTACCAGTCGTATGGTGACATACGGGCTGTACGTCTTAGGAGTTGTAAGGTCATGTAAACCGGCGTTATGAGAGCTGCTCGCTCCATGTCGGAGGGTAGACCGCTAAAGTGTCGTGGTGACACGCCACTCAGATAAATGACAGGCACCTTATATCTATAAGGTACAGAACTCGGCTTACAGGCTGACTGCTTTTTTCTTTTTTAAACTGCTTTTTTAAAATTCTGAGCCATGAAGAAGAAAATCACCGATATATGGAAATTCATCACGTATGACATCTGGCGCATCACGGAAGATGAAGTGACTAGAACGAAATTCTCGCTCTACAATATTATCAAAACCATCTATCTCTGTATCAACCGATTTACTAAAGACCGGATGGCAAACAAGGCCTCAGCACTGACATACAGCACACTGCTTGCTATTGTGCCTATACTCGCCATCCTATTCGCCGTGGCCCGTGGATTCGGATTTGATAATCTGATGGAGCACCAGTTTCGGAGCGGCTTCGGGGGAAATATAGAAACGACGGAAGCTATTCTTTCTTTCGTCAACTCCTACCTCTCGCAAACCAAAGGCGGTATTTTCATTGGGGTAGGTCTGGTGATGTTGCTATGGACCGTGATCAATCTGGTGAGCAATATCGAAATCACTTTCAACCGTATTTGGGAAGTAAAGAAGGCGCGTTCCATGTACCGGAAGATTACGGACTATTTCTCCATGTTCCTGCTCATGCCGATTCTGATTGTGGTATCGGGCGGTCTTTCTCTGTTTGTGAGTACCGTGCTGAAGCAGATGGACGATTTCGTTTTACTGGCTCCCGTCATGAAGTTCATGATCCGCCTTATCCCATTTGTTTTGACTTGGCTGATGTTTACAGGGCTGTATATCTTCATGCCCAACACGAAAGTGAAATTCAAGCACGCTCTGATTGCAGGTATCCTGGCAGGTTCCGCTTATCAGGCCTTCCAGTTCCTGTATATCAACAGCCAGTTATGGGTATCGAAATACAATGCTATCTACGGTAGCTTCGCCGCCCTCCCCTTGTTTCTGCTTTGGCTGCAAATCTCATGGACCATCTGTCTGTTCGGAGCTGAATTGACGTATGCCGGACAAAATATCCGCAGCTTTAGTTTCGATCAGGATACCCGCAACATCAGCAGACGTTACCGGGACTTTATCTCTATCCTGATCATGTCGCTTATCGCCAAACGTTTCGAAAGGAATGAACCGCCCTATACAGCAGCAGAAATATCGGAAGAGCATCAAATCCCCATCCGGCTGACTAATCAGGTACTCTATCAATTACAAGAAATAGACTTGATCCACGAGGTAGTGACCGACCAAAAAAGTGAAGATATCGGCTACCAGCCCTCTATGGATATCAACCAACTGAATGTAGCCATCTTGCTCGACCGACTGGATACTTATGGGTCCGAAAACTTCAAGATCGACAAGGATGAGGAGTTTAATGACGAATGGAAAGTACTGACTGAATCCAGAGAAGAATACTATAAGAAGGCAAGCAAAGTGCTACTGAAAGACCTATAGAAATTCCCATAAACGTCTTTGTTTTTTACCAATTCTCAATTTCGAGAATCACATTCAGGCAAATATCTCATAATCAAGAGATTAAAGACTTCTACTTTTTCCTTTAAAAGAAACAGGTCGTTGGTTTTAAAGGAAAGCCTCCTTGGTTTTAAAGGAACGACCTCTTCCTTTTAAACCAACGAGGCTTTTTACTGTATATCTACTCCGGCAAGTCCAAGGAGTAATCTTTTTTCAATTAGTATTGATTATAAGAAATGACCTTTTCTTTCGGCTTCCTCATCTTCTTTCGTTTCTCTTTCACCGGATACCCGATTGCAATATCCAGCAATAAACGTTTGGAAGCAGGAATACCTGTCAATTGCTTGATCTCTTTTTCATCAAACCAGCCCAAGATGCAGGAACCCAGTCCTTCATTCTCTGCAGCCAATGTGATATGAGCAGCAGCGATTCCAATATCAATCAGCGGGAAATGCTTGCCTTTTACTTTTCCTCCAAGCAAGGATGTAATATTGGCAGACTCTTCTACAACCAGAATATGTACAGGGGCATCTTTGGCGAACTTATTCATGCCTAGTCCGGCTGCCGCCTTCCCCACTTTTGAAGCCAGCTCATGGTCCGTCACGACCACAAACTTCCATGGCTGCGCATTGCAGGCAGAAGGAGCCAGACGAGCAGCTTCCAGAATGCGCTCCAGCTTCTCCGCTTCTACCGGACGCTCTTTATCATACGCCCGGTCACTCTGACGAGACAGTACCAATTGCAGAAAATCCATCAGACATCTATTTTTTAATTATCTATACTGAATCATCCGGCTGATATACTTACCGATGATATCAAATTCGATATTCACTACACTACCGATTTCAAATGTATGAAAGTTGGTATATTCATAAGTATAAGGTATAATAGCTACCTGAAAAGTATCATCCGTCGGATTGCATACCGTCAGACTGACACCATTAACAGTCACCGACCCCTTGTCTACCGTGATATAGCCACGTTTCGCCATTTCCTTATCAAATGCATATTTAAATGTAAAATACCAGCTTCCTTCCGCATCCTTGATTTCCACACAAGTAGCTGTCTGGTCTACGTGTCCCTGCACAATATGTCCGTCCAGTCGGCCATTCATCATCATGCTGCGCTCTACATTCACTTTATCGCCCACTTTCAACAAACCAAGATTCGAACGATCCAGCGTTTCTTTCATGGCAGTTACCGTATACGTATCATCGGTCAGACTCACTACCGTCAGGCATACTCCGTTGTGAGAAATACTCTGATCAATCTTCAGCTCATTTACAAACGAACACTTAAATGTAAAGTGTATATTCTCCTGGTCTTTCACCAGTGCTACCAAAGTAGCGTACTCTTCTACGATTCCAGAAAACATAATGTTATTTATTTTAGTACGGCTCAAAGATACAAATAAGGAAGGAGCTTAAAAAATAAGAGCAAAAAAAAATGGGGCTTTTCACAAAGCTCCATTTTTCAGTTTTCAATAGGTATTAGTTTTTTTTTAAGGTAAAAAGATTGTTTTCAGGATAACGGTGCAAATATAGTCGCTTTTACTGATACTCTCCAAATTATAAAACATGTCATATAACATCTTTTTGAAATTTCTTTGGATTTATTATCATTTGACGCAAAACCGCCCATAACTTGTCCGTTACAAGGGACAAATATAGGATTATTTTCTAAGTAGCCCTAATTTTTGTTTAAAAACATGCAAAAAATTACGATTTCGGGTAGTTTTCGTCCACTTTTCCGCTATGTTTTAAGACTTTCGCATCAATAAAGAAGACTATTTCTTCGGCTATATTAGTAATATGGTCGCCCGAACGCTCCAGTTTGCGGAACACGCCAACCAAGTCAACACATGTATGCGCCGTCTCCGGATGTTCTCGGATGTAATCTGCCAGGATGCCTGTGGCTTCCGCATTGATATCATCCAGCAAGTTATCTTTGCCGAATACCGCCGTTGCCATTTCAATATTCTCTTCGTTCAAGGCACGTTTTGCCAGTTCCAGCATGGACAATACCTCTGCCTGCATCTCTCCCAAACGCAGACGAGCCAGCAAATCGGCGTCCAGCACCGGTTCTTTACAGCGAATAACGAAACGGGCTATCCCTTCTGCAAAGTCTCCCAGACGTTCCAGATTTGTATTGATTTTCAGCATTGCCAGCACAAATCGGAGATCAATCGCCACCGGATTGTACAACGCAATGATATCCTCTATATCACTGTCGATCTTCAGTTCAAAGGCATTCACCCGACGTTCGCGAACCATTACCTGTTGTGCCAGTTCCTTGTCAAGTGTCATGACTGCTTCCCCTGCACGGTCAAGCTGATTGTACACCAGTGTCCACATTTCATCCACTTCTTTCTTCAATAGAATGAGTTCCGATTCTATAAACTTTACCATAGTCTATTTATATATAAATGATTAATATTCTCGTTTTTCACAAACACTCCGGTGGCGCTTAGCCGAAACGTCCTGTGATATAATTCTGGGTAGCCTCTTTCTCAGGGTTGGTGAATATCCTTTTCGTATCACCATACTCTACCATCTCTCCCAAGTAGAAGAAAGCCGTCTTGTCACTGACACGTGCTGCCTGCTGCATATTGTGAGTTACGATCACGATTGTATAGTCCTTCTTCAGTTCATGAATCAGTTCCTCTACTTTGGCTGTAGAAATAGGATCGAGCGCAGAAGCCGGTTCATCCATCAACAGTACCGAAGGAGATACCGCCATGGCACGGGCAATACAGAGACGTTGCTGCTGTCCGCCGGATAAAGCATAGGCAGACTCTTTCAGTTTATCTTTCACCTCATCCCAAAGCGCAGCCCCTTTCAGCGTCTCTTCTACCCGCTGACGGATGAAAGCGTTATCTTTCACTCCATTGACGCGAAGCCCGTAAGCGACATTCTCGAATATGCTTTTCGGGAAAGGGTTAGGGCGTTGGAAAACCATGCCCACATTCTTGCGAAGCTCGTCCACTTCCACCCCTTTGGCATAAATATTATGCCCGTCAATCCGGATTTCACCTTCCAGACGGGTAGCGGGAATCAAGTCGTTCATCCGGTTGAAAAGACGAAGGAAAGTCGATTTACCACATCCCGACGGTCCGATAAAGGCAACTACAGACTTTTCTTCAATCTCCATGCTGATCCCTTTCAAGGCATGAAAATCACCATACCAGAAGTTTACATCACGCGCATCTATTTTTATTGTATCCATATACTTATCAATTCGTTTTTACTCTTTTCTCGAAATATCTTCTCAATGCATTTGCCAGCAGATTAACCAGAAGGATAATCACAATCAGTACCAAAGCCGTACCATAAGCCAACGGCAACTGCGCTTCCATATCCGTTCCGCTGGTCGAAATCACATACAGGTGATACGGCAGCGCCATACACTGGTCCAGAATACTCGTCGGCAACTGCGGCAGGAAGTAAGCGGCACAGGTAAACAGAATCGGTGCCGTCTCGCCTGAAACACGTCCCAAAGCAAGGATTAATCCCGTAATGATGTTCGGCATCCCCATCGGAAGAATCACATGCCAGATCGTCTGCAATCTGGTAGCCCCCAATGCCCTGCTTCCTTCACGCATACTGTCGGGAATCGCTTTCAATGCCTCCTCCGTAGTACGAATAACCAAAGGTACGCAAAGTAAACCTAACGTCAAAGAACCCGCCAGAATACTGTCACCAAAGCCCATATAATTGACAAACAGCGCCATACCGAACAGACCGAAAACGATAGAAGGAATACCGCTCAGATTGTTCGTCATCACTCGTATAAAACGTACCAGCTTCCCTTTCGGAGCATATTCATTCATATAGATTCCACTCATCACTCCCACTGGAAAAGCGAAAAGCGCACTGCCAACCATCAGATAGAAAGTACCGACAATAGCCGGCCAGATACCTCCGCCGGTCATCCCGTCCGTAGGTGCCGAAGTGATGAACTCCCAACTGATAGCGCCCGCTCCCTTATATATAATGAAACCGAGAATCGCAAACAAAATCAACACTATGCAGAGACTCAACAACCGGAAAATTCCGAAAGCCAGCCTCTGAGAACGGTGTTTCGCTTTATTATTACTTCGTATTTCCATATCACTTGCTACGTTTTATTCCTTTAGAAGAGATATACTCCACGCTAAAGTTGATGATTAATGTTATAAAGAACAGTACGACACCCAACAGGAACAACGCTTCGTAGTGCGGTCCTCCTGCCGGAGCTTCTCCCAGTTCCGCCGCAATCGTTGCCGGAATCGTGCGGAGCGGTTCGAGAATTGTTGTCGGTATCACTGCGGCATTACCCGTTACCATCAATACTGCCATCGTCTCTCCGATAGCACGTCCGATGCCCAACACCACGCCAGAAGTGATTCCGGAGATCGAATAGGGAATCACGACCTTATATATAGTCTGCCACTGCGAAGCTCCCAGCGCCAGACTTGCTTCCCGCATCGAACGCGGACAATTGCGCATGGCATCTTCGGTAACTGTTATGATAGTAGGCAGCGCCATGATAGCCAGGATGATACTTCCCGCCAAACCGCTCTCCCCTACCGGCAGATCAAAGAATTTCTGAATCAGCGGAACGATGACGATCAGGCCGAAAAAACCATAAACCACCGAAGGAATACCACTCAGCAGCTCAATAATCGGTTTCAGCCAGTTACGCACCTTCGGATTGGCGACCTCAGACATATAGATAGATACCGAAAGCCCGAACGGAAGTGCAAAAAGTATAGCGAACAGACTCACCCACAAGGTACCCGCTATCAACGGCAGAAACCCGAATAAGGCGGCAGGAGTCGCTGTCGGAAACCATTCGGCACCCGCAAAGACATCCTTTACCGAAATGGTATTATCCTTGATAAAATGCACTGCATCGGGCTGCACTATAAATTTCTGCGGGACAAAAGCCACGATACCGGGCGTATTCTCCACCAACTGCGTGATTCTTTCGCCGGCATACTCGTAAGCCGGACCCAGTTCTTCCTCCGTATAATACTCCGTGATGTCTTCCAAACGAAAAACCCGGATAGGGAGATCCTCCCCACCGAGTTCTTTCCAGTTCGTTATCTCCTCGTCGAAAACGTCCTTTATCTGAGCAGGACTCAGCGTATTTACCTTATTGCCTTTGTTCAAAGCCAACACGTACCCTTCTTCAATCACCTTGCTATTGAACAGCCCGAAAGCCTCCGTAAACAGGAAAAGCACGATCAGCAGGATTGTAATACTTGTTACGAAACCGCTACAAGTCAGAATTCCTTCTATTATTTTCTCAAAAATCTTCTTCATACCTATTGGTTTTCTGATGCAAAGAAAGCAACTCCTTATTAAGGAGGTGTGACTAACGTTTGAAGGAAGTATTTCAATGCTGTTACATTTGTGTTACAAACATTATTTCTCCCTTATCTGAAACAAAAATGTAATATGCGATTGTTTTATTTGCACCAACAATAAAAAGAATAATTATGAAAGTGAGAAGAAATTTATTAATCGCCCTTTCCCTTCTGTCTCTCAGCGCCAACGCACAGCGTATCAAAGGCAGCGACACCGTATTGCCTGTTGCCCAACAAACAGCAGAGCGATTTATGAATCAGCATCCGGATGCGCGGGTCACTGTCACCGGAGGAGGCACCGGGGTCGGCATCTCCGCACTGATGGATAATACGACGGATATTGCCATGGCTTCCCGTCCGATCAAATTCAGCGAAAAGATGAAAACCAAAGAAGCCGGACAAGAGGTGGACGAGGTGATCGTAGCCTACGACGCCCTTGCCGTAGTGGTGCACCCTTCCAATCCGGTGAAACAGCTCACCCGCCAGCAGCTGGAAGATATCTTCCGCGGAAAAATCACCAACTGGAAGCAAGTGGGCGGAGACGACCGCAAAATAGTTGTCTATTCCCGCGAAACCTCTTCGGGAACTTACGAATTCTTCAAGGAAAACGTGCTGAAAAACAAGAACTATATGGCAGGCAGCCTTTCCATGCCCGCCACAGGTGCTATCATCCAGTCCGTCAGCCAGACGAAGGGAGCCATCGGGTACGTCGGGCTGGCATACGTATCTCCCCGCACCAAAACGCTTTCCGTTTCGTATGACGGAAGCCACTACGCCGCCCCGACAGTGGAGAACGCAACGAACAAGACTTATCCCATTGTCCGCCCCCTTTATTACTATTATAATGTGAAGAACAAAGAGCAGGTAGCTCCTCTGATCAACTTCATTCTTTCGCCCGAAGGACAGGAGATTATAAAAAAGAGCGGTTATATTCCAGTAAAATAAAAAAAATGTCCTACTTTTGTAGCCTATAAATAGAGTTAACATTTTAACGTTATGACAGATATTAAAAACGAAGACACAGGCGATAAGAAAAGCCTGAACTTTATTGAACAGGCAGTAGAGAAGGATTTGAAGGAAGGTAAAAATGGTGGAAAAGTGCAGACCCGCTTCCCGCCCGAGCCGAACGGATACCTTCACATCGGTCATGCCAAAGCTATTTGCCTTGATTTCGGCATCGCTGCCAGACATGGCGGTGTATGTAACCTTCGTTTCGACGACACAAACCCGACCAAAGAGGACGTGGAATACGTAGAAGCCATCAAAGAAGATATTCAATGGCTTGGCTACCAATGGGGAAACGAATACTACGCTTCCGACTATTTCCAGCAATTATGGGACTTCGCCATCCGCCTCATCGAGGAAGGAAAAGCATATATCGACGAGCAAACAGCTGAACAGATTGCCCAGCAAAAAGGTACTCCCACGCAAGCAGGTGTGAACAGCCCGTACCGTGACCGCCCAATCGAAGAAAGCCTGGAACTCTTCAAGAAGATGAACAGCGGTGAGATAGAAGAAGGCGCTATGGTACTCCGTGCCAAAATCGACATGGCCAATCCTAATATGCACTTCCGCGACCCGATCATCTATCGTGTCGTGAAGCATCCGCACCACCGCACAGGTACTACCTGGAAGGCTTATCCGATGTACGACTTCGCCCACGGACAGAGTGACTTCTTCGAAGGAGTAACCCACTCTCTGTGTACGCTCGAATTTGTGGTACACCGTCCGCTCTATGATCTCTTCATCGACTGGCTGAAAGAAGGTAAGGATCTGAACGACAACCGTCCCCGTCAGACTGAGTTCAACAAGCTGAACCTGAGCTACACGCTGATGAGCAAACGCAACCTGCTGACGCTGGTAAAAGAAGGATTGGTGAACGGATGGGACGATCCCCGTATGCCGACTATCTGCGGCTTCCGCCGTCGTGGTTATTCTCCGGAATCTATTCATAAATTTATCGATAAAATCGGTTATACGACTTACGATGCCCTGAACGATATCGCATTGCTGGAAAGCTCCGTACGTGACGATCTGAACAGCCGTGCTACCCGCGTATCTGCTGTCATCAACCCGGTGAAACTCATCATCACCAACTATCCGGAAGGACAAGTGGAGGAACTGGAAGCTATCAACAATCCGGAAGATCCGGAAGCAGGAAGCCACATGATCGAGTTCAGCCGTGAATTATGGATGGAACGCGAAGACTTTATGGAAGACGCGCCCAAGAAATATTTCCGCATGACTCCGGGACAGGAAGTACGCCTCAAAAACGCTTACATCGTAAAATGTACCGGATGCAAGAAGGATGAGAACGGCGTAATCACAGAAGTATATTGTGAATATGACGCGAACACCCGCAGCGGTATGCCGGATGCCAACCGCAAAGTGAAAGGTACGCTCCACTGGGTAAGCTGCAACCACTGCCTGCAAGCAGAAGTACGCCTCTACGACCGTCTGTGGAAAGTAGAAAACCCACGCGACGAACTGGCTGCCATCCGTGAAGCAAAGAACTGCGAAGCTCTGGAAGCAATGAAGGAAATCATCAATCCGGATTCTTTGAAAGTTCTGCCGAATTGCTATATCGAGAAGTTTGCGGCAACCTTGCCTGTGCTCTCATACCTGCAATTCCAACGCATCGGTTATTTCAATATCGACAAAGACTCGACTCCGGAGAAACTTGTATTCAACCGCACGGTAGGATTAAAGGATACCTGGGGCAAAATCAATAAATAAAATTCAGCCCTCACAGGCTACTTAAACATAAAAAGGCAGTGCCAAAAGCCGAATAAGGAATAAATCTATGATATTATTCAGGCACGGATTACACGGATTGCACGGATTTAAAGAGTTCACGTAACTTACAAGCCGCTTCAATCTGTGTAATCCGTGCCTAAACATCTTTTTAGCGCTGCTTTATTCAAATCAAAATAAATCAGAATGGGGAGAAAAAATTCACCGTCCGCAAATAAAGAACTAAACGAGTTAATCGCTCAATATGAAACGGCAAAAGCAGAAAACCGACAACTCTATCTGGACGGAGACCAACTAGCCGACATTGCTGACCGATACGCTGCCGAACGGAAATTCGACGAAGCGCAAGAGGTCATAACTTACGGCCTCCACCTGCATCCCGACAGCACAGATCTACTGGTAGAGCAGGCCTATCTTTATCTTGATACCGGTAAAATACCTCTGGCGAAAAAAGTTGCAGAAAGCATCACAGATGATTATATTACTGATGTAAAAATGCTGAAAGCGGAACTTCTGCTGAACGAAGGACAACTGGAAGCAGCCCGAAGCACATTAGATACCATAGAAGATACGGATGAACTGGAAACAATTATTAACATCATCTATCTCTATATGGATATGGGATACCCCGAAGCCGCCAAGGAATGGTTGGATAAAGGTACCCCCCGATTCGGTAAAAAAGAAGATTTCATAGCTGTCATGGCAGACTATCTCGCAGGCACCAATGAACTCGAAGCCGCATCGACCTATTACAATCAACTGATTGATATGGACCCTTACAATGCCAGTTACTGGGTGGGACTTGCCAAATGCCGCTTTGCAGCTGAAGACAGCGAAAAAGCAATCGAAGCCTGTGACTTTGCACTGGCTGCCGACGAGACGTTTGGAGAAGCCTACGCTTACCGCGGACATTGCTATTTCTATCTGAACAATTCGGATGCCGCCATTGAGAATTATACAAAGGCGATAGAATACAAAGCCTTTCCTCCCGAAATGGGTTACATGTTTTTGGGAATGGCATATTCCAACAAAGGAGCATGGCAAGAAGCAGACGATTGCTACCAACGTGTCATCGACCGTTTTGTAGCAGACGGAGCCGGCAACTCTCCTCTATTGATAGATACTTATACCAACAAAGCTGTAGCCGCCTCCCAACTAGGCAAGCATGAGGAAGCGCATCTGTTATGTAAAAAAGCCAAAAAGATCCAGCCGGATGATCCCGGTATCCATCTGACAGAAGGTAAACTCTACATGAAGGAAGGTCAGAAAAAAAAGGCAGTCAAGGCTTTTGACAAAGCACTGGTGATGGAACCGAGTGCAGAAATGTGGTATTTGGTAGCTTCGGCCTATTCGGACGCAGAGTACTTATATCAAGCCAAACTCTGTTTTGAAGAGTCATACCGGATTGATCCCAACTATGCAGACGTCACAGAGAAACTGAGTATTCTCAGTCTGATGCATAACGAGATAGACGACTTCTTCAAGTACAACAGTGAAAGTGCCCATCCGATCAGCGAGGACATCATTCTGGATCTGCTGTCCAGACCTAACCAAACGGAGGAAGGCGAACAAATGCTCAAAGAAGTCTGGAAGCGCATGAAGAAAGAGAAAGGAAATAAATAATCATATTAATAAACTTTAGCCCAAAAACACATGGAATCAGTAGCTTTTATCCAGTGGTGTCTCGAACATCTGAATTATTGGACAATCACTTTATTAATGACTATAGAAAGCTCCTTCATCCCTTTCCCATCGGAAGTGATCATCCCGCCGGCAGCATACAAAGCAGCTGTCAATGACGAGCTTAATATTTACTTGGTAGTCTTATTTGCCACCATCGGTGCAGATATCGGCGCATTAATCAACTATTATCTGGCCAAATGGCTGGGACGTCCCATTATTTATAAATTTGCCAACAGCCGCATCGGGCACATGTGTCTGATCGACGAAGCCAAAGTACAACATGCCGAATCTTATTTCGACAAGCATGGCGCACTTTCCACCTTCATCGGCCGATTGATTCCGGCAGTTCGCCAACTGATTTCCATACCGGCAGGACTTGCCCGCATGAAAATGCACACCTTCCTGTTGTATACCACTATCGGAGCCGGATTATGGAATACAATCCTCGCCATAATCGGGTATTACCTCTCGACAGTGCCCGGCATCGAAAGCGAAGAACAACTGATTGCCAAAGTAACAGAATACAGCCACGAAATCGGCTATTGCTTCATCGCAATCGGAATATTCATCGTGGGCTTCCTGGTTTATAAAGGAATGAAGAGAAATAAATAATAAGTATTAGGTAATAAGTATTAAGTATTAACCGAAGCTGCTGTGTTATCAGCTTATCCGCATGGTTTAATACTTAATACTTATTACCTAATACCTATTACCTATTACTTATTACTTAAAAATTAAACTGCACTCCTACGCCCAGTACTTCTTTGAATTGCAGGCGTGATCCTTTGCTGCCGTCTTTCTGAACTATTTTGATATCATCGTCATAGACCATATTGGTAGTCAGCGTAGTGGAGAACCATTTGTTGATTGCCATATTAATCTGCACTTCCCAGTTCACATCAATATTCTGAGGTTTATGCAAGTAGTCAGAATACAAGTCCAGACGGGAATATACAGTCATGTTCTTTAAGAATTCATATTTCACCTCTCCTTTCAGATTAGCACCGAAGCTCGACAAAAGATGTTTGCCGGGATCGACACCAAAAGCGCCTTCATCAGACAAACGGTCATTTAGAACAAAGGTGCCGCGCCAAGAGGCAGGAGACAATACAACCGTGAAAATCTTTCCCGGATCATATGTGAATCCCAAACCGGTAGTCAGATATGCCGGAGACATAAATTCGGAGATAGCGACATCCTTATTGACTGAATAGTCGTATCCGGGCGAGAATTGTGTCTGGAAAGTGGTAAATGCACTTGCATACCAGTTTTTGGCGATAGAATACCCATAGTTGGTATTCATATATATTTTATCATTGGCCTTTCTCATGCCATCCTCCCCTGTCTTATTCAAGCCATAAGCCAGTTCAAGACGGTTGTTCCATATATGCTTTCCCTTTTTATAGTTAGCCTGATAAGTACCTTGCAAGTCAAAAGCGACAGAATTGTCACCTCCGGCAGACCAGTTGGTCAAACTAACCTGCGTCAGTTTGAGTCCGGCAAAACCTTCCGTTGTCCAGGGAGAAGTTTGTGTACTATCGGCCGTTTGAGCCGACAAGTGTGCAGCGCCCATACCTAACAGGGCGATGAAGAAAAATCGAATTTTGTCCATGTGGTTAAGGTTTAATGTAAAGTAATAGGTAATAGGTATTAAGTAATAAGTATTAAGTAATACTCCGCATAATTAATGCCAATAATGAAATAAGCGACTTCGGCTAATACTTATTACCTAATACTTATTACTTAATACCTAATACTTATTACCTATTCTTTAACTGCCGCCAATGCCTTCTCATAGTCAGGTTCCTGAGTAATCTCCGGAACAAGTTCCGTATATGCCACTTTGCCGTCTTTGCCGATTACGACTACTGCACGTGCCAGTAAGCCTGCCAACGGTCCGTCTGCCATACGCAGTCCGTAGCTCTCGTCAAAATCAGAGAAACGGAAATCTGACAATGGGATTACGTTTTCGATGCCTTCCGTCGTACAGAAACGTGCGTGGGCAAAAGGAAGGTCTTTGGAGATAGCCAATACTACCGTATCTTTCAGACCTGCTCCCATTTTATTAAATTTGCGTACCGATGTTGCACAGACACTGGTATCCAGACTTGGAAAAATATTTAGAATCACATTTTTGCCGTTCAGGTCTTTCAGGGAGAAAGAAGACAAATCTGTTTTTACTAACTCAAAGTCAGGAGCGACTTTACCTACTTGTATAAATTCACCGATCAGTTTCACCGGTTGTCCTTTGAAATTTGTTGTTGCCATATTGCATTTACATTTTAAAATTACTTTATAATAAAAACAACTTATCCCCGGAATATGTTCACACGAAAACCTTTTCTAAAATCAATTTGTTATTCCTCCACAAATTCACAGAGTATTCATTTAAAATTAAAGAACGTATGGAAACTGTTTTCAATGAGATCAAACATTCAGTAAAAAACTGGTGGACCTCTCTCCTGTTAGGAATCGTGTATATTATTGTCGCCCTTTGGCTTATGTTCTCACCTCTCAGCAGCTATGTGGCACTTAGCATCGTTTTCAGCATATCGATGCTGATAAGCGGTATTCTCGAAATTATATTCTCCCTCAGCAACCGCAAGGGAGTACCGAGTTGGGGCTGGTATCTGGTAGGAGGAATTATCGACCTTATCTTAGGTATTTACCTGATTGCCTATCCGATGGTCAGCATGGAAGTGATTCCGTTCATCATCGCCTTCTGGCTCATGTTCCGGGGCTTTTCCTCTACCGGCTATTCCATCGACCTCAAACGTTACGGCACCCGCGACTGGGGCTGGTATATGGCCTTCGGTATCCTCGCCATCATCTGTGCTCTCATCATATTGTGGCAACCGGCAGTAGGTGCATTGTACGTGGTCTACATGATTTCCTTTACTTTCTTCATCATCGGACTTTTCCGCGTCATGCTTTCGTTCGAATTGAGGAATCTGCATAAAAGAAAATAAAAATCTTTCGGTAGTTACTTCGTATTTTGTTTATCTTTGTAGGCAATTTACACGAATCAATAAACTAAAAAAGAAGAAAAATTATGGCAATGCATACTTGGTTTGAGTGCAAAATCCGTTACGAGAAAACAATGGAAAACGGAATGCAGAAGAAAGTGACTGAACCTTATCTGGTAGATGCACTCAGCTTTACAGAAGCAGAAGCACGTATTATCGAGGAGATGACTCCATTTATAACAGGAGAATTTACAGTATCGGACATTAAACGTGCCAACTATAGCGAACTTTTCCCCAGCGATGAGGAAAGTGCCGACCGCTGGTTTAAGTGCAAACTTATCTTTATCACCCTTGACGAAAAAAGCGGTGCAGAGAAAAAGACTTCTACCCAAGTGCTGGTTCAGGCTGCCGACTTGCGTGACGCAGTGAAGAAGCTGGATGAAGGCATGAAAGGAACGATGGCCGATTACCAGATCGGTATGGTATCCGAGACCCCGTTGATGGATGTATATCCTTACAGTGCCGGACCGAATGACAAACCAGAGTTTGATCCGTCAAAAGCATAAGTAACCATGAGTATTGCTGACAATCTTAAGCAAGTGCTGGCCGAACTCCCACAAGGAGTCCGGCTGGTTGCTGTCTCAAAATTCCATCCCAATGAAGCGATAGAAGAGGCTTATCAGGCGGGACAGCGTATTTTCGGAGAAAGCAAAGTGCAGGAAATGACAGCTAAATACGAAACGTTGCCGAAAGACATCGAATGGCATTTTATCGGGCACTTGCAGACAAACAAGATCAAATACATGATCCCCTACGTAGCGATGATACATGGAATCGATACGTACAAACTGCTGACGGAAGTCAACAAGCAAGCTGCCAAAGCGGGACGTATCGTGAACTGTCTGTTACAAATTCACGTTGCACAGGAAGAGACCAAGTTCGGTTTCAGCCCCGAAGAATGCAAGGATATGCTGCATGCCGGCGAATGGAAAGAACTGTCTCACGTACGCATCTGCGGATTGATGGGAATGGCAAGCAACACCGATGATGTTGAACAAATTAACCGGGAATTTTGTTTACTGAATAGGCTCTTTCAGGAAATAAAAGCAAACTGGTTTGCCGATTCGGATACTTTCCGTGAATTGTCGATGGGTATGTCACATGACTATCACGAAGCAATCGCCGCAGGAAGCACTCTGGTACGGGTAGGAAGCAAGATATTCGGAGAAAGAAACTATTAATCAGTAGCCAACTACTTTAAAAAGATATAATTATGACCGATTTAAAAACTACTTTCGCAGGGCTTTCTCTCAGAAACCCAATCATTATCAGTAGTTCGGGACTGACCAACAGTGCCGGCAAAAATAAGAGACTGGCAGAAGCAGGTGCAGGTGCCATCGTACTGAAATCTCTGTTTGAGGAGCAAATCATGCTGGAAGCGGATCAACTGAAAGATCCCGCTTTTTATCCGGAAGCAAGCGATTATCTGGAAGAATATATCCGTGAACACAAATTAGCTGAATATCTCACCTTAATCAAGGAAAGCAAAAAAGAGTGTAACATCCCCATCATAGCCAGCATCAACTGCTATTCGGATGCGGAATGGATAGACTTTGCCAAACAGATACAGGAAGCCGGTGCCGATGCACTGGAAATCAATATTCTGGCATTGCAATCGGATGTACAATATACGTACGGTTCATTTGAGCAGCGTCATATCGACATCCTGCGTCATATCAAACGGACAGTAAGCATTCCGGTGATTATGAAACTGGGGGACAACCTGACAAATCCTGTAGCTCTGATCGATCAGCTGTACGCTAACGGAGCAGCTGCAGTGGTTCTCTTCAACCGTTTCTACCAGCCGGATATCAATATCGAGAATATGGAACAAATATCCGGTGCAGTATTCAGCACTTCCGCCGATCTTGCCACTCCTCTCCGTTGGATTGGAATCGCATCCTCAGTGGTAGATAAAATCGATTATGCAGCCTCCGGCGGTGTTTCCAGTCCGGAAGCAGTAGTAAAAGCAATCCTTGCCGGAGCTACTGCCGTAGAAGTTTGCAGCGCTGTCTATCAGAACACGAACGCATTCATCGGAGAATCCACCCGCTTCTTATCTGCATGGATGGAACGGAAAGGTTTCGAAAGCATCGCTCAGTTCAAAGGAAAACTGAATATTAAAGACGTTCAAGGCATCAATACGTTCGAACGTACACAATTCCTAAAATATTTCGGTAAGAAAGAAAATTAAGAATGAAGAACTAGAAACAAAGAATAAAAAAGAAGAATGAAGAATCCGCCGGCGCATTTATACTACCGGTAATTCTTCATTCTTCTTTTTTTTAGTTCTTTATTATTTATAACAGATTACTGGCCAACTCACTCAACTGACTGCGTTCGCCTTTCACCAGATTGACATGTGCAAAGATATTCTGGTCTTTCATACGGTCGATCATATATACAAGACCATTGGACTGGCTATCCAGATACGGCTGGTCAATCTGCTGGATATCTCCCGTAAACACCATCTTCGTGCCTTCGCCTGCACGGGTAATAATCGTTTTTATTTCATTCGGAGTCAGGTTCTGCGCTTCGTCAATGATACAGTACATTTCACTCAAACTACGCCCGCGGATAAATGCCAGCGCTTCAATCACCAGTTGCTCGCTCTTCTGCATATCTTCGATACGTTTCACTTCGGTCGAATTAGCGGCAAACTGACGTTTGATCACATTCAGGTTGTCAAACAGCGGTTGCATATATGGAGCAACTTTTTCCTGTGCGTCTCCCGGAAGGAAACCGATATCCTTGTTGGACAACGCCACCACCGGACGTGCCAGCAATACTTGCTTATAATCAGTCAACTTACCTAAAGCTGCCGCTAAAGCCAGCAATGTCTTACCCGTTCCTGCCTTTCCTGTCAATGCCACCAGTTTGACGTTCGGATCGTTCAGTATCTCGAAAGCAAAACTCTGTTCGGCATTGCGAGGTTCAATGCCATAGTTGCGTCCCTTCGTGACGCGGCAGATGGAATGGGTAAAAGGATTGTAGCGTGCCAGTACACTGTTCCGGTCACTCTTCAGAACAAAGCATTCGTTAGGATGAATGACGTCTTTAAAGTCAAATTCACTCAGGTCGATGCCTTCTTTGGAGGAATAGATGCGGTCGATTAATGCCGGATCCACGTTTTCAAAGATCTCATTGGATTTCTCGAATATATCGACATTGGATACTTTATCTGTGATATAGTCTTCGCTGGTAATACCGATGGAACGTGCCTTCATACGCAGGTTCACATCCTTGGTCACTAAGATAGCCGGAGTCTTCGGATATTTGCCCGCCAGATATTCAACGGCTGCCAATATCAGATGATCAGGTTTCTTCACCGGAAAAGATTCATGAACTTTAGGAGCATCCACATTGCCGGGGACAATGAACAGGCGTCCCAATCCTTCTCCCAGACTCACTCCTTTAGAGAAAAGTTCGTCACTTGTCAGCAAATCCAGTTCCCGGACAAACTCACGGGCATTGAAATTAATCTGCTCGTTTCCTTTCTTGAACTTGTCCAGTTCTTCCAGTACGACAAGGGGGAGATAAATATCATTTTCCTGAAAATTCTTCAAACAATTATAGTCGTGAAGAATAACATTTGTGTCAATTACAAAATTTTTCTTAGTTCCCATGATTTCTTAGATTTTAATGTTGATATTTGCAGTCTCATTCATCAATCCTCCGTTTACAGTTGGAATGATGGTTCTAAAGATAAACAATTTTGCGAGCAATAAAGATTGCCCGGAGTTAAATATTATAAAACATGGATTATCAGAACACTTTAAAGTACTTATATGAAAGTGCACCTATGTTTCAGCAAATAGGTGGCAAAGCATATAAGCCAGGTTTAGAGACAACACACAAATTGGACGAACATTTAGGTCATCCGCATCAAGAATTCAGAACGATACATATCGCCGGGACAAATGGAAAAGGTTCCTGTTCGCATACGATCGCTGCCGTGCTACAAGCCGCGGGCTATAAAGTCGGGTTATTCACTTCCCCGCATCTGATCGATTTCCGCGAGCGTATCCGTATCAACGGTGAAATGATTCCCGAAGAGTATGTGGTCAACTTTGTAGAAGACCACCGTTCCTTTTTCGAACCTCTGCACCCTTCTTTCTTCGAACTTACCACGGCAATGGCATTCCGCTATTTTGCCGATCAGAAGGTAGATGTGGCAGTGATCGAGGTAGGCATGGGCGGACGTCTGGACTGTACCAATATCATCACCCCCGATCTGTGTGTTATTACCAATATCGGTTTCGACCATATGCAATATCTGGGCCACACACTGAATAAAATAGCCAAAGAAAAGGCCGGAATTATCAAAGAAGATGTTCCGGTAGTAGTGGGAAAAGTATCCGGAGCGGTGAAAAGAGTATTTACGATGAAAGCCAAGGCAATGAATACCTTCATCACCTTCTCGGAAGAATTAAAGAGTTTCACCCATGTGCAATATTTGTCATATGATAACCTGAAGGAGTCCAGAGCCGATTTGCAGGAATTATTGGAGGAGGAAATAAAACTTCAGCAGATACAGACGCTTCCAATGAAAATGATGCAATTTGTCTCTCTTATCAACCCGGCTGACGCCATACGTGCGATAGACAGAATCATGGATAAAAGAAAAGACGCAATATCCATTCATAATTCCAGTTTTATGACGGGATTATACTACGAACTGAGCGGTCTCTATCAAACAGAAAATTGTCTCACAATCCTGGCAGCACTGGATATTTTAAAGAACCTGGGATATGAAATCTGTAATAAAGATTACCATACCGGATTCTCTAATGTATGCGAGATGACCGGTCTGATGGGACGCTGGCAGAAACTCCAAAGCTATCCTGACCTCATCTGCGACACAGGTCACAACGCTGATGGCTTTAAAAGTATTCGCAAGCAATTGAAGTATATACACGAAAAGTTGCATCAGGAATTGCATATTGTATTCGGCATGGTCAGCGACAAGGATATCAGCAGTGTTCTGGAACTGTTGCCGAAAGACGCCACCTACTATTTCACCAAAGCGAGCGTGAAACGTGCAATGCCGGAAGATGAGCTGATGAAAATGGCTTCGGAAGCGGGACTGAAAGGCACCTCCTACCCTACCGTAGTGGATGCCGTACGGGCAGCAAAAGAAAACTGCCCCCCTAAAGACTTCATCTTCGTGGGAGGCAGCAGTTTTATTGTCGCCGATTTGTTAGCGAACCGCGATACACTCAATCTCCACTAACGCATCCTTCGGCAAAGCCTTTACGGCCACAGCCGAACGTGCCGGAAAAGCTCCGTCAAAATACGTAGCATATACGCCGTTCATTCCGGCAAAGAAAGACATATCCTGGAGAAATACAGTCGTTTTTACAATGTTTCCCATTGTCAGCCCTGTTTCTTCCAGGATGTGTTTTATATTCTCCAACGACTGGCGTGCCTGTTCTTCAATTCCTTCCGCCATCTTTCCGGTAGCCGCATCGATAGGCAACTGACCCGATACGAATACCATTCCATTGGCTTCTATCGCCTGACTATAAGGACCGATAGCTCCCGGTGCTTTTTCACTGCAAATTACTTTTTTCATATTTATCTTCTTTTTTCTGTTTACCAATCCTCAAAGGTAGTAAAAAAATGCCTCTCGCAAAACGAATTTTGCAAGAGGCAACCATATTTCTGCTTATTAAAGACTATTCGGCTTTTTCTGTTTTTTCTTCTTCGGCAGGTGCTTCAGCAGGAGTTTCTCTCGACACATTCACTGTTACATTTACAGAAGTTGGCTGCGGCTGATATGGCATACGGTTCTTCGGATCTTCACCATACTGATTAGGACCTACCGTACCATCGGCAAACAACATATAGAGACTGAATACCCACCCGATGATAGGAACACAGCAAATGAGTATCAACCAACCGGACTTGTTCAAGTCATGCAACCGCTTCACGCCCTGCGCCAAAGAGAACCATATAGAGGCTATTCCCGCTACGATACCAATCAAGATACCAAACAGGGAACCACCCGCGGAACCGGCAGCCGCACCAAGAAACAAAGTAGCTAAACCGAGAGAATAGGCAACACCAAAAACGATACCACCGATAATACCAGACAGGAAATATTCGATCCTACGAATACGACCGTCAAAAGAAAAAGGAGCTTTGAACATAATTTTATTAAGTTTATGTGAATAAATAGTTGATTGTAATCTTGATATGCTAGCAAAGATATAAAATAAATTAAATAAAGAAAGCTTTTATGTCAAAAAATCACCTCTTCTATCAAGAATAGAAAACAAAAAAGAAACCAGCTAGCTTTTTTGTAGCACATTTTCTTAAACCAATTAACTGTTGATCAATGAAATCTCCTCGCTTGCGAAGCCTGCCACAAAAATATTCCCCCAAAAGCATATTACGCGATATTACAACCTATTTTGAGGATTCCGTTTTCCCTATCCGAGAAATAAATAGCATGTTATAATCTGGTTTACAAAAAGTTGCATGCACTCATCCGCATTCGACACTTCGCTTTATCCTTCTCTCTCAAAAAGACAAAAGGACAAAAAGGCACATGATAGTTTTGAAGATAGCAATGAGGAAAAAGAAGCGGACCAGCAAGGTAAAAAACAGAAAGCAAAGGCCATGTTTTCCTAAAATCGTGTACAAATATCTGCCTGATTTCCTGTTATTATGAGCATAACCAGTTATTATTGTCCTTAATGCTATCTCCCACACTTCATCCTTTAAATAATCCGTACAATATCCAACACTTTATTGGAAAACTACCGGAAGCGTTCATCAACAAAGCAACAATCTAGCTCGCGTAAAATACGATTTCGGCAATCACATAAAAACAGTCCATAAAAGGCACTCAATAAATTAAAAATCAGCAAAGTAGTTTAAAGAACGCATCATAAGAATTTATAAAAGAGGTCATATGTCCTCTTTGTCATTATGTCACTTTGAAAGCTTACAAAAATCATTGGGAAGTTTGAAAAAATCTTCTTAATGATTGGATTCAAACATTGAGAAGATTCAATACAATCTTCTCAATGTTTTTTTCTTTTTATCGGTGCGTTCGTTCAAGAATACGCTCCCAATCGTCGTTTATTTCAATTCTAAGAACTGAATTGCAGGTAATTGGAGTAATATCCTAAAACACATTCTGCCAATCTTTTAACCTTGGATGCTTACCGTCTTTCTCTGAGAGAACCACTTTTTCAGCAGGAATACACCAATCAATATTCAAATCCGGATCATTCCATGCTATTGCTCCTTCACTTTGAGGAGAATAGAAGTTATCACATTTATATTGGAAAATCACTTCTTCACTTAAAACACTAAATCCATGAGCAAATCCACGAGGTATAAAAAACTGACGATGATTTTCACCTGTTAATTCTACAGATACATATTGCCCAAATGTAGGAGAGCCTTTTCTTATATCAACAGCAACATCTAACACAGCTCCTTTTATAACTCGCACTAATTTACTTTGAGCAAAAGGAGGTTTCTGGAAATGTAAGCCTCTCAATACTCCATAGCTAGACTTACTTTCATTATCTTGAACAAAAGTCGTTTTACAAACCTTTTCCTCAAATTCTCTTTGAGAAAAAGATTCAAAGAAATAACCACGATCGTCTTTAAAAATACGGGGTTCGATAATAACGACTCCTTCTATATTAGTCTTTATAACTTCCATCATTTTATTTCATTTTCAGTTCCTCAATTACTTTCAGTAAGTATTGCCCATACTGGTTCTTCAACATTGGCCGAGCCAACTCACACATTTTATCAGAAGTAATCCAACCTTGTCTGAGAGCAATACCTTCTAAACAAGCTACCTTCAATCCTTGTCGCTTCTCTATTACTTCTATAAAAGTAGATGCTTCACTCAACGAGTCATGAGTTCCAGTATCCAGCCAAGCAAAGCCACGCCCTAATAATTGTACCTTCAGTTCTTGTGCTTGTAAAAAATCTTGATTCACCGTAGTTATTTCTAACTCTCCACGAGCAGAAGGCTTTATATTCTTTGCTACTTCGACTACTTTATTCGGATAAAAATAAAGCCCAACTACTGCATAGTTTGATTTTGGAATCTCAGGCTTCTCTTCTATACTAAGCACATTTCCTTCTTTATCAAATTCCGCCACTCCATAACGCTCTGGGTCACTTACCCAATATCCAAATATTGTAGCCTTATTTTCTTCTTCAGCAGTACGAACAGCTTCTCTTAACATCCGGGTAAAACTCTGCCCATAAAAGATATTATCGCCAAGCACTAAACACACAGAATCACTACCTATAAATTTTTCACCAATCAGAAATGCTTGTGCCAATCCATCCGGTGAAGGCTGCTCTGCATATTCAAGATATATACCGTAGTCTGAACCATCACCTAATAAACGCTGAAAACTTGGTAGATCATAGGGAGTAGATATTATCAGTATTTCACGGATGCCAGCAAGCATCAACACAGAAATAGGATAATAAATCATAGGTTTATCAAAAATAGGGAGAAGTTGTTTGCTAACTCCTTTGGTAATAGGATATAAACGAGTGCCACTACCACCGGCTAAGATTATACCTTTCATGATATTACTAATTTATATTATTGAAATATATCTTCTAACCAAGCATCCAAAGAATACTTATGATAAATACAATCATCCAATGGCTGATAATCTGTATCACAGAATTCTTTACTTATTATAGGATTTTCTCTATCAATGATTAAAATATTGTCTTTGTTATAAAATTCATAATCTTTAATAGAAGTATTTGTCGTTACTAACTTTCTTCTAGCTCCTAATATTTCAATTACCCTCATAGTCAATCCTTTTTGATCTGGATGCTGTATATCAATTATAATTCGACTTTTTCCTACTATCTCTAGTACTGCATTTTTTGACAAAGCAACATACTGAAAATCATGTAAACGCGCCTTAGCAAATGAAGAATTAGTAATTTTGTTCCAATAAAACAATTTTTTGTCTTGCAGATATAAATACCAATATGATTTTAAACCTAAATTCTGTATTTGAGTGTGCATTCTTTGTATGAGAGCATATCGATCACTGTGCGCAGTACCTATAAATGAAAAATCATAATTATAGTTCTTCTTATGAGAAAGTTTTGCATATTCATTTAAAAAAAACAAAGGTCTAAAACAAATATTTTCATATCTTCTGCAGTCTTCTGAATCAAAAGAAAAAATACGATCAAACAATGGCAAATAATTAATCGTATTCTTTTTATTTAATATAGAATCCCACATATATAAAAGAAACACTGCACAAGGATTACTTTTTTTCAACTTTTCTAAAAAGGAAATTGGCATTGCCTCCACATTTATTACTAACACATAATCATAAACTTGATTTCTAATAGATTCATAAATTGAATCATAATATTGAGAGATATGGCAAGATACAAGATTACGATTAATGCGAACCAAAGCCTTACTCCAAAAAGTATTAGCAGGGCGTTCATCAAAATAATCAACCCTCTCAGCCACTTCCAACAGTCGTTGTTTTATGGATTTTTCATAACCAAAAAAAGAAGGAGAAATCAGTAAAATCGATTTATTCTCTAAATGAATCATTTGTAAAGTCCTTTTTCTTTCATTTCTTTTATAGACTCACTGTATTTGTCAACTTGAATCTGCTGTTTATTCACCCAAGTTGTGAAATTCTTTATTCCCTCTGAAAAAGAGAATTTCGGTTTAAAGCCTAAGAGATTTTCAATTTTACTGATATCAGCATAGTTATGTCGAATATCTCCTAATCTATAATTTCCAGAAATTCTCATTGGCACTTGCACACCATAATGGTTCATTAATTCCTTCGCAACAGTCACCACAGCTGTTGCAACACCAGTACCAACATTAAACACTTGCCCATTCGCCTCTTCTTTTTCTATTCCTAATATAGTTGCATCTACAACATCATCAATATATACAAAATCACGGGTTTCTTTTCCATCTTCAAATATGTTAATAGGGTTCCCGTTCTTTATTTGCGTAGAAAAAATAGATAATATGCCTGTATACGGATTGGACAAAGATTGACCAGGTCCATATACATTTTGATAACGGAACGAAACCGAGGCAATGCCAATAGAAGCACAAACTAAATGTACTAATTGCCCTTGCACTTGTTTCGTTATTCCATATATAGAAGTTGGATGGACCAAAGAGTCTTCGATAGTTCCCACTAATTTTAAAGGCTTGCTACATCCCGGATATTTCACTTCAAAATCTCCACAACTCATGTTCTCTTCTGACCTTTCTTTAGGATATACATACTGATTCAACTCTTGGCTATAATACCGCCCTTCACCATAAATAGCCCTCGACTCTGCAACTACAACTTTTTTTATGGAATGTTTCGTATTAGTGAGAATATCTAATAGCAAGGCAGTTCCACCAATATTCACATCTACATATTTCTGTATCTCATACATAGATTGACCAGTTCCTGTCTCAGCAGCAAGATGGACAACGCAATCTTGTCCTATTAATGCTTCTAACCAATCTTCCTTAGATGAAACACTTCCTCTTATAAATCGGACCTTACCTTTAATGGAATTAAAAAGAGGGGATGTTTTATCTGGATTATCACCGTGAATCTGCGAACTAAGATTATCTAAGACTGTTACATGATAGCCTCTTTCAATGAGTTTGAGTGCCAAATTAGAGCCGATGAAGCCAGCTCCACCAGTAATAAGTATATTTTCCATTATATAAATTTTATTTATTCTTCTCCCATTCCCCACTGACGGGGTTATATCGTTTAACTATGCGTGCCGGAGCACCAACTATAACACAATAATCAGGAAATTCTCCTCTAACTACAGAATTAGCCCCAACAATACATTGCCGCCCTAAAACTGTGCCTGCTTGAATAGCCGCACCGTATCCTATAAAACAATTTTCGCCAATTTCTGTATGTCTTACCAATAATGGTTGTTTAAGAATATGTCGTCCTACTTCTCTATAATCATGATCTATATTCGTAATAAATACATTCCCTGATATAGTTGTATGTGCTCCTATTTTAAGTCTATCTCCAGCAGAAGTAATGTGAAAATTCTGCCCAATAGAGACATCTTCATGTATATCAATGTAACCATCTTGGTGAGTTTCCATTCTAACACCGGGGAAAATCCGAACTTTATCAGCAATCAAAACACGATTCACTCCATGAATAAACAAAGTATTCGCAACATAAGAATACTTGCCTATTCTCATTCCGCGAAACCGTAAAAACTGTGTTTCAAGCAACCATTTAATTTTCACCAAATATGTAATCATCGTAATTTTGTTATTACAACCCTTCGCCAATGTTTTAATATTGCATACATTGTAAAAAGAGCCAACTGCAAAGAATTAATCTGCTGATACTTATATGCGTATTTTAGAATTCTCATTTGTCCATGCTGCATTGCGTGGAGGTTAGCAGATAATCCACTACTACCAAAGGTCGGTTTGCCTCCCCCAATATCAACTAAAGCGTCAGGCATAAACCAACATTCTCTCTTCATTAGCATCCGAAGTAAAAACTGCCCATCCTCGCCATGGGTCATTTCTTCATCATAATAACCAACATCGCTCAACACCTCCCTTTTAAACATCACAGTCGGCGTAGAGGGATACCAAGAAATGAATTGCTCCCATAATTTTATTTTTGAAAGTGTTTTTTTTCTCCGACCTAATATACTAGCACTCCATGAGGTAACATTACAACCCAAAAAATCAATATCAGGATGCATTTTTAATACCCTCATCTGTTTCTCAATTTTATCAGGTAACCATTCATCGTCACTATCCAATAATGCAATCCAAATACCTTTAGCCATTTTCAGCCCAACATTTCGAGCAGAGGCAGCTCCCCCATTCTTCTTGTTGATCAATTCTATATTTGCATTATTTTCTTTCATGAATTTACGTACTATACTTTCAGAGTGGTCCGTAGAGCCATCATTAACTACAATAATCTGATATTCTGTTTTGTAAGTTTGATTCAAAACAGAATAAAGACAACGCTCAATGCTAAATGCGTTATTATACAAAGGTATTACTACTGAGATTTCCATTTTCAAGTTTTATATAGAGGACATACAATTTACATATAATGAACTACTATTTTAATATATGAACCCAATGACTAGCCTTTACTCTTGAACTTAACTTTCGGAAAGCTAAATTGCATAACTAAAATAAATATCAGCAAAGAGATCAGAGTAAACAATAATATAAATAATAAACTCAAATCAGCTAATCTAAAATCCATTTTAAAAGGTATTATTTTAGCTACAGGTTTACTTAATTGCGTAAAATAAAGAAAAAAAATCCCATACAAAACAGTTCCGACTTTCAAAATAGCAGCATTCTTTGCATCTAAATATTTACAAATAATGGGCAATAAAAAAATAAATGCCACTTGATAATAAAATCCTATACGAATCATTAATGTAGTACTAGGAAAAAGTAATGTAACAAATATAGATACAAACGATAAATTAAGAATCATTAAATCCAATCGATTTGAAGTAATCCTATCATATAATCGAATAGATATAAGAAATAAGAATAAAGGGAAAATACATCTTAACCTTGCTAACATATTACTATTTGCGGCAATAAAACCAGTATCTCCATATACAGCATATTGATTAGTCAGACTTATCATAAAAGAGGCTATTTCGTCTGCAAAAAATGATAGCGGTATTGATATTACGCATAAAAAAAGCAGAAAGGACCGATTTATCTTATGAACAACGAGATATGCAGGCAGCATTAATAATATGGAGTAATGAAACAGAGCCCCCACCAAAATCGTTAAAATAAACCTAAACAATTGTTTTTTTAATATAAACTGCCAAGAATATACAAAAATTGATATTGAAAGAAATTGCCTCACCCCATTTAGTGAATCAAAATAAGGTCCTAAACAAATAAAAAGAATAGCGGAAAAAATTGGCATTACTGAGATTTTCTCAATAGCATAAAAGAAAAAAAACAATGTAATAAAAGCCATAACCCACAACCAATATCCCCCATCGTAATATCCACAATTTAATAAGCCATATTTAATAGCTAAATTTGCGGGTTCTAATTTTATAATAGTAGCAATATTTTCCCCTAATCCCATATAGCTGCCCCAATCAATACCAACATCCCATCTAAAACCAGCAAAGAATAATAAGATAACAAATATTCCCCATAAATGTATGGAGGACTTTTTTATACGAAGTTCCTTTTCACTAAACATTTAAAAGATCAATTCTTTAAAAATATTCAAGTTAGTTTTCCACTCCTTCTTTCTTTCATGATTTCTAATGATAGTATATATCAAAATACGGCTCATTATAGTCAACAAATGCATACTATTAGCAAGGAAAATATAAAAAGGAGAATAATATTTTTTATAATACAGCATACGACCCTCATACCTCATTTTCATTTGAGTTGATTTATACTTGTTACTTTTTCCCTCCAAATGAATAATTTTTGCCTCAGGAACACTAATACTCTTATAACCTAATAAATAGATTCGTTTGCTTAAATCTGTTTCTTCAGCATACATAAAAAAGCGAGCATCAAACCCATCCACTTGCTGAAATACATCTTTTCTTATTAGCATATCAGCCCCAATGATAAAGCCGACCTCCAATGGCTTACCTGTATGATTAAATTCAAAATTATCTCGATACATAAGTTTAGGAATAATCCATCCTGACAAAAAACACAACTCCATAAATAAAGAGGGAAAAAGTGGTTTTCTTACAAAAGAAATATTTGGACTCATAGAAGAAGAATAAAGATTTCCTCCAACCACCCCTACAGAGGGATGCAAATCTATATAATCTAAAAGAATTTTAATTGCATTATTTATCAATAACGTATCAGGATTCAATAAAAATAAATACTTAGCTTTGGCTATTTTTGCCCCCTCATTATTAGCTCTACCAAATCCAATATTTTCAGGAAGAGGCAAGTAAATAACGGAAGCATCATATTTCTTTCTCAAAATTTGCTCTGGACTATGTAAAGATGCATTATCAACAACTATTATTTCAAATGAAAAGCCATAGCTCTTTTCAAAAATAGAATCAATAGTATCTAATAGCAAAATTGTCGAATTGTAATTCACTATAATTATTGAAACATCCATATCTAAAGAAAAACAAGAAAATTATTATTCATTCTGACCATAAGTTCTTTCTTTTTCAACTTCCACCATTCTGTCAGCTCAATGTTTTTAATTCGATCCTCCGAAAAACGCTTTTTTAAAACTTTTGCTGGATTTCCAGCCACAACCTCATAATTATTAATATTCTTAGTCACTACACTTCCTGCACCGATTACAGCTCCATTCCCTATAAATGTAACACTCGGCAAAATAATAACATTTGCTCCAATCCACACATCATGACCTATAATTAAAGCTCGTCTCTCCAACATATCTTTTTTTACATATCCCATTACAGGATTATATGTGATGGGATGAGTGGTGAATAGATTCAGTGGATGATTTGCCCTAAATATTTTAACATTAGAAGCAAATGAACAATAATTTCCTATTGTAACATTAGGAGGAATATTATCTAAATCAAAACATCCTCCATAACTTCCATAGCCAATTTCAATATTATGGACCTCAGAATATAACTGCCTTATATTATTCGAGAATGGAAAACCACCATCAATTTTGGCGATTATTTTAAGGAGCAATAACCTAATATATCGATTATCATTTTTTTTATATAAAAACGAGCATATCTGCGTAATCATTCTATTTTCTTTTATAATAAAATCTATATATAGTACCAAAACTAATTCGCAGTCCTTTTAATATATTATTTTTACTTATCTTCATATTCCTAATTTTCAAAACACCTCTGGTTAAAAAGAATGCAGGAATCAATCTATAAGCGATAGTATGTAATCTATTATATTGATAAGGCTGCATCTTCTCTAAATTTTGAAGGGACAGAGGTGACAAATTAATAATTCTTTTTTTGTGTGCATCTTGAATTACCCGTAATCCTTGATGACTTCTTATAAGAATAAAGGATTTTCCTTCTTTTTCAGTAAAATCAGGATAGCCATCCACAGTATCCCAAGCATCTCCCACAACAATATCAGCATACTGTCCAATTCCGTCAGGGCATATTTTACACCGAAAACAGATATCACGTCCTAGTACTTTTCCCCAACTATCATTATATGAACAAGAAAAGCTACCTCCATCCTTAAACGAAACCTTGAAATTACCCGGCCATCCATCTCCTCTATATTTAAGAGATATAGGTTCAGACTTATTATTTGCAGAATTAATTAAATTAGAACTCGCATTATAACTTGGCATACCAGCGCACACAAGTGAGATGTAAAGAGCTATTTTATTCGTAAATATCGGATTCTGAGAAATATATTTCTTCATTGTCATGATATCACAAGGCTTACCTACAAATAAAAAGACATCATTGGTTTCTTTGAAAATATCGGTAATATTATGAAATATTAGCGCTGGCGCATATCTTGAAGATGCACATGACATGACATCTTCTTTAGTTCTGGAAACTTTTAATGCATTATAAAGATATTCTCCTTCTTTCACCCCCACCTGCAAGACTCCAGATATCGTACCAGTAGCTAACAAATGACATGCTAATGAAGTAATTACTCCACCAGACGAGCTTATTCTACGTATATTATCATCAGTCGACCAACCTTCGTATGCATTTAAAACTTTACCATAAGAAGTTTCCCTGTTTAAGATACATTCGATATTAATAGCAGGACATAAATTCGATAATTGCTCACAAGCTGATTTTGATAAGTTTTGAGTATATAAAGGTTCATAGAATCCTTTTTTATCTAGTGCCATTTTAATGCCTGATGCCTTGCCAATCTCTTCACATAGCCCACATCCTAAACACAAATTGTATTGTTTTATTTTTTTTAAATCAAATGTCATACTTCACAATGCTTGTACATAAATCCATAATTAGTTTCTCTTTGCTAGGGACAATTATAGTTTCTATTATATGCTGAATCTCCATTTCAATATCTTGCCTCATTTGATATATTTTCTGCATATTTTCCATAATTTGATCCATACTCATAGCTCTTAAATCGCCAACATATGGATATTGCAATGTCTTAATAAACAATCCATTAAATTTACGACTATAAGCCAGCGGATAAACAGGCACTCCTGAAGAAATAGCAGCAATACAAGCGTGCATACGCGCTCCCAGAAAAAAATCTAAACTTGAAATATATGATTTAGCTTCTATTGGAGTAGTGAATAGAGGTGATAAAATAGATTCTGGATACTGTTTCATCAATTCTTTCACTAAATGAGAATCTTCATCTACATTAACATTACCTTTATATATTACGTGTGGGATTAAATGTATCTCCACCTCCTTGAATGCAGCAAAATAATTCAATATATTATAAACTAAATCACGATAGTTTACCTTCAAAGCAAATTGATTATCTTGAGTATACCCACCATACCATAACAATCCTGAAATATTTATCCCAACTTTTATTTTATTGTTATTCAATGACTTCTTTTGATAAGGAAGGAAAAAGGCAACATCAATTGTTTTAAGAACCTCTTTAAATGGTAGCATATTCTTAATACAATCATAACTCATTTCATCACGAGTTAAAACCAAAGACGAAGCATCAATTGACTTTCTTGCTTTGTTTTGCGCCTCTCTACTATCATAAGGACCGAATGTTTGTGGCAATAATATGTATTCTAATTTTAATAAGCGACATATTTTTTTTGTAAAATCAATATTTCGAAAACGTGAAATTCCATAAATATCAGAATAACTATCACCTGATCCCATATCTACCACTAAGTCAAATTGTAGGAATTTCAATAAAAATACAGGAGTCAATAAGCGTAACGGATTCGACAAACAACGCTTTAGAAAAAAACACAAATCACCGCCTAAAAATGTCCGAACATTAGTTATCTGGATTTTATTATTTCCCAAATTAAGGACATCTCTACTAGGACCATTACTTCCCCACATAATATATTCAAATTTTAATCCTGTTCTTTTTGAAACTTCTTCGAAGAGGATTAAAGTTGAGTAAGCCAATGCTTCTACACCCAAATTAGAACAATACGGATTAGCCCAAATGATGCCAAGTCGCAACTTACCTTTTCTTTTTTTCATTACTTAAATCAATATTTGAGAAAACTGATATTATATTATTTATTTTTGAGAGATCATTTTTAGGCAATTCAGGCCATTCTTTGTTCCAAAAAAGACAATACCAAGGACGCATCCAACGCCTAAATGGAATTGAAAGATGCATTTCTAAATCAAAAAAATTAACCTTTTTATCAAATAAAGGAAGAGTAGATTGCTTGTATTTCTCTCGGTTAGTCGTAAACTCTGGTTCTTTAATTGCTGCTGCGTGATACCAAAGAAAACCACCATATAATAATTGAGGTTTGTAAAATCCCTTTAATAGTGAAAGCTTTTTATCAAAATTGAATGTTTCAATCATACAATTCCCATATTTCAAATTATTAGAATAAATAACTCGAGGATTATAATACAACGAAGAAGATATTTCAAATACATACGTATCATGTACCCCATTAAATGGAGGAAACATCCCCTTGGCTGGATCTCCTATAGGTATCTTCCATTGACCACATTCTGTATATAGATTAATTCCAGAAAACGATACTGGACGTTTTTTATTTACAATTGCCTTCAATGTATAACATTTATATTTATCAACTAAATTTCTCGATGGGATAAAAAATGTCAGTTTTGATGAAAGTAATTTAGGGAACAAATTCATTAAATTAACAAAGTTATAAATATACATAGCAGCCCAACATTCACCTATAGTTATCTTTTCTGGTTTTTCATTTCGATAAGCATCACAAAACATTTTAAGCTTATCTGTAAAATACACTTGATCCCCATCAATCTTTACTGCATACCGATATGAAGCCTTTGATAATGTATAATTATAATAGTTTGATAATAGGTGGATAGATGTCTTTTCTAGGGCAGAAACATAGTGCAACTCTTCGCTCGTCAAATTATGAGACAAAACTAAAGGACGATAAAAATAAGTACGTATTTTATCAGGATATTGCTGCCTTTTTTGTTCTATTATTTGAGGAGAGTCATCATTACATTCCTGATAGACTATAATTAGTTCATCGAGTGCATCAATACATGAATCAATACAAAGTGCAAGAAATTCAGCATCATTTTTAACACGTAGCAGACCACTTACGCCAATAGGCCTTTCATTAGTTAATAATGAGAAATCTACAAAATATTCAGAATTATCATAATCAATATCCTTGCAATATTTACAATTACATTTCATTACCATAATTAATAAATACAATTAAACACAAACCGGAAATTACATTTTTTCAATAAAAGACATAACAATATAGTCATGCTTCAGTTATTATCGAAAGCGCATAATGATATTAACATTGCCCCAACAAAATTAGGGCTAACTGAAATAACTCTTCCCATGTTTGCTCTTCGATAATACAAACTTTACCAAATCTCACATTGAATAAACATCAATAAAGAATATACAACCTACTAGCACAATAATGCAAGATATCGCTAAAATACATCCAGCATTATTCTCGAAATATTGAGAAAATTAATATATGGAAAGCACAAAACTATAAGTGGTTACTTTATGATACACTTAAAAAAGCAAGATGCTTTTTTATTATTTCTAACATATCCCATGGAATTTTTTTTTTCTCATACTCGAAGAAGATACTATAATAAAATCTAAATGATTTCATAAAAAGCATCCGATGTACATTGACTATATATTTTTTACTTAAAAAGTCTGCAACTTTAATAATATTACCGTTATACAAACTCTTATTATCCAAGTATTTATTTTTACGGATAGCATCCAAATGAAACCATAAGAAACCACCTTGCAAAACTGTTTGTTCTTTTTTATAAAACTTCTCTAAATAAAAATATCTGTTTCTTCGTTTGTCGTAACATTCCCATGGAGTATAATAAGTATCCTTACTTATTTCAAAAAACAGAGTATCTCCTACACCATTAAATGGTGAACGAATACCATTTGCATTATTTCCTAGTGGTATTTCCCATCCATTCTTATCAAAAAAAAGATTAACACCAGAAACACTTAACATTACTTTCTTATTCACTATCATTTTCTTTATATAGCTTTCATAATAACCCATTATTACGTTACTAAAGAATAATGAGCCCATCAACGGCAACACATTGTAACAATGATCTAAGTATAAAGCAATATTAGAAACTAAACGTTCTTTAAAAGTAATTTTTTGTGTATAAGAACTTCTATATAAATCACAAATGCCTTTTAACTTTTCTGAAAAATACACTTGATCAGTATCTATTTTCACTACATATTTATACGAAACTTTAGACAAAGAATAGTTATAGTAATTAGATAATAAATGAACAGAGTTCTCCGGCATTGTTTTAACAAAATCAAGTTCTTCTTTTGACAAATTATGCGACAAGATAGAAGGCTTATAAAAATAGACCTTTATTTTATGAGGATATTTTTTCCTCATTTTTTCTATTACTTCTGGCGCATTGTCATCACTTTTTTGATAAGTGACAATCAGTTCATCCAAAGCATCAATACAAGAGCTAATACATAATTCTATAAATTCCGCATCATTCTTAACTCTAAGCAATCCGGTTACTCCAACAGGCCTTTCTATTTTAAGAAAAGATAAATCAACAAGAAAATCAGAATAATCAGCGTTTTCTAAATATAAAATGTCTGAATTCATTATTTAATGTATTTGCGAAAAATTTGTTTCATAACTCTCGTTTCTTCTAACTTTAACATAAATGAAAGGCTCAGATATATACTTCCCCCCACAATTACCCCAATAATAAGTTGCAAATAGGGATTTGCAAATAAAAATTGTGTTACATACATACCACCACTCATTATCAATGATATAAATACTATTGGATATAAAATTCTCAATTCTAACAAATATCCAATACCTGTAATTTTTCTAGCATAATATATAATAATAATAATGTCAACAACATTAGCTATAATAATACCATAACATATTACCATAATTCCAAAAGGAAGAGTGAGCAACAAAATTAAGATAGAAAGCACCTTACCCACTATCTCAGCTTTTAAAGCCAAATCACTACGCCCTTTTGCCGTTAAAAGTTGCCAATTAAGAGCAGTAAGAGGATACCACATATAAGCAATACACAATATTGATAAAATAGAAGATATAGACAACCATTTTTCATTTAAAACAACTAAAATAAAAGGTTTAGCAAGTACACAAAGACATATCATCAGAGGGAACACGATATATATAGTGGCTCTCAAATATTGAATAAATTTTCTCTTAAACAAATAATCATCATTTTGTACATGACATTGAATCGGATATAATACACGACATATTATAGATGTAATATTAACAGAAGGAAATGTCGCAAAAGTTTGTGAACGATTAAAATAACCAACATCTGTAACGGCAAATCGACGTCCTATAATTAAAGTATATATATTAGCAAAAATAACATGTAACATTCCTACAACCAATAGTTTATATCCAAAAGAAAATAATGTTTTAAATGAAAACCAAGAAAAGATAAATTTCAATTTCCATTTAGAGAGCCCCCAATATAAGGATAAAGATATAAGACTATTCAGCAATGACTGCACAACCAATGCCCATACTCCATACCCATATGAAGCTAAAACAATACCAACCACACCACTGACAACAACAGCCACAAAAGATATTTTTGTTTGAATTTTGAAATTTAAATCGATAACAAATTTAGTTCGAGGAACAATGTAGAAAGCCGTTAAAATAATATTAAGTCCTATCCATTTTGCAACTATTTCAAGATCCGGTTCTGAATAAAAGATAGCAATATATGGTGAACACCAAAACAAAACAGCATATATAATTATAGAGATTATTAGATTAAAATAAAAAACAGTATAATAATCAATCTCTTTTCTATCTGTTTTTTGAATAATAGCATTCGAAAAACCACTATCAACGAATTGTTGAGCAACAGATAGAAAAATTGTCAACATCGCTATCAATCCATAATCTGAAGGAGTTACTAATCTTGCTATTAGTATACTTAAAAGAAATTGTGCCCCCTGCGCAGAAAATCTTTCTATACCACTCCATAATATAGAATTCACCTCTTTATTTTTTATCATTACCCCACTCTATGTTACAAATTAGTTTGCCTTAATATACGATATTATTATTTTTTCTTCAACTTAATATTTCGTATATGATCCCACCACAGATTTAAAGCAACCCATACAATTATATCCCCTAGCAGCATGATGGTATTATCTACATAAGGCATCAAAATTATATTCAACGCACTAAATCCACATGATATCAAAAGTATAATGATCATCGCTTTTCTAGGGGTAAATCCCATCGCCAAAAACTTATGATGAATATGGTTTCTATCTGGTTCGAAGGGATTTCTTCCATTACGGATACGTAACATTACCACCCGAATGACATCAAATGCGGGAATTATCAATGTGCTGAAAGCAATCAAAAGAGCCCCCTCAGTAAAAAAAGTCAAAGATTGATTGTTTTGACTGTATTTGATTGCCAGAAAACTAAGAATATAGCCTAAAGTTAAGCTTCCAGTGTCTCCCATAAATATCTTCCGGGCACGTTCCGCACTTCCGAACACATTGTAATAGAAAAAAGGTACAAGTACTCCAAATGTACTAAAGGCTAACATACTATACGCCCACAGTCCCTTACCTATAAACAAGAAACCAAATACTAAAAGTGAAGCACTACTCAAGCCTGAGGCAAGACCATCGATTCCATCAATCAAGTTAATAGCATTAGTGACAAAAATGACTATTAATACAGTGAAAGGCATTCCAATCCAGGCAGGAATCAGATAAATACCAAACAATCCATAAAAGTCGTTGATCCAAAGCCCGGAAAGAGGAAAGAAACAGGCACATATCAACTGAATGAGGAATTTTTCTCGGTAACGCACACCCATTAGATCGTCAGCGATTCCTGTTAAATACAAAAGAATCATACCGCAAATTAATAGCAGACATTCGGGAAGTATGTATATTGCTTGTATCAGTGGAATACTATACCCAGTAAGCGTACAAAAAGCCAAGACAGCACAACAGGAAAATAAGATAGTAGGAAAAAAGGCAACTCCTCCCAAACGGGGGATGGCTCGCTTGTGCAATTTCCGCTCGTCTGGTATATCAAACAGTTTTTTGCGAAAAGAAATCATCAAGATATGGGGAATGATGAAACGTGCTACACTTGCTGAAATGGCAAACGCCAAAATAACAAACACCAAATGTATACTAATATAGGAAATCCGATCTATCAACATTTCTTTCTTATTTTCCTTTTATTTCTTGGCACAAAACATTCCAAAAAAGTTTGCCTATCAACGCCCAACCTATAACGCAAATCACGGCCGCAAACATAAAGAACAATACATAGTTTTTAGAACTTGTTCCAGATGGTTGACGGGGAATAACCGCAGGTTCCACTACCGCAAAGACAGGTTTTACTTCTTGTACTTTAGCTCTAGCTACTTGTAGTTGATTAGCCACCTGACTATATACTTGATAAGATAGACTCATGTCGTTTTGCAACCGTTCTTGTTCGGCACGAGCACTCTGAAGAACCAGGTTGTCATGGGAATCCAAAAAATTGGCATATTTCTTTTGTGCGGAGTAGTATTCTTGTTGACGGTCTTTATATAGTTTCTCCAAATAGACACAGTCTTCTTTTGCTTTGGATGTACGGTAATTGGATATGTATTCCTGCAATTTACAAACAACTGAATCTGCAACAGCAGCAGAGACCTTAGGATCTTGCAAAGTTACAGTTATAGCAGTAATACCCGTTTTTTTATCCAACATCGCTATAACATTTTTCTGAAGAAAAGCGACTTTGGCAGCTTCTTTATTTGTCAATTCTATCGCTCCTTTGTTTATCTTATTATTTGTTGCTATTTCCTTTTTTTCCTCCGAAATAAAAATTGATTTTACACCACCTATTGCCATTCCCGGCAAATCAATCACATAGTTCCACCAAGGAGAAGATTGTTCATCCAAATAGTTTTGTAGAGTTGTCCTCTCATCTTTTAAAGTAACTACTTCCATATCGAATAATTCCAATAAAAAAGGTGTAGAAGATACTATATCAGGAGACATAGAAGCATTTAAGGCATCTGAACCATCACCAATAGAAGCCCCATCACCTAAAAAAGAAGCAGCCAAACCAGATAAAGCATTTCCTCCTTTAGGGTTACCCATTTCCGGAGAAAGAGTGACTTTAACTGTGTATTGCTTAGGGATGCTTATTGCAACAATGAGACCAATTACCAATCCAACACCGGCAGCCTTATAAATTGTTTTACGAATACTTATAATTTTACGCAAAATCTCCATTAAGTCAATTTCCTGCTCGTCAACTTTTGATTTAGGTACTTCCGAATATTGTGTCATTGATTTATCTTTTAACATGATATATAAATTACCTAATAAATCTTAGTATTATTTCTTAATCAGATTTGCAACAGAAGCAATCATTACCCCTAGCGTACTAAAAGTAGTAGCAAAACTTAAAATATTACCTATATTCCCTTTCTTCTTAGCCTTACCAGGCACAATAATCTCACACCCCGGCTCAATCT
>ERZ827108.727-NODE-727-length-52457-cov-6.586371_pt1 | contig 52457 bp, 50 predicted proteins | sample MGYA00519921_ERZ827108 | MGnify/ENA primary metagenome ERZ827108 (study PRJEB31778, sample SAMEA3449258) | human gut metagenome | biome: human gut; feature: human-associated habitat; material: faeces | place: United Kingdom | collected 2010/2012 ...
CCTTAGAGTTTTAGCGGGTTCCAAGGATTTTTTCCGGGTCTGCAACACCTCTATCACCGGTTCGATTCCGGTTGACGCCTCTGAAACCTCTGAATTTATTTCAGAGGTTTTTTTGTGTGTAAAATAAGTAAAATCCAGTTGTAAACCCTGTAAAAAGTGACCTGTGTCATATCATTTTTCCATGAAAAACAGGTATAGTCTTTTTGTAAAAATTATTAGACTCTATTATTTTCCAAAAGAGGAGAGGAGACAACTATGGTTAAGAAAGGTTTCGTACGCGCATTGATCGCAGGCCTTGGAATGGCAGCAATCGCAGGATTCACAATGGCAGCTTCTGCAGAGGGAACGCTGAATGTTCAGTTTGTTCCGACCAACAATGATGGTTCTATGGAAGCAAAGACCGGCCCGTTTGCAGATTATCTGTCTGAGAAGCTTGGCATGGATGTAAATGTAACACTTGCAACGGATTATTCAACTATCGTGGAAGCAATGGCGTCAGGCAAGGTTGATCTTGGAATCATGCCGCCGGCAGCGTATGTGCAGGCAAGAAATCTTGATGCAGCGGAGGCGATTCTCAGTTCACAGCTTGTAAAATATGATGAGGACACAGAAGAGCCGATCGAGGGCGAGTACACCTCTACCTTCAAAGGAGAAGTTCTTGTAAAGGCAGACAGCGATATGGAATCCCTGGAGGATCTGAAGGGGAAGAAAATTGCAACATTAAGTCCGAACTCCGCAAGCGGATACATTTATCCGGTAGCAGAGATGAAGGATCTTGGTATTGATCCGCTGACAGACTGCACACTGACAACGGTAAATGATATTCCGAGTGAGATGACTGCAGTTCTGAACGGTCAGCAGGATGCATGTTTCGTATTCCAGGGAGCAAGATACGTATTTTCTTCCAAGTTTACGGATTATGATCTGTACAAGGATCTGAAGGTACTTTACCTGACAGACGGAGATATTCCGAACGATGCGATCGCAGTACAGCCGTCTATGGACGAAGACCTCAAGGCACAGATCAAAGATGTATTCCTGAACATGGCAAACGATGAGGAAGGAAAAGAAGCAATGTCTCTGTGGGGCCATACCGGTTACGGTGAGGCAGATGAGTCTGCATACGATACAATCGAAGCGTACACAGATAAGGCTGCTGAGTAATCGCGGGAAGGAAAACCGATGATCATTTTTGATAATGTCTCAAAAACATACCCGAATGGGGTAAAAGGTCTGAGTCATATCAATCTTACAATCAATGATGGAGAGTTTGTCTCCATCATTGGTTTAAGTGGAGCCGGAAAAAGCACACTGCTGCGTTCTGTAAACCGGCTGAATGATGTGACGGAGGGTGAGATTACGATCGACGGCGTCTCACTTACGAAGGCAGGGAAAAAAGAACTGCGCAGGATCCGCCGCAGAATCGGCATGATCTCACAGCAGTTCAACCTGGTAAAGAGAAGTACGGTACAGAAGAATGTCCTTTCCGGCCGTCTCGGTTATTATTCTACATGGAAGAGTATCCTCGGTCTGTTTTCCAAAGAAGATTATGAGCGGACAAAGGATGCGCTGGAGCGCGTGGATCTGCAAGATAAGCTGCATTCCCGCTGCGATGAGCTTTCCGGAGGACAGCAGCAGAGGGTATCGATCGCGCGGACGCTGGTACAGCAGGCAGATATTATTCTGGCGGATGAGCCGGTCGCTTCTCTTGACCCGGTGACGACGCAGAAGATTATGAAAGACCTGCAGAACATTAATACTACACTTGGGAAGACCGTGATCGTAAATATTCATTCCGTAGAGCTGGCGCGTAGTTTTTCAACGCGGATTATTGCGTTAAAGGCCGGAGAGATCGTATTTGACGGGGCGCCAGAGGAACTGACGGATGAAAGACTGATTGCAATCTATGGCAGGAAAATTTAAGAGAAGGGGACAGATATGAAGTTAAAAGATACGGTTCATTTTAACTGGTACAAGCACCTCTTTCTTGTACTGCTGCTCGCGGTCTGCGTTGGAGCCAGCATTCATGTGACAGATGCCGATTTCGGAGAGATTTACAGCAACATAGATCAGATGACCTCCTTTATGAAGCGTTTTCTGACACCTGATTTTTCGTACCTTCCGAAAATTATTGAACCGATGCTGCTGACCATCAAAATGTCGGTGGTTGGAACGGTGCTTGGTGTACTTTTCGCGGTGCCGTTTGCATTTCTGGCAACTGTTGTTGTGACAAAGAATCAGATCGTTACGACGATCGTGCGTTTTTTCCTGGATGTGATCCGAACGATTCCGAATCTGCTGCTTGCAGCACTTCTGGTAGCAATGATCGGAATCGGAGAATTTACTGGTGTCATGACGATTGCAGTATTTACATTCGGCATGGTGTCACAGCTGATCTATGAGGCAATTGAAACGATTGATTACGGGCCGATTGAGGCAGCGGAGTCGATCGGTGCAAATAAAGTACAGATTGCGGTATGGGCTGTTTTTCCACAGATCCTCAATCAGATTGCAAGTTACACATTTTATGCACTGGAGATCAACGTGCGTGCATCCACGGTGCTCGGATATGTGGGAGCCGGAGGAATCGGTGTAATCTTGAATTCTTCTCTGGCACTGCTGAAATATGACAGAGTTTCCGTTGTAATTCTGCTGATCCTTGTAGTAGTAGTGCTTGTAGATGGATTGAGCGAGGCAATTCGCAGGAGGCTGGCATGATCGAAAAAGAGAAAAAATCAGGACAGGCTGCGATGGCTCTGAAACCAGGAAAAGGAAAAAAGATCGCAGTGACGGTGATCGTGCTGGCGGTGATCATTTACTGCGCAGCTGGAATTGATTATTCCGGAATGGCAGCGTTTTCGCCGTCAATGGCAGGCGATGTGATCCGGGGACTGCTGTCGCCGAAGTGGAGTTATTTTTACGATGGAAGCGGTGAAGACGTATTTTCCCTTCTGCTGCTTACCATCGGCATTGCGTTTCTTGGCACGACGATCGCAACAGTACTCGCAGTACCGGTAATGCTGCTGAGCGCTTCAAACCTCTGGAGAGGCTGCCCGCTTATCGCCAGAATCGGAAAATTGATCTGTAACGTACTCCGGGCATTCCCAGAACTTGTGTATGCCATTATTTTTGTAAAAATGGTAGGACCTGGCCCGTTTGCCGGTGTTATGGCGATCGGTGTCCATCAGATTGGTATGCTTGGAAAGCTTTTTACCGAAGAGATGGAAGCGCTGGATGAAAAACCGGTAGAGGCTATGCATGCCGTCGGAGCCGGATTCTGGCAGACCTTTTTCTATGCGAGAGTGCCGCAGCTGATGCCGATTTATGCATCCTTATCGCTGAACCATTTTGAGATTGCAGTGCGAAGCGCAGCAACGCTTGGACTGGTTGGCGCGGGCGGAATCGGTGCACCGCTGATCTTTGCGATTCAGGCAAGAAACTGGGACCGTGTGAGCATTATTTTAATTGGTGTCATCGTGACGGTATTTTTGCTGGATGTCCTGACGGGGTATATCCGGAAGAAGCTGCGTTAGATAACTCGCCGGCAGACTGCAGAAGCAGTTTTCGGTCAGTGATCAGATATCCATTGCGTGTTTTGGAAAGGATCTGATCGGAACAGAATTTTTTCAGCACGCGCAGCAGATGGCGGTAGCTTGTATTCAGGATATCGGCACAGTCATTGAGCTGAAAAGTGAAGATGTTGTTGGTGGAGTACTGCAGAATAAATTTGGCGAGCCGCATTTCCAGCGGCTCTACAAGCGCACAGATCTGCCCTTCGTTGTTCATGCGGCATGCGAGCGTATAACAGACATGCTGCAGAAAACGGAGGTCATTCATCAGCGTCTGGCGATACAGCCGCAGACTGACTGCAATACAGACACAGTCACAGAGTGCTTTTACATTGGCAAGCGGCGGTTTTCCCCACAGGGAAGCAGCTTCTCCAAGCATGGTAACAGCCTGATGGTATGCAAAGCATTCATCCCGTTCGCTGCCGGTGCAGGTAAAGCAGATGACATTTCCGCTTACAAGAAAATAGAGATAGTCAGAGGCTTCTTCTGCATGGATCAGATAGTCGTCGCGCCGAAATGTGTGCAGCTCGGCGATATCGGAAAGATTCGTGTCCATGTATTGCTGAAGCTGATGTTTTTCAATGTATTCGTTTATAAGTTGAGCGGATGCTTTTTTTTTCATTTTTTCACCTCGGAATCATTATAAAAAAATAAACGAGAGAAATCAATAGAAAGGACATTGTTATGCAGATTCTTCACATATCAGATATCCATTTTCGGGTGCAGTATGAGGCGGCGCAGGAGGGGTATGCGTCTGTGTTATATAGGATGACAAATCCGCTGGAGCTGCTCGACCGTTGCCTGGAGAGAGCTTTTTCGGAGCATCCGGGCATCAAACTTTTAATGATCACGGGAGATCTTTGCGATGATGGAAAGGCAGAAGATTATGAAGTACTCCGTACCTGGCTTACCAAAAATCTTCGCGGGATCAAAATGATTGTAACGCCTGGAAACCATGACCGTAAGGCCGAGTTTCGCAGTGGCTGGCTTGGAATGAAAGTACAGGGAGAAAAAGAGGCAGACCTTCCATACAATGAACACTGGAGCGGCGATGAACTGGATGTTCTGTCGCTTGACAGCGCGGTTTTTGGGGAAAGCGATGGCTGCTTTGTGCAGGGACAGGCAGATTGGCTGGCAGAAGAACTGAAAAAGGCCGGAGACAGGCCGTCTCTTTTAATGACACATCACCATCTTCTTGATGCGCATGAAGGAATCAGGGCGGTGTCCTGTCCGGCAGAAATTGCGCAGCTTGTAAAGGAAAGCCATGTCACTGCAGTTATGGTCGGGCATACGCATCACTGCTTTGCCGGTTACTGGCAGAGGAAGCCGTATTATACCGCGGACGGCATGTCTTTTTATGGGATTGATGAGCCTGATGGAAGTGTGCGTTTTGAAGAAAAATATGGATATAATTATTATGAAACGAAACAGGGACTGATCATGGCGAGCGAGCAGAGGACGTTTTCTGAGAACCGGGAGCTGGCAAATATTATATTTTTCTGAAAGAATTGGAATAAAGTTGACAATTTCTGGCGATTCTTTTAAGATAAAGAGAAAGTAAGAAAGGGGATTTTATTCATGGTACGTAAAGCACAAATTGAGATAAAAAAAGAACTGCGCGGTGGAAAGGGAGAGGTGGAATTTCACCATATCCTGACCCAGGAGGAACTGAACGGACACGGAAGCATGTACGCGATGGTTCGCCTGAAACCGGGCTGCAGCATCGGATATCATCAGCACATCGGGAACACAGAACCATATTTTATTTTGGAGGGAAAAGGTACGTTTGTAGATAATGACGGCTCCAGAACAGAGGTCGGACCTGGGGATGCGTGTCTGATCGAGGTAGGACAGAGCCATGCGCTTGAGAATAATTCCGATCAGGATCTCGTATTTATGGCACTTATTTACAATGAGTAAGGAGGATGCATTATGATGAATTTCGAGGAGATCAGTAAAAAAGTTAAGAAGTTCAGTAAAGATACCATGGTGGAAGTCCAGAAGATGAATGAGGTGCGTCAGCTGAACAGCAAGGTAAATGAGGAAAAGCGGTATCTGAATAAACTTTATCTTGAGATGGGGAAGAAGCTGTACGATAAGTACAAAGATGCAGATACGGCGCCGGAGGGATTTGAAGCGGAATTTCGCAAGATCACAGAGCGTTACAGTGTGATGGACCTTCTGCAGGATGAGATCCGCCAGGTAAAAGGCGTGGTACTCTGCCCTTGCTGCAACATGGAAGTGGCAGCGACTGAGCGTTTCTGCTCGAACTGCGGCAACCGGATGCCGGAGCCGGTAAAGATCGAGGGAAAAGAAGACGGGGAAGTCATTGACTCTGTGGATGGTAAAGAAGCGAATACAGAAGAAGCGGCAGAGACCGTTGTGGATGTGGAGGCAGAAGATGTGACGGAATCATCTGTGCAGGAAGATACGTCAAAGGAAGAGGGCGATGCTGAGGCTGTGGAAGAAGCAGCAGAAGCGGAAAGTGATGCAAAGGCCGATGTGACAGAGAAAATTGTGGAAGAGAGTGATGCTGCGCGGCCAGAAGAAGTGGCAGAGGAAGTACCGGGTGCAGACGCGGGAGCAGCGACAGAGGAAGCGCTGGAAGAGGCAGAAGAGACGCCAGCAGAAATTCCGGCAGAGGCAGAAGCGGCAGCCGAAGAATCGAAAGAGACGATTCAGGCAGATAAGACGGATGAAGTAGCCGCGGAAGCAGATGAGGCGGCAGCTGCGAAAGCGTCGGAGAAGCCGAAAGAAGAATAGAAAGGCAAAAATAAAAAGCCACAGAAAGGTGTAAAAAATGGCATATAAAAAGGAAATCGATACGCTTGTCGGAGAGATTCTGGAGAGTTACGGAAGACATTCGGAGACATGCAGCATCAATATGAGAAACCGGGTAAATAAAGAAATCGTGATTGATATTCTGGAGGAGATCCGATGTATCGTGTTTCCGGGATATTTTGAAGTAAAAAACCTGAATGAAAATTCGATCGAGTACCATGTGGGAGAGCTGCTGGAAGATATCAGCTATCGGCTGCGCAAGCAGGTGGCAAAGGCGCTGTACCATACGGGTACAAAAAAATTTACAGATGAGGAAGTGCCGCAGGAGGCAGAGCGTATCGTAAAGGAGTTTTTAAACCGAATTCCGGCGCTTCGTGAAATTCTGGCGACAGATGTGCAGGCTGCATACGACGGCGATCCGGCGGCGTTCAATACGGACGAGGTAATTTTTTCCTATCCTGGTGTGTTTGCGATCACGGTCAACCGGATTGCGCATGAACTGCATCTGCTTGGTGTGCCGCTGATCCCGCGAATGATGACGGAGTATGCACACAGTCTGACAGGAATCGATATTCATCCGGGTGCGACGATCGGAAAATATTTCTTTATTGACCATGGAACCGGCGTGGTAGTCGGCGAGACAACGGAGATCGGGGATAATGCGAAGATCTATCAGGGCGTGACACTCGGTGCACTTTCAACGCGAGGAGGCCAGACCCTGCGCAACACAAAACGTCATCCAACACTGGAGGACAATGTGACGGTTTATTCCGGAGCCTCGATTCTTGGCGGCGATACGGTGATCGGAGAGGGCGCGGTCATTGGATCGAATGCATTCATCACATCTTCTGTACCGGGCGGTACGAGGGTCAGCATCAAAAACCCGGAGCTACAGTTCAAGGACCGCAAAGAGCGCGGACTACAGATGACCGAGCTTGGCCAGGAAGGCTTCTGGACAAAGGATAATGAGTGAGGCAGGAGCTGACGACAGCCTGATAAAAAGCAGGCAGGGAATAAAAAACGGATCGGCAGGAGCAGTAATGATATTGGCTGAAAAACTGTGAGATATAGATCGAATAAGATCAGCAAGACAGATGAGGGGAGCGTATCCGTATGAAAGAAGTGAAGAAAGAAAAACAGGAGCAGGGGCGTACTGACGAGCAGGAGAATACAAAGTCTGCACCAGTCAGCGAGACCTGGGCACAGGAGACGATCGAGGATCTGGACGATTTTATTGAATCGCAGGGGATTTATATCCGGCAGTGAAGCAGGTGTGCCTGATCTGAGAAACAGATATTTGACGGAACAGATCGGACACCATGAAGGGAAATACATAAGAGATTAACTGAATCAGGCAAGTCCCCTGCTTCAATTGCGCAGAGCAATAAGCAGGGGACTTACTTATAGCAATTCTGCAAAAAAACTTATTTTGAGAAAATTGCCCTGTGCAGAACTACGACGCGAAGAAAAGTGAGAAATTTCGTATTGTATGCATTATCTTATTGAGCTGTTACAGAATCCGCTCTGCCACAAACATCAGCAGCGGAATCGTCACAAGCGATGCGATCGTCGTGAACGCATACAGCTCTGATGCATATCGGTAATTTTTCTGGAAGCGCAGTGCAAAGGCGGTTCCGGTAGCAGCGACCGGGCAGGCGGCAGCCACGAGAATTGTGCAGGCAACAGTCGACGGCAGATGTGCTGCAGCAAGTCCGATGAGAACGATGGCTGGCAGCACAAGCAGTTTCACCAGCGAGATCAGGTACATTTTTTTATTTTTCAGCATACCGAAGAGATCTGTCTGTGCCACGGAAATACCGGCGATCATCATGGCGAGCGGTGTGTTCATCGATGCCACGTAGTTCATGGAGTCGGCCAGCAGTGCCGGGATGCGGATTTCGGCAAAGAACAGCAGCAGACCAAGCAGACTGGAAAGGATCATCGGTGAGAGAAGACCCTTCAGGAGTTCTTTGGGTGAAAAATTTCCGGTCATAACCATCATGCCGTGCGTCCAGGAAAAAATATTGAATACGGTCATGTAGGCGGTCAGATAGAGAACGCCCTCACCGCCTAAAATACTCTGAACCAGTGGGATTCCGATAAATCCGCAGTTGGAATACATGGCGGAAAAGCGGTCGATTCCGCAGTCTGGATTTCCTTTCGTACGAATCAGGGCGGTGGAGAGAATGCAGCCGACAATGTGCGTCAGAAATGCGGCCAGATAAGAAAGCAGAAGTCCATGGACCAGCTGTGGGCTGTAATCTACCTGAAGCGATAATACAGCGAGCATGGGATTGACGATCATCAGAAGCAGGTTGGCGAGCATTTTGCTGCCGGTCTGGTCGATCAGTTTTTTGCGGTAGCAGAAGATACCGAGAAGCAGCAAAAGCAGCATTTTTACAATCTGGTTTACTATAATGAGAAACATTGTGGTATAATTCCTTTTATCTATTTTATTTTTTATTATCACATCATTTGCTGGCGCTGTCCAGCAGATTTTACAGAAGGAGGACATCATGAAACAGATTATTCTTGCGTCGGCTTCGCCCAGGAGACGGGAGCTGCTCGCTCAGATTGGGTTGGATTTTACGGTACTTCCGGCTTCCGGAGAAGAAAAGATCACAAAACAGATTCCGTCAGAGGTCGTGGAGGAGCTGTCGGGTCGGAAAGCAGAGGCAGTGGCAGAGCAGATTCCGGATGGGATTATCATCGGAGCTGATACGGTGGTGTGTCAGGACGGTGAGATTATGGGAAAACCAAAGGATGAAGCAGATGCGCTGCGGATGCTGAGGCAGCTCCAGGGGGAGATGCATTCCGTATTTACCGGAGTGACGCTGATCGTGAAGGAAAATGGCTCTGTGATTTCGAAACAGACTTTTTCACAGGAGACGAGAGTGTATCTTTATGCGATGACAGATGAGGAAATCCAGGATTATATCGCGACCGGCGAGCCGATGGACAAAGCGGGAGCATATGGAATCCAGGGACGTTTCGCTGCGTATGTAGAGGGAATTGAGGGCGATTACAACAATGTGGTCGGACTTCCGGTGTCTGCGGTATGGCAGGAGATCAAGGAGTTCTGCGTATGAGACAGGACGGAGGGCGCTTATGAGCTTTGCAGGAAAGGCAGTTCTCGCACTGTTCTGGCTGATGCTGGTACCCTGGGGAGCCGGGACTGTGTTTTTCAGAAAAGAAAAAACGATGAGCCATGGTCAGAGCTTTCTGATCGGCTATGTATTTCTTTTTTTTATGACTGAGCTTCTGACGCTGCCGATGATCTGGCTGAAACTGCCGCTGCACGTCCTGTCGATCTGCTATGCAGTGATCGGAGTGGGGACGGCGGGAGCCGGCATTTGGCAGTGGAAAGTGAAATATCAGAAAGCCAGTGTGAAGCATGATGAGGGAAAACCAGTAAAACCAGCCGAAGATTCAGACGCAGGAGTAGAAAAAAGACCCTGGTCTGCCGGGCTGTGGGCGCGTCTGCGAAGTATCTCCGCATGGCTGTGGATCGCGCTTGTTTTGATCGCAGCGCAGATCTGTGTCGCTTCCCTTCTGGCACACATGGATGCCGATGATGCATTTTATGTCGGCACTGCGACGACCGCAGTTCATACGGATACGATTTTTTCGGTGAATCCTTATACTGGGAATGCATACCGAAAGCTGCCGAGCCGCTACGTACTGTCACCGTTTCCAATCTTTCTGGCGGTGATCAGCCAGCTGTGCGGTGGGCTTCATCCGGCAATTGTGGCGCATGTGATTTTTCCGGCTGTATTTCTGGTCATGGCGTATCTCGTGCTGTACCAGTTCGCAAAGCTGTTTTTCCCGGAAAATGCCGATGCAAGAGGGATTTTTCTGATTCTCGGTTGTGCGCTGACGTGGTTTTCTGGTTTTTCCGTTTACACTTCCGGGAACTTTCAGATGATCCGTATCTGGCAAGGCAAAGGTCTCCTGGCAGCGGCACTTTTGCCGCTTTCGGTCTGGCTGTGCATGAAAACCGTGATGCAAAAGAAATCGGAGCTTCCCTGGTATTTTCTGCTGCTTACAAATGGCGCCTGCTGCCTGGTATCGTCAATGGGAATCATGCTTTCGCCGCTGGTGATGGGGATTTTTGCAGTGATGGGAGCCGTTCACTGTCGTGAGCCGAAAAGGATCATAACATGCATTCTGTGCTGCATCCCGTCAATCGTGCTCGGGGCAGCATATGTGCTAATAAAGTGAAAGGGGCTGTCATGAAAGAAGTGATCAATTTAATATTTTCCACCTGGCAGTCGTACTGGAATGGAAGCGGATATCCGTATCTGCTGGCCGGAACTGTGCTGTTTATTTTGGCCGGTCTGTTTTTAAGAGGGCAATATGGCAGAAAAAAATATATAAAATTTGGACAAAATCCTGAAAAAGATGACAGAAAGTCTGAGATTGAAAACAGCATCGTAAATAAAGAGCAGAGTGAGGCCTGCCGGGAAGATGCAGACAGAACGTGCACAAAAGCGAGAGCAGGCGCAGTTGCCATCTACACGCTTCTGGCACTGGCAGCTTTCTTCTTTCCGGTAAGTGCCTGGATTCTTCAGAAATGTATCGGTGCCGAAGTGTACTGGCGTGTGCTTTGGGCAGTTCCGGTGGTGCCGCTTCTGGCGTATGTCGGCACGAGGCTGGTGCGGATGCCGAAGAAAAGGATCGCTCAGGCAGCAATGCTTGCCATAATGCTTGGGGCGACAGCGGTTTCCGGAAAAAGCATTTATGAGGGCAATTATGGCCGGGCGCACAATTATCAGCAGGTGCCGGATGAGGTGGCGCACGTCTGCAATCTTATCAATGCACATCGCGGTGACGGGGATGCACTTCTGGCAACGGACAACAATCTGTCACCTTATATACGTGTGTATGACGCTTCGATCCGTATGCCGTACGGCAGGCTTGGACGCGGAGCCAAGGCGGAGATTGACCGCACGATCTATCACGACATCAATTTTGAGAGTGACAAATACAGTGAAATCGCAAAAAATGCGAAGCACCGGGGCTGCACGTATCTCGCAATCTGTATTTACAGTGAAAAGCAGCAAAAAGAAATTGAGGCAGAGGGATATGTGCTGCTGGATTTTGTGAATCAGTATGGGGTGTTTGCGCTGGAGAAAGCGGAAGAATCGTAAGATTATAATGGAAGCCAGGGACGGCTTAACTGAGTCAGGCAAGTAGTGAAGCGGATTGTGAATATCCGCTTTGATACGGAGCAGGTAAGTTTCCTGCGGAAGTGCAGGGAGCAATAAGCGGCGGAATGAATTTGTCTGTATCAGATTTACAGCATGAAAAAGCGCAGAGGGAAAGTCGTTTGACTCGAATCTCTGCGCTTTTTATAATCTTATTTTGAGAGATACCTCTCACCGTTAATTCATGCAGTGCTTTTGATAACTGCGAGAGGCGATGAAAGGAATTGCGAAAAAATATATTTACTCCTGTGCGGTCAGCTGCTTTAAATTTTCCTCGCTGAAATAGTCGATGCGCATTGCGTGACGCACGTCATCGAGGGTTTTTGCTGCGGTGGCACGTGCTTTTTCGCTGCCGGCTTTCAGGATATCAAAGACATCTGCCGGACGGCTCTCCCACATCTTGCGGCGCTCGCGGATCGGTCCCAGCTCTGACTGCATGACGTTGTTCAGGAATTTCTTTACCTTGACATCACCGAGCCCCCCGCGCTGATAATGCGCTTTGAGTTCGTCAAGATTCTGATACTCCGGAAGAAATTCTGCGAAATGCTCCGGACGGCAGAAAGCATCGAGGTAGATGAAGACCGGATTGCCCTCTGTGCGGCCAGGATCCTGTACACGCAGGTGATTCGGATCAGTGAACATGGACATGATTTTTTTCCGGATGTCTTCTGACTCATCAGATAAATAAATGCAGTTGCCAAGAGACTTGCTCATCTTTGCTTTTCCGTCGATACCCGGCAGACGCAGGCAGGCCTGGTTGTCCGGCAGGATGATCTGCGGGTCGGTGAGTGTTTCACCGTAGACGGTGTTGAATTTGTGTACGATCTCCTTGCACTGCTCAAGCATCGGAAGCTGATCCTCACCAACCGGAACCGCAGTGGCACGGAAGGCGGTAATGTCTGCCGCCTGGCTGATCGGATAGCAGAAAAATCCGACCGGAATGCTCGTCTCAAAACCACGCATCTGAATTTCAGATTTTACAGTAGGATTGCGCTGTACGCGGGATACCGTGACAAGATTCATATAGTAGAACGTAAGCTCAGTGAGCTCCGGCACCATCGACTGGATAAAGATGGTGGATTTTTCCGGATCAAGTCCACATGCAAGGTAATCGAGTGCAACCTGCAGAATGTTCTGACGCACTTTTTCCGGATGCTCCGCATTGTCAGTCAGTGCCTGCGCATCGGCGATCATGATGTAGATTTCGTCGAATTTACCGGAATTCTGTAACTGGACACGTCTGGCAAGTGAGCCTACGTAATGTCCAACGTGAAGGCGGCCGGTCGGTCGGTCACCTGTTAAAATAACCTGTTTCATAATTTAATGGAACTCCTTTCTGTAGCTGGTACAGTATTAGACTTCCGGAACTGTATCCGGATAAAAAACATCTACAAGAAACAGTGCGTTCGGCGGAGCCGTAAAACCGGCAAGAGAGCGGTCAAGACCATCCAGAATCATCGGAATCTGAAAAGGCGCCCGATTCCCGGTGCCAACCTCGATCAGTGTGCCGGTGAGAATACGCACCATGTTGTAGAGAAAACCATCACCGTGATAGCGGATGCGCAGGATTCCATCCTGTTCTTCAATCGAGATATCGAAAATGGTACGCACCGTTGACTTTTTCATGTGACGATTGGCACAGAAGCTTTTAAAATCATGTGTGCCGATGAGATAAGAGGCAGCTTCTTTCATTTTTTCAATATTCAGCGGCTCTTCGATGCGAAGAAGGTAACGCCGGTCGAAAATATTTGCGACAGCTCCGCAGTCAATACGGTATTCGTAAATCTTGCTTGTGGCCGACAGCCTTGCATGAAAGCGTTCCGGCGCTTTTTCAACGGCAAGCACGCGAATATCCTGCGGAAGATACTGATTAAAATACTCTTGAATCTGCGAACAGGAATGACGGCTCAGCATTCGTGGGATACGGTAATTGGCAATCTGGCGCAGTGCATGCACACCGGCATCGGTACGCCCGGAGCCGTTCAGGTCGACAGGTTCGCCGTAAAGCTGCAGCAGGATCGCTTCCAGCTTGCCCTGGATCGTATCCGCTGTGTTTCCCTGACGCTGCCAGCCATTGTAGCGGGTACCGTCATACTGTATCATAAGACAAAAATTTGCCATACAATTCCTCCTCTTCTTCCGATGTACTCTCGATGTCTTTCCTGCTGCCCACAGATTTTCTCACAAAATCAGGCACAAAAAAATCCCGAGAATATATCTGTATGATAGGATAACAAGTTTGCGAGGGAAAATCAAGTGTGAAGGATGGTTTCAAGGGGAAATCGTGGTGGTTTGGGTTGAAATAAATGAGGGGAATCGGATATACTGAGAGAAGTGCGGCGCCACGAAACGAAAGAAAGTGATCATGTAAAGCGAAGTGTCCGTTAAAACAGAAAAAGTGATCGGGAACTGAGAGGGAAGAAGTGAAGTGTCCGTGAAAACAGAAAAAGTGTCCGTGAAAGCGGAAAAAATGACCGGGAACTGAGAGGGAAGAAGCGAAGTGTCCGTGAAAACAGAAAAAGTGTCCGTGAAAGCAGGAGTGAGAAACATCGGAAAACAGAAACTGACAGAAAAGGGAGAGACTAAAATGGAAGAAATGGAAGTAGAAAAATCAGAACCACAGAAATTAGAAACAGAAAACCAGGAAAAACTTGTCAGGAAAAAGCGGGAAGAAATCGAGCAGCAGCTTCTTGACCTTCCAATCGTGCAGTATGCGTGGCTTTCGGAAAAGGACATTCCATTTTCGGATCATGTACGTGAAATCTGCCGGAAGGAATGCCCGCGTTACGGGAAGAGCTGGTCCTGTCCGCCGGGAGTCGGAACCGTAAAGGAATGTCAGGGACGGTGCAGCCATTTTTCGGAGGTGTTTGTATTTACGACGATCGCGGAGGTGGCGGATGTTGACAATCTGGAGGAGACGCTGGCAACGCGGCCGGAGCATGAGGCGGTGACAAAAAAGGTGCAGGAGGTTTTGCATCCCTATTTTGGGGAGACGCTTGCACTCTCCGCACAGTCCTGTGAGATCTGTGAGAAATGCGCCTACCCGGATGGTCCGTGCCGCTATCCGGATCAGATGATGCCCTGCGTAGAGGGATATGGGATCGTGGTACTGCCGCTGGCAGAAAAAGCGGGGATTGAGTTTATGAACGGAGCAGGGATCGTGACGTGGTTCGGGATGGTGCTGCTGGCGGAGGAATAGCCGGAAATGCGGTATTCCTGAAACACATAATCAAAGCTCTAAAAACGTCAGAGTTCGCTTTTATATCCACAGGCTATATAACAGGATCATAAACGGCATAGTCAAAATCGAGCATGCAGTGGTAAGTACATAGAGGATACTGGAATATGCGGCATCTTTATCGTAGAGCTGTGCCAATGACGTAACGGTAGCGCAGGCTGGCGTGATGCAGGCAAGATATACGGTAAGAAGGATATTTTTTCCATCCGGTATCCATTTTGCTGCGCCGGAAATTCTGATAACAAGCAGGATGACAAGCGGACAGACAAGCAGTCTCAGAATAACCGGAATGTAGTTTCGAATCCGCGCAAATACATCTTTAAGCGGCGTCTCGGAAATTGCCATGCCGGCAAGAAGCATTCCCATAGGGCCGATCATGTCTGCCATCATATCAATCGTTTCAGCCGGAACTTTCGGTAAACGAATCCCGGTAAAAAATAATAACGCACCTGCCAGTATAGAGATGACGTTGATATTCAACAGGATCTTTTTCCATTGTAAATGCTCATCTCTGCAAAGCATATGACAGCAGTGAGTCCAGATCAGGATCAGCTGAACCACGATGAAGCTGCAGGAATAAATAACATATTCATCTCCAAGAAGTGCTTTGATAAGAGGTACAACCAGGATTCCGCCGTTTGTATAAATGACAGTAAGCTGTTCAATCACATTCAGCTTCAGCGGCTTTCGAGTGATTGCTGCAATCAGAATGAAGATAATATGTGCAGCGACAGAAGCTGCCAGTGTATACAACAATCCATTTCGTACCTGTGGTGTATATTCAATCTGAAAAGAATTGATGATTACGCAGGGTAAAATCAGGTAAACAAGTATCACAGAGATACATTTACTGTCTGAAGCTTTTAACTTTCCTGTTTTTACAAGCAAAAATCCAAGCAGAAGAATCAGAAATAATTTAAGAATCTGTTCCGCAAGTAATACGCTTATTTCCATAAGAAATCCTTCTTTCATTTTTTGCACACCATAATAGCATCAGGCGTTGGAAAAAGCAAGCTGTTGCGTTATGTATGCACTGCCAGCTCTCCATTCTTTCATCTGGAGGGGCAGGTTTGTCTCTGGAAAATCCGTTTTTTTCCAGAAAAAATGTCCGATTTCACAGAAACACCACATTTTAATCACAATTCAGTCAAAGGAAGCCATTATACTGTCATCATAAAGAAAAAGAAAAGACAACAGAAACGAAAGAAAGCAAAAAGAAAGGCTCCGGTGATCCCCCCGGGGTGACGGAAACTTCCGGGAGTTTCTGAGATACAAAGACTAAGGAGGTCTTATATATGAAAAAACAGACATTGATTTCTCTTTTATGTGCAGGCGTTTTAACGGCAGGTGCAGTTACCGGACTGATGGGATTTGCAGATAAGGACAGTGCAAACGATGTTTCTCTTACGAGCAGTAAAAAAGTGGAGCTGATCTCTACAAGCTCTGATATCGATACCGCCGAGGTTTCAACAGACGGCACGATCACAGGAGTCAGCGATGTGGCAGCGGCAGTAATGCCGGCAGTCGTATCGATTACAAATAAATCAGTACAGGAAGTGCAGAACTACTTCAGCAGATACGGATACGGTGCTCCGTCTTATACAGAGGAGAGCACAAGTGCAGGCTCCGGAATCATCATCGGACAGAATGATGACGAGCTTTTGATCTGTACGAACAACCACGTAGTAGAAAACTCAACAGAACTTACCGTTGGTTTTGCAGACGGCTCCGCGTATGAGGCAGTTGTCAAAGGAACCGATGCAGCAAATGACCTGGCGGTTGTAGCGGTCAAACTGGATGATATTTCCGATGACACGATGGATGCAATCAAGATCGCAGAGATCGGTGATTCGGATGATCTGGTAGTCGGTCAGCAGGTTGTTGCAATCGGTAATGCACTTGGTTATGGACAGTCCGTAACGACCGGTATCGTCAGTGCGCTGAACCGTACGATCCAGATCGAGGGCAATGAGCAGACACTGATCCAGACTGATGCAGCAATCAATCCGGGCAACAGCGGCGGCGCACTTCTTGATATGCAGGGCAGAGTCATCGGCATCAACTCCGCAAAGGCATCTGCGAACGGTGTTGAGGGTATGGGTTATGCGATCCCGATTTCTACTGCAAAACCGATTCTTGAGGATCTGATGAATAAAAAGACAAGAACAGAAACGGTCAGTGAAGAGGACAGCGCTTATATCGGAATCACCGGCCAGGCAGTTTCGAATGAAATGTCAGAGCTTTACGGCATCCCGGAAGGCATTTATGTCACTGATGTCAGTGAAGGAAGCCCGGAAGAGGATGCAGGCCTGAAGAAGGGTGACATCATCACAAAGTTTGATGGCAGCAGCGTGACAAGCATGTCCGGTCTGAAAGAGACACTTGCTTACTATGCGGCAGGCGAGGAAGTTCCGGTTACCATCAGCCGTCAGTCCGGTGATGGATACGAGGAGCAGAAAGTAACACTGACCCTGGGGGCTGCAGCAGATTATCAGAGCCAGGCAGACGACAGTAATAACAGTAACTCCGGCAAGTAAATAGATCATCTGGCATCAGAGTATGTTTGGCGATGAGGCGGATTGCAAAGATCCGCTTCGCAGCCGTAACCAAAATACATCGAGATAGCGCAACGTTAAAGTAATAGCGTATTGATGCAAAAAATAATTGCCAAATGATTTTTGGTAGTGTATAATAATCGCATGTGTGTGACGGAGCAGACATAGATACCCGCGGCGCAGCCGCGGGTATTTTGGGTTATATAGCGGACAGGATACAGCCTGCAGAGTGATAAAGTTCATGTGCAGACCAAAATGACAGTCATCTGCTATGCGATAACCGGATATCCGTGAGGAGACGCGGCAGCAGAAACTGTGTTTTCCGGTATGCCGCATAAATTTATCAGGCAAGGGGGCCAATTCATATGTCTTATACAGAAGAGATCTACGAGAGAGTTGTAGCACAGAACCCGGGCGAGCCGGAGTTCCATCAGGCCGTAAAAGAAGTACTGGATTCACTGAAACTGGTGATCGATGCAAATGAGAAGCAGTACAGAGCAGTCAGCCTGCTTGAGCGTCTGGTAGAGCCGGAGCGCATCATTTCTTTCAAGGTTCCGTGGGTAGATGACAATGGCAAGGTACAGATCAACAAAGGTTACCGTGTACAGTTCAACAGCGCAATTGGACCGTACAAGGGAGGTCTGAGATTCCATCCGTCTGTAAATCAGGGCATCCTGAAATTCCTTGGTTTTGAGCAGACATTTAAAAACTCTCTGACAGGTCTGCCGATCGGCGGCGGCAAGGGCGGTTCCAACTTCGATCCGAAGGGAAAATCCGACCGTGAAGTTATGGCATTCTGCCAGAGCTTTATGACCGAGCTGTCTAAGTACATCGGAGCAGACGAAGATGTACCGGCTGGAGATATCGGTGTAGGCGGAAGAGAGATTGGCTATTTATATGGACAGTACAAGAGACTGACCGGAAAATATGAAGGTGTGCTGACCGGAAAGGGACTGACCTGGGGCGGTTCTCTGATCCGTACACAGGCGACCGGTTACGGACTTGTATACATTCTGGATGCAATGCTCAAGGATCATAATATGGATATCGCAGGCAAGACTGTCGTTGTATCCGGTTCCGGAAACGTTGCAATCTACGCTACAGAGAAGGCACAGCAGCTTGGCGCAAAGGTTGTTGCAATGAGCGACTCCAACGGATACGTTTACGATCCGGAAGGCATCAAGCTTGACCTTGTAAAAGAGATCAAAGAAGTTCGCCGCGGAAGAATCAAAGAGTATGCACAGGCAGTTCCGGGTGCAGTTTATACAGAGGGCAAGGGCATCTGGACAGTAAAATGCGACATCGCACTTCCGTGTGCAACACAGAACGAGCTGAACCTCGACGATGCAAAGGCACTGAAAGCAAACGGCTGTCAGGTTGTAGCAGAGGGTGCAAACATGCCGACTACCAGAGAAGCTACAGATTACATCCTGGAGAGCGGACTTCTGTTTCTGCCGGGTAAGGCATCCAATGCAGGTGGTGTAGGTACCTCCGCACTTGAGATGTGCCAGAACAGCATGCGCCTGAGCTGGACCGCAGAAGAGGTAGATGCAAAGCTCAAAGAGATGATGAACAACATCTATGCAAAGATCTCTGACGCGGCAAAGAGATATGGTGTAGAGGGCAACTATGTAGCAGGTGCAAACATCGCCGGATTTGAAAAAGTTGCAGATGCAATGATCGCACAGGGCACAGCACTGTAAGGCTGATGTAGCTGCATTATAAAAGAAAAAAGGCAGATCGCAAAGATGGTCTGAACGGGGTCGAAATTCTGATTTTGGAATTTCGGCCTCTTTTTATTTCGCGGCTCTCCTACAGGCAGTGAAGTGGATTGCAAATAGCCGCATTCTCCAAACAGTTGCCAAACCGCCGCAAACGACCTAAATTCTCTGCAATATCGCTTGCGTATCGAATGGAGGTATTATATAATGATGCCAGAAGGACTGCGTATCTGGATGACAGATCGGAAATCTGATCCTGCGTGAAAACAAACGATATGGAATGAAACGGAAAACGAGAATGACTTGGGTGGAATGGACTGGATGTGCAGGTTTTCTGTGCTATTTTCTTTATGATATCAACAGCATTACGTGGAAAAACAAGCTGCTTCAGAGGTTCTTTTTACTGGGGACTCTGTTAGTGGCTTTTTCCAGTGTCGGAATTATTGCAGATGGTTTTGACGGGATGAGGAAGCAGCCGCTGTGTGTGGTGTTTTTCGGAATATTTGCATTGTTTTTTTTCGGACTAATGGTGTATACTCTGTTTTTTGCATTACCGTTTGGAGAAACGTATGTGGAGGAAAATCACAGAAGAAAAACGTATACGAAAGGCATGTATGCACTGTGCCGCCATCCCGGTGTCCTGTGGTTTGCACTTTTCTATCTGGCACTTGCACTTATGATCGGAACAGCGCGTGCTGCTGTGGACGGTGCTCTTTTGACAGCATGGAATGTCTGCTACATCTGTCTGCAGGATCGGGTGATTTTTCCACAGACGTTTTATGATTATGAGAAATACAGAAAAACGACTCCGTTTCTCTTTCCAAACCGGAAAAGTGCCGGAAGGTGTTTTGACTTTTTCAGAAGGGAGATGAAAAAATGAGCCTTAGCGAACGGCTGCAAAAGCGGGAATATCAGGAAATCTGGAATCAGTACTGTGGATTTCTGGATCTGAACATTGAAGAATATATGAAGATTCAGAATCGCCTGATGGAAGAACAGATTCAGCTTTTTAGCAGCTGTGAGCTTGGTTCATTGATTCTGAAGGGGAAAAGACCGCAGACGATAGAAGAGTTTCGCAGGATGGTCCCGCTGACAACGTATGAGGATTATGCGGATATTCTTCTGAGAAAACAGGCGGAAAGTCTTCCGGGAAATCCGGTGATCTGGATTCAGACAACATGGGAAGGCGGAAAGCATCCGATCAAGGTGGCACCGTATACACGAAGTATGCTGGATACGTTTCGGAATAATGTTGTGGCCTGCCTGCTTCTGGCAACAAGTGAGGAGAAGGGACATTTTTCCTACGAGGAAGGAGATAAGATGCTTTACGGGCTGGCGCCGCTGCCGTATGCAACGGGGCTTCTGCCGCTGCTTCTTGGTGAGGAGACAGATATTCGTTTTCTGCCGGAAGTAAAGGAAGCAGTGAATATGACATTCAGTCAGCGTAATAAGCTTGGATTTAAGCTGGCACTGCAAAAGGATGTAGAACTGTTTTTCGGTCTGGGAAGTGTGACGTATGCAGTGAGCCAGAGTCTGGCATCATCAGGAGGAGGCAGCGGCAATCTGCGCAGTCTGCTTGGCTGTGAGCCGCATATGCTTTATCGGATGGCCCGGGCAAAGCATATAAGCAAAAAAGAGGGCCGGCCGATTCGTCCCAAAGACCTGTTTGAGCTGAAGGGATTTATGGTAGCGGGAACGGACAACCGCTGTTATAAGGACGAGCTGGAAGAATTATGGGGAATCCGGCCAATGGAGATTTTTGCAGGTACAGAACCGTCCCTGATCGGAACGGAAAGCTGGACACGCGATGGCATGTACTTTTTTCCGGACAGCTGTTTCTATGAGTTTATCACAGAAAAAGATATGGAGGAGTTGGAGGAACATCCGGATTTTATTCCACAGACACTTTTGATGAATGAGGTGCTGCCGGACGAAAAATATGAGCTGGTGCTGACAGTATTAAAGGGCGGTGCGTTTGTCCGGTACCGCTGCGGTGATGTATATCGCTGTGTTGGGCTGTCAAACCGGGAGGATGGGACAAAAATTCCACGTTTTGAATATATTGACCGTGTGCCTTCGATTATAGATATTGCGGGATTTACAAGAATATCTGAAAATGGGATCATAAGTGCGATCCGCTTATCCGGTCTTCCGGTGATACATTGGACGGCGGCAAAAGAATTTAATGAACAGAACCGGCCGTTTCTGCATCTGTATGTGGAAATGGAGTCAGAAGCGTTTGTACAGCGGGCGGTGAGCACAGAGATTCTGAGGGAGATTCTGACGACATATTTTAAATACATCGATCAGGATTACCGCGATCTGAAAAAGATACTCGGAATGGATCCTCTGGTCGTGACGATTTTGCGGTGTGGGAGTTTTGAGGCATACCGAGAAAAAAACGGAAAAGAGATCCGGCATATGAATCCTTCAAAGAGAGAACTGACGGAATTGATTCAGATACAGAAAAGCAATTGGAGATAAAACGATGGGGACCTATGGATATATTTCGTGTATTGCACTTTTTTGTTACGTTTTTATGCTGCTTCTGATGCTGGCAGCACGGCGGAATAAGATTGCGAACAGCTTTCTGATCCTGCTCATCGCGATGATCTGCTGGACCGGAGGTTCTCTTTTTATGAGAAATCTGATCTGGCCCGGGTACCGGTTCTGGTATCACGTGTCATTGTTCGGGCTGTTTGCCCTGCCCTTTGGATACTATCGTTTTATTACGGAATTTGCAGGGAAAACGAAAAAAAGCGAAAGTATTTTTTATGGTGTGCTGTATCTGCTTTTATTTGCAGTCAATGTGCCGCATGGATTTTTGCTGGCACCGCCGGAGCTGGTGAAGACGGGTGAAAAACTCTCGTTTGTCTATCGGACAAACTGGCATGTGATTTTACTTTTTGCAGCGGGTGGACTGACTGTGATCCATGTGCTAAGTGTACTGCTGCACTTTTGCCGGAAAAACCGGACGATGGGCAAGCAGTTTCAGCCGATCCTCCTTGGTATCTGTTTTCTGTTTGCCGGACAGATCGCGCTTCTGATACCGGTGTTTTCCGGATTCCCGATAGATATTCTTGGTGGATTGGTCAATGCATTTTTAATTCTGTATGCACTGATACGGAGAAGACTGTTTCAGCTGCGGCTCCTGGCATCTGAGGGGCTGTGTTATGGTGTCGGGCTCTTGTTGAATTTTGTGCTCTACTTTAACTTATCGCCTTATATTGCGGATGCACTGCAGCAGATTCTTCCGCAGACCTCAAATTATTATTCCCTGGTATTTTCTGTGTGTTTTCTGGGAACAGCAATGCTTTTGGCATTTGTCTGGCGTGAGATTATGAAAAACGTATTCGTGAAGGAAGAGTTGCAGCAGGCGGAGGATCTCAAAAATTTCAGCGCTGCCGTATCCAGGAGCCTCTGTGTTCAGGACATTCTGGATGAGATCATTCATGTGATCCGGCGTACGGTGCAGGTAGAAGGCATCTATATCTGTATTCAGGAGCTGCAAAGCGGTGATTATCTGATGAAGTATAGTGACGGACCTTTGGATGACCGTTCCTTTCGTCTGAAAAAGGACAATCCGATGGTGTGCTGGCTGAAAAAGAGCGAAGGAATCCTCATGCGGGAATTCAGGACAACTGTGGAATATAAAGCCATGTGGGAAGCAGAGAAAAAACAGCTGAGAGATCAGAAGATTGAAGCATGCATCGGACTGAAGGATGATGAAGATCTGGTGGGTGTACTTCTTTTGGGAGAAAAGAAGGGACATAAGAAGCTGGATAACAATGATCTGAAGCTGCTCAACTCGATTGCCTCTGTGGCATCAATTGCGATCAAAAATGCACGGCTTTATGAGCAGGCTTATTACGAGGCACGGACAGATGAACTGACCGGACTTTTGAACCGGAAATATTTTACAGAGGTACTCAATGAGGAGTTCGAGAAAAACAAAGAAGGTTCGCTTGCACTGGTGATCCTTAATCTGGATGATTTCAAGCTTTACAATCAGCTGTATGGTACGAAGCAGGGGGATGAAACGCTGAAACAGGTCGGCAGGATCATTCAGGCAAGTGTCGGCGATAATGGGTATGTGGCGCGGTATACCGGGAAGGAATTCGCCGTGCTGCTTCCGAAGTACGATGTTTATGCGGCAAAGAACCTGACAGAATCCATTCAGAAGCAGATCTTTGCGATGAACCAGCACTCAGAGGACTGTACGCTGAAGGTACTGACCGTCAGTGCCGGCATCAGCGCGGCGCCGTATGCGGCGCGGACGGTCGGGGAGCTTCTCGAGAACGTGGATATGGCTGTTTACCATGTAAAGCGGAATGGAAAGAATGGCATCAAGGTATTTGATACACTGATCCAGGAGAAGCTGAGCACGAAGGAAGGGCAGACAGATCACGAGCATATTTATCAGGAATATGAGTCGACGATCTACGCACTCACTGCGGCAATCAATACAAAGGATCATTATACATTCCAGCATTCGAAGAATGTGGCATATTATGCGACGGAGCTTGCAAAAGCACTGAATCTGAATTCTGATGTGATTGAGATCGTGCGTCAGGCGGCTCTGCTTCACGACATCGGAAAGATCGGAATTCCGGAGAGCATTTTGAACAAGCCCGGGCGGCTGACGGATGACGAATACGATGTGATCAAGGGGCATGTGGAGGCATCCATCGGAATTATCCGTCATTTGCCTTCGCTGGATTATGTGATCCCGGCGGTGATCGGTCATCATGAACGTTATGACGGAAAAGGGTATCCAAGACGGATTGCGGGAGAGAATATTCCTCTGACTGCACGTATTCTGTGTGTGGCGGATTCCTTTGATGCAATGACTTCAAAGCGCTGCTACAAAGACGGCATTCCGGTCGAACGTGTGCTGAAGATTCTTCGGGAAGAAGAAGGCCGTCAGTTTGATCCGAAGCTGGCAAGGGTCTTTGGAGAGCTGGTGGAAAACGGAACGATACATGTGGTAAAGGAGTCTGTTGCCTGAAAAGGGAACAGGCTCCAGTCCTGTTTTGCGTGAGTAATAAGCATGGCTGAGAATCATACAAAAATGTAAGAATTGCGAAAAAAGATTGCGAAAATGAGCTCTTGGATGCTATTATAAAAAAATCGATAAAAGACGATAAAAGACAATAAAAGTAAGTGAAGTAAAGTGGGGCAGAAATGGCAGGAATCAGAGATGTAGCGGCATATGCAGGCGTAGGAGTTGGAACAGTATCAAGAGCATTAAACAAGACAGGATATGTATCAGAAGAAACAAGGAAAAAGATTGATGAGGCAGTAAAGGCACTGAATTACCAGCCAAATGAGCTGGCCAGAAATCTGTATCGGAACCGAAGCGGTATAATAGGGGTAATTGTTCCAGATCTGGAAAATCCTTTTTTTGCAAAATTTATGAAATATACAGAGATGGAGCTGTATCGATACGGATATCGTGCAGTTGTATGCAATACAGTAGAAATCAGCAATCGTGTGGAAGAAATGATTCACCTGATGGAAAAAAATGTGCTGGACGGTCTGATCGTCGGTGTGGATCCGCCGGATGAAAAAATTCTGAAGCGATTGAAAAAACCAGTTGTAAGTATGGATCGAAACTGGGGAGAAAAAGTTCCGGTTATTACATCAGACAGCAAAAAAGGCGGACGGTTGATTGCAGAACGAATCATAGAGTCCGGTTGTAGGAATATCCTGATGATTGAAGGGCGGACGTATATACGGCAGCCGTTTGAGGAGCGCAGCAAGGGCGTAAAACAGATACTCAGAGAGCATGGGATTTCTGTTATTTCGGCGGAAGTAGAATGGAACGTATTAAGCTATGAGTACTATGCGCAGATGGTAGAAAAATATCTGGATCTGTTCGATGATGTGGATGCGGTCTATGTAGGAGATCTTCTGGCAGTGGCCTGTATGGCGGTCGCAGAAAAACGTGGAATCCAGATCCCGGAAGAACTTAAAATTATCGGCTATGACGGGCTGGATATCGGAAAATTTGTAAATCCCCCGCTGACGACAGTCAAGCAGAATATTCCGCAGATGGCAAAATGCTGCGTAGATACTATCATGCATCTGCTGGATGGTGATACAGAGATAGAAATGAAACAGATTTGTGATGTGGAACTAATAAAAGGTGGAACAATGTAGTTTGTTCCATTTATATAATACAGATAGAAGCGATAAATTGAAGCTGAGAAGACAGTATATAGAAGTTAAAATATACAGTTTTCTTGGCTTTTATTTGGATTTTTTTTCTGTATTGACAAAAAACAGCTGCGATATATAATACGTGTATGGAACGGGTTCCACTTCAAAGAAGGAGGAAAAAGATGGATTTTTACAGTGGAAATTACAGAAAAGCGGAGCTGTTTATCCGGAAGGCAGGAGAAGAAAATGGAACGTTTTCATTAATGGGAAAAGGACAGCAGGCGTTTGTGACAGAGGTGGTTAATGATATTTTTCATAAAATGACAGTTGAACTTTGTGAGAATACAGAATATCAGCTGATATGGACAAATTCGCTGATCAGTCAGATGTATCTGTGCGGAAATGAAGACGTAGAAGAGACAGGGATTAAATATCTGATTGTAAATAATGAACAGCCGGAAAAAACAGAAGTTTTTGACACTTCCTGGAGAGAACAGTTCCATTTTACCCCTTATGTAAATTGGAGCAATGACCCGAATGGCCTATGCTGGTTTCATGGAAAATATCATTTATATTACCAGGCAAACCCACATGAGCAAAAATGGGATAATATGTACTGGGGGCATGCAGTGAGTAAAGATCTGGTTCACTGGAATTATCTTCCATATGCATTGGAACCTCAGTCGGAGATTCTGGAATCACATGACCTGGTCGGCGGAGCTTTTTCCGGATCCGCAGTTGTTTTGCCGGATGGTCTTAGAATTTTCTTTACCAGAGATTTGGAAAAACGTGGGAAACCGGAAACGATCCGTCAGTCACAGGCAACGGCATTCAGCAAAGACGGGCTTGTTTTTTCGGAAGAACAGGAGATTCTGCCGGCTTATGCCGTGGAAGGAATTGATATGAACTTCCGGGATCCCAAAGTTTTTCGGGCTGATGGGAAATGGTATATGGTTTTGGCAACCAACTATTTTGGAAAGGGCAGTATTCTTTTGTTTTCCTCAGAAAATATGCTTCAATGGGAATTTATCAGACCACTGATCCAGGAAGATGATCCTGAGATTCCCAGTATGGAATGTCCGGATTTCTTTCCTTTGGGGGAGAAGTCATGGGTGCTTCTTGCGTCAGTCATGGGGATTCGGACAAGATATGGGGTATATCAGCCGGTTATGTATTATGCTGGTGAGTGGAAGAATGAAAAATTTACTGTGAATAGTCAGGAGGTCTGTGATTTTGGCTGCAACTTTTATGCACCGCAGACGTTTGAGCATGAAGGGCGTCGAATCATGATCGCATGGATCTGCGACTGGCAGGGTGAACAGATAATGACCAGGAACGGTGTATACGGAGGCTTTACATTGCCAAGAGAGCTGTCATTCCGAAAGGGCAGGCTTTACCAGAGACCGGTGGAGGAGGTTTACCGGCTGCAGAGGGAACTGCTATTGTGGCAGAATGGCGGAAAGAAGGTAAGCGTCGAGGTCCCGGGGAACAGTTATTACAGCTGTATTGAGTTTTGTGGAAGGACAGAGTTTGAAATCAGCCTTTTTAATGACGGGACGGATTACCTGAAAATTCTCGGAAAAAATGGGATAGTAGAGTTGGTATCGAGCAAAAATAAAGATGCCCGGGCGCGATTTGTAGCAGAGACAGAGGAATTAAAGAAACTTGAAATCTTTATGGATCGCAGGACGGTGGAGCTTTATTTGAATGATGGAGAAAAGGCCGGAACAAAAATTTTTATGAATCCGAATAAAAATGGAAAGGTTGAGTTCTTTTTCAAACAGGAAAGCGAAGTAACCTGCGTCAGTGTACACCGCATGGAGGCGATATGGACAAAATGAACGGAGACAGAAAAGGAAATAAATGCAAAAAGCTGATCGTACATAACTGGAGACTGTATGTACTGATGCTGCCGGCGCTGATCTGGCTGATTGTTTTTGCATATTATCCAATGTATGGACTGCTGATCAGCTTTAAAGATTATAAAGGAACGCTTGGCATTCTCGGATCGCCATGGGCAACGCCCCTGTGGAAGCATTTTGCGGCATTTTTCAGTACGAGTATTGCCAAAAATGTAATTGTCAATACGCTGGCGCTGAGTCTTTTGACAATTTTATTTTCCTTTCCGATTCCCATTGTTTTTGCACTTTTGCTGAATCAGATACAGGGAAAGAGAAAAAGGAAATTTGTACAGACCATCTCATATGCACCGTACTTCGTATCAAACGTAGTAGTAGTCAGTATTATGAATGTGATCTGTGCTCCGAGTGGATTCGTAAATACGATTATTCAGCAGATAATCGGAAGACCGTTGCTTCTTATGTCATCTGCAGAATATTTCCGGACAATGTATATTGTCTCTAATATCTGGCAGACAATGGGCTTTTCTGCGATTGTATATATTGCGGCACTGACCGGAATCAGTCCAGAGTATCACGAAGCGGCGATTATGGATGGCGCAACGAAATTTCAGCGGATCCTGCATGTGGATATTCCGCTGATTATGCCGACTATTATCATTATGCTGATTCTTGCGCTTGGAAATATTATGACAGTCGGATATGAAAAAGTATATCTGATGCAGGCCGGAACCAATACACAGGTGAGTGAAATCATTTCAACATATGTATATAAAGTGGGATTGCAGAATGCACAATATAGTTTTGCAACAGCGGTCGGACTTTTCAACGCAGTAGTGAATTTTATCATTCTTGTTGTGGCTAACCAGATTACAAAGAAGACATCAGATATCAGTATATTCTGATTTTAAGCAGGGAAAAGAAAAATGAAGAAAATAAAATCACGGGAAGACAGGATATTTAATTTTATAAATGCAGTCATCATGATCATTGTCTGTGTTTTTATTGCATATCCGCTTTATTATGTACTCATGGCATCTTTTACGGATCCGGCAATCGTAAATTCAGGAAAGCTGCTTCTGTACCCGGAAAAGCTGTTTCTGGCCGGTTATCAGAAAATCATGTCTTACAAGCCGCTGTGGACCGGGTTCCGTAATACGATCGTTTATACAGTGACTGGTACGGCGATAGCGATCGCAGTAACTGTGCCATGTGCCTATGCCTTATCAAGAAAGGATCTGGCGGGCAGACGGCTGCTGAATTTCCTGTTCACATTTACCATGTTTTTTAACGGCGGCATTATTCCGCTTTATCTGGTAATAAACAAACTCGGAATCTATAATACGATTTTTGCAATGATACTGCCAACGGCAGTGAGCGTCTACAATCTGATTGTCTGCAGGTCGTTTTTTGACAGTACTATATCAGATGATCTGGTTGAAGCCGCAAAGCTGGACGGAGCTTCCGATTTTGGGATTTTTTTCCGGATTGTAATGCCGGTTTCAAAGACAATCATAGCGGTAATGATTCTGTTTTATGCGACTTCGCTCTGGAACTCTTTCATGAATGCATTGATGTTTATGGGAGAACAGGACAAGATGCCGTTGCAGGTAATCCTCAGAAATATTGTATTGTCAAATCAGGCCTCTTCTGTACTTTCGGGAGGCGCCGATATGATCGAGAGACAGAAGCTCGCGGAACAGCTGAAGTATGGAGTTATTGTTGTCTCAACGCTTCCACTTCTGGTGGTATATCCATTTGTGCAGAAATACTTTGCAAAAGGCGTTATGGTAGGAGCTGTTAAGGGATGAATCCTCTGAGATTCATCCCTGGCGATAGAAAAACAAATCATTTTTTAAGGAGGAAAGGTAATGAAAAGGAAACCAAATTTGAGAAGAAAGGTCAGCATGGTAACGGCAGCAATATGTGCGGCCAGCAGCCTGCCGTTTGCAGCATTTGCCGAGGAAGGCGCAGGGGATAATTTTAACCTGGACGGAACGCTTCCAATCGTGAAAAATGCAGATGAGATGGATCCGATTGAAATTGCAATCGTGGTACCGCCGGAGCGTACTGTGCCGACGGAAGACCTTGTAATGCTAAAGAAGATCGTGGAAGATACCGGCATTCCGATCAAGTGGGTGGAAATCCCTTCCGACGGTTCAACAGAAAAGATCAATCTGATGCTGAACAGCGGTGATTATCCGGATGTATTCTGGAATGGAATCACATCTGATATCGCAATCCAGTACAGTGATCAGGATCTGTTTGTTCCGACGGAAGATTTGATTGAAAAATATTGCCCGAAGCTGACAGAAATTTATAAGGAGCGTCCGGAATATAAGGGTGGTTCAACCGCGCCAAACGGTCATAGTTATGGTTTTCCGTATGTGGAGGAAATGTATGGACTGGTTTTGACACCGGGACCGTTCCTGATCAATAAGACATGGCTGGATGCAGTCGGAAAAGATGTCCCGACTACCGTAGATGAGTGGGTAGACTGCCTGAGAGCATTTAAAGAGGCAGGAGACTTAAATGGAAATGGTGTGGACGATGAAGTTCCGTATTCGTTTGGCATGGGATGCGATGGCCTCTTTGATTCCTATGACACATTCTACTATTTTACAGGTGCTTTTGGATCTGCTGATTCTGTATGCTCGGGAAATCCACAGGCAAACCATCTGAGAATCGTAGATGGAAAGGTACATTTTACTGCTGCAGATGATGCATTCCGTAAAACTGCGGATTTCTTTAATATGCTGTACAATGAGAATCTTATTGATATGGATTCCTTCTCTCCGGGACCGAATGCGGACACTCCGCTTTATATCAGCAAAATGGCAGGTGATACAGCAGTAATCGGCTGTCTTGGAACATGGGCTCCGGTAAATGAGATTATTGATCCGGATGTAAGAAGCCAATATGTTGCAATTCCGAGACTGGAGGGTGAAGCAGGTAAAGGCGGCGTGGAGGTCAACTATTCCGAAATGCAGGAGACTTCTATGGTAGCAATTACAAATAAATGCAAATATCCGGAAGTAGTTGCAGCACTTGTAAATTACTGTATGGATCCTGAGATTTCAGTTACATTAAACTGGGGACCGGAAGGATATACCTATTATAAAGGTGATGATGGAATCCTTCATTTCAATCTTGACGATAACAACAACATCATCCTGCAGGACGGCTATCAGTCATTTACCGAGCAGCGAGCAAACACAACACCGGGCAGAGGTTCCCTGGTTGTTCTGAGTGATTACTATGGGACAGTTGCGGATTATACGTGGGATGCGGTAGATCTGCTGGAAGGACAGAAAGAAAATGGCAAGGAAGAGATTATGGCAGACATCGATGCAGTTCCGAAAATGATGCTTACGCTGGAAGAACAGCAGAAGATTGCTCAGATTTATCCACAGATTGCAAATATCGTAGATGCATTCCAGATGAATGGAATTATGCAGGGAACCACCGATGATATGTGGGAGCAGTATCAGAATGATTTGAAAGCTGCTGGAGTTGATGACTTAGTTGCAACGTATCAGGGAGCATATGACCGTTTCTGCGAATCTTCCAAATAAAAGAAAAGCAATAAATGGCGAGTCAAAGCAGATGAGCGCAATTCGTTTTGTAACTCAGTTAAACTGGTAATAACTGAAATAACTGATAAGTAGAAAAACCAGGAACAGAAGACTGATATAGCAGGCTGTTCCGGGTTTTTATTTGAATTTTTGTTATTGATGTATAGCGCTGTAACGAGTTATAAAACATTGCATTCAGGTGGAAAGGGGAAAGATGATATCAGAACATGAAACAAAGGCGCAGGGAGGACATTCGCTTATTGACATAGTTGCTTATTTTAACATTTTATAGAAATTTTTTATCGTTAATGATATAGTGGCTGTAGTGGAGGCTGGAAGGGAATACTATGGCACAGAGGATAAAATCAGATATAGCTAGAAGCTTTTTTGGGGCGTGCCTGGAACGGGGAATGGTTTAAAATCATTAGAAGAGTATTAAACAGAAAGCGAGGACGTGTTATGTGTACAGCAGCAACGTATCAGTCAAAAGATTTTTATATGGGAAGAACCCTGGACTATGAGTTTTCCTACGGAGAGGAGATTGCGGTAATGCCGCGTAATTATCCGCTTGCCTTTCGGTTTGACGGAAGACTGGAGCATCATTATGCGATCATCGGAATGGCGCACATGGCGGGATTTCCATTGTATTACGATGCGGTAAATGAAAAAGGTCTTGGTATGGCCGGACTGAATTTTGTAGGAAATGCAGTTTATCAGGAGCCGAAAGAAGGATGCAGGAATGTGGCCCAGTTTGAGTTTATCCCGTGGATTCTTTCACAGTGTGCTACTCTTGCGGAAGCGAAATCACTTCTGGAAGAAATGAATCTTACCGGTACACCGTACAGCGAGCAGCTTCCGTCTGCACAGCTGCACTGGATTATTGCGGATGCAACCGGTGCGATTACGGTGGAGTCGGTGGCGGACGGATTGAAGGTATACGAAAATCCGGTCGGAGTGCTTACCAATAATCCACCGTTTGAGACACAGATGTTTTTGCTGAATAATTATATGAATTTGTCGGCAAAACAGCCGGAAAATCATTTCGCAAAGCAGATTTCACTGCAGACATATAGCCGTGGCATGGGCGCACTGGGACTTCCGGGAGATCTGTCTTCGGCATCCAGGTTTGCGAGAGTGGCATTTACAAAGCTTCATGCTGTTTCCGATGACTCAGAGGAAAATAGTGTCGGTCAGTTTTTCCATATCCTTGGCTCAGTCGATCAGCAAAGGGGATGCTGTGAGGTCGCGGAAGGAAAATACGAGATCACGATCTACACGTCCTGCTGGAATGCGCAGAGAGGAATTTATTATTATACAACGTACACTGGGCACCAGATCACGGCGGTTGACATGCACCGTGAGGATCTGGATGGCGCGAAGGTGGTCAGTTACCCGATGCTGCAGGAGGAGCGGATTTACTGGCAGCAGGAAATTCGCGGATAAAAATACAAAGTTTCCAGAAAAAACATCCCCCGACGGGGCTTCCGCGGGTGATGTTTTTTTGTTATAGTTTAACCGACAATGTCATTTAGTTAAGTTACAGGGTTAGCCCCTAATTATGGGTCTAACCCAAATTTTTTCAAAAAAGCTACCCAAAGGGTTGACATAGGGAGCAAAATGTGCGGCCGCTCTCGCTACTGATAGATTTGTTGAGGTAGCGAGAGCGGCCACTTGAATTAGCCTAAATCGTAACAAAACAGGTCAGTACCTGTGTCAGAGTAATAAAAAAACAGGCCATCAGGCCTGCCGGATTCGTCTGTGCTGATTTTGTTTTTCTTAATCCTGAAATCAGCGAATCGTATATTCAGACTCTGGTGCATATTTTTTCTCTGATTTTGGGGTAGCAAAATAAGACATGCAACAACACATACACATGCCTTCCATACACATCAGATTCATCATTTCGGTTGCTTTTGTCTGTCTCATTATTGCTTCCTCCTTCTGGATTTTTATCCATCATAGTATTCATATAAGATTAATATGAATTAGGCTGAGGAAATGATACGCAGGGAAAAGAGAATGTCAACAGGAAAATGAAAAATAGTTCTGTCTGACTTTGCCATGTGTGACAATGCCTGCTATACTATAAGGGAAACTGACAGAAGAAGGCAGGCCGAAAATTACTTTTGGTCTGAAAACAGTGAGAAGGGTGAGAAAAATGGAAGAAATATTAAGAGTCATGGTTCGGCTGGATGGCATATCTGAGGTTGAGGGGAAGACAGGAGCAGCGCGGATGATTGCATTTTCAGGAGAAGCAGATGGACCGTATTTCAGTGGAAAGATTTTGCCGCACGGAGTTGATACGCAGAAAAGCGAAGCGGGAAAGCCATTGCAGCTTTCGGCAAGATATATGCTGGAAGGCATAGACTGTACCGGGAAGCAGTGCTGTCTTTTTATAGAAAATAACGGGGAAGAAGCAGGCGGGCAAATAGTGACTAAGCCACGGATTTACACGGATAGCGAGAGCCTTTCATGGATGGAAGGGGCAGCACTTTGCGGAACGGTGGAACCCTGCGGCGAAGACCAGGTAATGATCCGAATCAGGAGAATGGAAAAAGAGAAGCTTTGCCCGTATCGTGTAGAAATACACAGCATTGCGGCCGGGGACAATCGGATTTTTGCATCCCTGTATCTGCCGGAATGTGCGCAGACGGTTCCTGCGGTGGCCTTAAGCCATGGTTATAATGGTAAGGGAGCTGATTTCGAGAAAGAAGCGGTGTACTTTGCATCACACGGAATTGCGGCCTGTACATTTGATTTCTGTGGTGGAAGTGTCGGATCAAACAGTAGCGGAAGTACGAAAAAGATGTCTGTGCTTACAGAAAAGGAAGATCTGAAAGCTGTGATTGAATTTTTGAAAGCAAGATCGGAGATCAATGAAAAGTGTCTGTTTCTGCTGGGCGCGAGCCAGGGAGGATTTGTGAGTCTGCTTACAGCAGCAGAGCTTAAGGAAGAAATCCGTGCTCTTGTTCTGTATTTTCCGGCGCTTTGTATTCCGGATGACTGGCGAAAGGAATATCCTGAGTTCAATTTAATTCCTGAGTCAAGGGAACATTGGGGTATGGAGCTTGGCCGGTGTTATTTTGAGACAGCAGTACAGCTGGATGCATATAAGCCGCTGCGGGAAATAAAGCAGAAAATTTTGCTCTTTCATGGAGACCAGGATGAGATTGTACCGATTTCGTATGCGGAAAAGGCCGCACAGACCGGAGCAGAGGTGAAATTGGAAGTTCTTCCGGGAGAAGGACACGGTTTTACAGAAAAAACAGGTATGTACGTGATGGAAAAAGTGCTGGATTTTATGAAAAACATTTGATGGAGAGATGAGAATCTGTTATCATAAAAGATGCGCGGAGTCTGAACACAGATAAGCATTCCCCCGCTTCAAGTGCGCGGAGCATTAAGCGGTGGATGGGATGTTTATGAGGAAACAGAAAAATGAAATTGTGAAAAGAATCTATTTGTGCGATTCACCAGAATACAGGAAAAAGCACAACGCAGAGACAATGGATAAAAATCAGAGAAAAAATAAGAAGTGGAGGGAACGGATTCATGAAAGTATTACTTGTAAATGGAAGCCCGCACGCAAACGGAAGCACGTATACGGCGCTGCATGAGATGGAAAAGGTATTTACAGAGGAAGGCATTGAAGCGGAGATCATTCAGATCGGAAATCAGGATATCCGCGGCTGTATTGCCTGTAATGGCTGCCGCAAAAAGGGAAGCTGCGTATTTGAGGATGCAGTAAACGAGACAGCTGCAAAATTTGAAGAGGCAGACGGCCTTGTTGTGGGAAGCCCGGTTTATTACGCTTCCGCAAATGCAACACTGATCGCATTTCTGGACCGGCTGTTTTACAGCACGGGCTTTGATAAGACGATGAAGGTCGGCGCATCGGTTGTATCAGCCAGACGAGGCGGACTTTCTGCGACGTTTGACGAATTAAATAAATACTTTACGATCGCGGGCATGCCGGTGGCATCCAGTCAGTACTGGAACAGCATCCATGGCAATAACGCAGATGAGGCCGCGCAGGACCTGGAAGGACTGCAGACCATGCGGACACTGGCACGCAACATGAGCTTTCTGATAAAGAGCATTGCGCTTGGCAAAGAAAAATACGGACTGCCGGAGAAGGAAACAAAAGTCGGCACGAATTTTATCCGGGAGATTTAGCCAGGGCAGGCAGGCACCCTGCCGGGTTACGAGAAGCCATAAGCAGATTTAAATATTGACGGATTTTTATCCGCATGAAGAGAAATGGAGAATGTAAGTATGAAATATGATGTCATTATCATCGGCGCAGGTCCGGGTGGCATTTTTTCGGCGTATGAGCTGATGAAAAAGAGTCCGGGGCTTAAGGTAGCGGTTTTTGAGGCGGGCTATTCTCTGGAGAAGCGCCGTTGTCCGATTGACGGCAAGAAGGTGAAATCCTGTATCAAATGTCCGACCTGTGCGATCATGAGTGGATTTGGCGGAGCAGGCGCTTTCTCCGATGGAAAATACAACATTACGAATGATTTCGGCGGTACGCTGTACGAGCATATCGGCCGTAAAGAGGCAATTGATCTGATGTATTATGTTGATGAGATCAATGTCAATCACGGAGGAGAATCCACAAGAATGTTCTCAACTGCAGGCACAAAGTTTAAAAAGCTTTGTATGCAGAACAAGTTAAAGCTGCTTGATGCATCGGTGCGTCATCTTGGTACTGATATCAACTATATCGTGCTGGAAAACATGTACAATGAAATGAAATCCCACATTGATTTCTATTTCCATACGCCGGTAGAGCATGTGGAGAAGCTTGAGGAAGGTTACCGCATTCATTACGGCGAAGATAAATATGAGGACTGCGAGGAGTGTATCATTTCCGTTGGCCGCAGCGGCAGCAAGTGGATGGAGAAGGTCTGCCAGGAGCTGGACATTCCGACGAAATCAAACCGCGTGGACATCGGCGTGCGCGTTGAGCTTCCGGCGGTTATTTTTTCCGACCTGACCGACGAGCTGTACGAGAGCAAGATTGTGTATCGCACTGAGAAATTTGAGGACAACGTACGTACCTTCTGTATGAATCCGAACGGCATCGTTGTAAATGAAAATACGAACGGCATCGTGACGGTAAACGGCCACAGCTATGAGGGCGCGGAAAAGCAGACGGAAAACACAAACTTTGCGCTGCTCGTTGCAAAACATTTCTCCGAGCCGTTTAAAGACAGCAACGGCTACGGCGAGAGCATCGCGCGTCTTTCCAATATGCTTGGCGGCGGCGTGATCGTGCAGCGGTTCGGTGATCTGGTAAGAGGACGCCGAAGCAATACAAAACGAATCGAAGAAGGTCTTGTGACACCGACACTTGCAGCGACACCGGGCGATCTGAGCCTTGTCCTGCCAAAACGAATCCTCGACGGCATCATTGAGATGATCTATGCGCTCGATAAGATTGCGCCTGGCACGGCAAATGACGATACGCTTCTCTACGGCGTGGAAGTCAAGTTCTACAACATGGAAGTGGAGATCGATGAAAATCTCGAGAGTCGTTACAAGGGTCTGTATATCATCGGTGACGGAAGCGGTGTGACCCATTCCCTGTCGCATGCATCGGCGAGCGGCGTGTATGTGGCACGGAAGATTGCGGAGAAGCAGTAGAAACAGGTAAAATAGAATAAAAAAAGAAACAGGCCTCACGTTTCAGCTGCACCTGACAGCAGAAACGTGGGACCTGTTTTTTGTGACAGGGCAAATTTATTTATAAAACTTTATTTAAGAAATCGATCGTACGCGGTTCCTTCGGGTTTAAGAGTACCTCCTGCGGCGTACCCTGCTCGACGATATATCCGCCGTCCATGAAAAGTACACGGTCAGCAACTTCGCGGGCAAAGCCCATCTCGTGTGTGACGATCACCATGGTCATTCCGTCTGCGGCCAGCTGTTTCATGACCTGCAGTACCTCACCAACCATTTCCGGGTCAAGCGCACTTGTCGGTTCGTCAAAGAGCATGATATCCGGTGTCATGCACAGTGCACGCGCGATCGCGACACGCTGCTTCTGACCGCCGGAGAGCTGATCCGGATAAGCCTCAGCCTTATCCTCCATGCCGACCTTACGCAGCATCTGAAGGGCGCGTTCTCTGGCTTTTTCCTTTGTGGCCTTTTTGAGGTCTACCGGAGCAAGCATCAGGTTCTGCATGACATTCATATGCGGAAAAAGATTGAAATGCTGGAATACCATGCCGACATTTTCACGGACCTTATTGATATCTACGTGACGGTCGGTCAGGTTGTGACCGTCAACAACGATCTCGCCGCCGGAAATTTCCTCAAGCTTGTTCATGCAGCGAAGAAATGTAGATTTTCCGCTCCCGGAAGGACCAATGATAACGACTACTTCGCCTTCATGCACGTCGTAGGAAATATCCTTCAGTACCTCTAGCTTTCCGAAGCTTTTCTGCAGATGAGATACGTGGATTTTGACATTTTTATTTGCGTCCACGGTTCAGCCTCCTTTCCAGTCTCTTTGCGATCTTAGAGAGGATCGTGATGACGATCAGATACATCACTGCAACGATTCCCCAGACTTCAAATGATTTAAAGGAAATCGCGATAACATTTTTTGCGGTGTTGACCAGTTCCGGGAACCCGATGACGGAGAGAATAGAAGTATCCTTTAAGGTGATGATGAACTGGTTGATAATGCTCGGGATCATGGTACGGATCGCCTGCGGAAGTACGACGCGTACCATGGCACGCCAGTATGGAAGCCCAAGACTTCTTGCGGCCTCCATCTGCCCCGGATCGACTGACTGGATACCGGCACGGATGATCTCAGCCATGTAGGCGCCGCAGTTAAGCGCAAGTGCAGCGGTACCGGCCTGCAGCGCGGTCAGTGTCATTTTACTGCCGAGAAAATTTTTGAATGCGTAAGGCAGACCAAAGAAAATAAAATAAGCGAGAACGATCATTGGCACACCGCGGATAACATCGACAAAGATCGATGCGATGACATTGCACACCTTATTTCTCACAACACTCAGCAGTCCGAAGATCATACCAAGGATGCAGGCAAAGAAAAGCCCCCACAGTGCGAGAAGTAAAGTCTGCCCCATCGCGAACAGCAGCATCTGCCCATATTTAGATAATATCTGGATCATAATGGTTCCTTTCAAAACGGGACTGCCGCAAAGTCTGCAGCAGTCCCGTGAAATTTACGTAGATTTTCTGAAATTACTCAGTTACTGCTTCGGTAGCGGCCTCAGTAGCTGCTTCTGTTGCAGCCTCAGTGGAAGCTTCGGTGGTATCTTCAGTCGGAACAGCGTCTTCGCCGAGGTATTTTGCGATGATCTCATCGTAGGTGCCGTTTTCCTTGATGTCGGCAAGACCTGCATTGAACATGTCAAGCAGCTCCTGGCTGTCTTCAGAGAAAACAGCAAAACCGTACGGAGCACCTTCGTTTTCAGTGCCATCTACGATCTGCAGTGCGAGGTCGCCGTCTTTGATGGAGGAAGCCATGATCGGGGTGTCCTCGAAGCATGCGACAACCTGTCCGCCAAGGACTGCCTGATACATAGTCGGTGAATCCTCAAAGTAGGTGATATCAAAGCCGTATTCATCCTTGAGGCTTTCTGCGTAAGCTGCGCCCTGTGTGCCGGTCTTTACTCCTACGGTCTGACCCTTGAGGTCATCAAAACCGGTGATATCAGAGTCTGTAGAAACAGTCATGGACTGTGTTGCATTATAATATCCATCGGAGAACATCCAGCCACTTTCTTTTCTTTCATCAGTGATGGATGCACCTGCGATCATACCATCTGCCTGACCGGCCTGGCATGCAGCGATGGAAGCATCCCAGCCGAGGCTCTTCATTTCATATTTGAAGCCCTGGTCTTCTGCGATTGCAGCTACGATATCGACATCGATGCCGACGAAGTTGCCGCTCTCATCCGTGTACTCGAACGGTTTGAATACCGTGTCAGTAGCAATGACCCATGTCTTGTCTTCCTCTGCAGCAGCAGGAAATGCCATGCAGCCTGCGATCAGTCCGGCAGTGAGAAATAAGGATAATTTTTTCATAATGCAACACTCCTTTTCTTTTTTTGAAATGGTTTCAGGAGGCCTTTTCGGGTCCTTCATGAAAAAAAGGTGCAGCATACCGATGCTGACACTTTTGCCTTCGCTTATTCTAGCACAAATACAATTCGGCTGTCAATGAAATTTGGCATTGTAAAGCGGTGAAAGATTAGCAGTTCAGAGTCGGGCAGAAAGGGAAAGCGGAGAGGCAGCTGACTCTGGCACAGACATTGTTGGAGTGAAGACAGGTGAGCGTTACGATTTTTTTCATGGTGGGTTCTTTTTTCAAAGGTGAGAGCTGCAATTTATATATTTACGAATGCCCCGGAAAATCCTGCTGACAGCTGCCCGGGCATATCTGCTGTCCATGAGGTGCGCAGTCAGTCCCGTCCTCCTCACATTCTTCCCACACAGGCATTGGCATGCCGGTCTGCAGTGACTGGCGGATCGCCCGGTAATGTGCGATCTTATGATGCACATGCCGGGAATCTTTTTGGAGTTGCGTGAGCTTTTCATTGACCTGCATCTCTTGTTCTTCCAACAGCGCGATAATATCATCGATGTGCGCGACCTCATCCGTTTCGTATTCGAACAGCTTTTTGAGCTGCGCGAGTGTCATGCCGGTTCGCTTGAAGCAGTTGATGCAGTGCAGCCGGTCGATGTGTTCCTGGGTGTAGATTCGCTGTCCGGAAGCGGATTTCTGAACATTTGTAAGAAGCCCTTCCTCTTCATAATAGCGGAGGGTGGAGAGGGGAAGCGAAAAAAGACGGGATATTTCACGGATTGTATAAGTCTGCATAAAGGACACCTCCAGAGTGAAAGCAGATATTCGCAAGCCACCCCACTTACTGCTTATTGCTTTTTGCAATCAAGAAGGAGACTTGTTTGATTCGGTTAAAAAATAATAGGCTGTAAAGCCGAAAGTACTGGAAAATTATCTTGACTTCAAGTATACTTGAAGTGATATGGTTTTGTAAAGTATAGAACAGTATTTCAAAGCAGTTGTAAAGAAGTATTGTTACTGCACGGTAATGATACAGCTTCTTCTACTTTTGCACACAAAGAGGAGGAATATAAAATGGCAAAATCAACCGTTTATTTTACCGATTTTCGCTGCCCGGTCGGCACGAGCCAGCTTGATAAGCTCAGAAAACTCTGTATTGCGGCAGGTATCAAAGACATCGATATGGACGGAAAATTTGTTGCGATCAAGATGCATTTCGGAGAGCTTGGCAACATGGCGTTCCTGCGGCCGAACTACGCGAAGGTAGTCGCAGATCTGTGTAAGGAGCAGGGTGGCAAGCCATTTCTTACCGACTGCAATACACTGTATCCGGGAAGCCGGAAAAATGCGCTGGAGCATCTCGACTGTGCGAACCTGAATGGATTTAATACAATTACGACCGGTTGTCAGGTTATTATTGCGGATGGAATTCGCGGAACAGATGAGGTAGAAGTTCCTGTTGTAAATGGCGAGTACTGCAAGACTGCATACATCGGACACGCAATCATGGATGCAGATATTTTTATCAGTCTGAGCCATTTTAAGGGTCATGAAGCAACCGGCTTTGGCGGTGCACTGAAGAATATCGGAATGGGCTGCGGAAGCCGTGCCGGAAAGATGCAGCAGCATGCAAGCGGCAAGCCGGCGATTAATGAGGAGCTTTGCCGAGGATGTCGCCGCTGTGCGAAGGAATGCGGCAGTGATGCAATTTCTTACCCGAATAAAAAAGCAGTCATCGATTATGATAAATGTAAGGGATGCGGTCGCTGCATCGGAGCCTGCAGCTTTGATGCCGTTTACAATCCGAACAGCAGTGCAAACGAGCTGCTTGACCGCAAAATGGCAGAGTATGCGCAGGCAGTCTGTCACGGACGTCCGTGCTTCCATGTTTCTCTGGTACAGGATATCAGCCCGAACTGCGACTGCCATGGCGAAAATGACGCGCCGATCCTTCCGGATATCGGAATGTTTGCAAGCTTTGACCCAGTAGCTCTTGATCAGGCCTGTGCAGACGCATGTCTGGAAGCAACACCGATCGCAAACAGCCAGCTTGGTGAGCATCTGGCAAAGCCGGGATGGCATTTCCACCATGATCATTTTAAGGATTCCAATCCGAATATTGAGTGGGAAGCAACGCTGGATCAGGCAGAGAAGGTTGGACTTGGCACAAGAGAGTATGAGCTGAAGCGAATCAAATAGATGTAGTGTGATCGCAGCCGGCAACCCGTGTCGTGTGATTCGAAAAATTACAGAAGAAGACAGAAAATATTTTTATAAAAAGAGGGAATTTGATATTCCGGTATAAGAAAAAAACAAGGCTGTGAAAAGCGTATCGTTGTTTTTCGCAGCCGTTTCTTTGTGATAATGGCTGAAACGAAGAAACGTTGGAAGGATCAAAGCGGTGCTTGACTCAGGTCAAGCGGATATTCGCAATCCGCTTCGCTACTTGCTCATAACCGAGTAGCTGCTTCGCAGCTTATCAGGAGTGGCTTGTACCACTCCTGATACAAGCAAGTCCCTACCCACTGCTTATTGCTCCACGCAATTGAAGCAGGGGACTTGCTTGACTCGGTTAAAAGATATGGCGAATGAAAAATATGAGGAGGAACCATCAAATGGAAGAACATCATAATGAAAAACGCAGTACGTTTTCGGGAAGACTCGGCTTCGTACTCTCAGCGGCCGGTGCTTCGGTCGGCCTTGGAAATATCTGGAGATTTCCGTATCTCGCAGCGAAATACGGCGGAGGAATTTTCCTGCTCGTCTATATCGTGCTGGCGCTGACATTCGGTTACACGATGATCGTAGCGGAGACTGCGCTTGGCCGAATGACCCAAAAGAGTCCGGTCGGCGCCTTTCGGAAATTTACAAAATCCGGCTGGCTGTCCTTTGGCGGCTGGATCAATGCAATTATTCCAATCCTGATCGTGCCGTACTATTCGGTAATTGGCGGCTGGGTTATTAAATATCTTGTGGAGTATATCAAAGGAAACGGAAAGGCTCTGGCCGGAGATGGATATTTCACTTCTTTTATTTCAAATGGAACATCGACGGAGCTGTGTTTCCTGGTATTTACTTTTTTCACGCTGGCGATCATCTATGCAGGTGTCCGTAATGGCGTGGAGCGTGTTTCCAGCATGATGATGCCGGTGCTCGTGATACTTTCTGTTATTATTGCGGTCTATTCTGTTACAAGACCGGGGGCATTGGAGGGTGTAAAATATTTTCTCGTGCCGAATCTGTCAAACTTTTCCTGGATGACTGTTGTGGCAGCAATGGGACAGATGTTCTATTCGCTGTCAATTGCAATGGGAATTCTTGTTACCTTCGGTTCTTACATGAAAAAAGACATTTCAATCGAGGATTCAACGCGAAATGTAGAGGTTTTTGACACTGCAATCGCAATTATGGCGGGGCTTATGATCATTCCGGCAGTCTTTTCATTCTCAGGCGGGGATCCGGATATGCTGCAGGCGGGACCGTCACTGATGTTCATTACAATTCCGAAAGTATTTGAGAGTATGGGACTTGGCACGTTGGTTGGTATTTTGTTTTTCCTGCTCGTACTGTGTGCGGCAGTGACAAGCTCAATCGCGCTGACCGAGAGTGCTGTTTCGACCTTCCAGGATGAGCTGAAATGGGGACGGAAAAAATCAACCGTTGTAGTGGGCATTATCATGGTGGTGCTCGGTACCCTTTCCTCACTTGGCTATGGACCGCTTGGATTTGTAAAGATCATCGGAATGCAGTTCCTTGATTTCTTTGATTTCCTGACAAACTCTGTAATGATGCCGATCGCTGCGATTGCCACGTGCCTTCTTGTATCACGTGTGATCGGTGTCAAGAAGATCGAGCAGGAAGTACTTGCTGGGGAGGCGAAGTTCCGCAGAAAGAAGATTTTCAATTTCATGATCCGTTACCTGTGCCCGATTTTTGCAGCGATCATTCTGATCAGCTCAGTGGCAAATGCATTTGGATGGATTAAGATGTAAAGCAGAGGATTCGATTTGTAAAAATGCAGGGGAAAGGCTGAAAAAAATACCGCAGGAGCATCAGGAAAGCTGCACCTGCGGTATTTTGTTTGACTATAGATGTATTTTTTGCTAAAATTACTTATAAATAAAACAAAAGAGAGAGCTGGCTGACAGGAACATATCAGGGTGTGCAATACTATTTTAGAGATGGGGGATAAAAATGAGGAAAAAGACAGAACAAAAGAGCACTACGAAGAGAAGCGCGAAAAGCACTGCAAAAAAAGCTGCACCGGTTAAAAAGGCAGCCGTCCCGGCAGAGAAGGCTGAACCAGTCAAAGAGGCAGCCGTCCCGGCAGAGAAGGCTGAACCAGTCAAAGAGGCAGCCATCCAGGCAGAGAAGGCTGAACCAGTCAAAGAGACAGCCGTCCAGGCAGAGAAGGCTGAATCGGTTAAACAGGTTGCAGTTGTCACGGAGGCACCTGTTGTGCAGCCTGATCTGGGACCGAGAAGAAGTGTCGCTTTCATTGGATCAGAATGTTATCCGTTTGTGAAAACGGGAGGACTGGGGGATGTAATGTATGCGCTCCCAAAAGCACTGGCAAAATTAAATCTGGATGTTAAGGTGATCCTGCCAAGATATAAATGCATTCCGCAGAAATTTCAGGAAAAGATGGAGTACAGGGGTTCTTTCTATATGAATCTCTGCTCAGATGGAAAACAGTATTATGTAGGAATCATGGAGTATCAGGAGGATGGCGTTGTCTATGATTTTATAGATAATGATGAGTTCTTTTCCTGGGGAAATCCTTATACGAACCTGATAGACGATATTCCGAAATTCTGTTATTTCGCCAAGGCTTCCCTTGCCGCACTCAATTACCTGGACTGGACGCCTGACGTAGTCCATTGCCATGATTGGCAGGCGGCATTAGTACCACTTTACCTGAGAACCTGTTTTCAGGATACGAACGTAGGGCGGGCGATTGCAGTACTCACAATACATAATCTGAAATTCCAGGGCATCTACGACAGAAAAATGATCCAGTACTGGTCCGGACTTCCGGATTATGTATTTAATAAGGACTGCATGATCCAGAACTGGCTGGATGCGAATATGTTAAAGGGCGGTATCGCTTACAGCAATAAAGTGACGACCGTAAGCAATACCTATGCCTGGGAGATCCAGACCGAGGAGTATGGGGAAGGACTTGCCGCTCATTTAAGGTATCACAGCAATAAGATTTTAGGAATTGTGAATGGGATTGATACGGATATCTGGAATCCGGCAACCGACAAACTCCTGGCATCTGACTATGATGACAAGTCAGTAATAGAGAAGAAAAAGGCGAATAAGAAGGCGCTTCAGGAATCTTTGGGGCTGGATGTGGATGACCATAAGATGGTGATCGGGCTTATTTCACGTCTCACCAATCAGAAAGGACTTGATCTTGTAAATTCCGTAATCCCGGGAATCATGGATGAGCACACGCAGGTGGTGGTTCTTGGAACTGGGGATGCCTGGTATGAGGATACTTTCCGCTATTATGAAAACAAATATAAGGGCAGCTTCTGTGCCTATATTGCTTACAATGAAAATGTGGCTCATAATATTTATGCGGGATGTGATGCACTTCTGGTTCCTTCAAGATTTGAGCCATGCGGGCTCACGCAGCTGATCGCCATGAGATATGGCTCTGTTCCGATCGTCAGGGAAACAGGTGGGCTCAAAGATACCGTCTGGCCCTATAATATGTTTGACAATACAGGCAACGGTTTTACGTTTGACCGCTATGAGAGCGGACTTCTTTATGATGCCATTAACAGGGCAAAGACTCTCTATTTTGAACACAGGGAATGCTGGGATAATATGGTAGTCCGTGATATGGGAAAAGATGTTTCCTGGGAAAAGAGTGCAAAACAGTATAAAGATATGTATGTAGAGTTAACGCCGAGAAGTTAACCGGATATCGAAAGGGTGTCACCCGAAAGTGGCACCTTTTTTCTTTCATCCGGAAGCTTTCGTTTTTATAAGCTTTTATAAATTTTATAAGTTTTATAAGCAGCGGGTTATCAACAAACACGCTCTGGTGGGAACCAATCGTTATCAGAGATTCTTCTTTTTGTAAATAAACCAGGCCGCGATGGCTGTAAATACGATGAGATACACAGAGAGAATCACAATTCCCGATGCGGCAAAGCCTTCTCCGGCAGAGATGCTTCGGATCAGGTGACTTGTCTGGGACAGAGGAAGCGCAGAAATAAATTTTCCGAGAAATCCAGGCAGTTTTTCGGTTGAAAAAAACGTATTGCAAAGATAAGCCATCGGCATAATGATATAATTAGAAAAGCGCGGTACATCAGCATGGTTCTTGGCAAGGAAGGATACTACGACTCCGATCGCAGAGAAGACCGCACCATTTAAGAACATGATCAAAAAGGACCAGCCATTGAAAATCAGTCCCGTGTCGATCGGCATCGTCAGGATCAGAATGATTCCGCCGGCATAGAACCCGCGGAGACTTCCGCCGATGATCTGACCGGCGATGAACTGCCACAGCGGAGTAGGGGAGATCATAACCTGATCAAATGCTTTTTCATAAAGCCGCTGTACATTCAGATTCTGAGCAATGGCATTGAAGCTTCCATTCATAGTTGTCAGAGCCACGACACCCGGGATCAGAAAATTCAGATACGGCTGTCCGTGCGAGCTTGTCTGGATTCCCATGCCAAATACAACCAGATACATCAGAGGCGCGATCATGGCTGCAAGAGTGATTTTATAGAAGTCTCTTCGAAATTCCACCCATTTTTCCCATAAAATAGTAATAATTCCCATAATGCCTCCTCCTTATGACGGCATCAGATGTCGCCCGGCTCGTTCCACAAACACATCCTCCAGTGTTGTTTCACGAAGAGAAGCCTGTCCGGATAAGCCGGAGAGATATGCAATGGCTTCTTCGCGACTGTTAAAATAACTGCTTCTCGTTTCTTCTCCTGAAAATACATCAACGGCATAACGTCCCAGGCTGTCGATCAGACCGGATGGTGTGTTGATTTCTTCAAGCTTTCCATGATCCATCAAAGCGACGCGGCTGCAAAGATTCTGTGCTTCTTCCATATAGTGCGTCGTCAGAAGAATTGTTAGATTTTTACCGTTTAACTTGCGGAGCAGATTCCACATCTGACGGCGGGACAGTGCGTCCATGCCGGCAGTCGGTTCATCCAGCAGCAGAATTTCCGGCTCGGTTAGAAGCGCACGGCACACCATTAATTTACGCTTCATGCCGCCGGAAAGCTTGCGCACCGTTCTTTTGCGGAACTTGATCAGATCACAGAATTCCAGCAGCTCTTCCGTGCGCTCCTTGATTTCCCTGCGCGGCATGAAATACAGTCGTCCCTGGTATTCCATGATCTCGTCCATTGTCATATCCTGACGCATGGAATATTCCTGCGTGATGACACTGATTTTACGTTTCAGATCCGGACGGTTGCGGGTCAGTTTCTGCCCGTCAATCAGAATTTCGCCCTTTGTGGGGAGCAGAAGGGTCGAAAGAAGGCTGATGGTAGTTGTTTTTCCGGCCCCGTTCGGTCCAAGAAGACCGAAAAATTCTCCGGTCTCAATTTTGAGATCCAGAGAATCGACGGCTGTAAAATTGTCAAAGGTTTTGGTCAGGTTCTTTGTTTCGATCATTTGTGCTCCTTCGCAATGATCAGAGAATAATAGCCGGCATCATCCGGGATTTCATCGACCCCGTGGTAAATATGTTCGTCCGGCATTCCGCAATTTTCCACCATCAGGACATCGCGTCCGCTTCTGGAGAGGATCTCTTTTACCTGATTCATTTTCTTCCCGGATTTCATCAGAATATAGTTTCCGGATTCCGTAAGCTCGCTGTCAAGACGATGGACGGCCGGAACAATATGAAGCTGCTCATTCCACTCAGAAAGAGAAATATTCAGCCGGGCAGCCGCAGCACAGAAGGAAGTGATTCCGCTGACCAGCTCAGTGTGATAACCGTCTGCCTCTACGCGATGCTGCAGATAAGAGAACGTAGAATACACGCAAGGATCACCGAGCGTCAGGAATACTACATTTTTGCCGGAATCAAGACAGGCTTCAAGTGCTTTTGCTCCTTTGGCATGATTTTCTTCTAGTTCTTTTGGATCGTGGGTCATAGGCATGTAGATCGGAAGCAGTTCTTTGTCCGCAAGCTCCGGAACCGCCTGAACTGCGATTTTATACGCAACTGTTTCTTTGACCTCGGCTCCCGGTACGGCAATGATGTTATTTTCGCGAATCATTCGAATTGCCTTCACTGTCATTAATTCCGGATCTCCAGGTCCGACGCCCACTCCATATAAAGTACCTTTCATTGATAAAACCTCCTGATTAAAAAATGGTAACTGTTCAAAATAAGCAGTAAAATACCTGACGCTGAACTGTTACAAAAATGATTGATTTATGAAACTGTAAAATAGCAGTTACAGCCACATTTTATCAATTATACTAAAAATGTTTTATATTTACAATGAAGGATTTGCTGTGTTATAGTGAAATTTACGGCAATAGTTCAGAACGGCTTCGGAAAAAACGATCCGCATCGGACTGTTACGAGATATTCATGAAATATGGGGGAAATGGAGTGACGATATGAAAAGAAAATGGCTAGGTCTGATCGCAGCTGCAGTGATCAGTATAAGTACATGGAACTGTGTTAGCCAGGCAGCAGGGATGCAGATCGATAAAGCAGACGGGGAATATTCAATTCAGGTGGACCTGGAAGGCGGAAGCGGGAAAGCCATGGTAACGTCCCCTACGATTCTGACTGTGAAAGACGGACAGGCTTATGCACAGATTCAGTGGAGCAGCTCTAATTATGATTATATGATCGTGGACGGCGAGCAGTACTTTCCGACAAATGAAGAGGGCATGAATTCCGTTTTTGAAATTCCGGTACAGATCATGGATGAGGGAATGCCGGTGATCGCAGATACGCTGGCAATGGGAACTCCTCATGAAATAAACTATACGCTGACCTTTTATTCAGATTCCATCGGATCCAAGAGCCAGCTTCCACAAGAAGCAGCCAAACGAGTTGTGGCAGTTGCAATGGTGATCATTGTAGGGGGAGGAATTCTGAATTACTTTGTAAAGAAAAAGAGACGCTGTTAGTGGGGAGACGTGAAAAAATGAAAGCAGTAGTTGCAGTAGATTCATTTAAAGGAAGTATGACCTCCATGCAGGCCGGAAATGCAGTAAAACGAGGAATTCTTTCCGCATGTCCAAATGCGGAGGTCGTGGTCTGCCCGGTCGCTGATGGCGGTGAGGGAACGACGGATGCGCTAATCGAAGGACTGGGAGGAGAAAAGATCAGTCTGACAGTAACAGGACCTTATGGGGACTTTGTATCGTGTTATTATGGATGGCTTTCGAAGCAGAAAACGGCTGTCATGGAAATGGCATCCGCAGCCGGGATTACACTGGTAAAGGAAAGAAATCCGCTTCGTGCATCTACGCGCGGGGTGGGAGAAATGATTGCGGACGCGCTTAAAAGAGGAGGCCGGAATTTTATAATTGGAATCGGAGGAAGTGCCACGAACGATGGCGGAATTGGAATGCTGAAGGCACTTGGCTATTCATTTTTGGATGAAAAAGGGCAGGATGTCGGTGAAGGTGCACAGGCACTTGGAAAAGTAATGAAAATCGATGCAGATAAACGGAATCCATTACTGGAGCAGGCTCATTTTCAGATTGCCTGCGATGTGACAAATCCACTTTGTGGTGTAAATGGAGCCACTTATATCTTTGGACCGCAAAAAGGTGTCGTGGAGGAGCAAAAACAGCCAATTGATGAGGCGATGCATCATTATGCGGAGGTTGTGGAACAGCATTTTCATTGTGATTCGATGAACCAGGCAGGTGCGGGAGCTGCGGGAGGACTTGGTTTTGCATTTCTGGCCTTTCTTGGAGGAGAGCTGATACCGGGAGTTTCTCTTGTTTTGAGTGTGAACGGACTGGAAAAGGAGCTTCAGAATGCAGATATTGCAGTGACCGGCGAGGGAAAGCTGGATGCGCAGTCTGTGATGGGAAAAGCGCCGATCGGGGTAGCACGACTTGCAAAAAAATACGGCGTAAAGACCGTCGCTTTTGCCGGAAGCATCGGAGATGACGCCGGAGAATGTAACAGAGCTGGAATTGATGCGTTTTTCCCAATTGTACGTGGGGTGACGACGCTGGATGAGGCAATGGAGACAGAGAGGGCAGAGAAAAATATGGAAGCAGCGGTGGAGCAGGTGTTCCGGCTGCTGTAAAAATGAAGATGTTTGGAATGGCTAAAATTTCAGATTCTGATTGACAAATATATAGTAATAGAATATAATCCTTGTTAAGAAACATTACTAATAAGGTGAACAAATGGAAAGAAGAAATACGATTCAGAAAGCTCTTATTCTGAGGGCAGTATGTGAATTAAAACGCCATCTGACAGCTGATGAGGTGTATGAATTTGTAAAAAGAGATCATCCGTCTATAGGGAAAGGGACGGTATACCGCAATCTTGCTATTCTGACAGAAGAGGGTGCAATAAGGAAGGTAGAAGTTCCGGACGGATCTGATCGTTTTGATTTTACATTGAAAAATCATTATCATGTCAGATGTGTGAAATGCGGAGAGGTATTTGATGTTGATATGGATGAAATACCGGATCTGCAAAAGAAAATACATGATACACATGGAATGGAGTTTTTGACGTACGATATTTTTTTCAAGGGAATTTGCCCGGAATGCAGGGCACAAGAGAAGGAGGATAAACGATGAAATACGTATGTGACGTCTGTGGATGGGAATATGATGAGGAAAAGGGATATCCGGAAGGTGGAATTGCACCTGGTACAAAATGGGAGGATGTTCCGGAAGATTTTGAATGTCCGCTGTGTGCAGTGGGTAAAGATCAGTTTTCCGAAGAATAAATTTTCAGATGAGACGCCCCATTACAGGGGCGTCTTTTTACTTGACTTCTTTTCCATCGATCAGTACATGTCGGATTACACCGGTCAGCTCAAAAGGACTGCCGTCTGCAATGACGATATCGGCGTCTTTTCCTTCTTCCAGGGAACCGACACGGTCTGCGATACCGATGTGTTCAGCCGGGTGGATGGTGATGGCACGGAGCGCATCATATTCGTCCATTCCGGCTTTGATTGCAAAGCCTGCGCAAAGAGGGAGGTAGTGGAGCGGAATTACCGGTGCGTCGGTGATGATGGAGACATGACATCCGGCGTTGGCAAGGATTCCGGGAGTTTCCCAGGTCTTATTTTGAAGCTCAAATTTTGTTGCATGTCCGAGGGTCGGACCGACAGCAAGCGGAAGGTTTTCTTTTGCAAGCTCGTCCACAATCAGATGTCCCTCTGTTACATGCTCCAGTGTCAGATCAATCCCAAATTCCTTTGCAATGCGGATTGCAGTGCAGATATCGTTTGCCTGGTGCGCATGCGCTTTTAAAGGGATCTCATGGTTTAATACCGGGATCAGAGCCTCTGCCTTCTGATCGTAAGACGGGAGTTTGGAGATATCATCACCGGCTGCTTCTTTTTTTGCCTTATAGAGCTTTGCATGGCTTAACGCGCCGCGGATCATAGAAGCATTTGTCATACGGCTGGAGATGCCCTGATTCTGGTAGCAGCGCTTCGGGTTTTCGCCGAACGCGCATTTCATGGCAATCGGGAATTTTACGATCATGTTATCGACACGGTTGCCGATCGGTTTGATGGCCGCAAAGGTTCCACCAATCGCATTGGAGCTGCCAGGACCAGTTGCAAAGCAGGTAACACCGGCCTTTGCCGCCATCTTCATACACGGATCGAAGGGGTTGATGCCATCGATGGCCTGTACCTGTGGAGTGACAGGATCGTTCAGCTCATTGTAGTCCTGTCCCTCATAGCCGATTCCATAGCCATCAAGGCCGATGTGGCAGTGTGCGTCTATAAAGCCAGGATACACGTGGAGGCCGGACGCATCAATCACCTCCGCATTTTCAGCAGAGATGTTTTGACCGATTTTTACAATCTTCCCATGATCAATCAGAAGATCAGCGACAAAGACATCCTTTGTTATCGCTGTGTGAAGAGTTCCGTTCTTAATGCAAATCATTTGAAAATACTCCTTTTGTTCTGTATGTATGCCGGGATTTTCTACTCAGAAGCTTCCTGAGTATATCCGGCTTGTTTGTACATATAGTATATGCAATGTGTGATGAAAACGCAAGATTGAAAACAGACGAATTCGTGAGAAAACAGACGAATTCGTGAAAAACAGGATAAATCACCGATAAAAGAGCGCAGCGATTCACAAAACCGGACGAAAAGCTGTGCTTTTTGGTTTGAAAATGAATTCCGAAAATGGCTATTTTACTCTCTGCATCGCAGGACGCTTTTGTTGTACCTGATTACTCCAAAATCTTAGATTGAAAAAGCATTTCTGCTATTCAGAAATCTGGAGCAGGAAAATTTCCAGAATGTAATGAACCAGCTGTAAACCAGCAGTTATTACAACAAGATGCACGATTATACAGGCAAGTTGGGAGTGGTATTTACAAAAATTCTGACACCGGAGTATTTGTCGGAGCGTATGACTGACAGGGAGATACACGAGACTGTCAGGATTGCGAAGAAGTTTCTTTCTCTTCACAGTCCTGGCTGCTCTGCATTTTATTGTGGCTGGAAATGGTATCGGATATTTCATTTCTGGCATTATTGCAGTTATATCGGTATTGGTAATATTAGTGGGTACTTATATGACATCAAGTGGAATCAAAAAAATTCTAAAAAGTATATCTTTATATTGCATGAGTATGATACAATTGGTTGTGAACACTAAGAACTAAGGAAAAACCATTTATGCTAAATAAAAAAGATTTCTTAAAATATGCTTCAAAACTAGCCTTTCCGATCATGATCCAAAATCTGATCGGAACTCTGGTAAACATTGCTGATACGGTAATGCTTGGATATGTAAGCCAGACTGCCATGTCGGCTTCATCCCTTGCGAACCAGTATACTTTTATTCTTTTCTGTTTATATTATGGTATGGCCACGGGTACTTCAGTTTTATGTGCACAGTACTGGGGAAAAGGTGATAAAAAGGCAGTAGAAAGAATTCTTGGCCTAGCGGAACGAATCTCCCTGATCGTTTCCCTCGTGTTTTTCGTGATTTCCTTTTCTATGCCAACTACGATCATGAAGATCTTCACAAGCAGTCCGGATACGATCGCTGCTGGCAGTGAATATTTAAGGGTAATTTCATTTTCATTTACGTTTATGGGATTCTCTCAGGTTTTTATGAGTGCCCTTCGAAGTATCGGAAAAATAATGCTGCCTTCTGTCACGTACATTGTTTCGCTTTGTGTCAATGTAATTTGTAATGCCGCCTTTATCTTTGGTCTGTTTGGACTTCCAAAGCTTGGCGTTACCGGTGTGGCTCTTGGTACTGTCATTGCCAGAATCACAGAAGTACTGATCTGCCTCATCTACTCATTAAGAAGTTCCGATGTCAGATTCCGTATAAAATATTTCTTTGCGAAATCAGGTATTCTGTTCCAGGACTTTATGAAAATTGCTACCCCGGCTGTAATAAATGATGTTGTCTGGAGTTTTGCCAGCTCAGCATTCGCAGCAATCCTCGGCCATATTGGGGATGATATGGTTGCCGCAAATGCGGTTGCTGTTATGGTGGTAAATATTGGTGCAA
>ERZ827108.728-NODE-728-length-52432-cov-10.699849_pt1 | contig 52432 bp, 47 predicted proteins | sample MGYA00519921_ERZ827108 | MGnify/ENA primary metagenome ERZ827108 (study PRJEB31778, sample SAMEA3449258) | human gut metagenome | biome: human gut; feature: human-associated habitat; material: faeces | place: United Kingdom | collected 2010/2012 ...
TTTAATTCCAATGTGTGCCTTGGAGCAAAGCGGAAAGGCATGGTAGGTTAGTATGAAAAAAACTAACGAAAAAGTATTGATGAGTGTAATTACAGGAATGACTGCTTTACAAGGTATAAGTTCAACTATGATGAATATTAGTGCAACAACAAGTCATGTTGCGAATGTTAAGCAAACAATGACTAAATCAGATGAATTTGAATCTAAACTTCATGATGCAAAGAATATTATGGATGAAAAGAAGATTGATTTCGATTCAGCAAAAGGTGCTTATAGTGTTGCTTCTAAACAACTTGAAATCATGCAATCTGCTTATGATGCTCGTGTTGCTTCTGTGAAACAAAACTATCAAACAACATATGATGCAATCATGAATGAACTGCAACCTATTCTTAATGAAATCGAATCTTTAGAAACACAAATCAACGATTCTAAGAAGAACTTGGAGGAACAAACAACGTTGAACGAACAAGCTACTGTTAATTTAGAACAGGCTCAAAAAGACTTGGATGCTAAGAAGACTGAGTTGGCAGAACTTCAAAACAAACTTGCTACTTTAAAAGATGTTGCTGATTTAACAACAGCGTTGGAAACTGCAAAATCCGAACAAGCAGCAGCGAATGAAGTATTAACTTCGGCACAGGAAAAAGCAGATGCTGCTAACACTGAATTAACGAATGCAATCGCTGATGCAGAAGCAAAAAAGGCAGCTGTTGAAGAAGCTTCGGTTGCATATAATAATGCAGTAGCTGACGTTACTGCAAAAACAAATATCGTTGTAGAAAAACAAGCTATCGTGGATCAGTTTGAAGACGAGAACGGTATTGAAAATGCAAAAGCAGAGTTAGAAACTGCTCAAACTGATTTAGTAGTAGCTCAAAAAAATGTAACGTCGTTACAAGAAGCAATGACACAAGCTCAAACAGCTTATGATACTGCTGTTAATGTTCAACAAACTGCACAAACAAATTATGAATTGGCTGTTGGAGAATTAGAAACAGCAAAAACAAACTTGGCAAATGCACAGGAGTCGTTAAACAAAGCTCAAACTGACTATGATGCAAATCAAAAAGAAATTGTAGCCAAGAACAATGAAATCTCAGCTTTAAATGTACAAATCGCAAATGCTCAAAGTGAAGTTGATAAAGCTCAGGCGGATTACGACAAAGCCTTGAATGACTACAACAGCACTTCCAACCCTTTGGAACAGGCAAAGAAGAATCTTGCCGACTTTGAATCCAAGTACGCTACAGAGTTGAGTCGCTTGACAGCTGGAAGTAAAGGATATTTCGAATCCCTTGGCTGCTACGATGCTCTAAAAGAGATTTTCAATGTGAACAACGCTTTTCCAAGTCGAGGTGAATTGGCTTCTTATACACATATGGGACAAGCTGGAGATGCAACAAGCTTAGAAAATATGCAGGCTAGTATTGCTTACTTAAAAGAATACTACATGCTTCGTAAACAGAATGGCTTGTCTACACCAAAAGTAAGCATGGTTGCTATGGCTATCGCTCAGGTTAATGCAAACTATGCACAGGCAGAAGGCAATCACTCCGGCGTGTATGGATATTCTGAAAATCTTGCATGGGGATATGGAGAAGCTGGAACAGGTGCAAGTCCATTTAGAGGCTGGTACGATTACGAAAAGAAACAGTATGAAGCTGGAAATCACAAGTTCTCTGAAGTAGGGCACTATTTGAACATCGTGAATCCAGATGATGAAACAACTGGTTTTGCATTGCAAAAGGTAAACGGTGTCTACGCTCAGGAGTTTGGATATTTCGAAGAGAAAGATATTGTAATGTCTATCGATGAATTTGAAACATCTTTCAACGACTACTACAACAATTTGAAATCTGTTGATACTCAGCATAAAGCGTTAAAAGACGCTGTAAACAATGCAAATGGAACCACTACAAAAGATGACACTGCATTGAAAAATGCAGAAGCATTGTTAAAATCTAAAAAGGACGCTTTAACTGGATTACAAAACAAACTTACTCAGGTAAACAATGCAAAAGCAACCTTAGAAGCAAATGCAACAGTGATGAATAATACTGTTACAGAGGCTAAGAATGCTGTTCAAAATGCAGAAAACACAGTCAACCAGAAAAAAGCGAATGTAGCAAATGCTGAACAAGCGTTGTCTGAGGCTAAATCAGGTGTAGAAACTAAAGAAAATGCAAAAGCTGAAGCTGAAAAGAAACTTGCAGATGCAAAAGCCGATGTGAATAGTATTCAAGTTCGAATCGACACATTAAGTGACAATATTGCAAACTGGGATTCAAACAAGGCAAAAGCTTCTAAAGTATTGAAGGTTGCCCAAGGCGATTTAGAAAAAGCTAAAGAAGTAGAAGTCAAAACTAAAGAAGCTCTTGAAAAGGCAAACGTTGATTTTACTAAAGCTGAATCCATTCGTGATGAAGCACAAGTTAAAGCAGATCAAGCTTGTGAAGAACTTGAAAAAGCCACTGCTGATTTCAAAACTAAATCTGAAACAGTTGTTCAAGCACAAAAGGCTGTAGATGACTACAATACAAATGCAGAAACTGTAAAAAAAGCTCAAGCTGAAATGAAGATTATCGGTAATCAAATTGATGAATTAAAAGTTTGTAAAGAATCTACAAATGAAAAGATCGACTCTTTAAAAGCACAAATTGAAGTATTAAACAAATCTTTAACTGAGAAAAAATCAGATGCATTACCATTTGAAAAGTTTAAAACTGTATTGAATGATGTAATGAATCAAGGCTCTAGTGTTGATTTAAGCTTTGTAGAAGAAGAAAAGCTTCATACATTATTAGCTCAATTGGCAAATACAGTTGATGAGCGTAATGTTGTACAAAAATCTTTAGAAGAAGCTAAAAACAACTATATTGAAAAATACAACTTGTATTTAGATGCAAAAGAAGCGTTGTTGAAAGCCGAATCGGATTACAATGAAGTGCTTGGTCAATTGAATGCATTCTTATTCGAGCAGAATAAAGAAACTATTCCTGCTAAAAAAGAAGAAGCTAAAACGGATTCTGTAAATACAGGTGTATCTACAAATGTTGAAGCTTCTGTCGCAACTGCAGGACTTGCGTTAGCGGGTATTATTCTTACTGAAACAAAACGTCGTAAGAAGTAATTTAAATCAAAAAGATGTATCTTTATGCCATGTAAAGTTATAAAAGCTTTATATGGCATTTTTGAATGTTTTAATAAAATGATGGCGAATTGAATATATAATTACTATTTAAGATCCAATACAATGAAACTGTAAAAAGCGTATTAAACTTTGAAGGGAGATTGCAAATGATGCAAGATTATAAAACGGAAATGATTAAGGAAGTAGTAATTCGATGGGTGTTTTGTTTTTGAATATCAATTATTTTTTTAATTGGCAGTTAGCCCACATATAGAAATGGGATTTGCGTTAGGATTTACTTCATTTTTGTATTTTATAACAGAATTTAAATTTTATGCAATTTAAGTCCATTTTTGTTGATATGCGTTCCAATTGGATTGGCACTAGAGAATTGTGGTTTATCTAGAAACTTAATACTATATTTCTTTGGAATTATGCCCGCATTAGAAATTTGATCATTTTCTGATAGAATCTTTTCTTGTGCAATAAAAATATAGTGACATTAAAAAAGGTATCATGTTATGTGAATTAAAGATTTGTTAGTAGGATTCATAACTCATTATTCAAGAGTGTACAACATTGGATATGGTAAAACAAAGAGTATATAGGAGACAAAATTTATGCTGACTAGAATGGAATTTAAATTCAGTGAAGAAAAATGTAAAAAGTACGGAGTCACGTTGAATGCGTGCTATAAAACTATTGAGAAGCTAATGGCAGAATATGATATTCATCAATATGGATTAGGTGTATATGTAGCATCTTTAAAAAAAGCGTTTACACCTTTTAGTTTGCTTGCCTGTGACCTTCCTGAATGTGAATGGTTTGTTAATACAATTGAATCTTGGTATTGGTTCGATAGTAATGAATATAGAAACTATGATGATCCAGATTATGATTGCCTAATTCAATTGGAACTGAAAAAATGATAGAAATAGACGAAGTAAAGTCGTTAATTGAAGGAGAATCAAAATGATTATCAAAAATACAGAGGCAGGAAGAAAAGTACAACAGGTAGCAGCAACGATGGCTATATCAGATATGTATTTAAGTAAAGAATTTATTGAAAAGCTTTTAAAAGTAAGCAATGGAGAAATGACAACTGATGATTTAATTAAGGAATTAAATGATAAGTATGCAAAGTAAAAAACAATAAAAAAGAAAGGAACAAAAAATATGAAATGTCGATTAATGAATAAGCATACACAGGTTGCTTTGATTGAATATAACGAAGACGTACAAGCAATTACAAATATTTATGAAATATCAAATATAGATTATGCTCCATTATCTTTTTATAATGCGTATTACAATACGTCTATAAGTGATGTTAAAGCAATGAATCAATGGTTCCAAGGACGTGGTATCCCTTCATGGCGAAAAAATTTAAATTATTTACTAGAAAGATTAAATATTTCAAGTCCAGGCGATTTATTAAACAAACACTTTGCGTTATCCTTATCTGATCAATACTGGATTGTTGAAGAATGTAGCTGTATACAATGGGAAGATATAAATTTTTTTACTCATAATTTTAATTCTACGGTTTTTTTACAAGCATCCTTAGATGATTCTTCTCACTCATATACTGTAAAAAATGATTCATTAAAAACACCAAACAATACAACCGATGGTATGCTGCCAAAAGGGTGGATCGTTGAAAATAACAAGAGATTTCTTGTTAAGGGAACGTATACACGTTTCGAACAGGAACCATTTAATGAGTGGCTGGCTTCTCAAATAAGTAAGCGACTCGGATTTGATTACTGCAATTATAATGTTGACTGGTATATAGTAAAACCAGATAAAGTTATTGTTTCTAAATGCGAAAATTTCATTAATGAAAACGAAGAAATCATCAGTGCTTATGATGTGTTTCAAAGTGCAAAAAAAGAAAATACCATTAATGATTATGAACATTATGTACGTATATTAGAAAATCATGGAATACTAGATGCTAGAAAGAAAATAACTGAAATGTTTGTTGTTGATTATTTAATGCTGAATATAGATCGTCATTTAAAAAATTTTGGAATTATTCGCAATGTTGAAACATTAAAATGGGAACGAGTCACACCAATTTTTGACACAGGCCAAAGCATGTGCTGCGATGAGTATACTCAAAACATGGACTTCACTCATGGCCACGGAAAGTTCTTTACAAACACAAAAAAAGATTATAATGCAATTTTAAAATCTTTGGATTTGGATACTCTTCGTGCTATTCCTATTCAAAATTTAAAAGGATTACCTGAAGAATATTATGTATTTTTAAAGAGGTTCCAAACGAAAATGGAATATAAAAATAAAGAATGGTCTGATGAAAGACTGAAAAATTTAAAAGATGGATTAAGTACACGAATTGATCTGTTTGAAAAAGAAAGATAATAAATAATTTACATCAATAAAATATTCAATATTTTTTAAATCAACATATGATCAAATCAATACTGACTCTAGTTTCCAGTCATGATACTTGCAAAACAAAAAGGGTTGAGAATAAAATATTCCAGCTTTATATGTATGTTCTAAATGTAGAGAGTGAATATAGTGAAATAGAATAAAAATATAAAATATACAGGAGACAAAATTTATGTTAACAAGAATGGAATTTAAATTTAGTGAAGAAAAATGCAAAGAGTACGGAGTCACGTTGAATGCGTGTTATAAAACTATTGAGAAGCTAATGGCAGAAGATGGTATTCATCAGTATGGATTAGGTGTATATGTAGCACCTATAAAAAAAGCATTTACACCTTTTGGTTTGCTCCAGTGCAGATTACCTAGATGCGAATGGTTTGCAAAAACCATCGAATCTTGGTATTGGTTCGATAGTAATGAATATAGAAATTATGATGATCCAGAATATAACTGTTTAATGCAGTCACAGGTGAAAAAATGGATAAAATAGACGAAGCAAAAAGAAGAAAAGCTGTTAAAAAAGAAGGAGAACCAAAATGATTATCAAAAATACAGAGGCAGGAAGAAAAGTACAACAGGTAGCAGCAACGATGGCTATAGAAGATATGTATGTGAGTAAAGAATTTATTGAAAAGCTTTTAAAAGTGAGTAATGGAGAAATGACAAGTGAACAGCTTCGAAAAGAGGTTCTAAAAGAATATGCACAAGAATAAATATTGCTATCCAAATTCAGTGTTACACAGTATTGAAGGAAGATGTGTTACGTGAAGGAATATAAAAAAGCAGAATCAATGGAAATAGGTTACTATTGAAAAAAAATGGAGGTGAATATTAATGAAAATATATGATTTTAATGAATTGGAAACAAATACTTTAGTGTATGGTGGTCATTCAGGGCAAAAATTAGGTGTTGTTATAAATGGTGAAAATTGGTTTCTTAAATTTCCAAAGAGAATAAAAAATTTAACTAATAAGTTTGAAATATCTTACACAACTTCACCATTATCAGAATATATTGGATCACATATTTATGAATCTATTGGTATTCCAGTTCATGAAACAAAGCTTGGAATTAAAGATGGTAAAGTAGTTGTGGCATGTAAAGATTTTCGTGAAAATATAAATAAAATACATTTTGATGACTATAATTCAATAAAAAATGATTATGTAGATGGAATGGAAGAAAAATTGAAATCAGTTCCTTCTAGTAGCAACAATCATAATGTTGGTTTAGAGGAAGTTGAAGTGTTGCTAAATAATCATCCTTTATTTTTAAAAAATCCTGAATTAAAACAACGTTTTTGGGATATGTTTGTAGTTGATGCTTTAATAGGAAATAATGCTAGAAATAATGGAGATTGGGGTGTGCTTGTAAATAACAAAACAAATGAAACAACAGTATGTCCAGTATTTGATAATGGTGCATCGTTTAATACAAAAACTAGTGATGAACAAATTAAAAAAATAATGAATGATAACAATAGATTTGAATCAAGTGTTTATAAATCTAGAATGTGCATCTTCGTGGAAAATGATAAACAATTGAATCCTTTTAAATATATTGAATCTTTGAAAAATAAAGATTGCGATGCAGCATTAATGAGAATTGTTCCAAAGATAAATGTTGAAAAAATCAAAAAAATGATTAATGAAATACCAAATGAAGTTAATGGTATTCAAATTATTTCGGATATACGAAAAGAGTTTTATTGCAAATGTATTGAATATCGTTATGAAAAATCGTTATACCCAACATATTTAAAAATTAAAGAAATGATTATTGATTGATCATATTCAAAGGTTATAAAAGAAGAACAAAAGCAAAAAAACAATAACAAAGATTCGTTTAATATTGACTTAAAGTGCTTAAAAAAAAGAGAAAAAGCAATCAGAAAGAGAAAAAATCAAATAAGCAAAGATGAGGAAACTTGGTATGGTAAAAATTATTGTTGATAAAATAGATGGTCATATTGTTTATTTAAGATACTTTGAAGAAATGGACGAAAATAGAATGGAAACTCTTGTATTCGATTTAGATTCGTACAAAACAATAGAACATTCTAAGGGGATTGATGTATCTACATTCTATTCTAGACATGCAAAACAGAAAGTTTACACTACATGGGAAGAAACAGGCAAAGTCCCTAAAGTTCTTGTAGCTGCTTGGATGTGAAAAAGAGGTGACTTTATGTTAACAAGAATGGAATTTAAATTCAGTGAAGAAAAATGCAAAAAGTACGGAGTCACGTTGAATGCGTGCTATAAAACTATTGAGAAGCTAATGGCAGCAGATGGTATTCATCAATATGGATTAGGAGTATATGTAGCACCTATAAAAAAAGCGTTTACTCCTTTTGGGGCGCTTATGTATGATTTACCTCAATGCGAATGGTTTGTAAAAACCATCGAATCATGGTATTGGTTCGATAGCAATGAATGTAGAAACTATGATGAACCACAATATAACTGTTTAATGCAGTCAATGGTGAAAAAATGGATGAAATAAATGAAGCAATGAGAAGAAAAGCTGTTAAAAATGAAGGAACTTATTATGGTAAAGGTATTTGTTGATAAAGTCGATGGAGATATTGTTTTTACACATTATTTGGAAGAAAATGACAAGAACAGGAAATATACACTAGTATTTAATGTCCGAATAGGAGAAATTCTTGAGCATTCAAAAGGATTGGAAGTTTGTACATTCTTTTCTAGACATGCAAAATAAGTCATATATTTTACGTGGAAAGAAACAGGAAAAATTCCAAAAGTGTTAGAATCTGAATGAATGAAAAAAAGGTGGCAAATGCTATGTTAACAAGAATGGAATTTAACAAAGAAAATAAAATATAATGAATCTAAGGAGGTATAAATATGATTCAAGACATTAATATACTTTACCATGGAACTGGTGCAACATTTGAAAATCCTGATTTAGATAACAGTCGGGAGGATGTTGATTTTGGAGTTGGCTTCTATACAACTCAAAATAAAGAAATGGCAAAAAAATGGGCATCATCCAAAAGAAAATCTACAATTAATACATATTCATTTAATAGAATTGGTGATTTAAAAATCTATACATTTAAGCTTGATGAAGAATGGCTTGATTTTGTTACAAACAACAGATTAGGGATTGATAGTCAAAAAAAATATGATAAATATGATATTTTAATCGGTCCAACAGCAGAGAACAAGGTATTTGATACAGTTAATGAATATATAAAAGGTACATACACAAAAAAAGAGGCTATACAATATATTAATGTAGCTAGTTTTGATCAACAAATTGTTTTTAAAACAGAAAAAGCAATTCAATCCTTAAAATTTATAAAAAGAGAACTATTAGAGCCTGATGAAAAAGCTTTCATCAAACTGCAAGTAAATAAAGACAGAAAAAGTGCATTAGATAAACTAGATTGTCTCAAAAAAAGAAATTCGAAGAAAAGCTATAAAAATGAAGGAGAATCAAAATGATTATCAAAAATACAGAAGCAGGAAGAATTGTACAACAAGTAGCAGCAACGATGGCTATATCAGATATGTATGTAAGCAAAGAATTTATTGAAAAGCTTTTAAAAGTGAGTAATGGAGAAATGACATCTGAACAGCTTCGAAAAGAAGTTTTAAAAGAATATACGCAAGAATAAATAATCAAAAAAGAAGGGATGTTAAAAGCGTGTTAGAAGTTACATTAGATTTAGTTCCTCTAATAAAGTTATCTGTTAAAGAACAAAAAGAAGATAATATATTAAATACAATGTCATCATCAATACCACAAATAAAGTCATCAACAAAGCAGAAAACTTAGATACTTTTGATGAATTAATAGAAGCAATTATCAATGAATCATCTATGAAAGAAGAACAATAAAGATACTTACTAAGGAGAATAATGTTATGTTAACAAGAATGGAATTTAAATTTAGTGAAGAAAAATGTAAAAAGTACGGAGTCACGTTGAATGACTGCTATAAAACAATTGAACAAGTAATGGCAGAATATGATATCCATCAATATGGATTAGGAGTATATGTAGCACCTTTAAAAAAAGCGTTTACTCCTTTTAGTTTCCTTGCCTGTGATCTACCTGAGTCTGACTGGTTTGTTAATACAATCGAGTCTTGGTACTGGTTCGATAGTAATGAAGATAGGGATTATAACAATCCAGATTATGATTGTCTTCTTGTTAAAGGGATAAAAAGGTGACTGCAACAATAAATAATTACGAAAAAAGGAAGGCTTTAGTTCAATGTCAATAAGTTAAGAGAAATTTAAAATTTATGAATCTTACCTATAAATATAATGCTTTATATGACATTTTTTAACGTTTAAATTAAGTGATGGCGAATTGACTATATAAATGGATCGTATGATGCAATACAATGAAACTGTAAAAAGCGTATAGAGCTTAGAAGGAGATTGTATATGACAGATGATAAAATGGGAATGATTATGGAAGTGGTAATTCGTTGGTTAATTTGTTTTGGAATTTCAATTGTAATCGAAATGGCAGTAGGTGTAAAATTTGATATGGCATTTGCACTCGGGTGTACATCGTTTCTATATTTCGCATTAAAATTCAGAAGACTTACAATTTTGGGGGTCTTTGTATTTGTATGTGTTCCAATTGGTTTAGCACTTGAAAATAGTGGTTTATCTGGAGACGTATTATTATATTTCTTAGGGATTCTTCCTGTATTAGAAATTGGATGGTATTGGATTTCTTATTAATGGTAAAGATTTGATCAGGTTCTGATTGAATCTTTTTTTATTTTTTTTAATGATGGCGAATTGCATGATGAATAAAACAAGATTTTGGAAGATGATATACATGACAAGAACGAGAGATGAAGGGTTTTTATCCATCAAGAAAGTAGAGGAAGATAAAATGAATAAAATGACAATTCGAAAAAAGGCAATGTTACTTGTAGCGGCTGGTATGGCAATGCAATCTATGGGACTTACTGTATATGCAAAAGAAATCACTGAACCAACAGATTTCACGTGTACTGTAAAACAAACACAAAGTAAAGAAGATGTATTGGCAGATGCTATTTTACAAGCACAGGATGCAGTGAAATCTAAAAAGGCATTACTACTAGAAGCTAAGGCTGAATTGGATAAAGTTCAACCAAAATATGATGTAACAAAACAAGCATATGAACAAGCTTCTTATACATCCAATCAAATTGAGTCTAGTGCAAATGATGCTGTATTAGATGCGATGAAATCAAATCTACAAGATATTAAAAACAAGAAAGAAGATTTAAATCAGGTAGCTACGGAAAAGGCAAATGCTGAAAAAGCTAGAAAAGAAGCAGAAGATACTTACAACAAGGCGGTTTCTGAATTAGAAAAAGCACAGAAGACTTATGATGAAGCGGTACAAAACTTGGATGATGTTTCTTTTAAAGAAAACGTAGAAAAGGCAAAACAAGCTATTGATGAAGCAAAAAATGCTGTAATGCAAGCACAAACAGAATTGAATGATGCTAAGACTCAACAAGAAGAATTAAGTGCTAAGGTTTTAGAATGTGAAGCAGCATTGAGTGATGCTCAAAATAAATTACAAGAAGCATTAGATGCGAAAGTAGATGCAGAAAATACATTAACTTCTTTACAACAACAATTGTCTGAAGCAAATGGAAAAGATAATTCTGAACAGATTCAAGGTATTCAAAATGAAATTCAAAATTTAGAATTGGAACTAAATAACTATAACTCTAAGATTGAATCTATCAATAGTGAAGTAGCTACACTTCATTCTTCATTATCAAAGACACAATCGGATTTAGATGTTGCCAAATCAAGGGTTGAAGAAGCAAAATCAAATTATGATACAAAAGTAGAAGAACAAAATAAAGCGCAAGCAAAAATGGATGAAATGGAAGAAGAGGCAACATTAAAGGATGGTGAAATCGCAAAAATTCAAGAAGCAGTCGAATTGGCTAGAACGAAATTTGAAGAGGCCAAAGCAAAGTTTGATGCAGAATCAAGTCAATTGAATGATAAAAAAGCAGCGGTAGAAGCAGCACAAAAGAAACTAGAATCTTTAAATGATGCATATCAAGATGCTTTGAATCAATGGAATCAAGGATCTTATGGATATTTTAAATCTATTCATGCAGAATATCCTTTATATATGATGGAAGATGAAAATCTTATAAATAAGGATAATTTGTATGAATGTAAACTAGGTGCAGACACAGATCCAACAAATTTAGATAACATGATTGCAACGATTGATTATATTAAGCAGTGTAATGCACTTCGTAAACAAAATGGTTTGAATGAATTAAAGGTGGATTTAAGCTTAGTGGTCATTGCTCAAATTGATGCATCTGGAAATATTGCTCAATTAGAACACAATTCGAAATGGACTCATTTAGGTTTATATAATTGTGGTGAAAATATCGCATATGGACCAAAATATTATAATCCATTTAAAGGATGGTATGATTCTGAATATAAGTTGTATCAAGATGCCATTGCTTCAGGTAAGTATCCAAATCTAGAAAACATGACAAGCATGGAAGTATATAGTACATGGCCTGATTTATGGGAAAAGATTGGGCATTACTACAATATTTTGGATGAAAGATATAACTATACAGGTTTTGCATTAGGACAAACAGTAAAAGTGAATCCTGGTTGTAATGATTACTCTCAAACATTTGGCCTTACTGGATCTGATTATACTATGACAGTGGATGAATATGAAAAATCATTAACGTCTTATGTGAATGGACTTAAGGATGTATTCAAACAACACGAACAAGCTTTAGAAGAATATACAAAGGCAAATGAAGAGTTGTTGAAAGCACAAAAGGAGATGGCAACATATAAAACTGTAGAAGAAGCTCAACAAACATATTTAAAAGCTCTTGATGATTTGAGTAATGGACAAGCAGAATTTAATACGTTTATGAATGGATATTTGGCGCAACAAAAGAACTTGGAACAGGCTAAAGCAAATGTACAAACTGCACTAGATGCGATTGACTTGGCAAAATCACAACAAGAAAATATTGAAAATCAGATTCATGATTTAAATGGTTCTATTTCAAATAAAATGGATGAGTTAAGTGTAACTAAAGAATTAGCAGTACAAGCACAAAAATCAATTCAGGATAAAGAAACAGAGATTCAAAAATTAAATCAATCAAAACTAGATGTAGATAAAATCAAGGCTAACATTTCAAAACAAGAATCTATTGTCAAAGATAAAACGGACGCATGGCAATTGGCATTCAATAAAGTGGATCAAAGACAATCAGAACTAGATAGTGCAGAGAAGAATTTAAAAGATCAATTGGATGTTGTAGATGAAAAGAAGGGAGTGTTAAAAGATAAAGAGTTGTATTTAAATAAAAAAGAAGAGGATTATCAAAACTTATTAAAACTAAATCAAAATGTGAATGATGCATTTGCAAATTTAGAAAATGCTAAGAAGGCTGTAGTCAAGGCTGAAACAAAGAAAACAGACTTAGTAGCTAAAGTTAAAATATTAGAGAGATCTTTAGATCAATTGACAATGGAATATACTAAGTTAAATTCAGAAAAGGATAAAGTGGATAGTTTAGTAGCTTGTTACAACAATTTAAAGGAAAAGAAGTTGAATACAGAAGTTTTAACTATTGATGGTTATGAATCTATTTGTACATTATTAAAACAATATAAAGCAGCATTATTAGATTTGAATGAAAAAGAACAGGCTTATCAAGAAGTAAAACATAAATTCGATGTTTTGAATACTGCATATCAAAATGCGAAAGCACATTATGATCAAGCAATTATTCAAGAAACAAATGCGAAAAAGGATTTAAAAGAGCATTTAGAAGAAAGTAACAAAGAAGTTGAGAAAAAACAAAATGATACAAAACAATCTAGTTCAGTAAACACAGGTGTAGAAACGGCTATTGCAGGCTTAAGTATGACAACAGTATTAGGTGCTGCTGGTGCTGTAGTTGCGACTCGTAAACTATCTCGCAAAGAAAAACACGCAAATAAATGAGAAAGGATAACTATGAAAACTAAGCATAAAGATGATGTAGATGAAAATGGGTATCCATTAGATAAAGGATATTTAGAAGTTGGACTTCCAAGTATACTTCAGGAGTCGATTGATAAAATGAAAGTCACAAATCAATTGATTAAAGAAGGTAAACAATGTTTAGACTGGGATTGCGACTGGTGTGAGTTAAACAGTAATATTAATATCTTTGAAGTGGAAGGTATTATATCCAGTGAACAAGCGTGGTATCTTCGAGAAAAATATTTAGGAATGAGAAAGGAAGATAATATAGGATGATAAACAAAAAAATAGGATTTCTCGAATGTGAGGAATCCTATTTAAATGGGTGATTATCAAAAATTTTTTCTCTTAATTCAGTAATCAGTTTAATAACTTGTTTTTCTCTAGCTCCGTTAATTTGTACTTTTGTCTTAATATCTTCAGCTATATATGGATCATTTCTTTTCTTTTTAATTTTCTCTTTTAGATTATCGATATTCTCAATATTATCATTAGCATTTTTGTTGATATACTGAATGTTACCAAGTTCGGATGTGGCATATTCTTTTGGAAAAGCATATTTAAATGAAGGATAATCTTGATCTGGATCTTCTAAATACCACTCGGATAGTTTTAGAAAGAAAACATGGATAACTGTTTCAGTGATTTCAAATAATTTCGCAATATCATCGCCATTTAAATCCTGCATAGACTTAGATCGAATGGTTTTAAAATTTAAAATGCTATCTTTAGATTTTGAAAACTCAACTAAAGAGTCATAAATGTTAATGATTTCTGTTGTATTACTATCTTTGTTTGTTCGAGTGTATTGTTTATATTCTTCAAATAATAATCTATATGCTAGAGGATAAAAGTTTTTTGGATTATTATTGTAATAGCGAACGTCTTTAAAAGTTGGATCTTTTACAATCTCTTGAAAATTCATACTTTCCATAATGGCATAAGAATAATTAAAAAAGCTATTTAATACCCACAATAAATCTTTATTATCTGATTTAGACAAATTCGTAAATTCCTTAGGCTTTTTTGGATTAAAATACTTATTTTTTTCTAGAATATTATATACTCTTCGAGTATAAGAAGGACCACCTTTTAATGTAACTTTCTGTATATATTGTTTAAAGTCATTTGTAGTCTTTTGAAATTGGGATTTCTGATTTGTTATTGCTTCACGCTCTTCTTTACAGGTCTTACCAGATTTCAAAGTTAGTGCTGAATCACAGAATTTACGGTTAGGTGAAGTTTTTAAAAATATCGAACCACAACGAGCACATCTGGCAAGAGGGTGCTTAGAAAACATTAAATAAGCTTTGATTGCAGGCATAAATAAATCAATAATATCAGGTTTGCTTAATTTATAATATAATAGTGGCGCAGTATGCGAGAAATACTCATTAATAAATTTGGATAATTCGTATTCTGATTCCGTTAAATTAGAATCATCATAAAGTGATTCATAATAATACTCTTCAGTATAACTTGAAAGTTCTATGTCTTGATAATATTTAATTACATTATTGATTATAGATAGTATATCAAATTCTTTAACATAAGTAGCGAAGTCTGTATCATTGAAAATCTCTTTAACTTTAAATAATAATGAGATAAATACTTTTTTAATGACTAAGTATTCTAATGGGATAAAATTATCACAATAATAGGATGTTTTGTCAATTTCCGTTATAAAATCATCAAATGTTTTATTTTTATCTAAATTAAGTTGATTTTGGTGATAACAGGAATTAAGTAAAAATTCGCATAAGTGTTGGATTGTATTGTCCCAAAACCATATTGAGGGATTATCCGATATTTTGATTTTATATTCTGAGTAAAAATCGTTAGAAAAGGTTTCATCAGAAAGATTATTGCTTATATTATCAAAATAATTAAACATAGTAGAGTTATCATGATATTTTACAACTTCAATATTTAATAAATTATAAGAATGTATAATTACGTAAATGTCTAATATGAAATAAATCAATCCGCAAGTATCGAAGTAGTCAAAATCATCAGGGATAAATAAAATAGATTGATATTTGACCCTGAGTTTTTTTAAATACCCTAATAATGTATAAAGAAATAAACTCTCATCACATTGATCAGATTGATCATAATAAAAATCATAAGAATCATAGAATTCAAGTATTTCGTTATCGAAGTATTCCCATCGAATGTCACTATATGGAGTACCATAATCTTCGGCACAATCGGTTAATTCAAAGAAAGACTTTGTTAATAAATCATCAAATTCTTTTGATTGAAACGAACTGTTATATTCAGAAGAACTGATAAAATGGATTAAAGTATTTAAAGCGTGAATCATAAACATTTTAAAAATGAATAGTGGGGATGTTTTTATGTTAAAAAATTCATTGTAAAAAGTATGAATTGCATAATTCTTTGAATTCAAATTGATTGAAGAATCTTCATTTTTTAATGGTGGTTTTGCAATATATTTACCAGTGAAAGCTCCATTTTTCAATGTAGAAGTGTGTGTTAAAAAAGACATTACTTTATCATAAACTAATTCATCTGATGGATATTCATAATGATTTTTCTTTAACTCATAGAAAAAGAGTATAAAATCGATGTCATTGTATAGATTTATAGGATAACTATTATAATTACTATCTTCACATATATTGAGAAGATACGTATATAATGTACCAACTTTTTCGGGCTTAGTATCATAAAAGAAACTTGAGTGGAAAGGTGAAATTGTAAAGTGCCATAGGGAATGATCATTATGAAATTTTGGGTTTACATAACTGGATAGTTTTTTAAAATCATTATCATCCATAAATAAGTAAGGTGCATCTATTTCATCCACATCTTTTTTTGTTACACGAATAAATTCCATTGGTTCTTTTGGATTGGATTGATCAACTACATAATACATAACTACACCTTTTTCTTTCTATTACTAATATACAATAGATGTGTAAAAAACACAATAAAATGTTAAAAATGGGGTAATTTAAAATAAATTAACAAGATAATGCTTATTCTATCGCTATTTATGAGCGATTTTTTTATTATATAGATGTCTTGAAACGATACGTTTCTTGATAAAGTATGCGCGCTACTTTGTTTGATTTAAATAAGTTTAATGGAGAGGTTAGGAACTAAACATGTCAGCAATAGTAGCAAAAAAAGATATTACATTAAGAATGGTACAAAATAAGGTGTCTACAGCCTTCACAAAGGCATTTTTAGAATCAGATTATGTCAACCAAATGGTTGACTGCATATATGATGAAGTTGAAGCATTGAAACTTGCATCGATTTCATTGAATTATATATACAGACATTTGGAATATAAAAAATATAAAAATAGATATCATCAAGTTCACTTGATGACTAAGCCTAGTGATAAAAATACGCCTATTATTTTGGCTATGAATGATTCAGTATTTGATTTTCGTGCACATACTTCTTTAAAGAGATGTGCGAAATATGATACAAAAGATCACAAACACGAGGGTTTAAATGTATACAAATGGATTCAAGATGGAACATTGGAAATGGCAGATACAAAATTGTCGTATTCGAAGGCATCTTCTAAAGATGTGCTTAAATTAATTAAGGAAACAATTAGATTTTGGGATGTGTTATTTTATCGACTTGATCAAATTGTTAAATCAAATGAAATGAACTTGGGTGTAATAGACATCCAAGAGGTACTAAAAAGAAATATTGGCGAACTTTATGGATCAGATGCTGAAAAAAATATTCTATACAGTAAAAGGTATTTAGTACGTCATTATGACTATACTTGGCCAAATGATCCATATGAGAAATATAAACAGGTAAAAGATGTTCTTCTTGCTTTAGAAAATGAAGTTCGTTCAAGACGAAAAGAAGATAGAGAAGAGCGTTAAATATGAGTTAAGCTTCCTTTAAAACAGGAAGCTTTATTGATGGCGAATCATATATGTATTCTTAGTTGAAAATTTAGTTAAATATAAGTGTAAAGAAAGGAACATAAAATATGAGAAATTTAACAATTACGGAAGCAACGCCAAGAGGCACAAATACAAAAACGGTATATTCATCATTTGTGATGGATGACTTTTCCATTTTGATTGATCGTACAATTGATGCGGATTTAGCTTCTGAAGTGATTTTGAATTTAAGATATTTAAATACTATTGATCATAAACGAGAGATTACGATTTATATCAATTCGCCAGGAGGTAGTGTTACAGATGGAATGGCTATCTATGATTATACAAGGCTTATTTCAAATCCCATTCGTACAATTGGAATTGGCTTATGTGCAAGTATGGCTGCTTTCTTGCTTTCAACATTAAGCAACAAAAGATATGTCACAAAAAATTGCGTATTACTATATCATCAACCATTGATTAGTCATATTGGTGGACAAACATCGGATATTGATATTGTCGCAAAAAGAATGGTGATTATGAAAGAAAAAATAAATAAAATGATTGTTGAAAAGTCAAATAATTTCACATATGAACAAGCTTGCCAAATGTTTGATCGAGATTGTTGGATGAGTGCTCAAGAAGCTTTAAATTATGGGTTAATTGATGGAATTATGGATGAAGAAAGGGGAAATAATTATGCGTATAAATAGAGTGTTCGCTGAATCACATGAATCGGGAGAATTAACATTGAAAGGCTTTAGTTATATAAAAGATACGCTTCCAGATGATTTTGAGGTCTGCTTGATTATTGAAAAGAATGGTCATCTAAGTGCTGGTTGTTGGGATACAGGATTAAGGAGTACTGATGATGGAAAAATACCTGGCTGCTTCAGACAAAGCCGAGGTGGCTTTATAGGATTAGATAATGTGTTGGCATTTTTACCTATTGAGAAAGCTGAGATAGATATAAAATCATGGGTGAATTCAAAATAACATCTAATATCTTTTATGATAGTTTTATTATGGTATTTGAAAAGAATACAGAATACTATTTAATAATGGATATAGAGTTGCTGAAACAATTGTAGCTAGAGGAATTGTTTTAAAACTTAATTTTTAATACAGGAAAAAAATAAATGAAAGAGGATTGAATTAGATGAAATATTATATTAGCGACTTGCATTTGTTTCATGAAAATGCAATTAAATATGATCATCGTCCATTTGATTCTATACAGGAAATGCATGAGGTAATCATGAAAAACTGGAATGATCGTGTGACAAATGGCGATATTGTATATATTTTAGGTGATATTAGTTTGCGTGGGAAAAATGAAGATTTGATTGCCTTTGTGGCATGCTTAAAAGGAAGAAAGGTCTTAGTTAAAGGTAATCATGATGATCTATCTGATTATAGATATCAGCAGTTATTTACTGAAATCTGCGATTATAAAGAAATCCAAGATTCAGTTGTAAAAGAAAAGTATGGACTGATATTATCTCATTATCCGATTTTTTCATGGAACAATATGGGACGTGGAAAAATTCTGCTCTATGGGCATACACATGAAAGCAAAGAAGACAAGTTTTATCAAAGTTGTCTGAGACAGATGCAAGAAAATGATTGTAGACATGCATGTGACGGAAAAATACGGGCATGTAATGTTGGATGTATGTTTTCTTATATGAACTATACACCGCGTACTTTAGAAGAAATTCTTGTAGGAGTAGAAGTGAAAGAATAAGACAATAATGTACAAAAATATCAAATTATAACACGAGGATGGAAAACACAATCCAGTTTTAAAAAATGCACGTGTTAGGAAAGAATTTTAGAAACGAAGCGGAGGATTGACATGGCTACTTATGTTGTTTCGGATATTCTGGAGAATATGAACTGTTTATCAGATTGTTGGATGAGTGCTCAAGAAGCCTTAAATTATGGTTTGATTGATGGAATCATGCATAAAGAAAGTGAGATGTCAGATTATGAGTAAAAAAGTGAATGGAGAATATATTTTTAGTGAGGATTGTAAATTTTCATTAGAGGATAAAAAAACAGGGTTAAACAATAATTATTTATATATTGGAGCTCCTGGGACAGGAAAGACGCGTTCTGAATTCTATAATATCCTTCATCAATTGGATCGCAATCATGTGATTGTGGATGTGAAGGGTTCTATGGCAAGTTTAATCCCTTTATTAGAACAAAACGATTATCACATTTATTATTTAAATCTAATGGATCTTCATCGTTCGATGTACTATAATCCATTAGCATATATTCGAAAGAGATATTCCCAAACAGACCTTATGGCTCTTGCAAGAACTATATTTGGTCAAAATTATATGAGTAATGATCCTTTTTGGGAAGAATCGGCAATATCACTTTTGCATGCAGCCCTAACATATACGTATGAAAAGAATTATGATGAAGGCAATGGTTCTTTAAAGGAAGCCTTCGATATTATATATACATTACGATATGATTGTGATGGGGAAATTGATTATGAAGATTTGCGAAATAAATTAGATGAATTGATTTATGAAGGTTCAAATGTTTATTCTAGTGAACTCTTTAGAAGAGAAGCAATCTGTCCTTCAAAGACTTTGGCATGCATTTTAAAAACATTGCGATCAAATACATCAGCCTTACAAAATTCAGATGTACTACATACAATTTGCGATGGACCTGATGAATTAACGATTGATTTCAAGAAGTTTGTTCATGAAAAATCAGCCATCTTTATTCAACTCAATGATGCAGATACTTCATTACATCCAATTGCGAGTGTGTTTTTATCACAATTGTTTCAATTCTTATTTTCTGAGGCAAATAAACAAAAGGATTTAAGACTACCCATACCAGTTCAGTTTCATATAGATGATATGGCAAATTATGCGATTAATGATTTTGCGAGTATTATCGCAACTGCAAGAAGTCGTGGTATAGGTATTACAGGTTGTATTCAATCAAAAAATCAATTGGCATCTGTATATAAAGGCAACGCGATCAATATTCAAGATTGTTTTGACACAACGATTTATATGGGAACCAATTCGTATGATTCAGCACTAGATATTGCACACAGATCTGGCTTTACATTAGATTATGTGAATGAACTTCCAGTTGGTGATATTATTTTGATTCGAAGAGGAAGAACTGCAGAACATATAAAATTATTGGATTATAGTAAAACAGGAAAATACTTTATATATAATCATAATAGGTATTTGATTCCTAAAAATAGATTTAGAATTCATGATGATTTAAGACACATGCAACTATAATAAAAAAGCATCTCTAGGGATGCTTTTTGTTTTGATATTATTTATTTACGGCTTCTTTTAATGCTTTGGCAATTTTGAACTTAACAGATTTGCTAGCTTGAATTTGAATCTTTTCTTTCGTTAGAGGATTAATTCCTTCTCTAGCTTTTCTTTCTGTGATTTCAAATTTTCCAAATCCTGCAAGATCGACTGTTTTTCCTTCACTTAAACCTTCAAAGATTTGTGTAAGTGCCAAGTCTACAACTTCAGTGATGTCCTTTTTAGTTAAGTGAGAATCTTCGGCAATGTTAGAAATGATGTCCTTTTTAGTTAATTTTTCCATGTTTATAAGTCTCCTTTACATCCCTATAATACGCCTTTTTTCAACATTAGCCAACCCATTAGATGAATTGGTTGGACAAATTCATTGTTTTTAATTAAATCATTGATTTCATTTTCTGTATATTCTTTGACTTCTAAAAATTCAGTGGAATCTAGATGTTGATTTGATACTTTTTCACAATTATCAGCATAATATAAAAATGCATAATTATCGGCTATGGTAGGATTGCTAGGAATTGTATATATATGTTTCCAGTTATCTGAAATATAGCCCGTTTCTTCTTCAAGTTCACGTTTAGCTGCAAGTAACGCACTTTCATGCTCGCTTCCTTCAATGCCACCTGCACAAAATTCAGTGGTTACTTTTTTAGACCATGTCTAAATTGCCGAACAGTTATATACTTTCCATCTTTTGTTTTTGCGATAATCACAACGAAGTTTCTTCTTGAATAGTTATAGAAAGGAGAAAACTCTTTTCCATCGGGAAGAATGAAAGACTCTTTACGAAAGTCGATCCATTCATCTTGTACAATATGTTCTGTTTTATTTAATTTCCAATTTAAATCCATTTTTATCACCCAGGTAATTATAATCCAAATTAAAAAAATAGTGCAACCAAAGTTACACTATTCATTGACTATGCTTGTTGTGCAATACCAACGTATCTTGAACTTAATGCAGTAGCTAAAGCCATATTTGAAACAACAGCTACGATGACTTCAGGAATCATATTTGTTCCAATGACACCAGCCATAACACCGTTCAATGCAGCTTGGCTAATACCTAAAGCTTGTGAGTATTGAGGACCGAATAAGATAACGATCAATCCTAATACCATGATTGTGTGGCATACTGTCGCAACAGCTGCGGCAATACCTGCAGCGACTGGCGTATTCTTTGCGTATTTTTTCGCAAATTTAAATACATAGCCTGCGATAACACCTAATAAAATACGTGGTACTAAAGCTATAACTAAACTAAAGAAGTTACCAGAAATTCCACCAACTGTGATAAATGGAGAGAAGACAAAGCTTGTGATTCCAGGTGTCATTGTAGCTCCAATTACTGAAGTACAACCAAATACGAATCCTAAGAAAGCACCGGCTGCTGGTCCCATTGTACTAGCTAAAATAATTACAGGCACGTGCATCAATGTAACACTTAATGCGTTGATACGTAAGTATCCAATTGGTGTTAGATACATGATGATTTCGATGGCTAAAAATAAAGCCAAAACGCACATCTGGCGTACTGATAGTTTTGATTTGTTCATATTTCCTCCTACTTTCGTTTCTTTTTAAGAATACGATGTAACTAATCAAATAGATGTCTTCATACATAGATTATGGTCATGCGATCCATATCCACAAAAAAACATCTCCAATAGTTTACAATAAAAAAAAACAGGAATCAAGTCCCTGTTATAGTTCTAAATGTTGAATTCCCTGTTATAGTTCTAAATGTTGAATGGAGAAGAGGAATTATAATCATTGTTCTATATCAAAATTTGTTTGATACAGGATAAAATATTTAATATATCATCAATAGATGAAAATGATTACAACACTAAAAAAATTAAAATCATAAAATTAATAATTTCGATTCTTTCTGAAAAATAAAAAAACTGGAAGGACGTATCCCTCCAGGTTGAGCGCCACAGTGCACTCCTTCGTCACCTTCAATATACCAAAGTTTCTCAAAAAATACAATTAAGCAAATTACAGATTCTATAGTATGAAAAACGGATGTCGACTTTTATAAAAGAATCTTTTTACCTTTACATAAGGAAAAAAGATTCAGACTAGAATATAATCTAAACAGTCTAGTTCTTTTTGATTTTATGTTTTAGTTCCAAAAGTCAAATGGACTAGAGGAGTCATCGTCTTCATTATTGTTGTACTGTGAATAATAAGAAGATTGCGTCGATGATTTACTTACATCTTTTCCTTGAAGCATTGTGTTGATTGAATCTTTCACATCGCTGATCGCAATCGCATAGCCCATACCTTCTACATCTGTATCACTTAATTTGGCGGAATTGATGCCAATAAGCTCACCATTCATATTTAATAAGGCACCACCTGAGTTTCCTGGATTGATTGCAGCATCGGTTTGAATATAAGACTGCGATTTGTCTGTATCTGAACTTGTTGAAACACTACGATTTGTCGCCGATACAATACCTGTTGTAACACTTTGACCATAGCCTAACGCATTACCAATCGCAACGACTTGTTCACCGACTTGTAGTTTGTCACTATCTCCAATTGTCGCAATCGCAATTTGTTTTAAAGTATCTTCACTTAAATCACTTGTTTTAATGGAAATTACAGCTAAATCACGATTTTCATCTACACCTTTTACAGTGGCTTTTACATTTGTATTATCCGCTAATGTACAAGTCAAGGTCTTGGCATTTTTAATAACATGATAGTTTGTCAAAATATCAATTTCACCATTCTGTTTATTGATAATAACACCACTACCTACACTTGTACTTTCTTGTTGGGTAAACGGATTGCTTCTTGAGTTATTTCCATACATACTAAAATAATTTTGTACATCCGATACGGAAACATTGGTAATTGATACAATACTAGGCATACAATTTTGAGCGACTTTACTTACATTTGAAGTTGATGAACTTGAAGTATTGACTACATTCGTACTTTGAAGTGTTGTGTTTTGTTTATTATAGTTATCAACCACATAGTTGACCCCTTGAAAACTTCCGGCCGCAACCACACCAAATGTAGCTGCACTTAAAATTAATTTTGATCCTTTCTTGAATAAATTATAGTTAGAATTTGGAATTCTTGGCATTTCTTGTTTCATGTCCTTATACCTCCTTGTTTACAATACAAGGATATATTAACAAGCTTAAAACAAGTTTAAATTATTCCATATTTGTATAACCCATTAAATACGCATCCACTTCTTTAGCACATTCTTTACCTTCATGGATTGCCCAAACAACTAAGGATTGACCTCTATGACAATCACCAGCCGTAAAGTATTTGTCTTTGACTTGATAAGAATTTGGTTGTGTCACAATCGTATTTCTTTGTGTTGTTTCCAATTTAAAACTCTTCTTTAAATCATCTTCAATACCAATAAAACCAGCCGCAATCAATAATAAATCGCAATCTAAAATTTGTTCTGTACCTTTCACTTCTTCAAGCTTTCCATCTTTAAATTGTACTTTTACCGTTTTGATCTGTTTTAGATTTTTCTTTTCATCTAAAATACATTCTTTAATAGTTGTTTCATAAATACGAGGATCCTTTTTAAAGACAGCTATTGCTTCTTCTTGACCATAATCTGTTTTACAGATCTTAGGCCATTCGGGCCAAGGATTACTTTCCAATCTTTCATCCGGGCTTTTTGGCATCATTTCAATTTGAACTACACTTGCACATCCTTGACGAATACTTGTTCCAACACAATCATTTCCCGTATCACCACCACCAACGATCACGACATGTTTATATTTGGCAGAGATTTCTTCGGTATTATCCAACAAATGTTTTGTGGCTTTTGTAAGATAATCTACCGCAAAATAAATGCCTGTACAATCACGATTTTTTACGTTTAAATCACGTGCTTTTTTGGATCCAGTCGCAAAGATGATCGCATCATATTCTTTTTCCAATTCTTTTTTTGTAATGTCTTTTCCAACATTGACATTGGTTTTAAAAACGATTCCTTCTTCGGTAAGTATGTCTAATCTTCTTTGAATCACTTTCTTTTCCAGTTTCATATTTGGAATGCCATACATCAATAAACCACCAATACGATCTTCTTTTTCAAAGACTGTAACAGCATGTCCTCTACGATTCAAGTCATGCGCAAGGGCTAAACCTGCAGGTCCTGAACCAATGATGGCTACTTTTTTATCGGAGCGAACACTAGGAATAAAAGCTTTCATCCAATTGTTAGTATAGGCCGTTTCAATCGTATACAATTCATTTTCTTTAATTGTGACTGGATCTTGATCTAAACCGTTTAAACATGCCTTTTCACAAAGAGCAGGGCATACACGACCTGTAAATTCAGGAAATGGATTGGTTTTCAATAATCTTGATAAAGCACGTTTATCATTGCCATTATAGATTTCATCATTCCATTCCGGAATCAAGTTATGTAAAGGACAGCCTGTCACCATGTTTTTTAATTTGATAGCAGACTGACAAAAGGGAACGCCACAATTCATGCAGCGTGCACCTTGTTTGCGCCTTGTTTCTTCATCTAAAAAAGGATGAAATTCATTAAAATTTGTGATTCGACTAAGTGGCTCAATCGCTTCATTTTCTTGTCGTTTGTAATCTAAAAATCCTGTTGGTTTTCCCATAATCCTTCATCCTTTCCTATGCGTGTACTTGTTCAAAAGCCATAAGACTGGCTTCATCTTCGTGATAGCCTTTTGTCTTTAATTCTTGAATCAAAGTCGTAATTTTTTCATAATCCTTAGGAACGATCTTTTTAAAGTTTGATAATTCTTTATCTAGATTTGAAAGAATCTTTTTAGCTACATCTGAATCTGTATATGTATAATGCTTGTTTAAAAGCTCTTCTAATACTTCTTTATCCGCTTTTCCAGTTACTTCATATGTATTGACTAACTGTTTATTTAAACGCATATATAGATTATGATTCGGATCATATACATATGCAACACCACCAGACATACCGGCTGCTAAGTTTTTACCAGTTTGACCTAAAATGACAACAGTACCACCTGTCATATATTCAAGGCCATGATCTCCAACACCTTCAACAACCGCACTTGCACCTGAATTACGAACCGCAAAACGCTCACCAGCCATACCACGAATATAGGCTTCACCACTAGTAGCACCATATAAGGCAACATTTCCAATAATGACATTTTCATTTGGCTTAAAAGTCGCTTCTTCTTTAGGTTGAATAATCAATTTACCACCAGACAAACCCTTGCCAAAGTAGTCATTAGCATCGCCATGAACATCTAAAGTGATTCCTTTTTGTGCAAAGGCACCAAAAGATTGTCCAGCTCCACCGTTACAATGGACTGTATATGTATCATCTTCTAATGTGTTATTAAATTGTTTAGTGACCGCATTGGATAAAATAGTTCCTACGGTACGATCCGTACTTGAAATTGAGATTGTTTCAGCATGAGGCTTTTTCTCATTGAAATAAGGTTCAAATTTAGGAAGCAATGTTTTCATATCCACCGTTTTTTCAAGCTCAAAGTTAAATGTATCTTTTGGCTCATAATGAATGTTGTGTGGAGTCATTAAAATGTTTGAGTAATCCATATTCGCATCTTTATCAACCTCAAGATTATCTGTATGACCAACCATTTCATCGATTGTGTGATAGCCAAGATCAGCCATAATTTCTCTTAATTCACGGGCAATAAACAACATGAAGCTCATGACATATTCAGGTTTTCCTTTAAAACGCTTTCTTAATTTTTGGTTTTGTGTTGCCACACCAAAAGGACAAGTATCTAGATTGCATACACGCATCATCATACATCCCATTGTAACAAGTGGGGCAGTCGCAAAGCCAAATTCTTCAGCGCCTAATAAGCAGGCAATGGCTACATCTTTTCCGGTCATTAATTTTCCGTCAGTTTCAATCAAAACACGACTTCTTAAGCCATTTTCCACTAAGTTTTGGTGGGCTTGTGCTAAACCTAATTCCCAAGGAAGACCGGCATGGTGAATACTACTTTGTGCAGCCGCCCCTGTACCTCCATCATAGCCTGAAATCAATACTACGGTAGCACCGGCTTTGGCAACACCTGAAGCAATTGTACCAACACCAGCTTCACTAACTAGCTTGACGCTGATTCGAGCTTGCGGATTGGCATTTTTTAAGTCGTAGATCAATTGCGCTAAGTCTTCAATGGAGTAGATGTCGTGGTGAGGAGGAGGGGAAATCAAAGATACGCCTGGCGTTGAATAACGAGTTTTTGCAATCCATGGATAGACTTTCTTTCCTGGCAAGTGTCCACCTTCACCTGGCTTTGCGCCTTGTGCCATTTTGATTTGGATTTCCTTCGCACTGACTAAGTATTCTTCGGTGACACCAAAACGACCACTTGCCACTTGTTTAATAGCGGAGTTCTTTTCTGTACCTAAACGTTCTGGTTTTTCACCACCTTCACCCGAATTGGATTTACCACCCAAACGGTTCATCGCAATCGCCATGCAAGTATGCGCTTCTTCAGAGATAGAACCATAGCTCATAGCACCTGTTTTAAAGCGTTTTACGATTTCATATTCACTCTCTACTTGTGATAATGGAATTGAATCTCTTGTCTTTTTAAAGTGCAATTGACTTCTTAAATGATGTTTTTGACGGTTTGAATTTAATTCGTTGGAATATTCCTTAAATAAATCATAATCGTTGGTTTGTGTAGCTCTTTGAAGTTTCACAATTGTTTCTGGAGAATATAAGTGATCTTCTTTTCCATCTCCCTTTCTTAGTTTATGGAATCCAATGGAATCTAGACTTGTATCGGTTGTAAGTCCTAATGGATCATAAGCACGATCATGATGGTAGATCAAATCTTTTTCGATATCTTCTAAAGTGATACCTTCCACTTCACTAATGGTGTTTGTGAAATAGGTATCGATGACATCTTTTGAAATTCCAATGGCTTCAAAGATTTGGGCTCCTTGATAAGATTGAAGCGTTGAAATACCCATTTTAGCTGCAATTTTAACAATGCCTTTTAAAATGGCTTCATTATAGTCATCAATTGCGATATTGACTTCTTTATCCAACATATTTAATTGAATCATTTCTTCAATGCATTCATGGGCTAAATATGGATAGATGGCTGTAGCACCATAGCCAAGTAATGTTGCGAATTGGTGTACATCTCTAGGCTCACCACTTTCAAGAATGATGGATACATCTGTTTTCTTTTTCGTTTTTACTAAATGTTGTTCAAGAGCAGAAACGGCTAATAAACTAGGAATGGCCATATGACCTTCGTCTACACCTTTATCACTAAGAATTAAGATATTTGCACCATTTCTATAGGCTTTATCACATTCAATAAATAAGTTGTCTAAAGCTTCTTTTAAAGAAGTACCACGATAGAACAATAGGGAAATGGTTTCGTTTTTAAATCCTGTCTGATTTAATTGACGAATCTTATCCATATCACGTGATGTTAGAATTGGATTATTAACCTCTAAGACTGTACAGTTGTCGGATTTGTCTTTTAATAAGTTTCCATCACTTCCAATATAGATGGTTGTATCTGTAACGACTTCTTCACGTAAAGAATCAATTGGTGGATTGGTTACTTGGGCGAAGAGTTGTTTAAAATAATGGAATAAACTTAAATGATTTTTTGAATAAATTGCCAAAGGGATATCGGTACCCATCGCACTTGTTGGTTCAAGTTTGACGCGGGCCATTGGTAAAATAATGTCTTTTACATCTTCATAGGTATATCCGAAGATCTTATAAAGAATATCTCTTTCATGTTGAGAGTGGATGTGGGTTTTCTTATCGGGAGCTGGTAAGTCTTTAAGGTGTAATAGATAGGTATCTAGCCATTCTCCATATGGATTTGAAGAGGCATATTCTTTCTTTAAATCATAATCTTCAATCAATTCTTTTTTCTTTGTATCCACAAGCAACATTTTGCCTGGTTCAAGTCTAGATTTTTTTACGATTTTCTTTTCATCAATATCTAAAACACCGACTTCACTTGATAAAATCAACATGTTGTCGCTTGTTAGATAATAACGACTAGGTCTTAGTCCGTTACGATCAAGGACAGCTCCGACTTTTTCGCCATCACTAAATAAAATGGCGGCAGGACCATCCCATGGTTCCATCATTGTGGCATAGTAGTGGTAGAAATCTTTTTTCTTTTGGTCCATGTCTGGGTGTTTCCATGGTTCTGGAATTAAAATCATAACGGCTTTTTCTAGTGGCATTCCATTCATAACTAAAAACTCAAGAGCATTATCTAGCATGGCAGAATCCGATCCTGAAGTATTGATGATAGGTAGGATCTTACTTGAATTTTTGTCTAAGAAGGAAGAGTGCATACTTTCTTCACGCGCTAACATCTTATTGACGTTAGCACGAATGGTATTGATTTCACCATTGTGCGCAATAAAACGGTTTGGATGCGCTCTTTGCCAAGATGGTGTGGTATTGGTAGAGAAACGGGAGTGTACGATCGCAATGGCAGATTTATAATTTTTATCTTGAAGATCTAGGTAAAAGTTTCTTAATTGGGATACTAGAAACATGCCTTTATAGACAATAGTACGACTGCTTAAGCTTGCGATATAGGTTTCTTTACAGCTCTTTTCAAATTCACGACGAATGACATATAAGACTTTGTCAAAATCTACATCTATCGAAATATTTTTAGGTCTTTCAATAAAAGCTTGATAGATATTTGGCATGCAGTCCTTGGCTTTTTGACCTAAGATAGATTCGTTGCAAGGAACTTTTCGCCATGTGATAAATTTGCAGCCTTCTTGTTCTACAAATTTTTCAAACATCTTTTTGTGTTGATTTAAAAGCAGCTTATTTTTTGGCAAGAAAAACATACCGATTCCATAGTGTTCTGGTAATTTGATGTTGTCTTTCTTTAATGTCTTTTTAAAAAAATCATCACTAATTTGAAGTAAGATACCAACGCCATCACCAACTTTACCACTCGCATCTTTACCGGCTCTATGTTCTAATTTTTCTACAATGTGTAATGCCTTATCGACAACGTCATAGCTTTGTTTGCCATCGATCTGGACTACGGTACCAATACCGCAGGCATCATGTTCAATTTCAAAATTCATAGTTTACACAATCCTTCCTATTTTCCGCTGTCTCCATAGTTTGATAAATACCGAGCGCTTGGATCATTGACGTTACATCCTTCCCAGTTCTTATTTGGCATCCAGAAATCTTTGATCATACTCGCTTGGTTTGGATAGTAGGATTCAAAAATCTCTCGATATAATAGGGATTCCTTTGTGAATGGAGTACAGTATTTGTATTTTTTTACTTTTTCTTTAAATTCTTCATCTGTGTAATAGCTTTGGGCATATTCTTTGATGTCATCACTTAAAGAGTGTCCTACCGCATCCGAGAAGGCGGCTTTTTCACGCATCAAAATGTCATAAGGAAGAATTTCATCTTTTTCAAATGCATGACGAAGCAGATATTTTCCTTTATGATATGTATTCATTTTCTTTTTAGGATCAATGGACATGACGTATTTGACAAAATCTAAATCTCCAAAAGGAACACGAGCCTCGATGGAGTTTGTGGAAATACAACGATCAGCTCTTAATACATCGTACATGTAAAGTTCATGTACTCGTTTTATACTTTCTTCTTGAAATGCATCTGCACTTGGCGCAAAGTCGGTATATTTATAGCCGAATAATTCATCACTGATTTCTCCGGTTAATAAAACGCGAATATCGCTTTGTTCATGAATGGCTTTACAAATTAAATACATTCCAATGCTGGCGCGAATGGTTGTGATGTCAAAGGTTGCCAAAGCTTTGATGACGGGTTTAATGGCATGTAAAACATCATCTTTATTAATTATAATTTCATGGTGGTTGCTGCCGATAAAGTCAGCGACTTCTTTGGCATATTTTAAATCAATCGCATCTTCTTCCATTCCAATCGCATAGGTTTCAATGGGTTTGTTGAGTAATTTTTGGCTGATGGCACATACTAAACTTGAATCCAAGCCACCACTTAATAAGAATCCTAGTGGAGCATCAGCATCCAATCTTTTCTTAACACCTTCCACTAATTTATCGTGGATGTTTGTACAGATGGTTTCAAGATCTGAAGTGATTACTTTATCAACTTTAGTAACATCTAAGTAACAAGTGAATTTTCCATCGGCATAATAGAATCCAGGAGGGAAGGGAAAGATTTGTTCAACAATTGAAACAAGATTTTTAGCTTCGGAAGCGAATACGATATTATGGTTTTTATCATAGCCATAGAACAAGGGACGAATACCAATGGGGTCGCGGGCAGCAACAAAGTCATTTTTCTTGGCATCATAAATAATGCATGCGTATTCGGCATCTAGCTTTTTAAACATGTCTAAACCATATTTTTCATAGAGTGGTAAAAGAATTTCACAATCACTTTGAGAAATAAATGTATAGCCATCTTTTTCGAGTTCTTCTTTTAATTTTCGAAAGCCATAGATTTCACCATTGCACACAACTAGATTATTATTTCTAACAAATGGCTGCATGCCTTCTGGACTGAGTCCCATAATGGATAGTCTTTGAAAGCCTAAATAGCCACATCCTACTTGTTGAATTCTTTCATCATCAGGTCCTCTAGAATAGGTGCTTTCTAATGCTTTATGAATTGTGTTTTCGCTTATTTTTAATGATTTATATCCTATAATTGTACACATAAATAATATCTCCTTAGAACGGAAAAGCCGGCAATTGCCGGTTTATAGTATTCCGAATAATAATTTTCCATAGGTTGGGAATGGCCAATCTTCATTTGATGTTACGACTTCTAATTTGTCACAAGGTTTTCTTAAGGCCGCCATGTCTTGGATAATGAAATCTCTTACATAGAAGGCTGATTTTTCAAAATCATCGATTTCATGTAGTTTATTAACATCATTTTCAAGTGTAACCATGGCTTGATAAGCTTCGGTTAAATATTCACTGATCTTTTTAGCTGTTTCAAGTTCATATGTTAAGTCAATGCCAATGGCTTTTTTGTTTGCGATGGTATCTGTCAATTCTTTAGAGAACTTACTTGCGGCTGGTAAGATGTCTTTTTTGGCGATGTCTAACATAGTCAATGCTTCAATGTTGATTTGTTTTTCATATTCGTCCATTAAGATTTCATAACGAGATTGGACTTCTTCTTTTGATAAGACTTTCTGTCTTTCAAATAATTCAATGTTTTCTTCTGTTTTGAAATATGGTAAAGCATCAGGCGTTGTTTTAAGATTTAATAGACCTCTAGATTCAGCTTCTTTAACCCAAGAATCATCGTAGCCATTGCCATTGAAGATAATGCGTTTGTGGTTCTTGATTGTATCTTTGATCAATGCGTGTAATGTAGTGTCAAAATCATCTGCAGCTTCTAAGATATTCGCAAATTTTTCGATTTCATCCGCAATCACTGTATTTAATACAATGTTGCAACCGGCAATACTTGCGTTTGATCCTGGCATTCTAAATTCGAATTTATTTCCTGTAAATGCGAATGGAGAAGTACGGTTGCGATCAGTCGAATCTTTAGGGAATTTAGGAAGAACAGTAGCACCAATCTTCATCAATTCTTTTTCTTTTCCATCATATGGTTTCTCTTCTTCAATGGCCTTTAATACTGCAGTTAGTTCATCACCTAAGAAAATGGAGATGATAGCTGGAGGAGCTTCATTTGCACCTAATCGGTGATCGTTTCCTGCAGTAGCTACGCTTAATCTCAATAAGTCTTGGTGTTCATCAACGGCTTTGATAATGGCAGCAAGGAAAACTAAGAATTGTGCATTTTCATGAGGTGTATCGCCTGGTTCTAGTAGGTTGATTCCTGTATCTGTAGATAAAGAGAAGTTATTGTGTTTACCACTTCCGTTAATGCCTTCAAATGGTTTTTCATGAAGTAGGGCAACCAATCCATGTTTTTTGGCAACTCGCTGAATCAATTCCATTGTCAATTGGTTATGGTCTGTTGCGATATTTGTCGTTGTAAAAATTGGGGCTAATTCATGTTGAGCAGGGGCTACTTCGTTATGTTCCGTTTTAGCTAAGATGCCAAGTTTCCACAATTCTTGATTTAAATCCGACATGAATTCTTGTACACGCGATTTAATAGTTCCAAAATAGTGATCTTCCAATTCTTGTCCTTTAGGGCATGGTGCACCAAATAGTGTACGTCCTGTATAAATCAAGTCTTTTCTTTGTTCATAATATTTTTGATCAACTAAGAAATATTCTTGTTCAGGTCCTACGGTTGTTTTAATGGTCTGAACATCGTCATTGCCAAATAGTTTCACAATACGTAAGGCTTGTTTATTAATGGCTTGCATACTTCTAAGTAGTGGAGTTTTCTTGTCTAGGGCATGTCCTGAGTAAGAACAGAATGCGGTTGGAATACAAAGTACGCCATTTTTAATAAAGGCATAACTTGTTGGATCCCAAGCTGTATATCCTCTAGCTTCAAATGTGGCTCTTAGTCCACCATTTGGAAAACTTGAGGCGTCGGGTTCTCCTTTGATTAATTCTTTACCACTAAATTCCATAATGACTTTGCCATCTTTATCGGGATTAATAAAGCCATCATGCTTTTCAGCTGTAACTCCTGTCATTGGTTGGAACCAGTGTGTATAGTGTGTTGCACCTTGTTCTAAAGCCCATTCTTTCATGGCGTGGGCTACTGCATTTGCGATTTTGATATTTAACTGTTTACCTTCGCGAATGGTTTTTTCTAATTCGCGGAAAGTATCTTTTGCGAGTTTTTCTCGCATAACAGATTCATCGAAAACTTTGCTTCCAAAAATTTCTTCTACGTTTGATTTCATAATGGCTCTCCTTTACATAAAAAAAAGGGCAAGGACACGAAAAACATGAGGGATAAACCTCTGCTTTTTTTTGGCGTCCTTGCCATGTATGCATTCATTATAAACAGATATTTTGTGTTGTCAATGAAAAAATGTAAAAAGATTTGAAAACATTATGAAAATAGTGTATTAATTATTCGAGGTGAAAATTATGACTTATGAAGATGTATTGAGTTTTTGTGAAGAACAAGACGTTCGTTTTATTCGTCTTTCTTATTTTGATATTTATGGTAGGCAGAAAAATGTTTCCGTTTTACCAACCGAATTAAAAAGAGCATTTACGGAAGGTATTAGTTTTGATGCCAGTGCCATTGATGGCTTTTTAGATGAAGTGCATAGTGATTTGTTCTTATTTCCAGATCCAAATACGATGTGTATTCTTCCTTGGCGAAGTATGGATGGCAGTGTAATTCGTATGTATTGTGATATTCAATATCCGGATGGAACGCCTTTTGAAAGGGATGTAAGGTATATACTAAGAAAGGCAGTTAAAAAGGCAAAGGAAAAGGGAATCACAATTAATTTTGGTTCAGAATTTGAATTTTATTTATTTAAACAAGATGAAAATGGCAACAATACCTTTGTTCCTTTAGATCAAGGTGGATATATGGATATTGCCCCTTTAGATAAGGGTGAAAATATTCGTCGTGAAATTTGTTTAACCTTATCTGAGATGGGTATTGATCCGGAGGTTTCACATCATGAGATGGGTCCGGGTCAAAATGAAATTGATTTTCGTTATTCACAAGCTTTACAGGCAGCTGATAATGCAGCTACTTTTAAGTGGGTTGTAGAGGCTTTAGCGAATATGCAAGGTTTAGTGGCGGACTTTTCGCCAAAACCAATTGAGGATGCTCCAGGTAATGGTATGCATATTAATATGAGTGTGCAAAGTCATGAGGAGTTGTTGATGCCTTTTATGGCTGGAATCTTACATCATATTGAGGAGATGACTTTATTTTTAAATCCATCAAAAGATTCATATAAACGTATGGGTAAGGATAAGGCGCCTAGTTTCATTTCTTGGTCCTACCAAAATCGCAATCAATTGATTCGTATTCCGGCTACGCATAGTTCGAATCGTATGGAGTTAAGAAGTCCGGATTGTAGTTGTAACATCTATCTTGCGTATGCCTTATTGATTTATGCCGGTTTAGAGGGTATTGAAAAGAATAAGATTCCAGATCCTTGTACGGATGTAGTTAGTGTTGATACAAAAAGACTTCCTCAAAGTTTAAAAGAGGCAAAATTAATAGCTTCAAATGCATCTTGGTTAAAAGAAATATTAGGAAACGATATAGTGGATATTTATGTTGGGTAAGTGCGTATGGAGGCAAGTAAAGTATTAGTAATAGGAAATGAGAATTTCTTAGCTTTATTAAAAAATACGGCCAATTATCAATATGTACTTTCAAAAACATATAATGATGCCTTTAGCAAGTTAAGGAATACTCAATTTGATATTGTGGTGATCTTATATTCGCAAACGCAAAGTGGTCTTTTGAATTTTGCGAAGAGTTTAAATGCGCAAGTCCTTATGGTGTGTAAGCAGGAAATCTATGATCAAGTTTTATATCAATGTAAAGATAGTGGTATAATACTTTTGTCGTATCCCATTAAGAAACAAGTTTTGTATGAAACTTTCCAAATGATGAAGAGTTTAAAGACGAAGATTTTGATGTATGAAAAGAAGATCCATAAGCTTGAGCAGAAATATTTAGAGCTTAAGATGGTGGATCATTGTAAGTTGGTTTTGATTTCAAATTATCATTGGAGTGAAGAAAAGGCGCATCACTATATTGAAAAGATAGCGATGGAGCAGCAAAAAACGAAGTTTCTTGTGGCCAAAGAATTATTAGAGGAGTTTTCAAAATGAAAAAGATTCAAAAAACGAATGCGATGCGTTTTTTAGATCAGCATAAGGTGGAATACAAAGCGCATACGTATGAACATAAAGATGGGGATCCTGTAGATGGTGTGCATGTTGCGAATATGTTAAATCAGCCTGTTGAAAAGGTATATAAGACATTGGTAACTGTATCAAACACAAAGGAATACTTAGTCTATATGATTCCAGTTGAAAAGGAATTGGATCTAAAGAAGTGTGCCAAAGTAGCAGGTGTTAAATCTTGTGAAATGATTCATGTGAAAGATATTAATAAGATCACGGGTTATATTCGTGGTGGATGTTCTCCGTTAGGTATGAAAAAACAGTTTCGTACATTTATGTATGAGGACAGTTTAAATCAAGACACAATCTATTTTAGTGCCGGTAAGATTGGCATGCAGATTGAGATGGATCCTAAAGTATTAGTGGATTTAATTCATGTGCAAGCTGTAGATATCATAAAGGAGTAACATAGCATGTGGGCAAGTGAGAGTGTATTTTATCAAATCTATCCTTTTGGTGCTTGTGGAGCGCCATTTGAGAATGACCATGTTCTAGAACATAGAATTCATAAGTTAGAGGAATTTATTCCGCATTTAAAGAAATTAAAAATAGACTGTATCATGTTGAATCCAATTTTTGAAAGTCGTGCACATGGCTATGATACAACGGATTTTAAAACGTTAGATACGCGTCTTGGTACAAATGAAGACTTAAAAAAAGTCATAGAAAAATTCCACAACAACGACATTAAAATTATATTAGATGCCGTATTTAATCATGTGGGTCGTGATTTCTTTGCGTTTCAAGATGTATTAGAAAAGAAGTGGGATTCAGCTTATAAGGATTGGTTCTATATTGATTTTAATGGAAACAATCACTATAATGATGGCTTTTGGTACCAGGATTGGGAAGGTAATGATATCTTGGTGAAGTTAAATCTTCAAAATCAAGAGGTCGTAAATTATATTCTAAGCGTAGTGGATTTTTGGCAAGAAGAATTCAAGATTGATGGTTTAAGATTGGATGTCGCATATTGTCTAGATAAAAACTTCCTTCAAACATTACATAATCATGTAGATAGAGACTTTTTCCTTTTAGGTGAAACACTACATGGAGACTACAATCAATGGATGAATGAGAATATGTTGGATTCTGTCACAAATTATGAGTGTTATAAGGGGTTGTATTCAAGTTTTAATTCGGCTAACTTCTATGAAATTCTTTATTCATTGAATCGTCAATTTGGCAAAGATCCATGGTGCTTATATACGGGTAAACATTTATTTAACTTTGTGGATAATCATGATGTGGTACGAGTTGCCTCGATTTTAGAGGATAAAAAACAATTGCCATTAATTTATACGATGTTGTTTACTATGCCAGGTATTCCATGTATCTATTATGGTAGTGAATGGGGAATCGAAGGAAAAAAGAACTGGAACGATACGGATCTTAGACCAGAAATTAAAGTGTTTGAGTGGAATGAATTAACGGATACCATTCAAAAGTTAATCCAACTGAAACATAATCATTCCGCTTTATCTTATGGAGACTATACTCAGATTGGTATTACTAACACAGCTTGTATCTATCAAAGACAAGATGAAAAGGAATGTCTGTGGATTTGTATGAATATGAAAAATGAAGCTCAAACATTAGGTTTTAATGGACAAGGTAACTTCATCGATATTGAAACAAATGAAGAGGTTCCTGTTAATAATGCACTTGAGTTTAAGCCTTATGAAGTAAGAATATTAAAGAAAGTATCGTAATGGATACTTTTTTTCATATGGTATAATTTAGAAGAGGTATTTGTGTATGGAAAATTGGATTCATAATCAGGATTCGTTTTATATAACGAAAGATGATCAGAAGATATATTTTAGTGATGATTTCATCACGTCAGAAGAAAGAGTGACTGGCTTAGGTAAAGGTATTTATAGTACGTATAGATATTTTGATACATACATTTGGAAAGAAGATAGTACGAATCATTATTATTTTGAGTGGATACCTAAAGTGGATGAGAATATTAAAGAGGTACATTTTCCAGATAGTTTTGTATGTGAAGACAAGGATGGTTATTCAACCATTCCTTATATGCAAGGTTTATTGATTCCCAATCGTTATGAGTATGGTTATAGTCATATTGCCTTTGATGGTCAGTTTACTAGTTGTGCTGCCTATATGCCTTGGCTTAGTCAGACAAATAATGGAAAAGGTTATATCGCAATCAATGAAACGCCTTGGGATTCTAAATATACAATTGATCATGATGACAAGGGAACTCGACTTCAATTTGTATGGTTAACTAGTTTAGGTAAGATGCGATATAAGCGTGTTGTTCGATATTCTTTTGAAAGTAATATGGACTATAATCGTGCATGTAAGATTTATCGAGAGTATGTTAAAGAAACTGGTTTATTTAAGTCTTTAAAAGAGAAAGAAGTTAAACTTTGTAAAATATCAGATCTTCAACAATGTGCAGTTGTACATACAGGTATTAAAGCACATACAGAAAAGGATTCTCGGTTTTATGCAGGTCAGAAGGATGTAATTCATTCTTTTGATTCGGTAAAAGAGATGATTCAAAAGCTTCATAGTTTGGGTTCTTCTAAACTCTATCTTCATTTAGACGGTTGGGCAGATCCTGGCTACGATAATTGTCATCCGGATTATTTGCCGGCATGTATTGAAGCGGGTGGATGGTCTGGTTTAAAGGATCTTCAAAAAAGTTTGAGTTCACAAAATGATCTATTTGGTTTACATGATCAGTATCGTGATTATTATTATAAGGCTAAAACACATAATGAAAATGAAGCGATTCAATTAGAGGATGGTGTAGTGTTTGAACATGCCAATTGGGCTGGGGGAAGACAAAACTATTTGTGTGCTAGTCTTGCACCAAAGTATGTAAAGAGAAACTATACTGAAATCTTAAAACATATTAATTTAGATTGTGTATACTTAGATGTTTTTTCTTGTAATGAAATGGATGAGTGCTTTAATTTAGAACATTTGATGACAAGAAAAGAGTGTATGGAATACAGAAGGGCTTGTTTTCAATATATGATTTCAAAAGGAATCATTCCTTCAAGTGAGGAGTGTAGTGATTGGGCAATGCGTGAACTTGTATTTTCGCATTATGGTCCTTATGAGTTTATGATGAAAGATGAAAATGAGAAAAGAATGGGTATACCTGTACCATTATTTAATCTTGTGTATCATGACTGTTTCATTTTGCCTTGGCCAATGGAAAAAAGACAAGAAGACTACATGTTGTATGCGTTATTAAATGGTGGCATTCCATATGTGGTAAGAAATGCACCGTATGATAATGTGGATGGTAATTTTGGTTCAGATGGTTTGTCCATAGCAGATCGAATTAAACGTGCAAATGTTGTTCTAGAATTTTATCAAAAAATTAAAAATGAAGAAATGGTAGAACATAAAATCATCAATGATCATGTTCAACAGACCACTTTTAGTAATAATATCACAGTTGAAATCAACACAAAGGAGAACACGTTTAGAATTGTATGAAAAGATTAGGATTAATATTACTAATGTTACTAACAGGTTGTACACAAGCACAGCCGGAACTTAGAGAAACTAAAGAAGTTCAAACATCAATCCCTTATTCAGATGAGGAATTGATTGAAAGTGCAAATGATCAAATTGAGGATGAAGCATATTATGTGGATTCAATCACTCAACAGTCGGATACAGAAGTGTGGTTTTCATTAAAGAATAAAGATTTAAACAAGCAATATGTATTCAAATACAAAGAGAATGAATTAATTCCTGACAGATTCGTAGATAATGTAGATTAAACGAATGTGGGTTTAATTTGTAGAGATGGTTTCTTTATATATTAAGATTTTAAAGAAAACAATAACGGATACTGAACTTGTTGTGTGCCAGATGCCATATATTCTAGATGAAATAGATAAGCCTAGAAGAGATTGGCTAAAGAAGAGTGGAGTAAACTATATAGTCCAGATATTGAAAGAGAATTTCATAGTGGTCCAATAGAAACAAAGAGCTAGAGTCTTTATGATTCTAGTTTTTTTATTGGTAGTGGTATTGAACTGAATGGTTGGTTTTTTTTGAAAAACATTCTGAGTTTTATTGACTGAAATTTGTGAAATAATGTGAAATAATATATAATTTTAACATAGATTAGGGCTATGTTGGTTATGGAGAAAGTTATGAATAAAATAATGAAAAGGGTTGGGGCAGTATGTATAAGCATATTTATGGTATTCACGCTGTGTATGCCTTGTTTAGCGGATGAAACACAGAAGATAATTCGTGTAGGATCTTTTGAAGATACATTTAATTATGTGGATGAACATGGTGTAAGGCGTGGTTATGGTTATGAATTAATGCAGGCTTTGGCTGGGTATACGGGTTGGAAATTTGAGTATGTGAAGTGTGATTGGTCAAACTGTTTCGAGAAGCTCGAAAATGGTGAGATTGATATCATGGGTGATATTGCGTATACGGATGATCGTGCTAAAGAAATGCTTTATTCTGAGGAAACGATGGGTGAAGAAAAGTATGTTTTGTATGCGAATTTATCGGATATGGATATTGTGTCTTCGGATTTTAAGTCTTTTGATGGAAAGCGTATAGGTGTGCTTAAAGGTACAAATTCTGAATATATGCTTACAAATTGGGAGAATAAGTATGGTATTCATACTGAGCATGTGAATGTAAGTGGTAATGAGGATGTAAAAAAGAAACTAGCGAATAATGAGATTGATTGTTTCGTGTCTTTAGAAGAGTCAATTTGGTCTGAAAGAGGGATTTCTAGTGTAACAACAATTGGAGAGTCTGATATATATTTTGTGATTAATAAGGAGCGTAGTGATATTAAACAAGAATTGGATTATGCGATGCGTCAATTGGATAGTGATAGTCCTTTTTTCAAGGCGGATTTGTATAAGAAGTATTTTACTTTGGATTATACGCAATTTTTAACAGGTGTTGAAAAGTCATATATCAAAGAGCATGGTGGTATTCGAATTGGCTTTTTAGATAATGATCCTGTTGTGTTTTCTATGGACAAAAAGAGTGGAGAGATTCGTGGTACACTTTCTGAATATATTTCGTATGCCAAAGATTGTTTAGGAAATCATACTTTAAAATTTGATATAGAGGCTTTTGATGATTATGACAAAATGATTGAGGCTTTACAGAATAATGAGATTGATGTGATTTATTATGCGAGTCGAAATTCAAATGTTGCCGAAAAGAAGAGGTATGCACTTTCGAATACGGCTTGGACGTATAGTTTAATGGCGGTTACGGAAAAGGAAGATTTTAATGAGAATAATTCATATGTGGTAGCTGTACCGAAAAACAAGGTGGCTTTAAAACAACATATTGCGTATTATTATCCGCAATGGAAACTCGTAGATTGTGATACAATCAACGATGCTGCGAATATGGTTGTACATGGTAAAGTGGATTGTTTTATCATGGGATCGAGTCAAGTGTTAAGATATGGCAATGATAAAAATTTAAAGAGTATTCCTCTGACAAAGACAATGGAGGCTTGTTTTGGGGTTAAAGATGGGCAGGCAACACTATTATCCATATTGAATAAGACGATAAAGGCTATGCCTTCGGATATGTTGACAAGTGCAATTGCGATGTATGATAGTACGGCTTATAAAACGACTTTTTACAGTTTTTTAAAAGATCATTTGGTTGTTGTTCTTGTTCTAGGCTTTAGTATTATTATTGTAATTCTTCTACTTTTACAAAAGGCAAGACGAGCAGAGGCGAGTGCTAAGGTTGCATTAAAGAGTGCTGAGGATGCAAGCTTAGCTAAGACACAGTTTCTTCATAATGTATCGCATGATATTCGTACGCCTATGAATGCGATTTTGGGCTATTCTGAACTTATGAAGAATGAGTTGAAGGATAATGATTTGCCTAAGGTTTTCGAGCATTTAAATAAACTTCAAAAGGCGGGGAATATTCTTCTATCAATTATTAATAACGTTTTAGATATGGCTCGCATAGAAAGTGGTCATATGGAATTGGATGAAAACTATGCGAATATTGAGGATATAAGACAAAGATTGTTTGAAATGTTTGAGGATGAGGCGAAGAAAAAGAATATTCATGTGAGGTACACTTTTAATGTGGAGCATAAACATGTCATGGCCGATGTGACTAAGGTTGAAGAAATTTTTGTGAATATTTTAAGTAATGCCCTTAAGTATACGCCTTCAAATGGTTCTGTTGAAGTGAATGTGGATAAGCTTTCATGCGATGAGCCTGGATATATGATTGTTCGTACAAGCATTATGGATACGGGTATTGGTATGAGTCAGGAGTATTTGGAGAAGATTTTTGAATCTTTTTCAAGGGAAAGAATGACATCCAGTAAAATTAGTGGTACAGGTCTTGGTATGGCCATTGTTAAGAAATATGTGGATCTTCTTGGTGGTACGATTGATGTGAAGAGTGTTCTTGGTAAGGGGAGTACGTTTATTGTCACGTTGAAATATAAAATGGCGGATGAAAAATATTATTTGGATAAACAAGAAGAGAATTGTGAAGTTGATAATGCAATTTTTAATGGTAAACATATTCTTTTGGCTGAGGATAATGATTTAAATGCCGAGATTGCACAAACCATATTAGAACGTGCAGGACTTTTTGTAGATCGTGTAAAGAATGGTATTGAGTGTGTGAATAAGGTTATAGAAAATCCGGTTGGTACATATGATGTCATTTTAATGGATATTCAAATGCCTAAAATGGATGGATATAAAGCTACGTGTGAAATTAGAAACTTGCAAGATAAGGCAAAAGCATGCATACCTATTGTGGCAATAACGGCCAATGCGTTTGAGGAAGACAAGAAAAAAGCAATAGATGTTGGTATGGATGGTCATATCGCAAAACCAATTAATATTGAAGATTTGTTTGTGGTATTAACGGATATTTTGAATAAACAGAAAAGCTAGAGTCTATGGATTCTAGTTTTTTTATGCAAAAAGTTAAATTTTTTTCGAAAAAGTGTCTTTTTTTTCGTATAAGAGTATGTAGGCAATCTGACATTTGGTGTTTAATACACTTAGTTGATTCGATCGTTAAATCAAGGTTTGATATTAAGAAGAGTATTATAGAACTAGAAAGAGAGGTAGTATATGACTAACTTCGATTATTTAAAGAAAGAAAAAGATTTTGATAGCTTTGTAGATATAGCTATTGTTGCAGAGAAAACGTATAAAATTGATGTTAGTACGTGTATTATCAACTGTAGACGTGCACTAGAGGCAGGTATTAAATGGATGTATTCAGTAGATGCAGATTTAGATGTTCCGTATCAGGATAATTTGCATACATTAATGAATACACGAGCTTTTAAATCAATCATGGATGATGATATTTGGAAACGAATTGAGTTTATCCGTCGATATGGGAATGAAGCAGTTCATACTTCAACAACAAAAACGGCTAGTATTGCCAAAATATGTTTACGTAATTTGTTCTATTTTATTGATTTTATTGCGTATTGTTATGGTGATAATTACGAAGAAAGAGAATTTGACGAATCATTATTAGAACAAGAGGAAGTGGCTCCTGTTAAAGTGGTTCCTGATGTTGATTTAGAGGCTTTGATTGCTGAAAATAAATCTTTGAAAGAGGAATTGAGTTCTCGTCGTGTTCAACAACAAGAGACATATGTTTCAAAACCATTAGATTTATCTGAATTTAAAACACGTAAATTATATATTGATGCGATGTTGATGGATGCTGGATGGATTGAAGGTAAAGACTGGATTAATGAAGTTGAACTTGATGGTATGCCAAATAAGTCAGAAGTTGGCTATGCGGATTATGTTCTATATGATGATATGAATATTCCATTAGCGGTAATTGAAGCTAAGAGAAGTTGTAAAGATCCTGCGGTAGGAAGACAACAAGCAAAATTGTATGCGGATTTATTAGAGAAGAAATATAAAAGAAGACCAGTAATCTTTATTACGAATGGCTTTGAAACACGCATAATAGATAATGATTATCCTGAAAGAAGAGTATCGAGTATTTATTCAAAACGTGATTTAGAAAAGTATTTTAATTTGAGAAGAACAAAATCTCATTTGAATTATATTGCGATTAATAAGAATATAGCTGGTCGTTATTATCAGGAAGCTGCAGTTCGTGCTGTATGTGAAGCCTTTGATAAGGGGAATAGAAGAAAAGCTTTATTAGTCATGGCTACTGGATCAGGCAAAACCAGAACGGTTATTAGTTTAGTTGATGTGCTATTAAATAATGGCTGGATAAAGAATATTTTATTCTTGGCAGATCGTAACTCCTTAGTTACACAGGCAAAACGTAGTTTTGTGAATTTGTTGCCGGACCTCTCGGCTACAAATTTAGTGGAAGATAAGGAAAATTATAATGCACATGCAGTATTTTCGACTTACCAAACAATGATTGGTTGTATAGATACGATTAAGGATGAAGGAAAGAAATTATTTACTTGCGGGCATTTTGATTTGATTATTTGTGATGAAGCGCATAGATCTATTTATAACAAGTATAGAGATATATTTTCATATTTTGATGCACCTTTAGTTGGTTTAACGGCAACACCTAAAGATGAAATTGATAAGAATACATATGAAGTTTTTGAATTAGAAAATGGAATTCCGACATATGGTTATGAATTAGCTCAGGCTGTAAAAGATGAATTTTTAGTTGATTATAAATCTATAGAATGTTCTACAGAATTTATGAAGAACGGAATTCATTGGGATGAATTGGATAATGATGAAAAAGAAGAGTATGAAGAAACATTTGTCGATGAAGAGGGGAATGTTCCAGAAGTTATTAGTGCTTCAGCTATAAACCAATATGTTTTTAATAAAGATATAGTGCGTAAGGTATTAGCAACTTTATTTAAATATGGTATTCGTATTGATTATGGGCAAAAAATTGGTAAAACAATTATTTTTGCGAAAAATCATAAGCATGCAGAATTTATTCTAGAAATTTTTAATAAGGATTATCCTGAATTAAAAGGTTATGCAGAAGTCATTGATAATAAAATCAACTATTCTCAGACGTTAATTGACCAGTTTTCTGATCCAAAAAAATTACCTCAAATTGCAATTTCAGTTGATATGTTAGACACTGGTATTGACGTTCCTGAATGTGTGAATCTGATTTTCTTTAAAAAAGTAATGAGTAAGGCTAAATTTTGGCAAATGATTGGTCGTGGAACAAGATTATGTCCTGGACTTTTAGATGGAAAAGATAAAGATAAGTTCTTGATTTTTGATTTCTGTGGTAATTTTGAATTTTTCAGAATGAAGACAGGAAGTGCAACACCGAATATGCTTGCAGTACAGGGAGCTGTTTTTGCATTAAAGTTTGAGATTGCTTATAAATTACAAGCTTTGAATTATCAAACGGATGAATTAAAAAAATGGCGTAAAGAACTTGTCGATTATATGGTTAGTAAAGTAAAAGAGCTGGATCGTAATCGTTTTGATGTTAGACAACATTTAAAATATGTGGATCTCTATTCGAATCCAGATCATTATCAAATGCTTACTTATGAAGATTGTTTGATGGTGCGTCAAGAATTAGCACCACTAATCTTACCAGATGAAGATGAGGTAAGTGCTGTGCGATTTGATGCTTTAATGTATGGTATTGAATTAGCTCATTTGGCGGAGAAACAGAGTAAGCGTAGAATTAAAGATTTATTAAAAAAGGTAACAGGTTTATCTAAAGTATCGAATATTCCTGCAATTGAAAAGGAAAGCGAAATTATTCATGCTATCTTAAATACGAATTATTTAGAATATAGTGGTATAGATGAATTTGAAAATATTCGTTTAAGATTAAGAGATTTAATTAAATATATTCCAAGACAAGGATTATCTTATGAAACTAATTTTGAAGATGATATTTTAGATGTTCAATTTAATGATTCAGAATTAGAGAATGATGATTTAAAGAATTATAAATCTAAAATTGAGTATTATATTCGCCAACATCAAAAAGATAATCCTGTGATTTTGAAAATCAAAGAAAACAAACCATTAAGTAGTACAGATTTAGTTTCTTTAGAAAATATCTTATGGAAAGAATTAGGTTCTAAGAAAGACTATTATTCAGAAGTAGGAGAAAAGCCTATCTGCGAATTTGTTCGAGAAATTGTTGGCTTGGATATGAATGCTGCCAAAGATGCTTTTTCTAAATATTTAGATGAAAGAAATCTTAATTCTGAACAAATCTATTTTGTAAATCAAATTGTAGAATATATTGTAAGAAATGGTTTAATGAAAGATATGAGTGTTTTACAACAATCACCATTTACAGATAAAGGTTCTGTTGCAGATTTGTTTGGAAATGATATTCAAACTTGGATGGAGATTAAGAGCGTTATAGATAATATTAATAATAATGCGAATTATAATTAGTGTTAATTAAATGACTTTATAGGAGGAGTAGCAATAAAAGGACAAGTAATTCCTTTTAGTTTAGAAGACCAAAATGTTCTATTAATTAACGAAAACATAACTTCTGAGCATGATGTTGTTGATTGCTTAAAGAAATTTTTCTTAGATAATTTCTCATTATCATTGAGTATTACAAGGACAGCAGAAAAATATACCAGATAGAATTTTGAATATACATATACAATTGAGTATAATTCACTAGATGAAAGTATCGTAACAAACAAAGCAAGCACTTTAGATTATAATAATTTTAATAGTGTGAAAGATTTTATGGGTAAACCACAACACGTTAAGGATAAAGTAATTGGCGGATATGCCAGAAGGTGTCCTCTTTTTGGTGCAAAAGTGCACACTGAATTAACAGGGATGAGACTTTATAAATATAAAGATAGCGAAGATGTTTTTGAGTTCATTTGTTGTCCAACTTGTTATGAAAATCTTCGGTATTCAACAGCTTTAGAAATAGATAAAGAAGATTTTAAAAAAATTATTTAAGTTTTAAAGCAATTGTTTGTGGTGAAGAATGGAAGATTGAGTATGTCAAAATACGTTTAGGACACAAAGCGATATTGAATTATTTCAATAGAAAAAAATCAAAAGGAGAAATAGGATATGAAACCAAAAGAGTTTGTAGAATCAACATGGCTAAATTATAGTGATGTGACTAGCAATTGTGTTTTGATGGATTTAAATGCTTATATAAAATTTCAGTTCTTGAATCATATAACTAAGGAAATTATGGCTGAGAAGCTATATGATCATTTCAGGATGGTTGAACTAATGAATAAGTGTGATTTTAATAGGTTGATCAAAAGTTATTTTAAATGTTTGAATGAGATTTTAGAATCACAGATTGAAACATCGAAACAGAAGACGCGTGCACAGAAGTATTATGAAAAGGCGGTTTCTATTAGTAAGTCTAAAGAAGTGAACTTTCAGGATTTGATGGATTATACGCGCATTATGATGTGTTTATATATGACGGTTACTAAGAATCATTCTAAGTTGATCTCTGATTTTGATTTATCTAAAGAATGTTTGGATATGGATACGATTCTTACTTTTATTCGCAGAGAAACCGTTCCAGCAATTGGAATTAATAAGCGTAAGCCTCGTTTTGATTTCCATAATTCATATAGTATGGATTCTTGTATTTTATTGATTTTGACATTGCTTTTATACAAATTAAAGGATGGAGAATAGGTATGGATGAAATTGAAGTAATACAAACAATAGAGGAATTGCGTAAATTCTTGAATGATAAGAATTTTATGGAAATTGTAGTTCGTCAAAAGAATAAGCGTTTTAAGAAGTTCTATAAGGTTGCTTTAGATAATATTTTTAAAGAAGCTGAACAACAGGTAGCTGCAAAAGAAGTTTTAAAGGCGGTTCAAAAGAATTCTAAGTTATTAAATCAGAATTTGAAGATGGTAAAGAATTTATCTAAGATTCAAAATATTGCACTAATTTTGGATGGTGTGAATTTAGTTTCGACTTGGGCTACTTTTGCGATTCTATATGAGAAGTTAAATTCGATGGAAGAAGAGATTGTTGGTGCAATCGAAAAGGTTCAACAAAGTTTAAATAAGGGTATGCAGCTTCATGTAAAGGCAGAATACAATAAGGTGATTAGTGATTATCAGGACATGTTGGATTGTCGTAAGAAACAAAAGCCTTATAGTGAAGAACAAATGCGTAAGTTAGTGGATTCATTATATGTCGTCTTGGATATGATGATTGATTCTTTAAAATCCGATTTAATTGATAATAAGGACAATATGATTCTTACTGTATTTATGATGCTTTCAATGTATACAGCTTCATTGCGTTTCTTTGATGAACAATATTATTTTAACTATAAAGATATTTTGAGTGGTGATGAAGTATGGCATACATCTCACAATAAGTGGATGAGTTTATATGATACTCTAACTCAATCTTGGTTTGTTGAATTGTTGCAAGATCATGGCATTTTTGATTTAGATTTAAATACGGATGAAATGGATACGTATTATAATGAGTTCTTAGAACAAGTCCAAGATCAAAAACAAGAGGTGATTGATAATCAAGAAATTATTTTAACACTTCAAGATACATCCTTATTGAATGTATTTCATGAAAAGACGAATGAAGAAATTCACAATGAATTGGAAAAAGAAATTTCTGAGATGTTTAATGGTATTGAGGGTGAGGATGCATCAAAATTATATGATTCGTTGCATAATCAAATTCAATATGCATAAAGAAGGTTGTAATTATGGATATAGATGTAAAACAATCATTAGCTAAATTATTATTAGCATGTTCAAAAGAGCAGGAATTGATTGATAAAGATGGTGGTCATTTAAACGTTACACAAGTTGTTTTAAATAATATTGTTGGGTTTATAGAAATCATATCTTTAGATCATGCAGATCTTCGTATGGATTACTTTAATAAAGTGTTTCTTGGTTCTAAAGAAAAATTGAATGATAGCGTTTCTGTTCATTCTTGGTTTTCTGATTTTCAAACATTAAATTTAATGCCTATTGTAAAAGTTTTGTATGCACAATTTGTGTATGAACTGGGTCGTTATTATTTGTTTAATAAGAATGATAAGAAGGATATTGTAAAGGATTATTTTATTCAATACATTAAATTATTGGATATTAAACAAGAAGAGAAACCTTTAGTTGTTGATAAAGTTAAAGAAGAAGTGATTCAGGATGAAATTGATGTTGAGTCTGAAGAATCTTTAGCAGATCTTCAAAAACAATTGGATTCCATGATTGGATTGGATGGAGTAAAACAACAGGTGCATTCAATCATTAATGAGCTGAAAATAGATGCACTTCGTAAAAGCAAAGGCTTGAAAGTTTCTAATACTTCTAAGCATCTAGTATTTAAGGGAAATCCTGGTACGGGAAAGACAACGATAGCGCGATTATTATCTAAAATCTATAAGGAACTAGGAATCTTAGAAAAGGGTCAATTGGTTGAAGTGGATCGTAGTGAGATTGTTGCTGGATATGTTGGACAAACAGCATTAAAAACGAAGGAAAAGATTGATGAAGCTATGGGTGGTATTCTATTTATAGATGAAGCTTATACTTTGGCTAAGGGTGAAAATGATTTTGGTCAAGAAGCCATTGATACTTTATTAAAGGCCATGGAAGATCATCGTGATGAATTTATTGTGATTGTTGCTGGATATGATGAGCCAATGGAATCTTTCTTACAATCAAATCCTGGATTAAAATCTAGATTTAATGAATATATTCATTTTGATGATTATTCTGAAGAAGAATTATTTATGATTTTTGGATTGTTGTGTGAACAAAATGATTTTAGAATGGATTTAGAAGCTCAAGATACATTAAAATCTTATTTAAATGAATTATGTAATCACAAGCCAGATAATTTTGCGAATGGCCGAGAAATGCGTAACTTGTTTGATAAGAGTAAAAAGGCACATTCGAATCGTTTGGCTAGTTTAAATGAAATATCCGATAAGGATTTGATTACATTTAAAAAAGATGATTTGTTACATGCGATTGAAGAAATGAAGTTAGTATAAAAAGAAAAAAACTAACCCCACAAGCATTGGCATCACGATTAACATCTTACTGGCACAGCCAGCCCAGCTTTATCCATCACAAGTTAGTCTCTGTATGTATGATACTATATATTTTAAAATAATTCTAGAAATGCGATTTCGATTAGTGGAGATAGTGATACGATTGCGGCAATTACAGGAAGTATTGCAGAAGCAGCTTATGGTATACCGGAAGAGATGAAAGAAAAGGCTTATGTATATTTGGATGAGCCATTAAAAGATGTATTAAGAAGATGGAAGAAATATATGGGGGTGACGAATCATGGATGAAGTAGTTGATTTATTAAATGAGATTTTAGATGAACTTAGAACGATGAATGAAAAACTGGATGATATTCGTGGAAATGAATATAGTGATGGATCTTTAGAAGATATATTTAGTAAACTTGATGATATTGATGATAGTATTAATAATTTAGGCTAGATTTGTGGTATCATATAAGTAATGATATATCTTTTCAAATCAGTTTTAATTTTAGAATATGGCATTATCTGATTTGAGATAATGCCTTTTGTTTGTGGGGTTAGTGTTATGATGGATTTTAAATTAATCACTAAAAATTTGTTAGAAACATATCTAGGATCGGATACGTTGAGCGAAGTTGCGATTCAGGATTTTTTGGCTTCAAATGCAAGTGTTATTGGAACTGGAAAACAAGAATTCTTTAAAGATATTGAGCACTTTTTAAATTCTTTCAAGTTTGATGTGGAGAAAAGGAAGAATATTCATTTTGAATTTAAAGATTTAGAAATTGAAGAAAATATTGTGGATGATCAATGTGTCTTTGTGTATGGATCTGTTAAAATTTATGGTCTTTATGATAAAGAAGTTACAATTATACATTTGGATTCTCGCTTTACTATTATTTATGGAGTTAGAGATGGAAAATGGAAGGTGCTTCATATTCATCATTCGATTCCAGATAAAGAACAATTGGAAGATGAAGAGTTTCCAATTACTTTAGGTAAGCAGGTGCAACAAGCTCGACATGAAGTTGAGGCATTATCGGCTGGGTATTCCTATATTTGTTTGATTAATCTAGAGACAGGTGATGTGGAATTAATTAAAGGAAATAATATTCCTGGCTTAAATGGACGCTATACTCAGATGGATCATAATATATTATTAGAGCAAGTAAATCGTTTGATTGCAAAACCATTTAGAAAGAGTAGTGTTGAATTTTATGATAGTAAGACCATCGCAAAACGTCTTGAAGGAAAGAATTCCTTATTCCATACTTGTGAAAGGACAGATGGAACTTGGATTCTTTCGATGATTGTACCCCAAAAATATGATGAGAACGGTCGTGTTGTGAGTGTATTGCTTGCAAATCGTGATTTTACGGAAGAAAAGAAGCGTGAGTTAGAACAAGAGGAGGCTTTACGCCAAGAAAAGATCAAGGCTGAAAAGGCCAATGAAGCCAAATCCATATTCTTATTTAATATGTCACATGACATTCGTACACCGATGAATGCGATTGTGGGATATTCACAATTAATGAAGAAAGAATTGACAAATCCAAAGCTGGTTCATTATCAAGAAATGATTGAACAATCGAGTCAATTATTACTTTCAATTATTAATAATGTATTGGATATGGCTCGTGTTGAAAGTGGTAAGATGGAATTGGATGAAAATTATGAAGTTATTGGAAATATTAGTCAACTTGTTTGTAGTGCATTTGCAGCAGAGGCTTCAAGAAAGAATATTGAATTAAACATAATTGTGAATGTCGAACACAAACATATTATTGTCGATTCTACAAAGATGCAGGAAATTCTATCTAACCTAATCAGTAATGCGATCAAATATACATCTGCTGGTGGTAAGGTAACAATCGATACAAAAGAACTTCCTTATGATAAAGAAGGCTATGTATTGATTCAAACAAAAGTATCGGATACAGGTATTGGAATGAGTGAAGAATTCTTGCCATCTTTATTTGAATTATTTACACGTGAAAGAAATACAACTCTATCTAAAATTCCAGGTACAGGACTTGGTATGGCTATTGTCAAAAACTTTGTAGACTTAATGAATGGTAGCATTGAAGTAGAGAGTGAACTTGGTAAAGGTAGTACTTTTACAATTACCATTCCACATAAGATTGCGAATAAAGATTATACAAACCGTAATATCAAAGATTCAAATGAATGTGATATTGATTTTATGGGTAAAAGAATTTTATTGGCCGAAGATAATGAATTAAATGCTGAAATCACAACCACAATTCTTAGTGAAATGGGTTTTGAAGTTAAAGCTGTAGAAGACGGAATTCTTTGTGTGAATGAAATCCAACATCAACCTGCCAATACATACGATTTGATTTTAATGGATATTCAAATGCCAAACATGGATGGCTATAAGGCGACACATTGTATTCGACGTCTTTTGCAACCTGAAAAGGCCAATATTCCAATTATAGCTATGTCTGCCAATGCGTTTGAGGAAGATAAGAAAAAAGCATTTGATGTAAAGATGAATGATTATATAACGAAACCAATTGACTTTCAAAAAATGGAAGAAGTATTAAAACATATATTGAGTAAGTAGAATCCTCTTTGTTGAGGGTTCTATTTTAATATCATTCAAAAGTCAAGACTAACCTTATCTAATCTAACGAAAATAAGGCGTTTTAGATCAAATAGGAACAATCGTTACAAATGTATTGGAATTCACAATAATTTCACATTGGATCTTTATAATAGAAATTGGCTACTGGATGTAGTAACGGTGAACCCTCTGAATTA
>ERZ827108.745-NODE-745-length-51562-cov-14.573631_pt1 | contig 51562 bp, 44 predicted proteins | sample MGYA00519921_ERZ827108 | MGnify/ENA primary metagenome ERZ827108 (study PRJEB31778, sample SAMEA3449258) | human gut metagenome | biome: human gut; feature: human-associated habitat; material: faeces | place: United Kingdom | collected 2010/2012 ...
AGCGTTGCTGCCTAGGCTAGCCCCTTGTCACACAAACTACCGAAGCCTCCAAAAAGATCGTATCGACCACGTTGTAGAGCGTGTTGAACACCATGCTCACGATGGCAGGGATGGAGAACTCGAGGAGCAGCTTTCCGACGCGCTCGGTTCCCAAGCGGTCGGTGCGGTTATCGGGCGGTGCCGGGCTGTCTGACATGGGGCGGGGCCTTACTATGCGCAAGCCAAGCGGGTGATGCCGCAGGCTGTTCGATTATCGCTGTACGCGCAAGTATAGAAAGCGCAAAGGCGGGTTGACAAGCCCAATCGGCTAATCAACCCGCCTTTGCGGCAAGGAAGACGTTAAGCGTCAGGTGATTGCGCCCTGCCAGGCGCGTCCTACGCCGTTGCCTCCTCGGCTTTCCAATCGTTGGAGGTGTCGCGCGGCGCAAGGTTGTCCTCGTCGCCTGCGGCCTCGTCGAGGCGCTTGAAGTAGTCCTTCGTCTCCTTCACAACCACGCCGGACAGCACGATCAAGGCGATCATGTTCGGGATGGCCATGCAGGCGTTGAAGATGTCGGCGATAGTCCACACGGCGGAAACGGTCATGTAGGGGCCGATGAAAACGGCGAGGATGTAGAGCCAGCGGTACGTCTTCACGGCCTTCTTCGAACCGCCGGAGAGGTACTCCAGGCAGCGCTCGCCGTAGTAGTCCCAGCCGAGGATGGTAGTGAAGCCGAAGAGAGCCAGGCACACCATCAGGACAAATGACACAGCCTCAGCGGGAATGAAGGGCAGGCCTATCTGGAATGCCGCGGTGGTGACGGCGGCACCTTCGAGTCCGGGAATCTGGTAGGCACCGGTCATGACGAGCGCGAGGCCAGTCATGGAGCACACAATGATGGTGTCGAGGAAGGTGCCGGTCATCGACACAAGACCCTGGCGCACGGGCTCTTTCGTCTGCGCAGCCGCGGCGGCGATAGGCGCGGAGCCCAGGCCTGCCTCGTTGGAGAAGATGCCTCGCGCGATGCCCTTCTGCATGGCGATGATGATCGCACCGAGCGCGCCGCCTGCAGCAGCGCGCAGGCCGAAGGCGCTTTGGACGATGGTGACGAGCGCGTCGGGCAGCGCCGTGATGTTCAGCACGATGAGGATGAGCGAGAACGCCACGTAGATCACGACCATTACAGGAATGACCTTCTCGGAAACGCTCGCGATGCGCTTCAGGCCGCCGATGACGACGAGGCCGACAACGATCGCGACAAGAAGCGACCCGATCACGGTGGCGATGGAGTAGTCCATACCAAGGATGCTCACGGTTGCCGACTTGTTGGGGTCAAAGAATCCGGTGATTGCAGAGTTGATGGAGTTGACCTGCGTAAACGTACCAATGCCGAACAGGCCGACGCACATGCCGAAGAACGCGAAGATCTTCGCGAGCCACTTCCAGGAAATCTGGGGCAGGCGCTTTCCCATGCCGCGCTCGATGTAGTAGAACGGGCCGCCGAGCACATGGCCATCCTTGTCGATGCTGCGGAACTTCACCGCGAGCAGGCCCTCGGAGTATTTGGTCGCCATGCCGAACAGGGCGGCAACCCACATCCAGAACATGGCGCCCGGGCCGCCGGCGACGACTGCGGTCGCCACGCCGACGATGTTGCCGGTGCCGATGGTCGCGGAAAGCGCGGTGCACAGAGCGCCGAACGACGACACCTCGCCGGTCGCGTCCTCGCCTTTCTCGTTTTTCAGCATGTAGCGCAGGGCGCGCGGCAGCTTGCTGAACTGCAAACCGCGCAGGCGCACGGTCAGAAGAATGCCGCCAAACAGGATGAGCACCATCAAGGGCACGCCCCAGATGAAGCCGTCGATGGCATTGAGCACGTTGTTGAACGCGCTTAAGAAGTCTTCCACTGTTCCTCCTCGATATCCGTTACGTTTCGCAACTTCAAGCGACCCTCGAAAAGGCCGTGGAGGAACTCGCGCGTTCCGAGTTTTCACGCGCGTGGCAAGCGGTGTGGGCGCAACAAAAGGAAAGGGAAAAGCGAAATGCGACACGCAGATGCGACAAGCAGTAAGCTTTTCTCTGTCCTTTTGCCTGAGAGTTTCAACGAAAAGCCTGTGAACAGGTGTTTCGCCTTGCCCCTTCGGCACCCAGCTTGCCTGGGATTCTCCAGAGGCCCCTTCGGCGCCCTGTTTCCCAAAGGATCCAGAGCGAGTCATAAGGGGTGACGCTTTGAAATTGTGGAGCCATTGTAAGCACATCGCTCCACCGCGCGCAAGTGCTTTTTTGGGGAATTGGAAAAATACTGATGCGAAAGGTAGGCATTAGGAAGCTAAAAGCCGAAAATCGCAGGCAAGAAAGTGGCGCCCCTGAGAGGACTCGAACCTCCGACGCACGGTTTAGGAAACCATGACAGTAGGTCAAACGACATTTTTCTATGCATCGTTACGCTCGTCCCACCTGCGATTACGTACTAGTGCGATATATAGCGATATTGTGCGTTGTGACCATATTGTGACCAATAATCGGCATGCTTCGGCGGCTACCCGAAAGGAGAAACCGCTATGACCAACCAAACGAGAAGCGCCGTCCACGACGCGGCGACGAAGGCCGAGACCCTGGCATACAACCTCGCGAACGCGAGCAGCCTCGCCTCGGTGCTGAGCGAGGTGCTGGACAAGGAGATAGGCGGCACGATCGAGGGGCAATCCCTCGCGGCGCTCATAACGCTGCTGGACAAGCTGGCAGAAGACTGCGAGGAGCTGAGCGGCGAGCTGTACGCGCTGAGTCGAGGCATTGCCCCCGAGGCCGCCGCAGCCGACGGCGGCACATGTGGCGGAGGGGCCGCATAGCCCAGCTCCGAACAACCGACGGACGACGCAAGAGGCCCCGCTTCGGCGGGGCCTTTCCGTGCCCTCGCGCCCTTCTGCGGAGCGGCTTTCGCGTATAATGCCCCTCGCGGTGCTTCACTTGTCGGGCAGCCTATCCCCTTGAACGGAGGTGGTTGCCATGATGGACTCTCAAACTGTTCTGGCCGTATGCGCCATAATCGCGGTGGTGGTGGAAATCATCGGGCTATCCCGCAACAGCAAGTGAACTGCATTTAGGCAAAAGAAAAACCCGGCGCGCCGTGCGAAGCTAGCCGGGTAATCTCAAGTACGATGCTGCCCGATAGGCCGGGGCACCGCACCCCGTATGATACACGCCGCGCCTCAGCCGTGCAAGGTCGCAAGCTGTCGCCCCGGCGCCCGTCATCCCTGCCGAATGGACCTGACGCTTTCATAAGCCCAGTTCAAACTAGTGAAAGAAATGACATTCGATAGATTGGAAGCCTTTGCCAGTAGGCGTTCTGGAAGGCTTGAACAAGCTGCGGATGCGATTCGAACCTATACTGGGTTCGCATCCTACTTGCAATCGGGCATAAAACGCCTGGTCAAACGCCCATCTTGGCAACGCGGTACCTTTGCCGGTACCTCAAATGGTAGCTTTGATCCGAGTCAGAATCCCGAAAGCCCGCCGCCCCAGGGATTCCACGCCCCGGACTCGGCGTCCCTCTTGAAGTCTTCGAACCCCCTCTCGAAATCGGCGTCAAGAAAGTCTTCGAGGTTCCCCAGGTCGTCCAAGTCGAAATCAGAGCCCATATCCAGGTCGAAATCGAGGCTCGGCCACTCGCCATTGGGCATGCACTCCTCGCCCATGCGCCCGTCTCCTTTCCTTTTGGGCCTGCAAGTACTCCTTTTTAGGGCCTGCAATAACTCCTTTTTAGGGCGTGACATAATTCTTTTTTATTGGTTCTCGTTGTTCTCGCAGACTGTCCCCGCGAGCGGCCCCCTGCGCCTGCCTTCAGGAGCCCGATTACTGTCAGCCGGCATTGACGCAATCCCGCATGGCGGGGCTTGCCACCTGGCAATTACCCCGCCATGCCGTCTCCTTGCGGCGCTAAATCGCCCTGACGGTTTTCGGACGGTGCCTATGCCTTCTGCTCGAACGCCGCGACAGCTCGAAGGTAGTTGGTGAACTCGTTTGCGAGCGCCTTCATGCGCATCGCCGCCCGAAGTGAGTCGCACGAGAAGCTGAAGTCGGAACCGTCGCCGATAATCCTCGCCACCCCGAAAGATGACAAGAATTGCGAATCCTCGCCAAAGCAACGGTCGCAGGCGCTTGAAACTGCGATGTACCCGGGAACGCCGCTCTCGTCGTCCACACCTTTCTCCTTGGCGAGATCGTACATGGCCGACGAGGCCACGGCGCTGCCCTGAAGGGCGATCTTGGCCTGCTCTACGTCCGATCGCGTGATTCGCTGCTTTAGCATGAAAGCCTGCAGATACGCCGCCTCGCCAGACGTCGGCTGCTTCGAGAGGACGGCGGCAGCGCCCGCAAGGCCCTCGTCATACAGCCCCTTGAGCTTCGGCATCACCTCCCCCGCCATCTTGACGCGCTCGGCCTCGTAAGCCTCCACCACTCCGAGGATTCTCTCCCTGGCCCAGCTTCCCGATCTGCTGCGGTCTCCGTTGGCGGCCTTTATTTCCGCCTTGGCTCGCTCGGCGGCCCCGCAAACGGCCTCCATATAACCCAGCTTCGCCTGCTCGATGCCGTCCGCGATTTTCTTGATGCCCATACTTTGATCTCCTTATCTGTCGAAATAGTCTTGCATGCTGGACGTCCGCTTGATGTCGACGCCCTCCCTCTTCTTGAGCCGATGCGCCGCCTGCCTCGCGGCGTCGTTCTCCTTGCGGGCTAGGATGAGCCGCTCGTACTCCAAGTTGGCGTCCCGTTTTGCCCTCTCAAAGCAGGTGAGGCACACGCCGTAGTAGTCCGCCGCCCTCGTGCCGGGAATCAGGAAGGCGCAGCCGCACATGGGGCAGAGCACCCTCTCGGGGTCCGTCTCGGCGGCTATCAGCCTCTCGACCATGCCCTGCCTGTCGCGACGGTTGAGCATGTCGGCGACGGTCATACTTGCCTTCGCCATTCGAGCCTCACCGCCTTCCCGCAGCTGCGGCACTCGGCCATCCTCGGGTTGCCGGCGAACGGCTCGACCGGGGAGCCGCAGACGGGACACGTCGGGCCGTCCTGGGCGCGGGGCGCGGGCTTGCCCGCAGCCGCGCTTCGCGCCCCCTCTGATGTATTCTCTGAAGTACTCTGATGGTGTTTTCGAAACCCCAGGTCAGCATGTACCCCCGACCCCCTTATTTCGAGGTCGTGACCCCCGTATTCGGACACGACGACCCCCCTATTTTCGTTTTCCACAGAGTTTTCCACCGTGATAGGGGGGTCGCATATGACCCCCGTTTCCTCCTCCCCCGTCGAAACAGGGAGGTCATACGAGCCTTCGGCAACGTCGGCGCGCGTCGGGTACGTAACGTAAACGCTCGCGCGCCCACGCCTGCCCTGCCTCGCCCTGTCGACGACGCCCGATTCGACCAACAGTCTCACTCCCTTCTTCGCGTTCTTCGTGTCCCCGCCGAACATCTCCTCGGCTATGGCCGCGTTGCTCACCACTGCCGCCTCGAAGTCTTTCAGCGGAACGCAGCCCATGCTGCAGGCGTCGGCCCATTCCGCCACGGCGCGCTTGTCCTCGTGGCTCAGGCCCCCCGCGGGGCGCGATCGGCTGATTATGGCCGCGTACGCCTTGCCCGTCACCTTGGGGCGCGTCTCCATGGCCTCGGCGAGCCTGGCCATCGTCGGCGCGCGCACCTTGCCCCAGCCGCCCACGGGCTACGCCATCCCGTCGAAGCGGGACTTGCGCGTTTCCAGGTACGGGCGGGCCTCGGGCATGTCGCGAAGCAGCAGGCGGGCGTAGGCCGGGGCGTAGGTGTTGTTGATCGCGACGTCCTTTCCGTCGCGCCCCACGTGCTGCTCGTGCCTCAGCCGCTCCATGAGCAGTTGGATCGTGAAGGGCCTCTCCGCTTCCACCTCGCGCGCCGCCATGCCCCGCAGGACCGGGCCGACGGCCTCCCAGCGGGTCACCGCCCCGTTCCAGATGCGAACCGTCCTCGCGTCCTTCTCGGCGTCCTCCGCCGCCTCAGCTGCGCTACAATGGCCTTGCTGGCGTTCCTGAGCGCCCAGCTCGCGCCGTCCCTCGGTTTGGTCGCTGTCGGGGCGGCGCTTCGCCTTCCTGGCCCTCTTCTCGGCCCTGGGGACGTTCGAGCGGCCCCCGCAGTCCGATTTGACTGCTTCGCCGTCGATGAAGACGGCGCTTCTCCTGCGCCCCATCTACGCCACCCCCGTAAGCTCGTCAAGCTTGGCGCGGGGCACGTACCACCGCCGCCCGATGTGGACTGCGGGAATCTGGCCGTTTCGGCACAGGCTGCGGACCGTGTTCTGAGCGAGCCCGAGGATATCCGCCATCTGCTCGACGGTGAGCAGGTCGGGCAGGACCGCGGACGGCACGGCCCTAACGGTCTTCGACATCGGGCACCTCCTCGAACAGCTTCGCCGGGTCGCCTTCCCAGCCCAGGGCATCGGCGATACGCTTTCCTCGCCTCGTATACGCAGGCTCCACGCCTCGCACGATGCGCGACACGCTGGCGGGGTCTATCCCGGTGCGCCGCGCCAGATCCGCCTGAGTCATGCGCTTGCGCCACAGCACAAGGCGCAGCATCGTTTCGTGTCGTTCGGTCATGTTTGTTGCTCCTCTCTCCTTGACGCTTCCGAACGTTGCACCTAAAATGATGACTCACAGAATGACTTTATTAAATACACGTTTATAAAGACATACAAGAAAGTGAGGTAGGCTATGCATGCGGTCTTCAATTTCGACTGTTCAGCCGATGAGTTTCGTAGCTACATTGCCTCCGAAACCGAAAGTGATATGCATCTGCACGAAAAGCAATACGGCTACGTATTTTCCGACGGTGTTACGAGCGACGATTTGAACGCAAGGAATATTCTTGTAACCGCAATGAAATTGAGGACGATCCCATCAGTTGATAGCGGCCGACAAAGCGCCTTTGCCCTTAAATCACTAGGATTCAAATTTGCTTGTAACCGAAAAGGCTTCTCCATATTCGACGGAATACCGGAAGATGTGAACGAGCATGACAAGATTCATGGAGTTATGTTCTTGCCTATTGATTCGGTAGTTTATAAAAGATGGCTACGAACTACCATTGATAACGCTTCAGTACCTGGCTGGTTTTTGCCCGTACCGAATAATATAGAAGAAATCGCAGACGAGAAGCCTCTTAGAATGGTCATTCTCGAGGATTATAGAAATACCGTCGACTCAAAACTATGGAATAAGCAGTGTTCTGGGCATTTAGCCATCCTTGTTGTTTATTCATTCTGGCATACCTATTCAGATGCCGTGTTTAAGCAGATCGCCGATGATGCGTTCGACATTTTAGCGACTCTGCATCTCGCCGACGCAAGAGCATTCGTAAGCCAAGGTAATGAGTACTTTTCGTATTATTCACCGATTTCAGCAATCTGGAAATACATGCTTGAACAGAACAGAGAAGGCCGTGTTGGCGTCTGCGACTATTGCGGAAAACCTTATATCTCCAAGAAAGAGCGCGGGAAAAAGCGGCGGTTCTGTTCTCAACTCTGCTCGAAACGTTTTCAGCGCCATCCAGATCGAGCGTTTTGCAACACCCATTAGGCCCATTCCCGCCCCTCGGGGCGGTGTGGATACAGCAGGCGGGACGAGCGAGGGAAAGGAGGAAAGAACATGGCAAAAGGAGACGGGAGCATAACCCAGCGGGGCCGCGGCTCTTGGCGCGTGCGCATCTCGGCGGGCTTCGAGCCCACCACGGGCAAACGACGCTATGTCACGGCCACTGTCCGCGGCACCAAGGCGGACGCCCGCAGGGAGCGCGACAGGCTGCGTGCCGAGGTGGAGGGCGGCCTGAAGGTGGACGCCCAGAACGTCACCCTTTCGGAGTTCATACCGATATGGGCGGACGCGAAGCGCACCTCGGGCAAGATCATGGAGGAGACCCTCAAGGGTTACCTGTCCGTGCTCAAGCACGCGGAGGAGCTGCTGGGAGGCGTGCCGCTGCGCAAAATCGACGCCCCCATGGTCGAGGCAGTGTGCGCCGACGTCAGGGCGAAGGGGCTGAGCGGCACCACCTCCCATAACGTGCACATGCTGCTCAAGAGCGTGTTCAACAAGGCGTGCGATTACGGGTACGCCACGCGCAACCCTTGCAACAAGGTGGACTCACCGAAGGCGAACGAGCCCGACAGGCGGTCGCTGACGCCGCAGGAAGCCTCGCGCCTGCTCGATCGGCTGGACGAATCGGAGGAGAAAGCGTACCGCGAGCTTGCCGACAAGGAGCGGCGCATGCTCGACAGGGGCAAGGCGTTCGGGCGTTCGTACGTTAAGGGCGTGTCCTCGGTAAGCCAGACAATGGCGGTGCGGATTGGGCTTGCCACAGGGGCGCGCCTGAGCGAGGTTCTGGCGCTGCAATGGCGCTGCGTGGACCTGGAGTCGGGGCAAGTGAGCATATGCCGCGCCCTCAAGAAGGACGGTGCCCTGAAGGAGCCGAAGACCGCGGCGGGCACTCGCACGGCCAGCGTGGACCGCAAGACCGTGGGGCATCTGGCGCGGTGGAAGGCCCGGCAGGCGGCGGAGCTTGCGAAGTTCGGCATCCGCCAGACGCCCGAGACGCCCGTTTGCTGCTCGACCACGGGAGGCTTCATCAACATAAGCAACTTCGAGCGTTGGTGGCGGTCGTTCCGCGACGGCAACGGCTTCGAGGGGTTGAGGTTCCACGAGCTGCGCCACACGCAGGCGACCCTTTTGCTCGGTAGCGGAGTGGACGTGAAGACCGTTCAGGCACGCCTCGGGCACGCCGACGCCAGCATAACGCTCAACTGGTACGCCCACGCCATGCCGGGAAACGACAGGCAGGCGGCGGACCTGCTGGCCGCCATCATGGAGCATCCCGAGAAGGCCGCCAGGACGGCCTAGGGCGAGGCATTGTGACCATATTGTGACCAAAACCCGGAAACGGGGGATTCGACAAGAGAAAAAAGCCACTGGAACTAGCCGATGACCTGGTAAAACCTGGCGCCCCTGAGAGGACTCGAACCTCCGACGCACGGTTTAGGAAACCGACGCTCTATCCGCTGAGCTACAGGGGCGCATAATGCGGCAGAGCCGATTCTACCAGAAAGTCGGGCAAAGCTCGCATTAAGCTGTGCATCCCGCGTAAGGCCTTCGCATTCGGTGGCAGGCCTTCGCGTGTTCGCAAAGTGGGAGGTTCGATGGTGCTTGGCGAGCCAGCTTGAAGATAATGGCTCGCCGGGCACCATCTTGGAGAAAGAAGTGGCCCAGGGGAGAGGGGAGCTCCCGCTGGGCCCAAGGAGGGGATTTGCGGCGCTTATAGATGCGCCGCCTCTGCTTTTCTAGGGGTATGAAAGCAGTGCAGTGAGGAAGGAGGGGAGCCTTCTCAGCTGCTGGGGTCATTATATGAAGGGATGTCGAAAAAAACGCGCTCCGAAGCGGAACGGCGCGATATGGGCGGTGAAGTGCGATAACGTTTCCGCTCACCCCCAAAAGCGCGCCGTTCACCCCTGGATGAGAATAGTTGCACATATCTATTATGATGTGTTGAGGATAGCGTTGAAACCGATCATGCCGAGCTTCCAGGGTCGCTATTCTGGCGTGCTTGTTTCCGGGGTCGCTCCATCCGCCGGTGCTCTACGCTATGTGAGATGTGAGGCGTGGGGTCCCGAGACTCTTCCTCGCGTACGCATACGCTATGATGGGGAAAACGAGAAAGGATGCCCCATGCCCGACATAGCCCTTCGCTTCGACAAAGATATGCTCGTCGTTTCCACCCCCGTTTCCGCTGCGCTCGCGCGCCAAGGCGTCGACGTCGACCGCGACCTCGAGCTGATGACCGTCCTCGAGCCCGATTCGATTCAGGAAGCGATGCGCTTGGAGTCCATGGCGGGAGCCCAATGTCTCGTGACGACTACCGCGGGAATCACGCCTGCTCGAATGGCACAGGTCGGAATGGAGGATCGCGCCCACGACGTGGCTCGCGCCTCGCTCGAGGTTCTGCGGCCACTGAAGCCGCAGCACGTGCTCGTGGAGATCGGGCCATGCGGCTTGCCCCTCGACGCATCGAGCAAAGCGTCGCTCAACGAGAACCGCGACCAGTACGCCCGCGCCGCGCGCCTGTTCGAGGGCGAGCAATTCGACGCCTTCTTCTTGAACGGGTTCACCACGGCGAGCGACTTGTTGTGCGCGCTTATGGGCGTGCGCCAGGTGAGCGACATGCCCGCGTTCGCGTCGGTCGATGTGCTTGCGGACGGCACGCTGGCGAGTGGGCGCGGGACCCTCGAAGAGGCCTGCTCGATTATGGGCGAGTATGGCGCTTCGGTGGCGGGCTTTTCCACGGCATCCGGAATCGAGGATGCCTGCGCGCTCGCGAAACGCGCCGAAGCTGCCTGTGACCTGCCAATTCTCGTGCAGCTGGCAGTTGCCGAGCACAAGTCGAAGCAGGGCGGTCCTACGGATGCGAACCCGTACTACTGCCCCGACGCCGTCGTCGACGCCGCGGTGCGCCTGCGAGCTTCGGGTGTTCAGTTCTTGCGCGCGACCGGCGCTGCTACGCCCGCCTACACAGGAGCACTTGCTGCCACGACGGCGGGGCTCGATGTCGCGGCGTGCCGCACGGCTGGCGTGCCTGTGGCTGATGCGCCCGTTGTCGCTGAGTCGCCCTCAAGTGACGATGGGCGAGGCGAAGGGGAGCCCCAGGTTGCGTCCGCTGCCGACGAGCAGATGAGCGCACTGGCAGATGCGCTGCGCGAGAAAGTTGCCGCGGCATTCAACGAGAGCGGGGAGGCGTAGGCGTCATGTCGTCTCGAGAGAAGAGCCCTTATTACGGTTCTTTGCAGCAGGTGGTCGACTCCCTGTTCGCGGATTTGACGGAAGAGGAGCGCATTGCCGATATGGCCGGCGTCCCTGGCGCGCGCAAGGTGCGCAGGCTCGATGTGATTCTGGCGGCCGAGGCGGTCGATCTGCCCGATGAGCTCCAAGAAATTGTGAACCTGCTGCCTCCGAGCACCTTCACGCGCCGCCGTTTGTGCGATCAGCTGAACTCCGCTGTTGGAGGGCATGCCTGGGGACAGAAATACGGCACCGTCGAGTAGGCGGAGGCAGCTGCGCACAACTCGTCCAGTTGACCACCAACTCGGCTTACTGCTTGCGAGCTATCGTGGACATTTGTTGTCGATGGCGTGAATGCGTATATGGTAGTAAATCAGTAGCATATAATTCGCAGAAATCACGGGTCGGGTTAACATGTGGTGGATGGGACGCTCGATTCGCGGGTTGATCGGCATCGATCCGTGGCAAGGCAAAACGATAGAGGGGGAGCTCATGATTCGAACAGTTATTCATATTGATGAGGACAAATGCACAGGTTGCGGCCTGTGCGCGAACGCGTGCCACGAAGGCGCGATCGGCATCGTCGATGGCAAGGCGAAGCTTTTGCGCGACGATTTTTGCGATGGCATGGGCGATTGCCTGCCCTCGTGTCCGACAGGCGCCATCACGTTTGTCGAACGCGAGGCGCTTCCCTATGATGAGGCTGCCGTGGTCGCAGCTCAGGCGGCGAAAGCTCACGCCGTGCATACGGGGCAGGGCGGTTCCGGCGACCTTGGCGGGGGTTGCCCCGGCTCGCGCGTCCAAATGCTTCACACTCCCGAAAAGACGCAGGCATCCCCCGAAGCTGAGGCGCAAAGCCAGCTTGCCCAATGGCCGTGCCAGATAAAGCTCATGCCCCTGCAATCTCCTTACTACCAGGGAGCTGACCTGCTCATCGCCGCTGATTGCACGGCGTTTTCCTACGCATCGTTCCACGATCGCTACATGCGCGGTCGGGTCACGATCATCGGCTGCCCCAAACTCGATGCGGTTGACTACACCGAGAAGCTGTCGGCCATCATCGCGATGAACGACATTCGCTCGGTGACCGTTTGCCGCATGGAAGTACCCTGTTGCGGCGGGCTGCAGCGTGCCGCGGAGGGCGCTCTCGACGCCAGCGGCAAGAAGCTTCCCTTCGAGGTGGTCACCTTCTCCGTGCGCGGCGAGGTTCTCTAAGGGAACTCGCCAATGGGGGAGTCTTGACAGGCGTGTCTTCAAGTCCCGCTTGCTTCTTGACTACGCCCCGAGCTTGTTCGTTTTGACGGCTCGGGGCGTTTTTTCATTTCGCGTGATGAGGCGTGGTATCATCTGTGGAAATAGGCATGCGAAAGACGGAGGTGGGCGCATTGCCGAATTCGCCCTTGCTGATGATGGCGATTTTGATCGTGATGGCAATTGCCGTTGTCGTGGTGATCGCGATGACGCTCAAGCTTAATCAGGAAGTTCGCAATCTGGCCGAAGATGTGGAAATCGATCGGCGGAATCTCGCCAAGCTTAACCATGAGGTGGGAAAACGTTTGGGAGCGCCGCGTCCTCGCGGGCAGCAGCGGCCGTCGGAGGCCGGCGTGCCCCCGCAGGGGCGGCCTCAGGCTGCTGCTCAGCAGGCGGTGCGCACTGCGGGCAACCTCGCCACGACTCCCGTGCCCGCGAACGCAGAGGTCGTTTCACCCGGCTCTGCAGCGGGTGTGCCGGCCGAGGCCGCTCAAGGATACGTTCCCGGAAGCTACCGCGTTCCGGTTCGTGGTGCCGAGGGCCCGTCGGCTGCGGCGGCGTCTGCTCGTGAAACGGTTCGGGCGGAGGCGGCGCAAAGCCCTCGGGCGGCGCAAACGATGCCACGCCGGTCAACTCTTGCCGAGCGTCGGGCCGAACGGAGAGCTCGTGCTGAGCGTCGCGCCGCCATGGCGGACTACACCCCGGCTCGTGCCGAGCGCCGAGCGAACATCGATGTCCCTCGCGGCGAGGAAAAGGGTTCTTGGCCTGGCGAAACTGGACCGCAATCGCGTGTGCGCACTCAAGCAGCTGCAGCGAGAGAAACCTCTCTCCAAGCGTCACGCTCCGCTCGTAACACAGCTGCCCAGGCACGCAGCGCTCAGGGCTCGCCGTCGCGGGCAAGCATCCCTCAAGAGGCGTCGGCATCCCGTGTTTCGCCTGATGGTGCGCTTGCGGGCGAGGGAGCGCCCGTGAGAGGGCGCCATGGTGCCGAGGCGTCGAGGGTTGCTCAGCGTCAGCGCGCCGACCGCGAGGCTCAGCGCGCGGCACTCGAGGCCCAGCGCCTCGTCGAGCAGCAGCGAGCGGCGCGGGCGCAGCGCGAAGATGAGATCCGCCGTCGCGCCGAGCGTCAAGCCGCGCGGGCAATGGCAGAAAAAGAGCAAAACCCTCTTGCGCGCAACAGGGAAGTGGAGTAACATAATCAACCGCTTCAATGAATGAGGCAGATGTGCGGGCGTGGCGGAATTGGCAGACGCGTACGGTTCAGGTCCGTATGGGGGCAACCCCATGAAGGTTCAAGTCCTTTCGCCCGCACCATTTTGAATACTCGCCAGCCTATTTCGGCTGGCTTTTTATTTCCCTTCATTTTACTCAGATATAACGAGCATCCAACAAGGCTTTGACGTGCATGCGAGAACATAGTTGCATCTGCCGATGACGAATGACGGAAAGCGAAAGCCATGCTCGTAGAGAAGAGAAGTGCCGAAACCCGAGAGGTCGTTGAGGCTGCAGAGCGCTTGCTTGCGGAAAGCGCGGCGCCTCGCAAAGCCGCAAGGGATGTGAAGAAGGCTTGTGAGCCTCCGCATTCCTCATGTGTTGCTCGCAACGGTCTCGGTGTCTTGGCTCGTCGCGTGGCATGCGAAAGCCTCGAATCCGCAACGCCGCTCGTTCGTGTGCGCAAGTTCACCTTGCGTCTCGGTGCATTCACCTCATTGGAGGATGTCTCTTTCGATATCGCGAAAGGGAAGGTCACGGCGCTTTGCGGCCCGCGAGGATGCGGTATCGCGGCAATGCTTGACGCACTGGGATGCACGCTTCCCGGCGCCCGGACTGTCGACATGGGAGGCTTGATCGAGCTTTGCGGACATGACGCTTACCGCACGCTCGGTGTTGAGCACGTCCGCGAGAAGGTTGCCCGCGTGTTTTTCGGCGGCTCCTTCGAGTTGCAGAGCGTTCGCAATGTCATCGCGTTCTCCGTCCGCCAGAGAGGCGTTCACGACGATGCCGCGATTGCCGCCGAGATCGATCGCGTGATGCGCTCGCTCGATGCGGAAAGACGTTTGGGAGACCACCTCGATTGCGCGGTGAGCTCGCTTCCTGCACTTGAGAGGCGCCTTGCCGCCATGGCCCGCGCGCTCGCGAAGCGTCCCCTCGCGCTGCTCGTTTCGGAACCGGCAACGGGGCTTGACCAAGTGGATTCCTTCACGATGAGCCAGGCTTTGCAATCGGTTACGCGCAAGACGGGATGTGCTGTGGTGGTCGCGACGTCTGACCCGCGCTTTGCGAGGATTTGCGCTGATGAAGGCGTCGTTTTCGTGCAAGGTCGCACCGTTGAGGCCGGCCCTCTCCCCAAGCTCAATTCCGCAAGCGCGGATTATCGGACGCGGGCGTTCTTCGAAGGCCGAATCGCATAATAGTTGCCCTTTCCTCATGCGGGGCGGAGCGTAAACTCTGCTCCGCTTCCCATCTTTACGCATCCATGACAAAGCTTCAACGCGCGCTTGACGCATTGGCGCGATGATAGCTACACGTTGAAAAGGCAGTATGGTGTGCGCCAGCGCGCGGGCCGTTGGATAGGATGCGCGAATGATTTACTACGTCGAAGATGACACAAATATTAGAGACCTTACCGTTTACGCCCTCAAGCAGGCAGGGTTCGAGGCTGCTGGGTTCACGTGCGGTCGCGACTTCTTCAAGGCCTGCGACGAGAAGGCGCCCGACTTGGTGTTGCTCGACATCATGCTTCCCGAAATGGACGGTCTTGAGATTCTCCGCGAGTTGCGCAGTCTGCCGTCGACGAAGAACATCCCTGTTATGATGCTCACAGCGAAAGGCACCGAATTTGACAAGGTGTGCGGACTCGATGCGGGCGCCGACGATTACCTGGCGAAGCCGTTCGGCATGATGGAGCTGGTATCTCGCGTGAACGCGCTGCTGCGTCGCGCACAGGCGCCAGCTGCGAGCGCCGACGACACGCTCGTTAACGGACCGATCGAGCTGGTCTCGTCTGCCCATACGGTGAGCGTCGGGGGAACCCCCGTGGCGCTGACGCTCAAGGAGTTCGACCTGCTGCGCGCGCTGATGCGCAGCGAGGGCAGGGTGCTTTCGCGCGGCAGATTGCTCGAGGACGTGTGGGGAGTGACTTACGTGGGCGAAACGCGCACGGTCGATGTGCATATTCAAACGCTGAGGCAGAAGCTCAACGCGGCATCTTCAGGTGCTGACGAGCTCATCCGCACCGTTCGCGGCGTCGGATACACGATGAAGAGCGCATCATGAGCCCGACCCACAACAACGTGAAAAGCCTGTCGAACCGCATCTTCCGCAGCGTGCTCACCTTCACGCTGATTGTCCTGTTCGTCTTCGGCACCGTCATGTCGGCGATCTTTTACACCACCTACGAGCGCGATGCGGAAGAGGACCTTTCCTCCGCGGCGCAAAATGTCGCAACATCGCTGGGCGACCTCGACTCGCAGGCGTGCGAGCAGGCCCTTTCGCAGCAGTTTTCCGATGCCTTCCGCTATACGCTTATCGATACGGATGGCGCGGTGCTCTACGACAGCGTGGCCGATGCTTCGACGATGGAAAACCACGCCGACCGCCCTGAGGTGCGCGAAGCCGACGAGCGTGGGCGCGGAGAGGTGTCCCGCTACTCGAGCACGCTTGGCACCGTGACGCTGTATTCTGCGGTGAAGCTCCAAAACGGGGACGTCGTGCGCCTGTCCGAGACGCGCGAGTCGCTGGTCGCGTTCTTTGGCGGCATGATGGGACCGATTGCGCTCACGCTTCTCGTGGCGATTATGCTCGTATTCCTGCTGTCGCAGCGGCTGACGTCTCGCATTATGCAGCCGATTGACGCGCTTGACTTCGCCAACCCGCTCGAGAACGAGATTTACGAGGAGATGGACCCGCTGCTCGAGCGAATCGACGACCAGCAGCGGCAGCTTCGCGAGCAGAACAAAGACCTCGCGCGCGCCGAGACGATGCGTCGCGACTTCTCGAGCAACGTGAGCCACGAGATGAAGACGCCGCTTCAGGTGATCTCAGGGTATGCCGAGCTCATGAGAAACGACATGGTCGATCCCGCCGACCGCCAGAAGTTCGCGGGGCTCATCTACGACGAGGCGCAATCGATGCGAGCGCTGATTGACGAGGTACTGACGCTCTCGCGGCTTGATGAGACGTCCTTCGATGGCGAGTCGGCGACGCTTATCGATATGCTGGAAGCCTCCAAGCGCGTGGCGGGGCGGCTATCGAGCTTTGCCCACGACCGCGGCGTGTCGGTTGAGGTGAGCGGAGACTCCGCGTGCATCGCCGGCTCCGAGACGCTGGTCGAGGAGATGCTGTATAACCTGGTAGAGAATGGGATTCGCTACAACCATGAAGGTGGAAGCGTGAGCGTTTCGGTTCGGCTGGAGCTTCCCACTTCGGCGGAGCAGGCTGACGATATCCGTGCGCTGCCTGCAGGGGAGCGCGGCCGCATGCGAGCAGTCGTGCGCGTGAGCGACACCGGCCCGGGTATCCCAGAGGACAAGCAGGAGAAGATCTTCGAGCGCTTCTATCGCTTGGAGAAGAGCCGTTCGAAGGAGACCGGCGGCACGGGGCTTGGGCTTGCGATCGTCAAGCACGCCGTGATGTACCACAAGGGCAGCGTTCGGGTGGAAAGCGAAGAGGGCAAAGGTACCGTGTTCATCCTGAGGATACCTACGGCCTAGATTGGGGTGCCTTGAAACGGCACGCTCTTTCTTTATCAAACTATGGAACCCGCGGCATGTCAAGACTTTAATTGAACGCCATCGTCCTTATACTGAAGGTAGGTTCCGCTCCCGCAGTCATACATGCGGTGGACCGACGTTTTATATGCAGGGAGCTCAAGATAGCCCGTGGAACGGAGATTCGCGTCCGTTGATGCGAAAGCCGGAAAACTGGCTGCGAGCACCCACCTTTCGAGGTGGGTTCACCCTGGACTTGTCGGGGGCGGAGCTTTTTTGCGCTCTAGGGACAGATGCCGCGTTCGATGCAGGGTTTATTGCTGTTCTTGCTCTGGCAGTCTTGTCCCAGCTTTTGCGACTGTCCTGGCCTAATCTTGCTGTCTGGTATCTTCGGGTAGGTTCGGGTAGATGATGGCTGCCGTCCGAGCATGCCGCACAAGTGAAAGGGCCTCGCATTGCGAGGCCCTTTGGTGATTCTAGTTGCTGTTACTCGAGTTGTTTCCCGATCCGCCGTTACTGCCAGATCCGCCGCCCGACGTACCGCCCGAGGAAGAGGGGCCGGTCGATATGACCAGGTGCACCGTCTTGCCCGGCTCGAGCGAGCTTCCCCCATCGGGGGTCTGGCTGATGACGTTGCCCTGCTTGACCGAATCGCTGCTTTGATATTCAGTGGACACCCTGAACCCAGCGTTGTCGAGCGTGGTCTGCGCGCTGCCCTCGGACTTGCCAACCACGTTGGGCACCTCGGAGGACTTCTTGCCGGAGCTCACCGTGATGGAGACGGTGCTGCCCTTCTCGAGGCTCTCGTCGGAAGTGGGCGACTGGCGAATGACATTGCCCTGCTTGACGTCGGAGCTTGCCTCCTCGGAAACAGACACCTCGAAGCCGGCGTTCTTCAGCGCGGCCATCGCATCGCTTTGCGACTTGCCGACAACGTTGGGCACCGCAACCTTCTCAGAGCCGAGCGAAAGCACATAGGTGATAACGGAGCCCTTCGCCGCCTTGTCGCCCGCCTTCAAATCCTGCGAGGAGATCTTGCCCTTCTCGACTTTATCGTCGTAGGCGGGCGTGCCCGCCTTCATCGTGAGGCCCACCTTGTCGCAGAGCTGTTGCGCCTCATCAGGCGTCTTGTTCGTCAAATCGGGCACAGTGACCTGCTCGGTGCCTTGCGAGATGTTCAGGTTGATCTTCGTCCCTGCAGGCTTCTTCGTTCCCGCTGCGGGGTCCTGGCTCACAACGCTGCCCGCCGCAACGCTGTCATCGTGGACGGCGTTGGTGGTGCCCACCTCGAAGCCGGCCTTCTCGATGATCGTCGTGGCCTCCTCGAGCGTCTTGCCCTTCACGTCGGGTACGGGGTCGCCCGATGCGAAGACGCCGGAGAAGACGAGCGCGGCGATAGCGATGACAGCGATGGCTGTCACGATGGCCACGATGAGCCCGGTCTTCTTGCCGCCCTTGTCCTCGGGCATGTTCGGAGTGTTGGCTCCGTGGTAGTTGGTCTGGCCGCTGTGGGTTACGGGCTTCACGGGCTGAGGCATGACCATCGTGCTGTCGGCGCCCGCCGCACCGCCCTCGATGGGGCTCATCACGCGGGTCTGCGCGCTCGTGAATCCGCCCGGCACCGCGGCGCCCGCAAGTTTCACGGGGCGGCCTGCCAAAAAGTCGTTCAGCGCGAGGCGCATGTCGTTTGCGGTGGCGAAGCGGTCCGCGGGGTTTTTCTGCATGGCCTTCACGATGATGCTTTCAAGGCCCGGGTCGATGTCGGGGTTGAAGTCGGAGGGCAGCGGCGGCTCCTCGTTGACCTGCTTCATGGCGACGCTGATGGCGTCGGGGCCGTCGAAGGGAAGCTTGCCCGTCGCAGCCTCGAAGAGCACCACGCCAAGCGAGTAGATGTCGCTTGCGGCGGTGAGTTCCTTGCCTTGCGCCTGTTCGGGCGAGATATAGTGTGCCGTACCGAGAACAGTGGACGTCTTGGCGTTCACCGAGTTCTTCGCGCGCGCGATGCCGAAGTCCATCACCTTCACGTTGCCATCAGGCTGGACCATGATGTTTTGCGGCTTGATATCGCGGTGGATAATGTCCTGGTTATGGGCGACAGAAAGCGCCTGGCATACCTGCGAGCCGATTTCGGCGACCTTGCGCTGGTTGAGCGCACCGCGCTGCACGATGCCGGTCTTGAGGTCGGTGCCGCGGATGTACTCCATGACGATGAAGTACGTGCCGTCGTCTTGACCCCAGTCGTAAACGTTCACGATGTAGGGGCTTTGCAAGTTGGCGGCAGACGCGGCCTCCTGGCGGAAGCGCTGCGCGAATGCGGCGTCCGATGCGTATTGGGGCAGCATCACCTTTACGGCAACGCGGCGCCCGAGGACGTTGTCCTGAGCCTGGTACACCTCGGCCATGCCGCCGATCCCGATGCGCTCGGTGATCTGGTACCTGTTGTTGAAGATTCTGCCTGTCATCGCTGCGCTAGACACGTTTGCTCCTTAAACTTCCCTGCTGTGCTGCGTTTTTGCTTCGTTTATGCCGGTTCGCATTAGCATACCAAATTATAAATCGCCTTGTACTTCCAACGCCGTTTTCATCACATCTCGAGCCTTGCTGGCGGCGTACTCGCTGGATTGCCCCTTCTCGATCACGATTGCCACGACGACGTTGCAATTCTCCGATGGCGCCATGCCGACAAACCACACGTCGTTGTAGCCGTCGTGTTCGGCGGTGCCTGTCTTGCCCGCTACGGTCACGCCGTTGATTTGGGCGGAAGTGCCGGTGCCGTTGTTTACGACGCCCTCGAGCACAGTGCGCACGCGGCTTGCCGTGTCGGCGCTCACTGCTTGAGAGAGCTTCTTCGGGGTGGCCGTGTAGCTGCGCTTGCCGTCGGCGTTGTAGATGCCGTCGACCAAGTAGGGCTGCATGATCGCGCCGTCGTTGGCGATACCGCAACCGGCGAGTGCCATCTCGAGCACGGTGGCCTGGGGGCCTGCGGGGCTTGGGTGATTGGTCGTCTTGCTCTCGCCGACGGGCTCGCCCGCCGCTGCCCAGGCGGTCTCCCACGTGGTCATGTCCTTCGCGTCGGGCATGACCGAGGTCGCGAGGGGCAGATCGAAATCGATGTCCATGTTAAAGCCGAAGAGCTTCGCGTAGTTCACGAGGTTCTCCGCGCCGATTTGCGCGCCGAGTTGGCCGAAGACGACGTTGGAGGAAAGTTCGGTCGCGCGTGCAAGTGAAATCGTGCCGTAGTTGTGCTTCTCGAAGTTGGTGACGGCGGCGTTGCCGATGTCCATCGACGAGGGCGACTCGAACACGGTGGTCTCGGTAGCGATGCCTTCCTGCAGCGCGCAGGCGAGCGAGATGATCTTAAACGTGGAGCCTGGCGCGTAAAGTGCCTGCGTCGCACGGTTATACAGCTCGCTCGAGCTTGTGGAATTCGCTCCCGAGCTTGCGGCATCGGCGATCACCTGGTCGATGTCGGCGGCGTCGTAGGTCGGGGCCGAGGCCATCGCGAGCACGGCGCCCGTCTTCGGGTCCATGACCACGCAGGCACCCGAGTCGTTGGCCAGCGCGTCTTGCGCCGCCTGCTGAATTTGCGAGTTGATGGAGAGCGTGACGTCGTTGCCGGGGGTGCCTACGCCCGAAAGCGAGTTCACGACATCGGTGATCGACGCGAAGTTCTTCTCGCCCTTGAGCGTGTCGTTGTAGCTGGCCTCGATGCCGCTCGTTCCGTACTTCGACGAGGTGTAGCCCACCACGTGACTCGCGAGATCGCCCGCTGGGTAGACGCGCGAGTATGTGCCGTCGTCGTCCTTGACGCTCTGCGCGAGGATGGTCCCATCGTAGGTGGAGATGGTGCCGCGCTCTGTCTTCGACTCGCGTGCCATGGTGTGGTTGTTCGCTGCCATATTCTGGTAGTCGCTTGCTTGCACGACCATGATCAGCGTGAGATTCGCCACGAGCGCCGCGAACATGAGCGAGAACACGATCATGGTGTGCGTGAGGCGCTTGCCGAGCGAGACGCGCCCGAGCACACTGTTCGCGCTGATGATGGTCGTGGTGTTCATGATCTCGGAGGACGAGCCGGTGCCTTCGTCGCCGCAGCGCAGGAGGAATCCGACAATAATGAACGCGGCGAGCAGAGACGAGCCGCCCTGGCTGACGAAGGGGAGCGTGATGCCGGTAAGGGGGATGAGCCTGGTGACGCCGCCGACGATGATGAACGCCTGGAGAACGATGATCGAGGTGAGGCCCGCGCCGATAAGCGAGCTCATGTCCGATTTCGCGCGCGCTGCGGTCACGAAGCCGCGAATCGCGAAGCACAGGCACAAAAGCAGCAGGCCTGCCGCGCCCAGAAGCCCTGTCTCCTCGCCGATGGCCGCGAAGATGAAGTCGCTTTCCACGACCGGGATGCGGGTGATGCCGTTGCCGCCGCCTGCCATGCCGCGTCCGATTCCCGTGCCGAACAGGTCGCCGTCGGCAAGCGAATAGATGGTTTGCACGAGCTGATAGCCGGTGTTCTGTGCGTCGGCGAAGGGGTTAAGCCAGGTGGCGACGCGCGTCTGCACGTGGTCGAAGGCGAAGTAGGCGCCCACGCCGCCGATGGCAACGAGGCCCAAGCCGATGACCAGGTAGAACTTCTTTCCCGTGGCAACGTAGAGCATGACCAGGAACACGAGGAAGAAGACGAGCGCGCTGCCGAGGTCCTTCTCGAACACGACGATGAGCATTGCCACGCCCCACATGAGGAGCAGCGGCAGGAGCGTGCGGATGTCGGGCAGGCGGAACGGGCCCACATGCCAGGTGAACACCGAGAGCATCTCGCGGTTCTGCGCAAGGTAGCCGGCCAGGAAGAGCACGATAATGATCTTCGCGATCTCGCCTGGCTGGAAGGAGAATCCGCCTACATGCAGCCAGATGCGGCTGCCGTAGATTTCCTGGCCGATGCCGGGAACCATCGGCGAGAGCAAAAGAATGACGCCGACGATGGCGAGCGTGTACTTGTAGTTGGCGAGCCGGTCGGGGTTGCGCAAAAACGCCATGACCGCGATCATGAGCACGACGCCCAAGAACAGCCAAACGACCTGGTTGATGGCCATATTCGGGCTGTCGGAGAAGGGCGCTACGCGCGTGATGAAGGCGATGCCGATGCCTGAGAGCGCGAACGAGATCGGCAGGATGGCGGGGTCGGCTTCGGGGGCAAGTATGCGCGTGGCGATATGCGCCACGATGAAGGCGCCGAAGATGCCGACCGGGACGCCGAGGGTTTGCATGTTGAGCGCTTGTCCCTCGTTGATTGCGAGCATCGCGAACATCAAGATGACGAGCGGCGACGCGACGAGCAGCAAGATGAGCTCTATGTTGCGCCTCGTCATGCGGCATCGCCGCTTCCCGATGTGCTGGGGGATGCGTCGTCGTTTTGAGTCTCCTCACTGGAGGCAGCGCTTGCGGTGGCGGAAGCGCTTTGCCCCGAGGCTTTCGAGTCGTTGGATTGCGCCTCGTTGCGCGTGCGGTCCCGCTCGTCCTCGGTCTGCTTCTTGTTCAAGACTTCCTGCTCGTATTCGGCGACGAGGCTTTCTGCAGCCTCGACGTTGTCGCAGGTGATGGAGTTCTCCTCCAGACGATTGGCAAGACCCGGCTGCAGATCGTCCACGTTGATGTCGGTCGTCTTCTCGAGCGTTGAGAAGCTCATTCCCGCGAACTCGCCGGGAACCCCGCGGTAAATGGCGACCTTCCCCTGGTCAACGCCGAGGTATGCCGCGGTGCTGACCCAGTAGTTCAGCCCGTATGCCGCACCGCCCACGATCGCCGCGAGGAGGATGAGGACGAACGCAATGGTGATTTTCGTTTTGCGCGCTACTTTGCGACGGCGTTTCTCAGCGAAGCCCTTCACGTCGACCACGATGACGGTCACGTTGTCGTGGCCGCCGGCGGCGATTGCTTCGTTTACCAGCTGCGATGCGCAGCGCTGCGGATCGGAGACGCGATTTAAGATTGCCTCGATGTCCTGGTCGAGCACCATGCCCGAAAGCCCGTCCGAGCACAAAAGCAGACGGTCGCCCGCGTCGACGTTGATCTCGTAGAGGTCGGCCACGGTGCGCGGGTCGCTGCCGAGCGCGCGCGTGATGACCGAGCGCTGCGGATGGACGCGCGCCTCTTCGGGGGTAATCTGGCCGGCTTCGATAAGGTCGGCCATGAGCGAGTGGTCGCGCGTGAGCTGCTGGATCTTTCCCTTGTGGAGCAGATATGCTCGCGAGTCGCCTACCTGCGCGATGACGAGGCGCTCGCCTTCGAGCATCGCGGCGGTGCAGGTGGTGCCCATGCCCTCGCGACCGCGCCCTTCATGCGCCGCCTTCAGGATCGCGTGGTTCGCGGCCTGGACGGCGCGCCCGAGCTCGTTCGCATCGGGATGCTCCGGCGCCCGCTCGGCGATGACGTTGACGGCGATTTCGGATGCAACCTCGCCTGCGGCGTGGCCGCCCATGCCGTCTGCCACCACGAACAGCGGCGGCGCTACGACGAGCGAGTCCTCGTTGTGGTCGCGCACGCAGCCGACGTCGGTTCTGCTGCCGAACGTCGCCGAAGAAGCTCGCCGTCCGCGCCCGCTCGGACGGCGCCCCCTCGAGGGGCGTTCCCCGCGCGCTGCGCGATGCGGGTCGTGATTGAGTGATTGTTCGTTCTGAGCTGGCATTATGCGAACCTAACGCGGATGGCGACGTCGCCGATGTTCACGACGTCGTTGTTTTTCAGGGCTACGGGCCCGGCGATGAGCTTGCCGTTGACGGCGGTTCCGTTGGTGGAGCCGAGGTCTTCGATGAACAGGTTCTGCCCCATGGGATTAAAGCATGCGTGACGTGCGGAAACGTACCCGGCTCCAATCACGATGTCGGCGCCAGGCGTGCGGCCGACCACAACCGGCCCGCGCACTGCGATGGAGACACCGCGAAGCTCCTTCGGGCCGCGTTCGATCGACAGGTTCCACGAGCGCTCCTTCTTGCGCTGTCCGCGGACGAGTCCCACGCCGGTTTTCATGATGGCGAACAGGAACAGGTACAGAAGCGCCACGAACAGCAGGCGCGCGATGAGCAATACGGTGTCGATCACGATGTGCCTTTCGCGTTATCCGATCACGAATTGAAGGTTGGTGGTTCCCATGACGATGCGCTCGCCGCCCTGCAATACCTGCGAGGTGATCTGGCGGCCGTTCACGAGTGTGCCGTTGGTGGAGCCGAGGTCGGTGAGAACCCATACGCCCGGCTGCTCGAAGCGCAGCTCGGCGTGCGTGCGGCTTGCGTTGATATCGGGGATAACGATGTCGCAGTTGGACTCGCGTCCGATGAGCTGGCGCGCGGAGGAAAGCGGGAACGTCTTGCCGTGCGTCGTGTCGATGAGAGCGGCGCCGCCTTGCTGGGCGCGGGGCTGCTCGCGGCGCGTTGCTTCCTGCGGGAAGACCATGGTCTGGGGTGCTCCCTGCGCTGCGGCACCCGCGATTGCGGCGCCTGCGCCGGCGAAGGATTCCCCTCGGTTCATCGGGGGTTCTGCCCAGCTGGGTTCTTCCTGCGACTCGAAGGGCTGGTCGTCATCGTAGTTGTCGTAATCGTCGTAGCCGTCATAGCCATCGTAATCGTCGTAGTCGGAATAGCCGTCGCCTTCGGCGTAATCGTCGTATGCGGGCTGATCGTAGCCGCCGGCGTATGGGGCGGCCTGCGGCTGAGGGGCATATCCGCCAGCGGGGGCGCCGTAGCGGTTGGCCGCCGGCGCGGCGCCGATGCCGTAGCGCGCCATCTCTTCGGCGCGGAGCTGCGCGATAAGGGGCGCGGCGACGGGCTCTGCTACCACGTCGAACTTGCCGTGGCGAAGGCCCTCGTCAACAATGAAGCGCACGAGCGGCTGTCCGTCCATGAGGAGTCCCTCTTCGGCCGCCTTTGCAGAAAGGTAGGTCTCGGTCTCGCCCGCGAGGGTGGGGTAGTAGCCGAACAGGCGCTCGTCGTCGTCGGCGTTCACGAGCACGGTGTAGAGCGTCGGAGCGTATTGCTTTCCTGCGCCGACCATCTTGTTGCGGCGCATCTGCTTTTCCGCCTTCTTGGCAATCTGCACGGGCGACAACGGCGAGTTCGCCATTTTGTCGGCTGCGCCCTCGAACGTGTCTTCCATTTTGCCTTCGAATTTGGACAAGAGGCCCATCTCGTCTCCTAACGTGTGTTGCTCGGGAAGCCGCAAAGCGGCGGTGGCATTCCGTAATGCTTCATCTTGCCATATTTGCGGAAGCGGGGTCGAGCGCTTTACGCAATCGTCACCCAATCGGCGGAAACGGAGGAAACGTACACGGGCGCGATCGCAGCGGGGTGCGGGACAAGGGGAGGGGCGGTGATCGATTTGTCGGTCCCGCAATCCCGTCATTCCAAGGTCGCATGCATTATTTCTAGCTATTCATCATTGACGCCCCGTCTTCTTTTTTTGATGGGGAACCGTAGTGGCTTACAAGTATTTTACGTACCTCATCAGGTCAAGTAGATTGACAGAGTATTAATTGCGTTGATAGGATTGACGAAAGGTTACCTTCGAAGAGAAAGGGGGCTTATTGGTTTTGGAGTGACCGACAGAGAGGTCGTCGACAAAGTTTACCTCTAAGGTGCTGTTAAGCGCAAAATCGCGAACCTGGGGAGGACCGAGCATGAGCATTTCAGCAAAGCCCACCGAGAAAGTATTCAAATCGCTTCTAGCCGTCACTTTGTCCGTGTCGCTCTGCCCGCTTGCGCCAGCAGGTCAAGCGCAAGCGGACGAAGCCGAGAACGATGGCAGCGAAGTAAGCGTCTCGTCCTCATCTGCGAATGATGGCAGCGAAGCGAACTCCTCGCCCGCATCCGTGAACGATGGCAGCGAAGCGAGCATCCCATACGCATCCGCGAACGATAGCGACGCCCTGCCAGGTGACTCCGACGACGGCATCGCTCCGGAACGCGACGCTCTGCCGGGCGATTTCGACGACGACATCGATCCGCAATCCGTTGATTCGAGCGACCCTATTGTGGACTGGACGACCTGCGGCACTGCCCGCTGGACGATAGATGCGGGCGGATGCTTGACGATTGCCCCTATGGAGGGCACCGACAACGGCGAGCTGGAGATTTGGGTGCTATGCGATGAAGTGCCCTGGTATAACTACCGAAATTCGATAACCTCCGCAAAAGTCGCAGGCAAGATTGCCACCCAAACAACGGCTCTTATGTTCAACGACTGCCCGAAGCTCGCCTCCCTGGACTTGTCGGGTCTCGATACCTCGGACGTAACGAATATGTCCAACATGTTTTCTTATTGCTGGTCGCTCACATCGCTCGACCTGTCGCCCCTCGACACGTCGAACGTGACCAACATGCGCGGCATGTTCAGCGAGTGCTCGTCGCTCTCATCGCTCGACCTGTCGCCCCTCGACACGTCGAACGTGACCGACATGTCCTATATGCTCAGCGGCTGTTCGAAGCTCACCTCCCTGGACCTGTCGCCGCTCGACACGTCGAAGGTGACAAACATGTCCTATATGCTCTACTATTGCCCGTCTCTCACATCGCTCGACCTGTCGCCCCTCGACACGTCGAACGTGACCAACATGTCCAGTATGCTCAGAGGCTGCTCGAGGATTTCTTCCTTCGACCTGTCGCCCCTTGACACGTCGAACGTGACCGACATGTCCTATATGCTCAGCGGCTGTTCGAAGCTCATCTCCCTGGACCTGTCGTCGTTCGACACGTCTCAGGTAGAGAGCATGGGCGGCATGTTCGACGGCTGCTCGAGGCTCGCCTCCCTCGACGTGTCGTCGTTCGACACGTCGAATGTGACCGGCATGAGCCGCATGTTCTACGGCTGCTCGTCGCTCGCCTCCCTCGACGTGTCGTCGTTCGACACGTCGGGTGCGGTCGGTATGAAAGGCATGTTCTCCGGTTGCTCGAAGCTCGCTCTCCTGGACGTGTCGTCGTTCGACACGTCCAGGGTGACCGACATGAGCGACATGTTCCATGGTTGCTCGTCGCTCACCTCCCTCGACGTGTCGTCGTTCGACACGTCGAACGCGTGGGGAATGAAAGGCATGTTCAACGGCTGCTCGGAGCTTGTATCTCTTGACCTGTCGTCGTTCAACACGTGGCTGGTGTCTAACTTATCCGACATGTTCTCCGGCTGCTCGTCGCTCAAGTCGCTGGACTTGTCGTCGTTCGACACATCGTATGTGCTGCGCATGAACGGCATGTTCAACGGCTGCTCGTCGCTCAAGTCGCTGGACTTGTCGTCGTTCGACACGTCGCGAACGGGTGAGATGGTATCGATATTCTCCGGATGCTTATCGCTTCGCACCGTGAAATTAGGGGCAGGCTTCACCTTTACGGGACGATGGACCGGACGCATATGCAACCTGCCTGCAATCAGCGACTTGAACGGGTACACGGGGCTCTGGGTGAGCTCGGCGGATGGTGAGGCTTACAAACCCAATGCCATCCCCAACAACGTGGCCGCCGTCTACACCGCGCAGCAAAAGCCAGGTGTGGTCATGGGCGATATCTCGAGTGCAATCATCTCCGATATTCCCGAGCAGACGTGCACAGGTTCGCGCATCGAGCCCGAGGTAGAAGTGACCCTCGATGGCAAGACGCTGGTCCGGGGCGTCGACTTCAGGGTATCGTGCACGAATAACATCAAGGTGGGCACCGCAACCGCAACGATCATCGGCATCGGCGACTACGAGGGTGTGATCAGGAAGCACTTCTCCATAAAGAAGGCCCCGACGCCTATTTTCGCCGACGTGGACTACTCGTCGTGGTACGGTGACGCCGTAACATTTGTGCGGAAAAGGACCTGGTCACGGGGTATTCCGATTCGGGCCTTTTCGGCGTGGGCAACGCGCTAACCCGCGCGCAGTTGGCAACCATCCTGTATCGCAACGCCAACCCGGACGCCTCGCCCGACTTCCGCCCAAGAAACACAACGGGCATGCCCGATGTGGAAGGGTTCACTTGGTACACTGCGGGCGTGAACTGGGCCGTGGAGAACGGGGTGATCAACGGCTACGCCGACGGCGAGGGCAACCGCGTGGCGTTCGGCCCGGACGATTCAATGACCCTCGAACAGCTGGTCACGGCGATCGCGAACCTCTCGGCCGACGAGGAGGATCTACCCGGCACTGGCGAGACGGCGGCGATTCTCCGACCGTTCCGCGATTGCTGGTCGGTGTCGCCTTGGGCCCGTCCGAGCATGGCGTGGGCCGCGCAAAAGGGCCTCGTGGCGGGCTACGACGAGCCCGATGGCAAGCACCTGCGTCCCAGCGAGAACATCAGTCGCGAGCGGGCGGTCGTGATTCTCATGCGCGCCTTCGAGTTGGGGATTCTTGAGTAGCCCCGAAACGACTCTGCACTAGGCAGCGAGCCCCCCTTCCGCCTTCGCACGGAAGGGGGGGCTCGTTGCTTTCGGTTCTGGGAATGCGTTCGATTATGGTTGCCTTCGGGGCGGTCGCCTCATTTCGCTTCGATTCGCGTGCGGCGCGCTATCGGTATAATGGGTGCGACCGATTCCTCGAAAGGACTTGCGATGACGCGCATCTACTCGTATTCCCAGCCCATCGATTCCGACATCGTCGACGGGTTCTGTCTTTTGCAGAAGGGCTTCACCGACCAGTTCGTCTACTACGACAAGCAAAGCGCGAACCGCTACATGGGCTTGGGGCGTTGCATCGCGTTATCGCAGATGGACGACGTGGAATACGAAATCGAGGGGCCCATCGACCAGCCGCCCGTGTTCTTCTCGTTCAATCGCTTCGACGCGGAGAACCCCAAGGCGACCGACGAGCTCTTCGAAGCGTTCCCGCGCCTTAAGTTCATGCTGCCTGAAGTGGTGCTTGTGGAAAACGAGCGCGGGCGCATGCTACAAGTGAACAGCCTCTCTCCCGTGTATCCGGGTCGCATCGCGCGTTTCGCGCGCCAGGCGGCAGACGCCCCGCGTCGCGAGCGCGTGACAGTTCCGTTCACGTTGGAGCGCGATTCGCGCGAGCAGTGGCGGGCGAAAGTGGATGCTGCGCTTTCGGCTATTCGCTCAGGGCGCGTTGGCAAGGTGGTTCTCTCGCGCAGACAGAGGCTTCTTGCCGAGCACCCGTTCTCTTCGAAGGACCTGCTGGTCAACTTGATAGACGGCGACGCGCGCGGCACGGTGCTGCTCTACCGTTACGCCGACGTGTTCTTCTGCGGCTGCACGCCCGAGCTGCTCGTTCGCAAGCGCGGCCAGCAGCTCGAGAGCATGTGCCTGGCGGGGACGTGCCCCGCTTCCGAGGACCCTGATCGGGCTCGCGAGCTGGCAAGCGAGCTTATGGCGGACGAGAAGAACCGCGCCGAGCACGAGCACGTCGTCCATTTCATGCGCGAGGTTCTGGGGCGCATCTGCCATGACGTGCGCATTCCGCGCGAGCCGCAGATCCTCTCGCTGCGCCACGTGCAGCACCTCCACACCCCGGTGAGCGCGAAGGTGCTCGAGGGCGTGAACCTGTCCGAGCTTGTGGGCGATTTGCACCCCACGCCTGCGGTGGCGGGCACGCCCGTCGGCGAGGCGAAGATGCTCATCCGCCAGATCGAGTCGTACAACCGCGGATTCTTCGCCGGCGCGTGCGGCTACATCGACGGCGCAGGTGACGGTGCATTTTCGGTCGGTCTTCGCACGGGCGTGTTCGATGGGGAAGGCGGCTGGGTGTACGCCGGGTGCGGTATCGTCGAGGGCAGCGTGGCCGACGACGAGTTCGACGAGATCGACATGAAGCTCAAGACCATCTTAAGCGCGTTCGGAGAATAGGGCGGGTCGCATGCCGGTTTCCTTGCGGCGAGAACTTGCCGAGCATGCGCCAACAATTAGACACAAAATAGAATAGCCTATTAATAGAATAATCAACACAGTGCAATCTCGTTCTCCGCCCGGGAATCTTCCTCGTTGCGCGTCTCATAACCATCCCTATTTCGGGATATTCCCGTTTGCGTAATTCTGCATATTCGTATATATTTCGGGAGTAGCATTATTCGAAGGGAACGATGTGCCGAAGCTTGAGGGAACAGATCCGGGGAGAAGAATCTCCTTGCGCGAAGATTTCGTCATCATGGCTCTTGCCGTGATCTTGGTTGTCATCACGTCGGTCTCGCTTATGCTCGGCAAGTTCCCCATCGAGCCCCATGAGGCCATCTGCATGCTGCTTGGCCAGGTATTTCCCGTCGACCAGTTTTGGACGAACCAACAGCAGACGCTGTTCTTCAACGTTCGCTTGCCGCGTATCCTGCTTGCGCTTATGGTGGGTTGCTGCCTTGCGGCCGCAGGCGCGGCGTTCCAGGGAACCTTCCAAAACCCGCTCGTGTCGCCCGATATCCTGGGCGCGTCCCAAGGCGCGGCACTTGGAGCCGCGATTGCCATCCTTTTGGGGGCGAGCGCGTTTGCCACGAGCCTGTTCGCGTTCTGCTTCGCTATCGCGACGGTGTTTCTCGTGCTGCTCATATCGAGCCGGGCGAAGGGGAACCGCATCCTTGTCGTGGTGCTCGCTGGCGTTATGGTGAGCTCGCTGTTCCAGGCGGGCGTCTCGTTCACCAAACTGATTGCAGACCCCACCGACCAGCTTCCCGCAATTACGTATTGGCTGATGGGAAGTTTAACGAGCGCCAAGATGTCCGATGTTACGCTGGTCGCTGCTCCGATGATCATCGGGTGCGTCGTGCTGTTCGCCATGCGCTGGCGCATCAACATCCTTACCATGGGCGACGACGAGGCGGCCACGATGGGCGTGAACGCCAAGCGGATGCGCGTTGTCGTTCTGCTTGCGGCCACCCTTGTCACCGCGTCGAGCGTGGCGGTGTCGGGCATGGTGGGCTGGGTCGGCCTGGTCATCCCGCATTTGTGCCGCATGCTCGTGGGCTGCGACTATCGCAAACTTTTGCCGGCGAGCATGCTCATGGGCGCGAGCTTCCTTTTGCTTGTGGATGACATCGCGCGCCTTGTGGCCACGTCCGAGATTCCCATCGGCATCCTGACCGCGTTCGTCGGCGCGCCGTTCTTCCTCTATCTCATCACGAGGGAGCGTAAGATTTGAGTATAGATATCGAACATGTGAGCTTCTCCTACGGGAAACATCAGGTGCTGCGCGACGTGAATGCGAGCATTCCGGACGGCGTGCTCGTGAACGTGCTCGGGCCCAACGGTGTGGGCAAGTCGACGTTGTTTCGCTGCATCCTGTGTCTGAACAGCGATTATGAGGGAGTCATTCGCGTAAACGGCAAGGATTTGCGCGATCTTTCGGTGCGCGAACGTGCGCGGGAGATTTCCTATATCCCCCAAACCCATGCCCCTGTGTACAACTACAAGGTGCGCGACGTCGTGCTCATGAGCACGGGCGCCGACGTGGGAATATTCGGGACGCCTGGCCGCGAGCAGGTCGAGCGGGCGGAACAAGCGCTTGAGCGCATCGGCATCGGGCATTTGGCGGACCGCATGTACACCCACATTTCCGGCGGAGAGCAGCAGCTTGTCCTGATTGCCCGCGCGCTTGCCCAGAATGCGAAGACGATTGTGATGGACGAGCCCACGAGCGCGCTCGATTACGGCAACACCGTACGCGTGCTGTCGTGCGTGAAGCAGCTTGCACGCGAGGGTCTTTCCATCGTGCAGTCAACTCATCAGCCTGACCAGGCGTTTCTCTTTGCTGACAAGACGCTCGTGGTGTACGACGGCACCGTTGAGGCGTACGGCGACCCGAAGGATGTGATTACCGCCGAGTTGGTGGGGCGCATCTACGGTGTGGAGGTCGAGGTCAACTCACTATATGGCGACAAGGTGCGCGTATGCGTGCCTACAAGCGAAATCAGGGAAGAATAGGATTGTAGGAGGAAGAATGGAGATGACGAAGAAGCGCGGCCTCGGGTTCGCAATCGCGGCGACTGTGATGGCGCTCGCGCTTGCCTTCTCGCTTGCCGGATGTTCCGGTGGACAGAAGGAGTCAAGCGACCAGAAAAGCGATGCGCAGGCCGAGGTGCCGGCCACGCGCACCTTCACGGACTCGCTCGGACGTGAAGTGGAGCTTCCCGCACAGATCGATCGCGTGGCGGCTTCCGGCCCGCTCGCACAGAACGTGCTTTTGACGATCGCTCCCGAGAAGATGGTCGGTCTTGCAACTAAAATTGCGGACGATCAGGCAAAATACCTGGGTAGCGAATATGCGTCGCTCGACGTTTTCGGTCAGATTTACGGTGGCAAGGGCGACTTCAACAAGGAAGCTGTCGCTGCAGCCGACCCGCAGGTCGTGATCGATGTGGGCGAGGCGAAAGACGGAATGAAGGACGACCTCGACACGCTGCAGGACCAGATCGGCATCCCCGTTGTCCACATCGCGTCGTCGCTTGACTCCTACGACAAGGCTTACACGATGCTCGGTGAGCTTCTGGGCTCCACCGATCGTGCGAAGGAGCTTGCGGACTACTGCAAGAAGGCCTACGACGAGACCACTTCGGTGATGGCGGGCATTCCCGAATCCGAGCGCGCGAACGTGCTCTACTGTGTGGGCGACTCCGGCCTCAACATCATCGCGAAGGGCGCTTACCAGGGAGGCGTCGTCGACATGTGCGCCAATAACGTCGGCGTCGTCGAGAAGGCGACCGGTTCGGGCACGGGCAACGAGGTGAGCTTCGAGCAGATCGCCAACTGGAACCCCGGTGTCATCCTGTTCGCCACGAACGGCAAGGATGCGGGCGACTTTTACGAGGCCGCTGGTACCGATCCGACCTGGGCTTCCCTCGAGGCGATCCAGAGCGGCTCGTACTATCAGGTACCGAAGACGCCCTATAACTGGCTGTCGAGCCCGCCGTCGGTGAACCAGGTGCTCGGTATGCAGTGGCTGCCCCGCGTGCTTTACCCGGGCAAGTTCTCCACGAGCGTGACCGATGTGGCGAAGGATTACTACAAGACGTTCTACGGTTACGACCTTACCGATGCGGACATTTCCGAGCTGATGGCTCACGCCGTTCCGTCGAAGTAGGTTGCGAGCTGCTCCTTGCGAGCGGTGATGTTCGGGCCCGAGCGCTTTGCCGCCTCGGGCCCGTCTTATGTTGCGGGATAGTGCGGAACGCGAATTGCTCGCTTGGCCTGCCCGCCAGATACGCCCCGCATCTGGCGGGGTCGCGTGGCGGACGCGGTGGGTGCGATTTTCCGTTTAGCGGGTCGCCTCGAACGCGCGGCGGATTGCCTCTTCCGCATCTTGCGTGGGACTTACGAACGTGGGGTCGCCCCATGAGGGCGCGAACTGCTCGCGCGCCAGGTCGACCAGCACGTCGCGCACCACGATGAGCGCGTGGGGGAAGGCGGGGTTGGGACCCTCGTCGAGCAGGGCGAGCGCGCTTGTGAGCCCCTGGTTTCGGATGAGCTCGAGACGTCCGAGCTCATCGACAACGAGCAGGCTTTGGCGTCCGTTGTGGTGGGTGCGGGCGGCGATGAGGTCGAAATGGGCGTTTACCTGCGCTATCGCATCGTCGGAGATTTCCCATCCCAGCTGCATCTGCGCGCTTTGGCTGTTCGGGTCGAACGTTCCCTCGGCCTGCGCCAGGTCGCGCCTGCGGGCGAAGGGAATGCGCTCGCCTTGCGGCAGGAGCAGGTTGTCGATGCCGAGCTTCTCGAACCCGTTGGCGTCGCCGTGTTCTGAGGGTACCCAAACACCTGGCGCCACGACGCCCGCGCAGGGGATGCCGTCGGCGGCGAGCTTTCGACACGTGCTCTCGAGCCAGCGCGTCTTGCCTATCTGGATATCACCTGTCAGTATGAAAAGCACGCCGGCCTCCTCGTGTTTCCTTTTGCGTCGTCGTTGGCGAAAGTATACTTCTTCAAGGTCAATCATCGGCATGCTCCGCGAAAAAATGAGGTCGCGGGGCTGTTGCGCACGAGCGCTTTCGGGCTCGGGCGAAGGAAGGTAATGCGAGATGGCAGAGACATCTTCGGTACAGCAGGCTACGGCGCTTGTCGTTTCAGCGTTTTTCGACGAGCTTGCACGTTGGGGCGTTCGCGAGGTGGTGGTAAGCCCAGGTTCGCGCTCGACGGCGCTCGCCATGTGCGCGTACGAGCTCGGCAGGCGCGAGCCCGAGCGCATGACTGTTTATGTGGACATCGACGAGCGAAGCGCCTCGTTCTTCGCGTTGGGGTTGGCGAAGGCGTCGGGTCGCCCCGTGGCGCTTGTGTGCACCTCGGGCACGGCGCTCGCGAACTACTACCCCGCGGTGCTCGAGGCTGAGACCTCGCGCGTGCCGCTGATCGTGCTTTCGGGGGACAGGCCGCCCCACCTGCAGGGACTTGGCGCACCGCAAACGTGCGATCAGGTGAAAGCCTACAGCGACCACGTGCGCCGCTTCATCCAGATGCCTCTTGCGGAGGACTCGCCCCGCGCGGTCTCCTTCGCGCGCCAGGCTGCTCGCGAGCTTGTCCTGGGCGCGCTTCCCGGGGGGCGTCTCCCCCTCGAAGGCGATGCCGTCGCCTCACGCGCGTGCTCGCGCATGGCGGGCCCCGTGCACGCGAACTTCCCCTTCGACGAGCCGCTGAAGCCCGACTTTTCCACGCCCAGGGTCTTCTCTGCCGGGCGCAGCGCGCTTGATGGCGCGGGTGGCTTGGCGGGGGCGGTGGGCGTTGTCGGGCCCGAGGTCGCTGCGGTAAGCCGCCTTTCGGCAGCGATGTGCGACCAGGCGAAGGCCCTTATTTGCGGGCGTCGCGCGCTGGTGCTTGCGGGCGAGGGCACTTGCGAGAGCTTGGAAGAGGCGCGCGAGGTGGCGGCGTGGGCGAAGGCGTACGGCTTGCCGCTTCTGGCTGATCCGCTTTCGGGACTGCGCTCGCTTGGCGACGAGACGGTCATCGACAACTACGACAATGTGCTCGGGCACGACGATTTCCCCGTACCGGAGGTGGTCATCCGCTTCGGGCGTTACCCCGTATCGAAGCGCTGCGTGCAGAAGCTTGCCGCGGCGCGTCCCATTGAGATTGTCGTAGACGCAGGTGAGACGCGCGATTTCAACGCGATGACCGATCTGTTCGTCGCTTGCTCGCCGATTGATTTCGTGCGATCCTTGTTGACGTGCGATTGCGACGCGCAGGCGAGCGCGGGCTTCCTTTCCGCGTGGCGCGAGGTGAACGCGGCCGAACGGACGCGCGTCCTTTCGGTGGAGGAAGATTCGCAGGAGAGGGCGACGGGCAACGCTGCCGACGGGGCCGAGGTTTCAGAGGACGCTGAGCCCGAGTCCGCTGCCGTCGCACCTCGTCCCGAAGGCGCGTACGTGCGCGAGATTCTGAAGGCGGCACCTGTGGGGTCGTGCTTGTTCTCCGCGAACTCGATGGCGATTCGCGCAATTGACACCTTCTATGTGAAAGGCGACAAGCCGCTTGCCGTGCTGTGCAACCGAGGGCTCAACGGCATTGACGGCACGGTGTCGACCGCCCTTGGCGTCGCGCAGCATTTCGAGCAGACGACGTTCCTCACTGGGGATTTCACGCTGCAGCATGATTTGGGTGGACTTGCGCTCCAGCGCGAAATCGCCCAGGTTGCGGCCGAGCGCGGAAAGCTTGCTCCGAGTATCGTCGTGGTGCTGTTGAACAACAACGGCGGCGGCATCTTCGAGATGCTCCCGCAGGCGTCGGATGAGCCGTACTTCGCGCGCCTGTTCTCGGCGCCGCAGGACGTCGATTTCTCCCACGCGGCGGCGGCTTTCAACGTGCCTTATCGCAAGGTGGGCACTCCGAGCGAGTTTTCGCAGGTCTACGGGGAGATGCTCGGGACGCCGGGCATAAGCCTCATCGAAGTGAAGCTGCCTCTTTCGGGCCTTAAGGCTCGCTATCGAGCGTACCAATAGGTTTGCGATCTGGGAAGGGCTCGCTCGCAACTGCGCTTCGCTCCAATCGGCTGGCGGCCCAGGCGAGGCTCTTCGGCAACGCCCAGTCGCTCAAACAGTCCTCGCAACGCTTAAGGAACTCGCTTTGTGGGCGCCGCCGAAGAGCCCCTCCCGCGGCTCGGCATGCCGCCTGCAAAGCGAATTCCACGGTGTCGCGGCACGAGGTCGTCTTTCATGGCTGAGAGCTTCTGGGGTGCCCCCTCTCCCGAGACTCGCCGCGCCTTCCGCTACTCGCTTTCCCAGGCTGCCCGCAGGTTCGCGATCTCCTCGCCCCACCCCGAGAGCTCGTCGTTCGGGGTCTCCAGGTAGAAGGGCAAATCGCGCAGCGCGGGGTGCTTTGTCACCGCCGAGAGCGCCTTGAAGCCGATGTGGCCCTCCCCGATGCGGGCATGGCGGTCCTTATGCGCGCCGCAGGGATTCAGGCTGTCGTTCAGATGGATGGCTTTCAGCCGATCGAGGCCGATGACCTGGTCGAACTCGCGCACCACGCCGTCGAGGTCTCCCGCTATGTCATAGCCCGCGTCCCAAATATGGCACGTGTCCAGACACACGCCCACGTGGTCGGACAGCTTCACGCCGTCGATGATGCGCGCGATCTCCTCAAACGTGCGTCCGACTTCGCTTCCTTTTCCCGCCATCGTCTCGAGCAAAAGCGTGGTTGTCTGGTCGGCGTGCAACACCTCGTTGAGCGCGTCCATAATCATTTCGATGCCGGCGTCGGCGCCTTGCCCTGTGTGGCTTCCCGGGTGCATGTTGTAAAGCTGACCAGGCGTTTCTTCCATGCGCACGAGGTCATCCGCCAGCGTTGCGCGCGCAAACTCGCGCGTTTCGGGGTTCTTCGAACACGGGTTGAGCGTATAGGGCGCGTGCGCCAGGATGCGCGTGATGCCATGCGTCGCGGCGAACTCGTGGAACGCGGTCATGTCGGCGGGATCGATTGCCTTCGCCTTGCCCCCGCGCGGGTTGCGCGTGAAGAACTGGAACGTGTTCGCGTCAATCGAGACGGCGTCTTTCGCCATCGCTAAAAAGCCCTTCGCGACCGATAAATGACACCCGATGGTAAGCATGTGCGTCCTTTCTCTTGCTTCGCCGACATTTTAGCTCGATGTGCGTAGGTATTTCCGCGGCTTGCGAGCCTATCGCCGGGGTGCGGGCGAGTGCTTCTCTATAACGCCAGGTCAGATAGGCGCGGTATTTTCGGCCCTTCACATCTTCGGGCACCTCTCGCAAAAACCTACGCATATCGAGCTAAAATATTTTAGAGACGCGGCGCAATCGACCGAATCGCCGCATTGGGGCAAAAAAGGGACGGCGAAGGTGGCAAGCGGGGTTCTGAAGAAGGGCGGCGAAGTGGCGAGCGAGGTTTTGGGGGAGACGCGCGGCTTCGATTTCGAGGGCATGCGTTTTGGCGTGAAGGCGTGGCGTGCTTCGGCGTCGAGCGCGAGGGAAGGTGGCGCCCTATCGGCCCCGATTGTGCTCGTTCACGGCTTCGCGCAGCAGGCTTCCACCTGGGATAAAGTTGCTTTGTCGCTTTCTCACGCGGGCGTGGAGTGCTTTGCTTTCGAGCTTGCGGGGCATGGGGCGGGTGCCTGCTCTGCTGGCGGCGACCCCGCGGAGCGCCCTGACTTCTTCGACCTGTGCTTCCAGGCGCGAGCGCTCCTTGCTTTTTGCAGGGTCGTTGCGCGCGACGCAGATGTGGCGCCCGTTTTGGTTGGGTACTCCATGGGCGGGCGCGTGGCGCTTCAGACGGCGTGCCTTGCTGCGGACGACCTGCGGGATGGCGGCGAGCTCAACCGCATTTCGCTCAGAAGCTTCGCAGCCTTCGCTCCATGCGATCGAGCTCGCCGCCTTGACGTGGCTGGCGCTTGCCAGCGGGATGCGACAGCGAATGCGGCGCGGATGTCCGCTGCTGTTCCCTTCTCCGCCCTCGTGCTTGAAAGCGCGGGCCTCGGGCCTGTCGACGACGCTGCGCGTGAAGCGCTGCGCGAGCGCAACTTCGCGTGGGCCGCGCGCGTGCGGGGCGAAGGAGTGTCCGCTTTCATGTCCTGGTGGGCGGGCCTGCCCTTGTTCGAAAGTCAGCGCAACTTGGACGATGACCAGCGAGAACGACTTCGGGCGGGCCGCTTTGCCAACGACGCGGAATCGCTCGCGCTCTCCTTCGAGCGCGCAGGCGCCCACGCGATGTCCTCGCAGGGCGAGTCGATTCGCGCGCTTTGCGAGCTTTCTCGGCGCGGTGTCCCAGTTAGCTATTTGGCGGGGAGGCTTGATGCGAAGTACTGCAAGGTCCTTGCCGACCTTCGCGCGGATTCCCGCGACGCGGTCTCGTGCCGGGCTGTTCCCCGTGCAGGCCACAACATTCACCTTGAGCAACCCGAAGCGTTCGGCGCGATTCTGGAAGAAGTGGTTGAATCGTGCACTCCCGAACCCGCGGCCCCATGACATACCTCATCGCGGTATGATATAGAAACTTGCGAAACAGGAATCATTCGAAGCGAAAACACAGAACCAAACATTGTCAATCGCCGGCATGGCGTCGTTTTCCCCTGAGTGCGAAATCGGCGTCGTGAAGCCGATGTCTCCGTTGCGGGGCGCGCCAACCGTTTCGCGTCCTGCAACGAATCAACGATATGCCACGAAAGGACAGCTATGGATGACGTAGCTTGGAAATCCGCCAAGCAATATCGGGAAATCAAGTACGAAACCGCTGATGGGATTGCGAAAATCACCATCAATCGCCCCGAACGGCGCAACGCGTTCACCCCGCTCACCGTGACCGAGATGTACGACGCGTTCTCCGTGGCGCGCGACGACGCTTCCATCGGCGTCATCATCTTAACTGGCGCGAACCACGGCGGCCGCCACGAGGACGAGGCGTTCTGCTCGGGCGGCGACCAGAAGATCCGCGGCAACGGCGGCTATGTGGGCGAGGACAACATCCCTCGCTTGAACGTGCTCGACCTGCAACATCTGATCCGCGTGGTGCCCAAGCCGGTCATTGCCATGGTGAACGGCTACGCTATCGGCGGCGGGCATGTGCTGCACCTTCTATGCGATTTGTCCATCGCGGCCGAAACCGCCAAGTTTGGCCAGACAGGTCCCAAGGTCGGCAGCTTCGATGCTGGCTACGGCGCGGGGTACCTGGCAAATGTCGTGGGGCAGAAGAAGGCGCGCGAGATTTGGTATCTCTGCCGCCAGTACGCCGCTGCCGAAGCGCTCGAGATGGGGCTGGTCAACAAGGTCGTTCCCTTCGAGGAGCTCGAGGCCGAATGCGTGTCGTGGGCGCGTGAGATGCTGCAGTTCTCGCCGACGGCGCTGCGCTTCATGAAGGCGAGTTTCAACGCGGCAACCGATGGGCTTGCGGGCATCCAGCAGCTCGCCGGAGACGCCACGCTTTTGTACTACACCACCGACGAGGCGAAGGAAGGCCGCGACGCGTTCAAGGAGAAGCGGGCGCCCGACTTCACTCAGTACCCTAAGTTTCCCTAAAGCCAAGCGGCCTCGCGTGCAGCGCGCAAGGCCGCTTCTCATTTCCTTTGTCCGCCTAAGTCGCTGATGCGGCGTCAGAAGAGAACAGTGGTCCGAGCTCGCGATGATCAATGCGTTCGAAAGCCTGGTGAGAACAGACCCCGACGGGGTCTTCTTCACGTTCGTCGCGCGCGACGGCTCGGAGCATTCGTGCACCTATCGCCAGGCCAGGCTCACGGCAGCGGCAATCGCCCGTCGCCTGCGGAGCAAGGGGGTCGGGCGTGGCGACTGCGTCTCGGTCGACCTTCCGAACTGCCCGGAGTTCATCTTCCTCGCCCTGGCCGCGGGGTACGGGGCATTCTCGCTCGTCGTGCTGAACAACCGCCTCACATCGGCGGAGAAACTCTCGCGCTTGTTCGATTTGGAGAGCTCGGGCATTCGCGTGGCGTGTCGCATCGACGAAGCGCGGGCGAAGTCTCTTATGGACCACGTGGCCGACGACCTTGCGGGGGCATCGCGGCTCCAAAGCGGCAAGCGCGTCATCATGAGCGCCGAGCGCGATGCGGTCTTTGAGGCCACCCATTTTGCGGAAAGAGAATCGCACCTGTTCAACGACAAGGAACGAGCGCTCGTCCTTTTCACGTCGGGTACGACGGGCAAGCCGAAGGCGGTACCGTCGACCTGGCGCATGCTCACGGCTGCTGCTGAATCGTCCAACGCCGTGCTCTCGGTGCGGGGCCGTGGCATGTGGCAGGTGGCGCTTCCCCTGTACCATATTGGGGGCTTCGAGCAGGTCGTGCGCAGCATCACGAACCGCACGCCGTTTCGCCTCTATGCGCGCTTCGACGCGGCGCGAATCCTGAAGGACGCCGCGCGCGTCGGTTTCACCCATATTTCCGTGGTCGACAAGATGCTGCAGGACATGCTCGCCGTCGAGGGGGGCGGCCCCGCGCTGGCCGCGTATCGCTGCATCTTGCTTGGCGGCGGCGCGCTCAATCCCGCTACCATCGCTCGCGCGCACGAGGCGGGGCTTCGCCTGTATGCGAGCTACGGGATGACCGAAACGTGCAGTCAGGTTGCAAACAGCCTGATAGATGAGTCGTTTACGGGCGGTATGAAGCTTCTGCCCGGCTACCAGGCGCGCATCGTCGAGCCCGATGGGCGTGGTTTCGGCCGCCTGGCGGTGCGTGGGCCGGGCGTGTTGTCGAACTACTTGAACGCACGCGCTGCCTTCACCGCGGATGGCTTTTTCCTTACCGGCGATGTGGCGGCGCTCCACGAGGGCAAGATCTACGTGAAGGAGCGCACCACCGACATGTTCGTCTCGGGCGGGGAAAACGTCTATCCCGCAGAGATTGCCGACAAGCTCATGGCGATTCCCGGCGTGGCGGACGCCTACGTGTTCGGCGCCTCCGACCCCGTGTGGGGACGGCGCCCCGTGGCGTTCATCGAGCGCACGAGCAAGCCGTCCGAACGCGGCGGTCGTGACCAGGCTTTTGACAGGCTTTCCCCGGTAAAGACGGCGCGCTTTGGTCGCGAGGTGATAAAGCCTCAGGTAAGACGGCATGCCCCGAAGCCGCTTGCCCCCTCTCGGCAGAGCGATCGCGCGTTTGTCGTCTCTGTCCACAGCCAGCTCGAAGGCGTGCTCTCGAAGCTTTATCATCCCAAGCAGATCTTCGTCATGGAAAGCCTGCCGCGTCAGGGCATTGGCAAGATTGACCGCGCTGCCATCGAGCGAATCTACTCGGAATGCCTCGATGTGCGCCGCGTGATCTTGCATCGCGTGCGCATCCCCTTCAAGAAGCCGTTTGTGACGGCGAAAGCGACGCTGAAATTCCGCGAGTCGGTGATCGTTGAGGTCGTCGATGCAAAAGGGCGCGTTGGCCTGGGAGAATGCGTTGCATTTTCCTCTGACTGGTATCTTCCGGAAACAATCGAGCAGGATATAGAGATACTGCGCGGCACGCTCGCGCCGAAGGTGATAGGCGAGGTTTTTCTCCACCCAAGGGAGGTTTCCGCCGCATTCGCCTCCATCCCGGGGATGGAGCGCTTCCCGCTTGCTTGCGGCGCGATCGAACCTGCACTGTGGGACCTTTACGGCAAGATTGTGGGGAAGCCCCTCGGGCGCTTGCTTGCTGAGGAGTACGACGTGATCGAGCGCGCGGCGCATCGTGAGCGGGTGCACGGGAAGACGAGGGCGCCGTTTGGGAATGCGCGCGAGGCCGCTGTTTCGGCGGGTGCTGTGGTCGGTATGGGCAGCGTGGAGGAAACGCTTGCCTCGGTCTCGCGATGCGTGGAGGCAGGTTATTGCCGCGTGAAGCTCAAGGTTGCTCCTGGTAGCTTGGGCGTTGTCCGCATGATTCGCCAAAAGTACCCGCACTTGTTCATCACGCTCGATGCGAACCAGAGCTTTACGGACCGCTCGATCGCCGAGCTCCGCGCGCTCGATCCGCTCAACGTCGCGTGGATTGAGGAGCCTATCGATTTGACGCCGTGCAGTGGGTCGACCGCCCGGGCTTTCGCGCGGCTGGCAGCATTGCAGAGGACCATCGCCACGCCCATCTGTTTGGATGAGTCGTTCGTGAACGAGCGCGAGGCGTACCAGGCGCTTTCGTGTCCTGAGCTGCGGTGCTTTGCGGTGAAGGTCGCGAAATTCGGGGGCGTGGAGGCTGCGCTCAAGTTCATCTTTGCGGCGCGTTCGCGCGGGCGCGAGGTGTGGATGGGCGGCATGTACGATACGGGAATCTCGAAGCGCATGCACGCGGCGTTCCAAACGCTTGACGAAGTCGTGATGCCGGGCGATATCGGGTCGACCTCGCGTTATTTCGACGTTGACGTGACCATGCCCCCCTATACCGCCGAGCGCGGGAAAGTGACGCTGAACCGGGCAGGGTACGAGTTCGGCCTGGGGTGCGGCCTGAGCCCCGAGGCGATTTCGAGTGTGCAGACCGACCGCATCGTGATTGAGTGACGCTGACGGGGTGAAGGATCGTTTGCTCGAGATGCTGCTGGGGAAAACCGCGATACCTATGAGCAATTGTAGTCTTGCAGTCTTGCGCCCGAAAACTGGAGAAACGATAGAGCCTTTTCGTTGTCTGCTCGAGCGAGTGCAAAAGAGGTTGCTCGCAGTCTTCCATCGTCAAGAATTTGGTGGCAAATGTCCTCGCGCGAGGAGAGACAATGATTGTTGACCATTCCTATAGAAGTCAGCATGACGGATCTTGAGTCGAAATCTGAGAGAAAGAATGATGCGGGAGATGCAATATCGAAATGGACTGGCTTTAGGAAAGGCGTCATTCCGTGTTCTTCGAAGAGCGATTTCGTTGCTGCTCGCATGTAATCGTAGCTGTTCGAAACGCTTGTCATAATTGGAATGCGCTCGAGATCCTCAAGCTGGATATTGCTGTTTCTTGCGATTCGGTTATCATGTCGGAACCAGATGACAAGTGGGGACGATTGCAACTCGAGCGTGCTTATTCCGCTTTCGGAGAGGGCATTGACATAGTGAGAGCAGTCGCCAAAACAAAGGTCAACCGTTATATCAAAAGACCCATCGTTCAGGGATTCAATTGGATTTGCGCCCACAAGTTTCGAGAAGGCCACTTCGGCTCCCTTCTGTTCCTTGCGGTAGTCTCTGCCCAGTTGAAACAAGATGTCGTTTGAGGGATTCCCTTCAAGGAAAATGGCGATCGAGAGAGATTCTTGTGCTTGCTTCTGTATCTCCTTGCATCGTCTCAAACAATCTTCCCAGACAGCAATCATGGTGGAAGTTTCTTGTGCAAAGTATTTCCCGGCGGGCGCGAGCGATACTCGTTTCGAATCATGATTAATTAGTTCTAGTCCTGTTTCGCTTTCGAGTTCCGCCATGTGTTTCCCAAGGCAAGACTGCGTCATATGCAATTCCTTTGCAGCTTTGCTAAGGTTCTGTGTTAGGGCAAAAACTTGGAATTCCTTGATGAGTTCAATATGCATATTACCCCCCCCGCGCACGAACCCAACTTGCCTTCCCAATTATATCATCCGAAATGAGGAGTGATTGTTTCCAGGGACATCAGGCGAGACAAGCGCGAAAGGGACAGGGCTCATACGCCTTGTCCCTTTCGTGGGCAGCGAGGGTCTATGGAGCTTGGTATTTATGCTTTGCTGACTTCATCCCACTTGATTTTGCCAATGAAGGAGCAGGCGGCAACAATCAGGATTCCGATGATAACGATGAGGACCATCTCGGCAATAAGCGCTGCGTGGTAGGAGCCCAATGTCTGGTAGACGAAGCTGATAATAGTTCCGCTGATTCCTCCCATGAGCGCATTGACGGTCATGAGGTTCGAGAAAATCTTGGAGTAGTCTTTGTTTCCGTAAAGGTTCCTGACAACAAGTGGGCAGCCGACAGAAATAAGGGCATTATGACTTCCGAACAAGAAAGCACCGATAAGGAGGGCGGCAGAAGCGGGTACAAATGCCCAAAGCGCGATACCAATGAAGAAAACTGCGACAAATGTGACGAAAGTTGCCTTCAAGCCAGCCTTGCCTTGCATGAATCCGAACACAATCTTCCCAAGAATATTTCCGACGGCAGCTACGGAAATCATCGACGCGCCAAGCATTGCTGCCGACTCCACTCCCATGATTCCCCCGACGGCTTCGGTTGCGATGGCGACCTGATTGCTGTTGAAACCCATGCCACATGAAGTGAACAAGATTGCAAAAACCATGATCCAGAAGGGTGCGGTTTTGAGTGCCTTGGAGCGAGAAACGCCTTGCTTCATTGCGTCCGCTTCTTCGGCGGCAAGTTTTGCATCGAAGCCGTAAGGCTCGAGCCCCTTATCTTCTGGCTTGAACTTGAAAACGAACAGAGTCCACGGAACAAGGCAGACGACGATGAGGGCAGCGTTGATCTGGTAGGCGGTTTGCCACCCAAGATTTTGGAGAATCATTGTGAACAGCGGTGCCCAGCAGAAAGTCCCGACGCCGGTGAACGCCGCTGCGATTCCGAGAACTTTTCCGCGCTGCTTCTTGCCAAACCAATTTCCCAGCAATGTAGGTACAGTCAGTGTTGCGATGCAGGGCATGGCGAGGCCGAGAACGCCGCCCCAGACATAAAACCACTGTACGCTATTGCCGAACGAAAACATGAAGACTGCGAGTGCGAGTAGGACAGCTGATAGCGTTGTCACTATGTTGATGCTCTTTGTTTGGATAGCCTGCCCCCAGAAAGAGGTGGCGATGCAGGACACCACAGAGCAAATAGTCATCCAGAGCATCCAATCTCCGGGGCCAACTCCAATTGACTTGGAGACGGGAAGGAGATATACGCCAACGATGCTGATCGAGGCCGCCATTGAAGCGGCGTTAACGAAACAGCATCCTATGAAAATCCACCATGCGTAATGCATCTTTGTCGTTCCGGACATTGTCTTACCTTTCCTTTCGATTCGAATAGGTAGAACCGTTTATGGGAGGCCTTCCTCCTGGAGGGGTTGGGGAGGGCCTCCCGCATTGCGGGCATCGATCGAGCGCTTTGCTGTAACCGATTCCGCAGCTAATGCAGCCTATAAGATCGTTTTCTCGGCCAAGTTCGATGTCTGCACGGCTGCAGGCTCCACAACCGTTGCAGTAAATGCACACCCCTTACCCTATCGATTCGAGGCGAAGCCAATAAGTTAATTCTTTGCCAGCGAAGGGGTGGTTGAAGTCCAGCGTTACGAGCTGCGCGTCCGCGTTGACAACTCTAACGGGAATCGCTTTGCCGCTCGCTGGGTTTGTCCAGGCAACCACGTCGCCAGTGTGAATCTTCTCAAATGCTGGAGAAAGGGTTCGGGGGTATATTTGAACACCAGCTTTATCGTGTTCTCCATAGCCGAGAGAAGGGGGGATAACAACGGTTCTTTCTTCTCCGACGCTCATTTCCAGGAAGGCTCTGTCAAGTCCGGGTGGGACGTCTCCGACCCCTAACACCAATTCAACGGGGTTTCCGTGGCTGTGATTGTCGATGGGCTCTTCGCCCGATATTCCGCCTTTGTAGAAAACCTGGGCTTTTCTTCCTATGCGAGTGTTCGGGTCCATGTTATCCCCTCCATTCTTCTTAACTATTCAGCTCGGTAACTTCGCGAACATCCGAATCGTCGCGATGCGTTGCGAATTCTACTTGGCCGTAAGCTTCGACTTCGATGGCTGCTGCGCGGCGGCGGTTGGAATCGTCTTTTCTCTTCGACTCGAATTTTCCACGGGCCTCATAGGGCTTAAATTGAGGAACGAACAGGACTTGCTTCGGCTTTTCCTCCATCAAGGCTGCAAGCTCCGTAACAGGGCCGAACTTCATGACATCGGCAAGACAGTGATGAACGCATATCGGCTCTCTGCCCTTGCTGGTGCGTTCGGCACATAGGTCGCACAAGTCGGTTGGAACAGGAATCTTGTTCCAATTCATGTGATCCTCTTCAATTTCCCAGGGGCCATCATCGTGGACGCGAATTCCCCACTTGCCAACGGGAAGGTCATGCTCCTCTTTGCAGGATACCTCGCATGACTGGCATCCTGTGCAATACTCGTAATCGATCAGCAGTCCGTATGCAGTCATGGCTACACCAGCTTTCCGAATTTGTCCCAAACGAGTTCCATGTCAGTGTCGTAGTTCTCCGAAACGGGTTCAACGTTGCAGAGCAAGCATTTGAAGGGAGCACCGAAGCCCATCTTCCCAAAGTGAAAATTGGGGACTAGGTTGTTGATGTTGGAACGGAAGGTTCCGTAAAGATTAGGGGCGTTGCCGTCTTGCTCGGGGAACCACCAACCGTGCTGAGCGTGGACGACGCCCGGCTTGACGATTTGGGACACCTTGGCCTTAAGAAGGGCCTCTCCGAATTGGTTGGAGACCTTGACCCATTGCCCGTCAGCCACCTTTGCTGCTTTTGCGTCATCGGGGTTGATTTCGAGAAGTGGATCGGGATTGAGCTCTCGGCAATACGGAATCTGACGGTTTTCGGAATGGAAGAAAGCGTACGTTCGAGCGCCCGTCGTCAGGACGAAGGGATACTTCTCAAGCAGTTCGGGTGTAGATACAGGGCTGTATTGCGGCTCCTCGTAATAGGGAAGAGGCTGGTCTCCGAATTGATGGAAGGCGTACGACCAGAGTTCGACACGGCCCGTTGAGGTATTAAAGCCGGGCTTGCCGTCGCGGCGCAGGAGGCCGGTCTCGTATTTGCGGTAGCCGACATAGCGCTGCAACACAACTTCCTTCCTGATGTCCTCGTAGCAGTACTTCTTTCCTAGTCGGAGATGCTCGATGAAGTCTCTAACCTCGTCGTATTGCTCCCAAAGATGAGGATTCAGGACTTTTCCGAGGTTGAAGCAAAGCTCCATATCGGACATGCCCTCTCCGTGTCTAAGAACTTCGTTCATAAAGCCCATCGTGACCGGCGAGGAGCCGTAATGGGTTTGCACCACACCTTCTCGCTCGGCGGCTGCGGCGAGAGGCAGGAAGATATCGCAGGTTGCCTGAGCGGATGGCGTCATGAACGTGTCGAAAGCTATAACAAACTCCATTGTGTCGTTGATAGCCTTCATCCATCGCTGTGGTTCTGCCGACGTGCACGACAAAAGGTTGTTCCCACCGTAAAAGCCCATCTTGATAGGATACGGATCGCCCGTCTCCATTGCCCGGAGGGTCAAATCACAGTGAGAGTTGAGGATAAGGCCGCAATAAGCGGGGTACTCATTGGCGCCAATCATCTTCTGGACAAGGTCTTTGCCGAGGCCCTCTTCAAAACCGAAACCAGCTTCGTTAAGCCCCATTGTTTTATCGCCGATTCGGATTCCGCCAGGAACATCGATATTCCCGCAGATTGCCATAAGGGCAATCAAGCAGTGACCGACCTGCATGCCGTTAGCCTTCTGATCGAGGGCGAGTCCCCAAGAAATTGACGCAGGAGTTGCCTCTGCGTACATGCGAGCGGATTCGACAATCATTTGCGCGGGGACGCCCGTAATCTCTGCAGCTTTGTCGGGCGTCATTTCGGAAACGCGCTCGGCAAGCTCGTCGAAGCCGTAGCACCAATACTCGACGAATTCGTGATCGTAGAGATCCTCGGATATGATGACGTTTAACCAGGCCATGGCAAGCGCGCCATCGGTTCCGGGGCGCAGTTTCAATGCATAATCTGCACGTGTTGAGAGCCAATTGTTTCTGGGGTCTACTACGATGAGCCTCGTTCCGCGCCTCATGAGGTCGATGAGAGCATGCCCGAATAGTCCATCAGGGTTTGAGGGCAAGGGATCTTTACCCCACACGACAACGCATTCGGGGATTTCGTACTCGGGGTCGTCATAGCGGCCAGGCAATCCGCCAGCATAGTCAATTTCGGGATAGGCAACCCCTAAGAGATAGGATGATGCTGCCATACGGGGAACGTAGCAGGCATAGCCCGATTGCGTATAGCAGAAGTTGGGAGTGCAAAGCATGCGACTCCCGAAGGGGGCCATCGTGCCGCCTTCGCGCCCAGTGCCGACGAAGCAGACAATAGACTCTCTGCCATACTGCGCTGTGATGCGATCGTATTCTCTCTTGATGATGTCAAAGGCTTCGTCCCAGCTGATTTGCTCCCAGGCATCAGCGTTGCCTCGCTCTTTTGGATCGCGCTTCATCGGATGCAGGATGCGCGACGGATTATAGATGTAGTCTTTAAGCGTAATGCAGCGGGCGCAGAGCCTTCCTTGCGTGACAGGGTTGTTTTCGTCGCCTTCGACTTTAACGAGCCTACCGTTTTTGTCCGTATAGCACTTCAAAGTGCATCCCACGGGATGGCAGCCGGGGGGCGACCACGGGCTGGTCCTCGTTACGGTAAGGCCATCTTCTTCAAACTGCCAAGGCTTGTTGAGGTCGTTGTTCGTCTCGCTGATAGTGTATTTGCTGCGGGCATTTAGCCGGTCGGGATGCCATGCCCGCATTGTCGGATTGTCCTTCCAATCCAGATATTCCTTCTCCAATTTAATCCCCTCTCGTTTAGTTGCCGTTAAGTCTGAGCTTCGCTCGCACGTCGGTGGGGCTATGAATCTGATGGGATGATTAGGGAATGTAGATGGCCATCTTTCCCTCAGTGTTTTCGGAAATGAGCTTCGTGGCCTCTTCTGCTGGCACTACCTTAATAACTGCCGCAAGGCAGTGGAGCTCGCAAAGAGGGATCTTGCCTTCCTCAATACGTTCTTCGCACAGGTCGCAAAGCCTGGATGGTGCGGGAATGTAGTCCCACTCCCATTTCCCGTCGGAGAATTTTGCTGGCCCCACCTCGTTGACCTTAATTCCCCATTCATCGAGCGAGAGACCTTTTTCCTTTCGACAGGAGACTTCGCAGGAATGACACCCCGTGCAGTATTTGTAATTGATCAGCATTGCTCTTTTCGACATGGCTGGCACCTCCTTTTGCTAGCTATCGAGGTCATCGACCTTGGATATTTTGCAGATGACGTTCTTGTACGGCGCTCCGTAGCCGGTAACCCCGACCACTTCATGGGGAATGAGGTTGTTGACGTTGGCCTTGTATGTTCCAAATAAGTTAGGGGACTCTCCGTCTTGCTCGGGGAACCACCATGCATGCTGCGCGTGAACAACTCGTTGATCGACTGTTGGGCTGAGATGAGCCTTTTGGACGCAACGTCCGATGGGATTCTCTAGTGCAACCCAGTCACCTTCTTCGATTCCATATTTGAGGGCGGTGTCGGGGTGGATAGTGACGAGAGGCCAGGGGTTAATCGCTCGCAACGAGGGAACTTGTCGGTGCTCCGAATGGAACATCGCGATATTGCGACCGCCGGTCGTCAGAACGAGTGGGTACTCGTCTTTCACTTCCTGGTCGATCTTGTCGCTATATGGGCTGAAGTACGGTTCCTCGAAATAAGGGAGGGCTTTTTCGCCAAACACGGGATAGATGCTTGACTTGAGCTCGATCAACCCAGTCGGCGTATCGAATCCGGGGTTGCCGTCAGCGCGGAGCTTGCCCGTTTCGTACTTGCGGTACTCGAAGGGCTGCTGGTAGACGACCATTTCCTGAAGGTCTTCGAATCCCCAGTCGTATGCGGTGTGGAGTTGATCGGTGAAGAACTCCGCGGGCGTTTGCCAGGGCCAAAGCTCGGGACGCAATCTGTGTCCGAGTTCAAGCATGATTTCAACATCGCTCTTGCTGTCGAGAGGCTCAATTGCTTTGCTCATTGCGCCTAGGAAGTGCGTGTTGCGGCCAAAGTGGGGCATGACAATGCCTTCATGTTCGACTGAGGTCGACAGGGGGAGCACTAGGTCGCACAGTGCCATGATGGAGGGGTTCATAAAGATGTCCTGAGAGACGTTGAACTCCAGCTTGTTGAGAGCTTTCTCCCAACGTTTTGGTGATGCAGCCATGCATGTCAGGGGGTTTGTTCCGAACCAGTAGCTCATCTTGAATTGCGTCGGAGGATTCTCCATTTCGAGCCAATCGAGGGTTACGTCTGGAAGAGGGCCAGGTCCTGCAGCGTCCCAGCACTTATATTTACCGTCCAGGTCTTTGATGCGCTTTGCTCGAATTTCGTCGGGCACGGAGTTAACCGTTTCGTAGCGCCACTTTCCCGTAAAGCTCGAAGGACGTGCAAGGGTGATGCCTCCAGGGATATCCATGTAGCCGCAGAGTGCGCATATCGCAAGAAACGTGTGTCCCGCCTGGACTCCGTTGGTCATCGTGTCGATTGAGAGTCCCCAGAGAGCCGATGAGGGATAGTTGGTTGCGAAGGCTCGCGCTGCGCCTTGGATGGTTTCAGCGGGAATCCAGCAGATTTCCTCTGCTTTCTCGGGAGTCCACTCGGCTGCGCATTCAGCGAACTCGTTGAAACCGTAGACCCACTTCTCTACGAATTCGTGATTGTAGAGGTCCTCCGAGATAATAACGTTGCACATTGCAAGCGCGAGCGCCGTGTCGGTGCCGGGACGTAATTGCAGATGATATTCGGCGTGAGCTGCAATCCAGGTGACTTGGGGATCGACGACGATCAGCTTTGATCCAAGCTTCATCAAGTCGACGAGTGCGTGTCCGAAAAAGCCATCAGGACTTGAATAGATGGGATTTTTGCCCCAGACCAGAATATACTTCGGGCATTCCCAGCGCGGATCGTCGTAGCGGTCTGGAAAATAGGCTGCGTAGTCGAGTTCCGGATAGCCTGCTCCGAGCTGGAAATTTGCGATTGTGCATCGTGGACCGTAGCAGGACCCTCCGCTAAGTGTCATGCAATAGTTAGGGGAGTTGAAGATGGCGTGGCAGTACGCTGCCGAGTACATGGTTATTTCTCGTCCCGTGCCGGTGAAGGTTAGGATGCTTTCGGGGCCTGGGTTTGCCCAAAATTCTCTCGTCTTGGATTCGATGAGGTCGAACGCTTCATCCCACGTGATTTGCTCCCATTTGTCTTTGCCGCGGTCTTCGCGGGCTCGCTTCATGGGGTGCATAATCCTGTCTTCGTGATATTCGACTTCATCAAGCGCGATGCACCTCGGGCAAAGTCTGCCATGTGTAATAGGATGGGTCGGATCACCTTCCACTTTTACGATTTTATTGTCTTTGACCGTAACGATGATGCCGCATCCGACTGGGTGGTCACCAGGGGGGGACCATACGCAGGTCCTTACTTGGTGCGTCCCGTCTCCGAGGTCTGTTACCCAACTTTTCTCTTCACTCATTTCTCTTCTCCTCTCATCTCTTCTCCTCTCATTTTTTGGCAGCGAGCGCTGGCCGTGATGCAACTTTTTGCCGATACGGGGGTGGCAATTAAAGAGAGATGTAGCTTCTTCAGCCTATGATTTGTCGTTATATTAAGGAAGCTTTTTCCAACCGGCTATAACGACTACTAGTCCTAGTGCAAATATCGGAGCCATGAAGAACTGACCGGCAAACGCGAAACTCCCAAATTGTGCAACGATTGCTCCTAGGATCTTCGAACCTAGAAGTGCAGCCATTTGCTGGAAAAAGAGGACGATTGCTGTTGCGGTGGGTATGTCGTCCGGATGGTCCACTACTTTTGGAACTGCTGACCAAATCATTACGGGGATAATTCCTCCAGCCAGCGCGTTGCAGATAACAACGGGAACAAAGCCTTCAACTGTGGTTGTCTGAAACACAAGCCATGCGTATATCGTTCCGCCAATGCAACTTACAACCATGAGTTTCTTGTTTGATCCGATTTTGTCTGAGATGCGGCCCGCTAATGGGTTTACGAAGCATCCTACAATCGCCATTATCGAGATGATTGTCGACATCACGTTCATGGAGATGTCTGTCTCCGTGGTCGCGTAGGTTGTCAGGAAGTTGGACATGCCAAGGAAAGGAACCTCTTCGCAGAAAAAAATGGAGGCTTCGGTAGTTTGTGTGACAAGGGGCTAGCCTAGGCAGCAACGCTCTTC
>ERZ827108.748-NODE-748-length-51449-cov-7.269740_pt1 | contig 51449 bp, 41 predicted proteins | sample MGYA00519921_ERZ827108 | MGnify/ENA primary metagenome ERZ827108 (study PRJEB31778, sample SAMEA3449258) | human gut metagenome | biome: human gut; feature: human-associated habitat; material: faeces | place: United Kingdom | collected 2010/2012 ...
TCTGCATGCCGAAGTACGGCGAGGAGAACCACGACCTGCTGGTTCGCTTCACCCGTGCGCTGTTCAAGGGCATGGACTACAGCGCGAACGAGCACTACGACGAGGTCAGCGAGTGGGTTTCCAAGCAGACCGCGACCGATTATGAGTCCGTTTACAACCAGCGCGGCGACGCGCAGTGGCTGACCGGCAAGGAAGTGGCGCAGGGCGCTGCCGACGGCACCGTTGCCAAGTACTACGAGCTCCAGCGCGACAACTTCGTGAAGGCCGGCGCGGTGGAGAAGGATCCGGCGCCGGACGTTTCCGAGTACGTGCTCTTCGACGTGATGATCGAGGCCGGCAAGTAATTCCGGGAAGCGAAAACAAAACTGAAAGCCTGGCATTAGGCCACCCTTCTGCGGGTCGGCCTAATGCCTTTTGGCACATGGGGGACGGCGGCAGGCCGCCCGCGCGCGGGCCTTGGCTAAACGGGCGCGCGCGTTCAAAGAGGATTTCCGCAAAAAAAGGCGAACATTATCAGACAGAAGAAATCGGAGGCGGATCATTCCATGCTGTTTGTGCTCATCGTGCTGCTGCTTGTCGCGTCCGTTTTTGTGCTGCTGATGAAGAAGAACCGGGAATCGCTGTGCCTGCTGGGCATGTGCTGCAGCCTGATGGTGCAGTTTTCCGGCATCCTGATTTTCATTGCCAAAAAGGGCGGATATTCCAGAAGCATCATCAATTTTCTCTTTTTCTCGCAGGCGCTGAGAAATAAGCTGCAATACCTGTTTATCACGCTGGACGCGCTGGGCTACGTCATCGCGGTGGGGCGCTATCTGTTCCCGCTGTTTTTGCTGGAAAGCGCGCTGCAATACTCGATGATCGGCTGGATCAGGCGGCACCCCGATATCCAGAAATGGATCTGCGTGCTGCCCGCGGCGACGCTGGCGGTGTATTTCCCGCCGGTGTTCCGCTTCATTGCGAACCGGTGGCCGGTTATGCACTCCGTGCTGGTCGAGGGCTCGTACTGGTGGATCACCGCGTATGTGGCGGTCGCGCTGGTGCTGATGATTCAGGAGCTTTTCGCCATCACGATGCGCTTTTGCCGAAAGCAGTTCGTGGGCATTGTCGGCTGCCATCTGGCGCTCAGCGGGCTGTATCTGCTCTACTGCGGGCAGGACCCCGCGCAGGTCTATCAGTTTTACAGCTACGACTATATCTGGAACAAGGGCATCGGCTATCTGCAATACGCGCCGACGATCGCGGGATATGTGACCATCGTGGTCGTCAACGTCATCTGCGGCGTGCTCGGCACGATCAGCCTGCTGCACTACACGCAGGATTCGTTCCTCAGCGATCAGGAGGAGATGGCGCTGGAGCGCAAGTTCGACATCGCGCGAACGGGCGCGTCCGTGTTCGTCCATTCCATCAAAAACCAGCTTCTGGCCAACCGCATCCTCGAAAAGCGCATCTCGCAGGAGCTGGACAAGCCGGAGCCCGACCTGAGCCGCGTCCGCGCCTGCGTGAAGCAGCTTCAGGAGAGCAACGAAATGCTCATTTCGCGCAGCGAGGAGCTGTATCGCACGGTCAAAAACAAGTCCGTGACGCTGGTGCCGACGACGCTGGGGCAGATTCGGGAGACGACGCTGGAGCGATTCAAGCGCAAATACCCGGATGCGCTGCTGGAATGTCGGTTAAACGAGAGCGAGACGGTGCTGGCGGACGGCAACTACCTGAGCGAGGCGCTGTATAACCTGCTGACCAACGCATGGGAAGCGAACGTGGACGCGGGGCACGGGGACAGGCCGATCCGGCTGTCGAGCAGCCGGGAGCGGCTGTACGTCGTGCTGGAGGTTCGCGACGAGGGATGCGGCATGACCAAGGCCGAGCAGAAAAAGATTTTTGAACCGTTTTATTCATCCAAAAACAGCAACACGAGCTGGGGCATGGGGCTTTATCACGTGCGCACGATTGTGCGGGCGCATGTGGGCAGTCTGCGGGTAGAGAGCAAGCCGGGGCGGGGAACATCCTTCTTCGTGCTTCTGCCCAAATATGTGCAGGACAGGTGATGAAATGATGAAGATACTGATTGCGGATGATTTCGAGCTGCTTCGGGAGGACCTTTGCGACACCCTCGGCGCGCAGGCGGACATGGAGGTCGTCGGCGCGGCGCAGAGCGGCGCGCAGGTCGAGGAGATGGCCGCGCGGCTTGACTTTGACGTGCTGCTCATCGACATCGAGATGGAGAACACGACGGCGGGGATTCATGCCGCGGAAAACATTCTGGCCGAGAAGCCGGATACCATCGTGATTTTCCTGACCGCGCACGAGACGGAGAACATGATTCTCATGTCCATGGGCGCGGGGGCGGTGGATTACGTCGTCAAGGGCTGCGCGGAGGAGGAGCTGCTCGAACACATCCGCAAGGCCTACGAGGGCGAGCCGATGCTCGACGCGCGGGTGCAGCATATGGTGCTCAAGGAGTATTCCCGCCTGCGCCGCTCGGAAAAGAGCCTGCTGTTTTTCATCAACAACGTGTCCCAGTTGACCCCGGCGGAGCGGAGCCTTGTGCGCTATCTGCTCGACGGAATGAAGGTCAAGGATATCGCGGCGGCGCGGTGCGTCGAGGTGGTGACGGTCAAAACCCAGATCAAGGGGCTGCTGCGCAAATTCGGCTGCACGAGAACCAAGGAAATTGTTGAAATGATACACGAACTGGGCGTAGAGCATTTGTTTTAACTCCTTTCGCCACGACTGTGGCGTGCCAACCTTCGGCATCTCATCTGTTTGTTTCCGCCACAGGCGGCAACAGATTCGATGTCCCTCAAGGAGGGAGGCTTGTATCTTTGAAACCACAAATTATGAAATAATCTCCATCAGACGCATGTTGTTTTCGGATAAAGGCTCCCTCCTAGAGGGAGCTGTCGAGCGAAGCGAGACTGAAGGAGTATTAAGGAGGAACATGATGAACATGAATTATTATCAGATTTCCGCGGAGGAGCTGGGCAAAAACGCGAAGGTGCCGCTGCTCAAGCTGGGCGATTCCGGCGAGGTGTTTTATGAAATCGCGCTGGAAATGGTAAACGAGATCGAAAAGAACAACGCTGTCGGCCGCCGCACGGTGTTCATCTGCCCGGTCGGCCCGGTGGGGCAGTATCCGATTTTCGTGCGGCTGGTCAACGAGCGCAGGCTGAGCCTGAAAAACTGCTGGTTCATCAACATGGACGAGTATCTGACCGACGACGGGGAATGGATTGACGAAAGCAGCGCGCTCTCCTTCCACGGCTTTATGAACCGCACGGTTTACAGCAGGATCGACCCGGAGCTGGTGATGCCGGAGAATCAGCGCATCTTCCCCGACCCGCACGACCCGGATCACATCGCCAAGGTGATCGACGAGCTGGGCGGCGTGGATATCGCGTTCGGCGGCATCGGCATCAACGGCCATCTGGCGTTCAACGAATCGCAGGACGAGCTGACGCCGGAGGAATTTGCGGCGCTGCACACGCGCGTGCTGGCGATCAGCCGCGAGACGCGCACCGCCAACGCCATCGGCGATTTGAACGGCGCGATTGACGCGATGCCCAAGAAGGCCGTGACCATCGGCATGGCGGAGATTCTGGGCGCGAAGAAGATTCGTCTGGGCGTTTTCCGCGATTGGCACCGCTCGGTGGTGCGCCAGGCAGCCTACGGCGAGGTGAGCGCGCACTTCCCGGCGACGCTGATTCAGCGCCATCCGGACGCGATGATTATTGTGAACGCGAACGCTGCGAAGCAGCCGTTTTAAGAGGGGAGAACGTCTCCATGGATAAGCTCCTGATTCAAAATGCGCGCGTTTATCAGAACGGGCAGTTCGTGCGCGCCGACGTGCTTTGCGGGGACGCGCTGATTGCGAAGATCGGCGAAAACCTGACCGATGAGGAAGCGCGCGTCATTCAGGCGGACGGCCTGCGCCTTGTGCCGGGGTTCATCGACGTGCACACGCACGGCGCGGCGGGCGTGGACGTGAACGCGGCGGACGAGGCGGGGCTGCGCAGGATTGCGGCGTTCTTCGCGACGCAGGGCGTGACGGCGTTCAACGCGAGCGTGTTGACCGATACGCCGGAGACCACCGAAAAATGCCTCGGCGCGATTGCCAACGTGATGAGCGACCGGGGCATGGGCGCGCAGCTCTTGGGCGCGCATCTGGAAGGGCCGTTCCTCGCGAAGGAATACAAGGGCGCCATGCCGGAAGCGCTGCTGCGCGAGGGCGACGAGAAGCTGCTGCGCGCGTATCAGAACCGGTTTCCGGGCGTGATCCGCTACATCACCGTGTCGCCGGAGGTGCCCGGCGTGGTGGACATGATCGGTAAAATCAGCCAAGACGTGACGGTGGCCATCGGCCATTCCGGCGCGGATTACGACACGAGCATGGAGGCCATCCGCCGCGGGGCGCGGTGCGTCACGCACACCTTCAACGCGATGCGCCTGTTCCACCAGCATCAGCCCGCCATCATGGGCGCGGCGCTGGAAAGCGACTGCTGGTGTGAGGCCATCTGCGACGGGCGGCACCTGCATCCCGGCACGGTGCGCATGCTGCTCAAGTGCAAGGGCTGGGATCGGGTTATCGCCATCACGGACAGCATCATGGCGGCGGGTCTGCCGGACGGCAACTACAAGCTCGGCGTGAACGACGTGGTCGTCCGAAATGGGGACGCGGTGCTTGCTTCGAACGGCGTTCGCGCGGGCAGCACGCTGACGCTCGCGCAGGCGCTCAGGAACATCGTGGCCTTCACCGGTCGCCCTGTGCAGGACGTGATCCCGCTGATGACCGCCAACCCGGCGAAGGCGCTGCGGATGGACGACCGAAAGGGCAGCATCGAGGTCGGCAAGGACGCGGACATGGTGCTGCTCGACGATGCGCTGAACGTCGTGACGACCGTGGGGCTCGGGCGCGTGATCTATACCGCCTAAAAGGGATGGCGCAATTTCATACTCGCGCGAACCGGTGATTTTTGCTATAATTACACGGTAAACGTGGACGGTTTTTGAACAAAGAAAACGGATTTTGATGAGGGATTCGTTTTCGCAACCCAATTTTTTGATGAGGTGAACGATATGCTCGTACCGATGAGAGCGATTCTGGCGGCGGCAGACAAATACCGCTATGGCCAGGGCGCGTTTAACATGAACAGCGTGGGGCAGATTGAGGCGGCGGTTCGAATCCACGAGCTGCTCCATTCCGGCGCGATTTTGCAGGGCGCGGAGGCTTCCAACGCCTTTATGGGCGGCGAACTGGACTTCATGCACGGCACGCTCGAGGCCAAGAAGGTCGGCGCAAAGCGCATCGGCGACGCGGTGAAGAAATACGGCGCGGACAGCCCGGTGCCGATTGCGCTGCATCTGGATCACGGCAAGAGCATCGAGAGCGTCAAGGCCTGCATCGACGGCGGCTACACCTCCGTGATGATCGACGGCAGCAGCCTGCCCTACGAGCAGAACATTGAATTGACCCGCGAGGTCGTCAAGCTGGCGCATCCCTACGGCGTGAGCGTCGAGGGCGAGCTGGGCGTGCTGGCGGGCGTGGAGGATCACGTGTTCTCTGCGACGAGCACCTACACCAACCCGATGCAGGCGGTCGATTTCTTCAAGAAGACCGGCTGCGACGCGCTGGCCATCAGCTACGGCACCTGCCACGGCGCGAACAAGGGCAAGGACACGAAGATCCGCCGCGAAATCGCGATTGCGACGAAGGAGTGCATGCTGCACGAGGGCATCGAGGGCTATCTGGTCAGCCACGGCTCTTCCACCGTGCCGCAGGAATACGTTCAGGGCATCAACGCGCTGGGCGGCCAGCTCGAAAACGCCTTCGGCATCGACGTGGCGCAGCTTGTGGATGTGGCGCACTGCGGCATCAACAAGATCAACGTGGATACGGATATCCGTCTGGCCTGCACGCGCAACCTGCTGGAGCTGTTTGAAAACGAGCCGGAGCTGCGCGAGAGCGCTTCCATCGGCCGGCTCTACAAGGATTTGAAGAAGAACCCGAAGAACTTTGACCCGCGCAACTACGTCGCTTCCATCATGGACACGATCACCCTCGGCACGGTGCCGGACGCGCACGTGCAGAAGGTCGTGGACTGCATGAAGGACGGCGTGACGGAATCCATCGCGCCGCTGCTGGTGCAGTTTGGCAGCTACCGCAAGAGCCACCTGATTGAGGTCGTGACCTGCGAGCAGATGGCCGAGCGCTATAAGAAGGCGGGCATTTGATATGAAGCATATTTTTCTGAACCTCAAGCGGTTCGACATCAGCCCGGAGAAGGGCGGCGTGAACCGCCTCGCCCCGATGAAGGACTGGGGCAGGACGATTGTTTCCGGCACGCAGGACGCGCTGACGGCGTATGACCCCGCCGAGGTCGAGTTTGTCATGTACATGCCGGAGGCGCACCTGCTGGGCGCGGCTGCGGCGAAGACGGAGAACAGCCCGGTGCAGCTCGGCTGTCAGGGCGTTTATCGCGCGGATACGGCGGTGGGCGGCAACTTTGGCGCGTTCACGACGAACCGCCCGGCGAACGCCGCGGCGCAGATGGGCTGCGCGAGCACGCTGATCGGCCACTGCGAGGAGCGCAACGACAAGATGGGGATTCTGGCCGAGGCGGGCGTGACGGGTCAGGCGGCGGCGCAGGCCGTCAGCCGCATCCTCAACCAGGAGATCAAGTGCGCGCAGGCGGCTGGGCTGACGGTGCTCTACTGCATCGGCGAAAAGAGCGAGGAGCAGGCGGATTGGGAGAACGTGCTCGGCGCGCAGCTCGACATCGGTCTTGACGGCGTGGACAAGCGCAGGGTCGTGATCGCCTACGAGCCGATTTGGTCGATTGGACCGGGCAAGACCCCGGCGGACAAGCCCTACATCACCAAGATCGCGCGCTTTGTGAAGGCGCGCACGGGCGGGCTGGACGTGGTATACGGCGGCGGCCTCAAGCAGGACAACGCGGCCATGCTGGCCTCGATTGACGAGATCGACGGCGGCCTGATCGCGCTGACGCGCTTCAGCGGCGAGATTGGCTTCTACCCTGACGAGTACCTTGACATCATCCGCCGGTATCTGGGCAAATGAGAAGCGATGAGGGCTCTGCCCTCAAACGCCCGCAAGGGAACTGAGTTCCCTTGACCTTCCCCTTCATTTATCGCGCTGCGATAAATGGATGTAAAGATGATTCAAACCACCGCGAATCGAAGAAGGGAGTCTGGGCAGCAGCCCAGCGTAAAGGAGAAGAAAGATGAAGCTCGATTTTGAATATGGGCAGGGCCTGATGAGCGCCAATCTGCCGGACAACACCGATATCTTCGTACCGGGCGAGACCGTGCCCGACCCCGAGTGCCTGCCGCAGGATTGGGATACCCTGTATGGCGAGACGCTCAAGAGCATCCGCAACCCGATCGGCATGAAGCCGCTGCGCGAGCTGGCGCACAAGGGCAGCACCGTCGTCATCATCATCCCGGATATCGTCAAGGGCGGCAATCAGCCGACCAGCCACCGCAAGGTCGCCATCCGCGCCTGCATCGACGAGCTGTATTCCGTCGGCGTGGAGAAGAAGGATATCCTGCTGCTGTTCTCCAACGGTCTGCATCCGCGCACCAGCGTGCCGGAGATGAAGACCATCCTCGGCGACGAACTGTTTAACGAGTTCTATTATTCCGGCCAGATCACCAGCCACGACAGCGAGGATTACGAGCACCTCGTCGATCTGGGCTATACCGATCACGGCGACCACGTCATTATGAACAAGTACGTCTACGATGCGGACGTCGCGATTCTCATCGGCCATACGCAGGGCAACCCCTACGGCGGCTACTCCGGCGGCTACAAGCACTGCGCTACGGGCATTTCCCACTGGCGCTCCATCGCGGCGCACCACGTGCCGCAGGTCATGCATCGCGCGGACTTCGTGCCCGTCTCCACCCACAGCGAGATGCGCAACAAGTTCGACCAGCAGGGCATGTTCATGGAAGAGAAGATGGGCAAGAAGTTCTTCTGCTGCGACGCGGTGCTGGACAGCAAGAGCCGCCAGATCGCCATCTTCTCCGGCTACGCGAAGGAGATGCAGCCCATTTCCTGGGAAGTTGCGGATAAGCGCACCTATGTTCACTGGGCAGAGAAGAAGTACGACGTCGTCGTATTCGGCATGCCGACGAACTTCCACTACGGCAACGGCATGGGCACCAACCCGATTCAGATGATGCAGGCGCTCTCCGCGCAGGTCATCCGCCACAAGCGCATCCTCTCCGACCGCTGCGTGTTCATCGTGTCGAGCATCTGCGACGGCTATTTCCACGACGAGCGCTGGCCGTACCTGCGCGAGCTGTACGACATGTTCCAGCATGACTACATGCAGACCCTGCCGGACATGAACCGCTACGGCGAGTATTTCGCGACGAACGAGGAATACATCCGCAAGTATCGCTTCGCCAACGCGTTCCACCCGTTCCACGGCTTCTCGATGATGTCCTGCGGCCACATCGCGGAGATGAACACCAGCGCCATCTACATCGTCGGCGCGCGCGAGCCGGGCATCGCCCGCGGCATGGGGCTCAAGACCCGCGCGACGTTTGAAGAAGCGCTCGAAGATGCGAAGAAGAAGATCGTCGGGCCGAACCCGAACATCCTCGCCCTGCCGCGCGCGTTCACGACGACGGCGGTGCACCTGTGCATGAAAGACCCGAGCCAGAACAGCCACAGCCGCGACGGCATCACCCATCCCTGCGGCGGCTGCTGAGACGCCCTCGGAGATATGAAAAAATCCGAACCCCCTTCCGAAATAAACGGAAGCCGGGTTCGGATTTTTGGCGTTTGGTGCGGATAGCGGGACTCGAACCCGCACGCCGTGAGGCAGGGGATTTTAAGTCCCCGGTGTCTGCCATTCCACCATATCCGCGTAAACTACATTATATCGGTTTCTGGATTTATTGTCAAGCGCTTGAAAATTTGATACAATAGGCGGCAGAAAAGCAAAGGCGGCGAGAGAGATGCGAAAAAAAGCGGTGGAGCTTCCCGGCGTGACGCTGGGCGAGGGGATGCCCAAGGTCTGTGTGCCGGTGATGGGGGCGGACGCGCGGGCGCTCAGGGCGGCGGCGGACGCGGCGCGGGCGCAGGCGGATTTGATCGAGCTGCGGCTGGACAGCGTTTCTCCCGAGATGGACGCGGCGCGTCTGCGGGCAGCCTGCCGAACCGTTCGCGAGGCGGCGCAGGGAACGGCGATTTTGGCGACGATGCGCACGGCGCGCGACGGCGGCGCGGGCGACGCGGACGCGGCGCGCTACGAGGCGCTGCTGGTCATGCTGGCGCGGGAGCGGCTCTGCGACGCGCTGGATGTGGAGCTGAGCATCGGCGAGGCGGCGTTTTCGCGGATTGCGCGGGCGGCGCACGAGGCGGGCATGCCGGTGATCGGCTCCTGCCACGACTTTGAGAAAACGCCGGACGCGGAAGAAATGGCCGCGCGGCTTTGCCGAATGGCGGCGCTGGGCGCGGACATATGCAAGATTGCGGTTATGCCGAGAAAGCGGCGGGACGTTGTCGCGCTGACTGCGGCCTGCGCGCAGGCGGACGACGCGCTGACACAGCCGATCATCGCGATTTCGATGGGGGAGATGGGCATGCCCACGCGAATTTGCGCGGAGGCGATGGGGAGCTGCCTGAGCTTCGGCACGGCGGGCGCGGCGAGCGCACCGGGGCAGATGGAGGCCGGGGCGCTCCGGGAGGCGCTCGCGCTGGTTCACAGGGCGCTGGCGCGCGAGGCGCAGGAATTCTGAACAAATTGATTATTTAAGCAATTTGGATGAAAAACAGGCCGAAAAGCGGACGAAAACGAAAGAATAAAAAGAAGATGAAAAAATATCAGAACATTCTTTACAAATTTTGATGCGTCGTTTATAATGAATTTAACAAAGGGGCGTTGCCAGATATAAGGAGGATATCTCATGAAGAAGTTTGCGACCCTGATGCTGGCGCTCGTGATGCTGATTTCCTGCGCGGCCATCGGTATGGCCGAGGATATCACGCTGGACGTCATCATCTGCCAGTACGGCACCCAGACGAACGACTGGTTTACCGGCACCGGCATGAACGGCACCAGCTTCGTCAAGAAATTCGAAGAAGCGAACCCCGGCATCAAGCTGAATCTGGAGGTCGTCTCTTGGAACGACGTATACACCGTGGTTTCCACGCGCATCAGCAACAACAATGCGCCGGACATCCTCAACATCGACTCCTTTGCGGATTACGCCAACGAGGGTCTGCTCCTGCCGGTCAAGGATTATTGCCCGGAAGAGCTGCTTGACGATTTCTTCCCGGCTTTCATCGACCAGTCCGTGATGGACGGCACCCTGTGGGCCGTGCCGATTCTGGCTTCCGCCCGCGCGCTGTATTACAACGCGGATCTGCTCGAGGCGGCCGGCGTCGAAGTGCCGACGACCTGGGCGGAGCTGGAAGACGCCTGCCAGGCGCTGGTTGACTTCTACGGCGGCGACGTGTATCCGTGGGGCATCGACATGACCACGGACGAAGGCCAGGCGGCGTTCGCTTACTACGCTTGGGGCAACGACGGCGGCTTCGTTGACGACGAGGGCAACTGGACGATCAACTCCCCGGAGAACATCGAGGCGGTCGAGTTCGCGGTGAACCTCTACAAGAAGGGCTACACCAACCCGAACCCGGCGACCCAGACCCGTTACGACCTGCAGGATATGTTCGGCGCGGGCAAGCTGGCGATGGTCATCGCCCCGAATTCCCTGCCGACCTATATCGCCACGAAGGGCTACACCGACGTGAACTACGCGGTTGCCGACATCCCGCACAACGAGGGCAAGTCCTCCAGCGCCGTAGGCGTTATGGATCGCTTCATGGCGTTCAAGGACGACAGCGCGCCAGATCAGGCCGCCCGCAACGAGGCCATCGGCAAGTTCCTCTCCTTCTACTATGAGAAGGAAAACTACACCGGCTGGGTCACGATGGAAGACTTCCTGCCCGCCGTCAGCTCTGTGGCGGAGTCGATGGCCGAGGCTGACCCGGTGTTCGCGGGCTGGTTGAACGTGCTCAACAACTGTAAGTTCTACCCGACCGCCAAGACCGAGTGGATCGACGTGAAGCAGGGCACGTCGGCTGTTGAGCAGAGCGCGCTGACCGGCGGCGACGTCAAGACGCTGCTCGACGAGCTTCAGGCGAAGGTCACCAAGTAAAAATCGGCAGCCCGGATGGCTGCAAACCGATCAAGGCAAACCGATGAGGGAAGGGGGTTGGAAAATCCGACCCCCTTCTTTTCGGCCTTGATGCGCGTGCCGCCGCGGTCGTTTTTCAATCAATTTGCGCGTCGTTGAACGCCTTTCGTCCGCTTTTCCGACAGCCTCCTTTTTTCGGGGCGGCGGAAAGGCGTTATCCGACATAGGGAGGTAAGAGAATTGAATTCCATTCTCGTGCGTCACAAATGGGAACCATACGTCTGGCTGCTGCCGAGCATCCTGCTGATGACGATTTTCGTCGTCTTCCCGATCGGCATCGTCTTCAAGCTCGCTTTCAGCGAGATCTCCAAGGCAGGCATCGTCGGCGGCTTCATCGGCTTTGGCAACTTCAAGGCGGCCGTTTCCGCGCCGGTGTTCGGCACGGTGATGCTCAACACGGTGGTGTGGGTGGTTTCGGTCGTCGGCCTGTCCACGCTGCTGGGCTTTATCGTCGCCATGACGCTCAACCAGAAATTCCACGGCCGCAAGCTGGCGCGTTCGGTCGTCGTCTTCCCGTGGGCGACCTCGCTGGTCATTCAGGCCTCCGTGTGGAATTACATCATCAAGTATGAATACGGCAATCTGAACAACGTGCTGCTCAACCTGGGCATCATTCAGGATGCGATCAACTGGCGCGCGACGTATCAGATTGAGTTCGCGTGGGAGTGCGGCGTGGGCATTTTCGTCACCATCCCGTTCGTTACCTTCTGCGTGCTTTCCGGGCTGCAATCCATCGACGCATCGTATTACGAGGCGGCGACGGTGGACGGCGCGTCCTGGTGGCAGAAGCTGACGAACATCACCATCCCGCTGGTGCGCCCGTCGCTGACGGTCAGCACGGTGCTCAACGTGATCTACGTGTTCAACTCCTTCCCGATCATCTACACCATCACCAAGGGCGCGCCGGCCAACAAGACCGACACGCTCATCACCTATCTGTATATGCTCGCGTTCTATGACCAGAAGAAGGGCCCGGCAACGGCGCTTTCCGTCGTCGGCTTCCTGATTCTGTGCGTGGTGGCGGGGCTGTACATGATGATCTCGCTGCGGAAGGAGGATCAGGCGTGATGAAAAGGAAGAACAAGAGCACGCTGCTCGTCTGCATCAACTGCATGATCATCACGCTGGCCATCCTGCTGCTGCCGCTGGCGTTCTTTGAAACGAGCATCTATGTCAAGCGCAGCGCGAACACGTTCGTCAGCGACGAGAAATACGTCGAGGCGCGCGCGGAGGTCGAGGCCGTCGCGGCGCAGCACGAGGGCGCGGTGATCGAGGAGAGCGTGACCGAGCGCGTCAATTCCAAGGGCGTCACCACGTCGATGGTCACCTTCACGGTGAAGGAAACCGTCCGCCGCAACGGGCTGGATTTCCTGCTGCATGGCGTCGGCCACAGCGAGGGCATGTCGGGCGTCGGCCCGGCGAACGTGATGCGCCTGCTGCTCGGCTCGATGGCGGTTTCGCTGGTGCTGCTGCTGTGCGCGAGTTACAAGACGCTGGAACTGCCGCGCACGGATCTGCCCAAGACGGCCAACCGGCTGTATACGGTCGCCGGCGTGTTTGCGCTGATCGCGTGGTTCTGCGTACCGGCGTTCGTGCGGGCGATGAACTACACGTTCGCCCGGCAGGTGGATCTGCTGGTCGGCGGGCACATCCAGAACGACGCGCTGCTGGCGCAGCTCAACGCCTTCCTCTACGGCGGGCAGGCGGGCGACGGCCTGATGGAGATGCTTCGCGGGCTGACGGTGAAAACCAACTGGGCGATCTGGGTGGCGTTTGCGGCGCTGTTCCTGCTGCTGTGCGCGATCACCTGCCTGCGCTGCGGCGAGCTGAAAAAGACGCTGGCGCGCGGCGGGCTGTATCTGTTCGTGATTGCGCTGTGCATCTTCATCCTCTATCCGTTCTACGTGATGCTCATTACCGGCTTCCGCAGCAACGCGGAGACGACGGATATGTACTTCCTGCACATGATGCCGACGAAGTGGATTTGGAGCAACCTCAAGGATATCTGCGACCGCGGCGTTCTGCGCTTCCTGCTCAATTCCATCATGCTTTCCACCGGCGCGACGGCCATCGCGATGCTCTGCGGTATTCCGGCGGCCTACGCGATGGCGCGCATGCATTTCAAGGGGCGTAACCTGTTCCTCGGCTTCGTCATTATGAGCCAGATGTTCTCCCCGGTGGTGCTGCTGGTCGGCATTTCCCAACTGATGAACGCGCTGCACCTCAACGATACGATCCTGGGTCTGATGCTGATTAACGCGGCCTTCAACCAGGCGTTCGCCATTTGGCTGCTGCGTGGCACATTCGTTTCGATCTCCCCGGAGATGGAGCAGGCCGCCTGCATCGACGGCTGCAACACGGTCGGCGCGCTTTGGAACATTCTGCTGCCGATGGCCGCGCCGGGCATTGTGACGACGCTGATCTTCGTGTTCATCAACTCGTGGAACGAATACACGATCTCCACCGTGCTCATTTCCACCCCGACGAACAAGCCGATCACCGTGGGCATCACCCAGTTCAGCTCGTTTAACATGATCGAGTGGCAATACCTCTTCGCGGCGGCGCTGCTGGCGACCATCCCGGTCATCATTCTGTTCATGTGCATTGAAAAGCACCTCGCCGAGGGGCTGACCTCCGGCGGCGTGAAGGGTTAAGACAGAGAGGGCGACAACATGAATCCACATATCGAGAACGTCGTGATGCAGTTTGATCTTCCGGACGGCGCGTGGACGGCGGAGCCTTACGGCAACGGCCACATCAACGAGACGTATCTGGTCACGACGGGGGAGAATCGCTTTATTCTCCAGCGCGTCAACGGCTATGTCTTCCCCAAGCCGGAGGACGTGATGGACAACATCGAGCGCGTGACCGCGTTCCTCAAGGCGCAGATTGAGCGGGAGGGCGGCGATCCGGCGCGCGAGACGCTGACCCTTGTGAAGACGCATCGGGGAGAATGCTTCACCTACGATCGGGAGGGCGGCCTGTGGCGGATGTATCTGTTCGTCGAGGACACGGTATCCTGCGATCTGCCGGACACGCCCGCGCTGTTCGAGCTTTCCGGCGAGGCGTTCGGCAAATTCCAGCGGCAGATGGGCGGCTTTCCGGCGGATTCGCTGCATGAGACGATCCATGATTTCCACAACACCCCGGCGCGCTACCGCCAGCTCGAAGACGCGATTGCGCGCAACGAGGCCGGCCGGCTGGGCGGCGTGACGGCGGAAATCGAGTTTTGCAGGCAGTACGAGCGGGAGGTGCACGCGCTGCTGGACGCGATGGAGGCGGGCGAAATCCCCCTGCGCGTCACCCACAACGACACCAAGCTCAACAACGTGCTGCTGGATCGCCAAACCGGGCGCGGCGTGTGCGTGATCGATCTGGACACGGTGATGCCGGGGCTGGCGGCGTATGACTTCGGCGATTCCATCCGCTTCGGCGCGAGCACCGCGGCCGAGGACGAGCCGGATCTGAGCCGCGTGCAATTCTCCCTGCCGATGTTCGAGGCGTTCACCCGCGGCTTTTTGAAGGAGGCCGGACAGACGCTCGGCGCGCGCGAAATCGAGCTGCTGCCGATGGGCGCGAAGCTGATGACGCTGGAATGCGGCATGCGCTTTCTGGCGGATTACCTGAACGGGGACAAATATTTCCGCGTTCACCGCGAGGGGCACAATCTCGACCGCGCGCGCACGCAGTTCAAGCTGATGCGCTGCATGGAGGAAAGCTGGGCGCAGATGGCGGACATTGTGCGCCATTGCGCGCAATAAACGCACAATAGGCATAAATCGGGCGGTGTATTTCCTACATTTTTTAGGAAATACGCCGCTTGTTATTTATGGCGCTGCGCCGAAATGTCGAGTATAATATACTGTATCAAGGTATACATTGGAGGGACACCATGAAAGCAGCGCCCACGGTTCAGCCGCTGCTCACCTTCGGCCAGTGCCTGAAAAACATACTTGGTGCGCGCAAGCTGTCGGCCTCCGCCCTATCCCGGATGATGGAGCAGAAGAGCCGGAACAGCATGTTCCGCATTTTGGATGATACCGGCGGCCCGGCGGTGCAGGCGGCTTTTTTTGAAAGCCTGAAGGCGAGCGACTGCCTGCATTTGACCGAGCAGGAGGAGCGCGAGCTGGAAAGAGCGCTGGAGGTCAGCCGCTTCGGCGTGGCGGGCTACATGACCAATCAGGCGATGCACAGGCTGCTCGGCGACGTCGATTTGCAGGCCGCCGCGGACGATTCCCTTCGCGTGGATCGCAGCCGGGACGGCTCGGTGACGACACTGCGCGAATCCATGGAGCGGCTGGCCGCCGAACAAAAGCGCGTGCATTTCGTCATCACGGGCTGCTGCTACCGCAGGGTGCTTGAGCGCATCGCCGCCGCGTTCGCCGGGTCGGCCTGCGAAATGAGCATCGAGCACTATCTGTATACCGGCGGGGATGAGATCATCGGCTGCGTATCCGCCATTCAGCCGGTGCTCTATCTGCCCGGCTACAAGGGCTACTGCATCGACGAAAACATGTTCAACATCCAGCGGGAGCAGGTCTACCGCTGCAACACGATCACCGCGCACTGCGAGGACGCGCAGGGGCAAAAGCAGGTGCTCATGGCGGTGATGATCGACCCGCAGCGGCTGCTCTCCATCGGCTCTCCGGATGAACGCAACATCGAGATTGTGGAACGGATGATGCGCGAGGACAGGCCGAAGATGCACCCGATCAAGAGAGAATTTCAGACGAGCGGCTCACCGGAGGGCTATCTGGCGTATACAAAGAGTCTCCAGCGGCTGGAGCAGGGGCGCAGCATCTACGACATCAAGCTGGATGTGCCGATCAATTTTGTGGCGCCCGAGGTGCTGGTCGGCCCGGCGCGCGACGGCTTCGCGGCGCACGGGTTCGCGCAGGATGACGCGCTGGAGGAGATGATCGGGCAGTTCTACAAGGTGCATCAGAAGCGGTTTGACAACTACTTCCAAAAGCGCCGCCCGACGCACGCCATCTTCTCCCGGCAGGCGATGGAGCAGTTCGCGCAGACCGGGCTGGAAAGCGACCACTTTTTCGCCATCCGTCCGTTCAGCCCGGCGGAGCGCGTTTCGATTCTGACGCATCTCAAGGAGCAGAACGAAACCAATCCGAATTTCTGCCTCTATTTCTTCAAGCCGGGGTATCGTCAGCCGCGCACGGAAATCTGCCTGTACGAGGGCGCGGGCACGATGCTCACCGTGGCCGATACGGATTACGACCTTTCCGGCGCGCACTCGGAGGTGATGATTACCCAGACCGAGTTCAGCCGGAAATACAAGGCGTTTTTCATTCACGATCTGCTGGAAAGCAAGGTGCTCTCGCCCGCGGAGACGCAGAAGACGTTCGAGGATTTGATCGAAATCGCGAGAAACGCATAAACGCGGGCGGCTTTACGCAGCTTCCTATATAAAAAATCAGCCGCAGGCAAGAAAAACTGCGGCTGATTCGTTTATAATGGAAGAAGACGCCAAACGGAGGGGACGGATATGAACAAAAAGAATCTGGGGCTGATCGCGCTGTTCATCCTGCTGATCGCCGCCGTCGTGCTGCTGACGGCGGGGGAGACGCGCGAGGAGGACGCGCCCCTGCCCGATATCCGCCTGACGGAGATCGTGCCGCACAGCACACAGATCAACGCCGACGGCTACGCGATGGGATCTATCACGCTGACCAGCTTTGCCGACGCACCGGCGGATCTGGCGGGCTGGGGGCTGGCCGACCGCGTCTACAAGGTGAAATACGTCTTTGAGCGCGGAACGACGCTCGCCCCCGGCGAGAGCCTGACGGTGTATCTGGCGGGCAAGCACGGGGCGAAGGGCACGCTGCGCTATGCTTCCTTCGGGCTGTCCGCGAAGCACGAGGAGCACGTCTATCTCTATGCCGCCGACGGAAGGACGAGCGACGAAATCGAGCTGCCCGCGCTCGGCACGGACGGCGCGTATCGCCGCGTAGACGGGGAGTGGGAGGCGGTTGTGCCCGCTGTGACGGAGCTTCCGGCGGACGCAATCTGAGCTTGTATAACGGGGAAGCCCGTGCTATAATGCAAAAAAAAGGACAGTAAATGAGCAAATCCGATATTTTGCACAAATTCCAATAACGGGCGCGCGATGCGCGCCCCTACAATGTTGCGGAAAAAAGTAATTGCGCATTATGCCGCCGTACCCGTAGGGGCGCGCATTGCGCGCCCGCGTTTTGTGCAACATTCGCTTTTTGCTCAATGATTAAAAAGAACACAAAAGCTGGAGGAATTCCCTTGAACAAGCAGAACGCGGCGGATTTTTCGCAGGGGAGCATCGGTTCCCGCATCATGGCGCAGGCGATTCCGCTGAGCCTGGCCGAAATCGTGCAGTTGCTCTACAACATCGTGGATCGCATCTTTTTGGGGCACCTGCCGGATGGAAACACGCTGGCGCTGACCGGCGTGGGGCTGATTTTCCCGGTCGTGTCCATCGTGGCGGCGTTCACCAGCCTGTACAGCTCGGGCGGCGCGCCGATTTTCGCGATGGCCAGAGGGCGGAAGGACGAGGAACGCGCGCTGCAAATTCAGGGTACGGTGTTCGCCCTGCTGCTCGGCTCGTCGCTGGCGCTGACGGTGCTCTGCTATCTGCTCAAGCGGCCGCTGCTCTTTCTCTTCGGCGCGAGCGAGGATTCGTTTGTCTTTGCGGATGCGTATCTGAAGATCTATCTGCTGGGCACGCCGTTCACCATGCTGGCCACGGGAATGAACCCGTTTATCAACGCGCAGGGACGCCCCAAGATCGGCATGATGACCACGGTGATCGGCGCGGTGCTGAATCTGGCGCTCGATCCGCTGTTCATCTATGGGTTTCACATGGGCGTGACGGGCGCGGCCGTGGCGACGGTCATCAGCCAGGCGGTGAGCTGCATCTGGGTGCTGCGCTTCCTCTCCGGCCCGAAGTCGATTCTGCCGCTTAGGCGGCGCGAGGCGCGAATCTATCCGTATCTGCTCAAGGATATTTTGAGCCTCGGCGTGGTCGGCTTCATTATGAAATTCACCAACTCGCTGGTGCAGATTGCCTGCAACAAGATGCTCTCCATCCACGGCGGCGACCTGTACGTCGGCGTGATGACGGTGATCAACGCCATCCGCGACGTTTTTACCCTGCCCGCCAGCGGCATCACCGACGGCGCGCGCCCTGTGCTCAGCTACAACTACGGCGCGGGGCAGATGCAGCGCGTCCGGGCGGGGATTCGCTTCATGTCCGCCGCGGCGATGGTCTACACGTTCTGCGCGTGGCTGTTTGCGATGTTCCAGCCGAGGCTGCTCTGCCGGATCTTTACGCCGGACGAGGCGATGGTCGAGGCCAGCGTGCGGATGCTGCGCGTGTATTTCGCGGGCTTCTTCTTCCAGAGCTTCCAGTTCTGCGGCCAGAGCGTCTTTCAGTCGCTGGGCTGGGCAAAATATGCCATTACGTTTTCCCTGCTGCGCAAGGTGGTCATCGTCGTGCCGCTGACGCTGCTGCTGCCCGTCGTCGGGCTGGGCACGACCGGCGTGTTCCTCGCCGAGCCGATTTCCAACATCGTCGGCGGCTTGGCCTGCTATATCACCATGCTGTGCACGGCCTATAAGCAGATGGGACGAGAATGACGGGGTTATTATGACTCCTTCCGTCTGCCTTCGGCATCCAACCTTCGGCGTTTTTCATCGTCAGATTTCCGCCACAGGCGGTGACGATTTCAAACGTCCCTCGAAGAGGGAGGTCTATTTTTACCAAAAAAGCCTCCCGTTTGAGGGAGGCGGAAACAGCGATGGGCGTTATTCGGCGATAAACCGCGGGGTTTCATTCAATTCGTGTTCCGCGAACAGGCGGTCAATCGCGTCCAGATAGACCTCGATTCGGGTCGCCTTGCGGATGGCCTTGCGCGGCTTTTCCGGCGCGTCGAAGCAGCAGACGAAATGCTTGGCGATTTCCCGCATGCGCCCGAGGGTGACATGCGCCGGGTATTTGGCTTGATAGGCCTCCAGCAGCCGGTCATGGAAGGTGCGGAGGGACGCCTTGCAGAGCGCCTCGCCGCCGCCGAGCGATTGCGCCAAAGCGGGGTTGGCGATCAGCCCGCGCCCGAGCATCAGCGCGCGGGTATTCGGGAACTGCCGCATCAGCTCGCGGCAATCTTCCTCACAGAAGAGATCGCCGTTGTAGCAAAGCGGCCGGTCAAGCGCCGCGTGCGCCTTGGCGAACGCCTCCCGGTGCGGGGTTCCCTTGTAGAACTCGACGCGCGTGCGCGGGTGGATGATGAGCTCGTGGATGGGGTAGCGCGCGAACACATCCAGCAGGCGGTCAAATTCATCCGGCCGGGTGTAGCCGATGCGCGTCTTGATGGAGACGGGGAGCGGCGACCGGGCAAAAACCCCGTCCAGCAGCCGCTCGAGCGCGGGCACGTCCGCCAGCAGCCCCGAGCCCTTGCCCTTGGCCGTCACCGTGCCGGAGGGGCAGCCGAGGTTCAGGTTCACCTCGCCATAACCCATGTCGCCGAGCGCCTGCGCCGCCCAGAGGAAGAACGCCGCATCCTTGCAGAGAAGCTGGGGCACGCCGAAGCCGTTTTCCGGCGCAAGGATGGAAAGGTCGCGCGCGGTGAACGCGAGATTCTGCGTCGGGCTGACGAACGGGATGAAGTATTTGGCCACGCCTGAAAAGCAGTCGCGGTGCACCCGGCGGAAAACCGCGTCCGTCACGCCCTCCAGCGGCGCAAGATAGACCGTCATCGCTTTTCCTCAACGCCGATGCGGCAGATTTGATCCGCCGTTCCGTCCTCGACGATGGCTTTCAGCAGGGCGACCACCTCCGCGTCGTATTGATGCGAAAGCGTCGTCAGCTCGGCGATGGCGCTGCGCGTGGACATGCCCTTTTTATACGGCCGGTCGGAGGTCATCGCGTCGAAGGTATCCACAGCGGAAAGGATGCGGATTTCCAGCGACATCTGGTCGGCAGTCAGCCCGTCGGGGTAGCCGCTTCCATCCAGCCGCTCGTGGTGGCCGCGCGCAATCTGGGCGACGTCCGGGGAGAAGCGGGCGGAAAGCAGGTTGAAGCTGTCGATGGGGTGGCGCTTCATGGCGGCGTATTCCGAATCGGTCAGCCGCCCCGGCTTGGACAGGATCTCCGTCTGTTTGTAGCATTTGCCGACGTCGTGATACAGCGCGGCGAGCAGCAGCGCGTGCGTCGTCTCCGGGGACATGTGCAGGCGCTGGCAGACGGCCTCCGCAAAGCGCATCACGCGGCGGCTGTGGTGATAGGTGTAATGATCCTTTCGGTCGATCTGCGTGTTCAAATCGTTGAGGTCGTTGACAAACCCCATGAAATCATCGAAAACCGGCTTGGATGTGAAGCACAGAAGCCGCACGTCCGTCTTGGGCGTGATGGAAATGTCGTGGTCGAGGCCGGTGGTGTAAAACGAATCGCCGACGCAGAGCGTCTGCGCCTCGCCTTCGTCGGTGTGCAGCGTCAGTTCGCCCGTCAGCAGCGTGTAATATTCCAGATAGACCGGCCTTTCGGGATCGGGCGTGAGCCAGACGACAGAGCCCGCGTCGATTTGCAGCAGGATGACGTTCGTGCCGTCGAAATTGGCCAGCAGGCGATACGTATTGCGGTTTTGGGTCACGTTGACCAGAGAATCGCCCGCGCGGGAAACAAACAGATGGTGCAAACCGAAAAGCCTCCTTCCGGATGTAATACTAATTCTTGTTAAAATGGCTTAATCCGCGCACCATCTTTTTCGCTCTGACTTTGCCTCGTTCCGTTCAACGTACCTCCAGTACGCCTCACTTCACTTGGCTTCGTCAGAACAAAAAATCTGATGCGCTCTGTTAAGCATTTTAACTGCGAATTAGTATAAAGATCAAACAGAATAAAATCAAAAAAGAGAGAAGAACAAAAGAAAGGGCTGCCGCAGCAGCCCATTGACATGCGCCTTACACGGAAACGACGCGAATCGGATCGACCATGACGGTGTAGCCGCCGATTTCGACCGCTACATATTCGCAGACGGTCTTGACCCCGCAGACCGCGGCGGCCGCTCTGGCCGTGTAGGAAACGGTGTGCGTGCGCGTGAGCATCGAGAGAATGATGGCGCGAACCTCCGCGTCACATTCGGCGCGCTCGGCCATCCGGCAGGATTGCGCGATAATGGTTTCGATGCGGGCGTTGGCCGCTTCCACGGTCTTCAGCCCGTACTGCCTGAAAGCGTTGCTGATGTCAAAGCGGCCGTTTTGCAGCCGAAGCGTTTCAATCTGAGCGACGGCGGACGGTTCCGCGGCCGCGCAGGCCTGCGCGGGAAGAAGCGCCGCAAAGAGCAGAAGCATCGACAGAAAAACGAGAGAAATCCGGCGTTTCATGGGGGGAACCTCTTTTCCTTTGTCCTGCGTGTGACGTTTCTCCGAGCAAAAAGGAGAAACCGGTTTCAATCAGCAGGATTATTATAACAAAGCAAAAAAGCCCTGTCAATGCATCCCTTGTATCTTTAGGGGTCGATTATGCCGCGCAGCTTGCGGCGCTCGCGCAGCTTGAGCTCCTGCCCCTGGTCGGAGGGGATGTAATAGCGCCGCCCCTTGACCTCCGGCGGCATGTATTCCTGCTTGACCCAGTGGCCGGGGAAATCGTGCGGATACTGGTATTGCGCGCCGCTGCCCAGCCGCTCGTGCCCGGCGTAGTGCGTATCCCGCAGGTGGATCGGCACGGGGCCGAAGCCGCCCTTTTCCGCGTCCGCGACGGATTGATCCAGCGCCATGACGACCGAGTTGGATTTCGGGCTTTCGCAGATGGCGATGATCGCCTGCGCCATGGACAGCCGCGCCTCCGGCAGGCCGACCGCTTCGAGCGCCTGCGACGCGGCGACCGCTTGCAGCATCGCCGTCGGGTTCGCCAGCCCCACGTCCTCGCTCGCGTGGGCGATGATCCGCCGCGCGATCAGGCGCGGATCGACGCCCGCGTAGAGCAGCCGCGCAAACCACGCCATCGCCGCGTCCGCGTCGCTGCCGCGCAGGCTCTTGCAGAACGCGGAGAGCATGTCGTAATACAACGATTCGTCGCAGCGGATGACCGGCTTTTGGATGGATTCCTCCGCGACCTCCATCGTGATGTGGATCACGCCGTCCTCGCCCGGCTCGGTCGTCAGCACGGCCAGCTCCAGCGCGCCCAGCGCGGAACGCACGTCGCCGTTGGCGATTCGGGCGATGTGGCGCATGGCCTCCTCGTCCATCTCCACGGCGGTGGCGCCGAAGCCGCGCTCCCGATCCGCCAGCGCGCGGCGCATGGCGAGTATCACGTCCGCCTCGCCGAGCGGATAAAACTGAAAGATGCGGCACCGGCTCACGATGGCCGGGGTCATGGAGACGAGCGGGTTTTCCGTCGTCGAGCCGATGAAGCGCACCACGCCGCGCTCGATGGCGGGCAGGATGCTGTCGCTCTGCGACTTGCTCCACCGGTGACATTCGTCCAGCAGCAGATACGTCGCCTGCCCGTAGAGGCTGCGCCTGTCCTGCGCCTCCTTGATGACCTGCCGCACGTCCGCTACGCCGCTGGTCACGGCGTTGAGCTGAACGAAGGCGGAATGTGTCGTGCCCGCGATGATGGAGGCCAGCGTCGTTTTGCCGCATCCCGGCGGGCCGTAGAAGATGGAGGAGGTCATGCGGTCGGCCTCGATGGCGCGCCGCAGGAGCCGACCCGGCCCGACAATATGCCCCTGACCGATAAATTCATCCAGCGTTCGCGGACGCATGCGGTCGGCCAGCGGGCTGAGCGCGGCTTCCTGGGATGAAAACAAATCCTGCATGAAACAATCCCCCTTCAAATGCTCCTTTTATTATATCGCGCGGCGAACAAAAAGGCAAATCGAACGAAAGGAAAACACGCCGAAAAACGGGAAGAAATCCGCCCGCTCAATCGTCTATAAGGTGAATCCCCGATTGAGGGCGAATACCGCAGAGAAAGAAGGAACGATGATGAAGAAGACGATCTGCGCGCTGGGCACGGCCGCCCTGCTCTTTGGCCTGCTGACGACGGCGATGGCCGAAAAGGAAGCGCTTTATTTCAGCGAGGACAGCCATTCGTTCATTGTCACGTCCGAGGTCATCGGCCGCAGCGAATACGGCGAGACCGCGTTTGACATCCGCGTGACGATGGACGGCAATGAAATCCAGACCATCAACTTCACGGCTGAAAATGTCAACGAGGGGCAGCGGGAGACGGTTCTCTGCGATGTGAACATGGACGGCTATGCGGATTTGGCGTTGATGAATTCGATGGGCGCGTCCGACGGGTTTGCGTCTTACTACCTCTACGAGCCGATGACGGGGCAGTTCGTCCATCATCCGGGGCTGGACAGACTGTCCTTCTACCGCGCGCAGTTTTACCCGGAGAAGCGCTATGTGCTCAATTACCTGCACGACAGCGCGGCGACGGGCATTTGGGAATTGTATCAATGGCAGACGGACGGCGAATTAAAGCTGCTTTCCGAGGCGGCCATTCAGTTTGAGGGCGACGCGCTGACGGCGATGGCCGGACGCGCGAAAAACGGCACAATTAAAATCAGCTATACCAGCGAACCGTTTGCCTACGAGGACGAGGCGCGACGGCGTTTGGAATACGACAAGCTGATGGCCATTTTGTTTGACGGCGGCGATCCGGGCGAGGCGGCAGAGTTGGGGCTGAGACCGTGACGACCCTCATTTTGAAGCGGTCAGCAGGAGAAAAACGCTTCGCCTCGAATTGTAAATCCGTATGCATCATAAACGATTGAAAAAAATTGCAGGGAGGAAGCGAATGTGAAAAGGCGGATAGCTGCTCTGTTGGCGGCGGCGATGCTGGCCGCAGCCGCGCCGACGCTGGCGGAAACCATGCGCATCGGCGATCAGGCCGTTGTGAAAAAGTGCAAGGAATATATCACGCTGCGCGAAGCGGATAACGTGCAGGCGACCGAGCTTGCCCGAATCCCGCTGGGCGGACAGGTGATTTATCTCAATCCGGCGCAAAACGGGTTCGCGCTGGTGGAATATGGGGATACGCAGGGCTTTGTGAAGGCGGAATATCTGGGCAACCAAACCGCGCGCGCTACGCCGTTCGCCATCACGGAGGAGGAGCGCCGCAACGTCAATCTGTTTTTGACGAATTTCACCGAGACGGGGATGAACCGATACGACGCGGCCTCGACGACGGACGCGGAGCTGGTGCGCTTTGCCGTGCTGCATGCGTGGCTCAACCGATCCGGTCAATGGGACGTCACCGAATGGGGCAGTCGGCTTGAACAGAGCAACGTGACCGACGACGTGCTGCGCTATTTCGGCAGGCCGCTGATTCTGCTCGATCAGCCGGATTTTGATTACGACGGCGCGTATTATTACATGCACGAGTCGGGCGCGCCGATCGGGCTGGGCTTTGTCTGCGCCAGCGAGGTGGAAACGCTCGGCGGCGGTCTGTATCGGGTCTACTTCGGCGTTTACGGCGCGGGCGAAATCATCGACGACGACGGCGTATATGATCTCCTGCCGGAGCAGGCCGCGCTCCTGTACCCGAACGCGCCGTTTCAGGGCTGCGCCGTCATCCGTGCGCTGGGGCTGAACAGCAGGGATGGCTTTCGGCTGGAAAGCTTGAGGGTTGAATGATTGAAAACCACTTGACGGCAAGCCGAAAATGCGGTATGATAGCCAAGAAAGTTAAAAAAGTGAACCAATTGCGCAGGCGCTTCCTGCTCGAATAGTTCGGATGGAATGGAGCGCTGTCAGCAGACTGTGCCGGGATGAACAATCCCGGCTTTCTAACAGATAAAAAGTTCACTAAATGAACTAAAAAGGAGACTACTTTCATGGTACAGAACAAAACCGCTTGGAAACATGGAGCAGCTCGCGCAGTCAAAGCAATCTTCGCGGTGCTTGGCGCGCTGACGATTGTGTTTTTCGCTTTTTTCGGCGGCGAATTTTCAACGCTCAAGACTTTGAACCGCGTAGAGGACGATGCCAATCTGTTCACGATGGAATATAAGGCTGACTATGCGCTGGATCGATTTCTGAAAATCGGCGCTTCTACGGATACCGAGCTGATCGAATTTATTGTCAGGCAGGTGCTTAAAGGGATTCCACTGAAATTTGATTTGCCGAATTTGGGATGCTCGACGTTTGCTGCAAAGCTGGCAGACGGAACGCCGATTTTCGGGCGCAATTTTGATATGTACGATTCTCCGGCGCTGCTTGTGACGACGCGTCCGAAGGATGGCTATGCTTCCATTTCGATGGTCAATCTGGCGTACATCGGATACAACAGCGAAAACCTTCCGACTTCTCTGGTGAAGGGAATTATGACTCTGGCCGCGCCGTATGCGCCGCTGGACGGCGTGAACGAAAAGGGCTTAGCGGTCGGCGTTTTACAGATTAAGACGACCCCGACTAACCAGCAGACTGATAAGGTCGATATCACGACGACATCTGCAATCCGCCTGCTGCTTGACCGTGCGGCGACGGTTGAGGAAGCGATTGAACTGCTGTCCCAATATGATATGCATGCTTCCGCGAATAGCTGCTATCATTTCCACATCGCCGATGCGAACGGCGGCAGCGTTATTGTCGAGTATATCGACGATGAAATGAGCGTTGTGCAGGACGATGCAGCGACGAATTTCTTACTCACGCCGGGCGAATATGACTTTGGCAAGGGCGAGGATCGGTATGCCACTCTTCGCGAAACGCTTGACGCGAACGGCGGTATTTTTGAAAACGGTGATCTGGCGATGAACCTTCTTGAAGCCGTCAGTCAACAAGTCAGCGAGGAGAAGAAAAGCAGCACGCAGTGGTCCTGTGTGTACGATCAGCACGCTGTGAGCGTCGATATCGCCATGAATATGAATTATGAAAAGGTTTATACGTTCGGGCTGTGACATGGGTCTTACGCGCGCTGCATTTAAGTCGAACAGGGCAAAATGCGTATTTGGAGATTCTTTTGAAATTCCCTCTTTACAAATCCCCCGAAACCGGGTATTATATCGTTGATATGAAACGCGATGACGCGGGACGCGCATGCCTTTTGCCGCAAAGAGAGCCGGAGAACTGGTGCAATTCCGGCCGGACGGGGCGTGGGGGATCACCCGCATCAGCGGCCGCCTTGAATGGAGTAGGGGCGGACGGTTCGCCCCGTCATCGGCTTTGAGCGGGCGCTTTCCGGCGTCAATTTGGGTGGTAACGCGAGCAGCCTCGTCCCATGCGGATGAGGCTGCTTTTTATTTTTGTCACAGGAGGAAACGTATGTATCAGAAGGTTTCAACCGACATGAACTTCGCTCAGCGCGAGGAAGAGGTCATCAAATTCTGGCGCGACGAAGACGTTTTTAAGAAAACGGTGAAGCTGCGCGAGGGCGCGCCCGCCTTTACGTTCTTCGACGGTCCGCCGACCGCCAACGGCAAGCCGCACATCGGCCATGTGGAGACGCGCGCGATCAAGGATATCATCCCGCGCTATCGCACGATGAAGGGCTACGACGTGCTGCGCAAGGCCGGCTGGGATACCCACGGCCTGCCGGTGGAGCTGGAGGTCGAGAAAATGCTCGGCCTGGACGGCAAGCCGCAGATCGAGGAATACGGCATCGAGCCGTTCATCAAGAAGTGCAAGGAGTCCGTCTGGAAATACAAGACCGAGTGGGAGCAGATGAGCGAGCGCGTCGGTTATTGGGCGGATATGGAGCACCCGTATATCACCTACGAGGATAACTACATCGAATCCGAGTGGTGGAGCCTCAAAAAGATCTACGAAAAGGGTCTGCTCTACAAGGGGCACAAGATCGTGCCGTACTGCCCGCGCTGCGGCACCGCGCTCTCCAGCCACGAGGTTGCGCAGGGCTACAAGCGCGTGGAGGAGACCTCCGCGGTCGTGCGCTTCAAGGTGAAGGGCGCGGAGAACACCTATCTCACCGCGTGGACGACGACCCCGTGGACGCTGCCCAGCAACGTTGCGCTGTGCGTCAACCCGGACGACGACTATGTGAAGCTGACCTTTGAGGGCGATACCTATTACATGGCGGGCGCGCTTGTCGAGTCCATCTTCGGCGGCAAGGAGGAAAAGCCCGTTATCGTGGAGACGATGAAGGGCAGCGCGCTGGAGTACATGGAGTATGAGCCGCTCTACGACGTGGAGCGCGAGGGCGCGAAGTTCCACTACGTCGTCTGCGACAGCTACGTTACCATGAGCGACGGCACCGGCATCGTCCACATCGCCCCGGCGTTCGGCGAGGACGACGCGCGCGTGGGCCGCAAATACAACCTGCCGTTCGTGCAGCTGGTCGATGCGCAGGGCTGCCTGACCGAGGAGACCAAGTGGCCGGGCGTGTTCGTCAAGGATGCGGACAAGCTCGTGCTGGCCGACCTCAGGGAGCGCCGCCTGCTGATTAAGGCGCCGAAGTTTGAGCACGATTATCCGTTCTGCTGGCGCTGCGATACGCCGCTGATCTATTACGCTCGCCAGAGCTGGTTCATCAAGATGACCGCCGTGCACGACGCGCTGATGCGCAACAACCGCGCCGTCAACTGGATGCCGGAGAACATCAAGGAAGGCCGCATGGGCAACTTCCTGGATAACGTCATCGACTGGGGACTTTCCCGCGAGCGCTATTGGGGCACGCCGCTGCCGGTCTGGACCTGCAAATGCGGCCATGTGCATGTCATCGGCAGCCGCGAGGAGCTGGTAAAGCTCGGCCGCAACGTCGATCCCAACATCGAGCTGCACCGCCCGTACATCGACAACGTGGTGCTCACCTGCCCGAAGTGCGGCGGCGACATGCACCGCGAGAAAGAGGTCATCGACTGCTGGTATGACTCCGGCTCGATGCCGTTCGCGCAGTGGCATTATCCGTTTGAAAACAAGGAGCAGTTCGAGCGCCGCTTCCCGGCGGATTTCATCTCCGAGGCGATTGACCAGACCCGCGGTTGGTTCTACACGCTGCTGGCGATTTCGACCTGCATGTTCGATACCAACCCGTTCAAAAACTGCATCGTGATGGGTCACGTTCAGGATAAGGACGGCAAGAAGATGAGCAAGCACATCGGCAACACCGTCGATCCGTGGAGCGTGCTCAACACGCAGGGCGCGGACGCCGTGCGCTGGTTCTTCTACAACAACGCCGCGCCGTGGATGCCGAACCGCTTCCACGCCAAGGCCATCGACGAGACGACCCGCAAGTACATGGGCACACTGTGGAACACCTATGCGTTCTTCATCCTCTATGCGGAGATCGACCAGTTCAACCCGAAGGAGCATCCGCTTGACAAGGCCGAGCTGACGCTGATGGATCGCTGGATTCTCTCCCGCCTGAATTCCCTCGTCCGCGAGGTGGACGACGATCTGAACGAATACAAGATCTTCGAGGCCTCCCGCGCGATGACGGATTTTGTGGATGATCTCTCCAACTGGTATGTCCGCCGCAGCCGCGAGCGCTTCTGGGGCAAGGGCATGGCCGGCGACAAGGAAGCCGCGTTCGCGACGCTCTATCACGTTCTGGAGACGATGAGCCGCCTGACCGCGCCGTTCACGCCGTTCATGGCCGAGAACATGTATCGCAACCTTGTCTGCTCCGTGGACAAGGACGCGCCGATTTCCGTCCACATGACGGATTTCCCGGTCTGCGACGAAACATACATTAACGCCGAGCTGGAAGGGCACATGCGCGACCTGCTGGAGGTCGTCGTGCTGGGGCGCAGCTGCCGCAGCGAAAGCGGCCTCAAGGTGCGCCAGCCGCTCTCCCGCATGATCGTCAGCGGCGCGACCCTGCCGCAGGATTTCTGCGCGCTGGCCGAGGACGAGCTGAACGTGAAGGATGCCGTCTTCACCGACGACACCACCGCGTTTATGACCTATCAGCTCAAGCCGCAGATGCGCACGCTGGGCAAGAAATACGGCAAGCTGCTCAAGGCCATCGGCGAGAAGCTCGCCACGCTGGACGGCAACGCCGTCGTCGCGGGCTTTGAGAAGGGCGAGCTGCTCCGCTTTGAGCTGGACGGCACGATGATCGAGCTGGAAAAGGACGATGTGCTGACCGCGCCGATGAAGAAGCCGGGCTATGTCGTGGCGACCGACCGCGGCGTGACCGTCGCGCTGGATACCAACCTCACCGAGGCGCTGATCGCCGAGGGCTTTGCCCGCGAGGTGATCTCCAAGCTGCAAACGATGCGCAAGGAGGCGGGCTTCGAGGTCGTCGATCGCATCCATGTCACCGTCAAGACGGCGGACGAGAAGCTCGCGCAGATCGTCGAGGCGAACGCGGACGCGATTGAGCGCGGCGTGCTGGCGCTCGACGTGACGCTGGGCGACGCGCCGGAAGGGGCGTATGTCCGCGACTGGAGCATCAACGGCGTGGACGCGACGCTGAGCGTGGCCAAGGCCTAACCGAAGCATAAAAGGAAACCATGAAAAAAATCGTAATCGCTGGCGCGGGGGCATATTTCTTTGCCCCCGCGATTTTCGAAGATCTGTTTGTCCGCTTCCGCATGGAGGCGGAATATTGGATGGTGGACGCCGACCTCGACATGGCGGAGCTTTCCGCGCGCGGGGCGCAGGCGCTGGCGCGCGCCTTCGGTGTGCAGGCGCGATTCTATTACACGACCCAGCTGCAAAAGGCGGCGTTTTCCGCTGACGCGGTGATCCTCTGTTCGGATTTCCTCGACGAGGAAGCGTGGAAGAAGGATTTTGAATCGCTGGATGCGGTCGGGCTGGGCAAGCAGGTTCGCCTGCGCGGCGGCCTCGGCGGCGCGATGCAGACCATGCGCGCGGTCGGCTTTGTCTGCGATCTGGCGGATCAGATGCGCGAGGAATGTCCCGGCGCGCCGCTGATCCTCTGTTCGAGCGGATACGGCGGGCTGCCGCTCTCCCGCGCGTGCGAGGCGGCGCAGCGCTTCTGCGGCGTGCGCACCCTCGGCGTGAGCGGCGTGACGGAGCAGACCCGCGCGCGGCTGGCGCTCTATCTGGGGCTGAAGGAAGAAAAGGTGGATGTGACCTGCGCGGGGCTGAACGATTTTTCGTGGGTCGCCTCGTGCCGCGAACGCCCGAGCGGGAAGGATTTGATCCCCCGCATCCAGAAAGAAATGAAAGAGGACGACCGCGAGGCGCTGGCCGCGCAGTATATCGACTGGTACGGCGCGATTCCGGCGGGGCCGCGCGTGACCCAGTGCGAGCTGCTGGCCGATACGGAATTGAGCCCGCGCCGCTCGCTGATGATTTCCGGCGTGGGCGCGGCGGATTACGAGCTGCGCAAGCGCAATCTGGCGCTGCTGACGGTGCACGGGCCGATGCGGCCGCAGGGCGCGCAGGCGTGGGGGCAGATCCGCACCAGCGGCCTCTCCTCCGTGCGCCCGGTGGAAATCCTGCGCGCACTGTGGGGCGAGGGCGAATGTGACGTGCAGAGCATGGTCATGCCGTGCGACGGCGCTGTGCCCGGCGTGACGCACGGGCGCTTTGTCGAAGGGCCGGCGCATGTCGCAAAGGACGGCCCCGTCGGTCAGCCGGTGGAACTGCCCATCGAGCTGGAGGACGTGATGGAGCAGCTCAGTCTGGTCAACCGTCTCTATGCCGAGGCCGCCGCGACCGGCAGCCGAAACACGCTGCGCGAGGCGCTGGAGATCGACCCGGCGCTGACGGGCATTGATCTGCTCTACGCCGAGAGCGTTGTGGCGGATATGCTGGAGAACCAGAAGGAAAAGTATCCGAGATTTTTTAGGGAATAAGGGAAACGATGGGGCTTTGGTCGGGAAACTCGCATAGTCGCCTTTGGCTCCTTGCGATTTCCGATTTCCGCCACGCTGAGTCCCGCACAGCGGGCGCGTGGCTTCAATCCTCATGCCCCACCAAGAACCTGAGGTTCTTGGATTTCCCGCTGCATTGCCCGCTGTGCGAGCAATGGGCGAAGGCAAGAAATGTATCTTTTTCCCCAGCCGCGTCAGCGGCTGGAAGCGGGAGGTGCAGGAACCTCAGGTTCCTGCCGGGGATTGGGGCAGCGCCCCAAGAAAGGAAGCTATGTTTTTAGCAGATCAATGGCAGGACTATGAAGTTCTCGATTGCGGCGGCGGCGAAAAGCTCGAACGCTGGGGCGACGTGTATCTGCGCCGCCCCGATCCGCAGGCGATTTGGCCCGCGCGCGATCCGTCGCTCTGGCGCAAGGCACAGGCACACTATCATCGCAGCGAGAAGGGCGGCGGTTCGTGGGAGTTTTTCACCAAGCTGCCCGACCGGTGGGTGATGAATTATAAAAACCTGCGCTTTTACGTCCGCCCGACCGGATTCAAGCACACCGGCCTGTTCCCCGAACAGGCGACCAACTGGGATTGGATGACCGGCCTCGTCTCCGACCGCGTGAAGCAGGGGAGAGAGGTGCGCGTGCTCAACCTGTTCGCTTACACCGGCGGCGCGACGATGGCCTGCGCGGCGGCGGGCGCGCAGGTCTGCCACTGCGACGCGGCCAAGGGCATGGTGCAGTGGGCGCGGGAAAACCGCGAGTGCAGCGGCCTGCCGGAGGATCGCGTGCGCTGGATCATCGACGACGCGCTCAAGTTCGTGCAGCGCGAGGCGCGACGCGGCCGCTTCTATGACGGCATTTTGATGGACCCGCCCTCCTACGGGCGCGGGCCGGGCGGCGAGGTCTGGAAATTGGAAAACGAGCTGTACGGACTGGCGAAGGCCTGCTCCGAGGCGCTTTCCGATGATCCGCTGTTCTTCCTCATCAACGGCTATACGACGGGCTTTCAGGCCAGCGTGCTGGGCAACATGATCGACATGACCGTTAAGCCCCGTTTCGGCGGTGTTATCACCGCGGACGAGGTCTGCCTGCCCGTGACGGCGGGCGGCGTGCTCCCGTGCGGCGCGAGCGGCCGCTGGCAGAGGGCGTAAGATGGAAAGCTATCGCGGCGTATCCATCGTCTACGAGGATAACCACCTGCTCGTGGTCGTCAAGCCGCCGAACATGCCCACGCAGGCGGACGATTCCGGCGACGCGGATTTGCACAGCACCATGAAGGCGTACATCGCCGAAACGTATCAGAAGCCCGGCGCGGTGTATCTGGGGCTCGTCCATCGGCTGGACAGGCCGGTCGGCGGGCTGGTTGTGCTGGCCAAGACGAGCAAAGCTGCTGACCGCCTGAGCGCGCAGGTGCGCGACAAGACGATGCACCGGCAGTATGTCGCCGCTGTTCGGGGCGACGCGGGGGACGCGGCCGAGCTCTGCGACTTTTTGCTCAAGGACGGCAGAACCAACATGGTTCGCGCCGTTCCCGCGAATACGCCCGGCGCGAAGGACGCGAAGCTGCGCTATCAAAAGTGCGGCGAGGCGGACGGGCTGACGCTGGTGCGTGTGCGCCTGTTCACGGGCAGGAGCCACCAGATTCGTGTGCAGCTCTCCCACGCCGGTCTGCCGATCTGGGGCGATGCGCGCTACGGCGGCGGCAAGCCCGGCGAGCAGATCGCCCTCTGGGGCGCGCATCTGGGGCTGATCCACCCGACCAAGAAGGAAGAAATGCGCTTTGACGCGCTCCCGCCGATGGACGCGCAGCCGTGGAAACGGTTTGACGCGGCGGTTTGGGCGCGGGAAGGTAAAATTTTCCTGTGAGCGGGAAGAAAAGGCGGCGGATGCTCGTCTAATCAATGGGAATAAGGTTTTTTTCGGAGGCTTTTACATGAAGAACATCATCACCCTGCTGCTGGCCTTGTCTTTGCTGCTGGGCGCCTGCGCGCTGGCGGACGACCGCGCGGATATGCTCGTCGCGGCGGCTGTCAACGAGCTGGGCTATTCCGCGACAAAGGGCGGCTACAGCAAATACGGCGAGTGGGGCGGCAGCGCCTACGGCGAATGGTGCTCGGAGTTTGTCTCCTGGTGCGTGAATTTCGCCGACGAATACTACGGCGCGTCCATGCTCGGCAACGACTATCCCTTGCAGACGAGCTGCGAGGGCGGCGCGATGTGGTACAAGGAGCGCGGCCGGTATGTCACCGTGAACGGCGGCCTGCGCGGCGAGGAAGGCCAGTTCTACCTGAGCGACGGCGTTTCCGTTTCGGATAGGCCGTATATCCCGAAGAAGGGCGACCTGATCTACATCGAGTGGTATAAGTATAACCGCCTCGATCACGTCGGCATCGTGGAAATGGTCACGCAGGATTCGGACGGCACATACTACGTCCACACCATCGAGGGCAACAATCACATCCTCGGCCCGACGCCCTCCGTCGTGCAGCGCTATACCTATCGGCTCGACGACGACTCCATCCGCGGCTACGGCGTTTTGACGGAAGGGCTGGTCGGCTGGGAGCTGGGCATGGGCGCTTCCGGCTCGCAGGTGATCGCGCTGCAAAAGAACCTCAAGGAGCTGGGCTATTACGACGGCGACTGCGCCGGCAAGCTCGGCAAGGCGAGCGTCGAGGCCATCAAAAAATTCCAGAAGGCCAGCGGTCTGGACGCCACCGGCACGGCGGACTGGGAGACCCAGAAATCCATGAACGAACAGCTCAGCGACCTTCGCGCGGACGCGGTGGCACAGGCGGAGGCCGCCGCGCAGGCGAAGGTGCAGGAAAGTCTGGAAGCGGCCAAGGAAGCCATCCGGTTTTCGTGGTTCGGCGAGTTCGACCCGGCGGACGAGGCGGCGGCATGGGCACGCCTGACCGCGGAAATTGCCGTGCTGGGCACGGATCAAAAGGAAAAGGTGTATCTTTCCGACGCGCCCAACGGCAAGCGCAAGACGTATGACGAGGGGCGCGGCTTTTTTTACGGCGCGTCGGTCGCCGTCCGGGTGATCGAGGAGCAGGACGGATGGACGAAGATCGAGGCCTACAACGACCGCGACGAGCTGGAGCAGGGCTGGGTGAAATCCAGCCGAATCCGAACCGTCACGCCGAACCAGACCTACGGCATCATCGTCGATAAGATGACCCAGCGGCTGTATCTCTACAAAGAGGGGCGGCTGCTGACCACGCTGCTCTGCTCCACCGGCACGACCAGCGGCGGCAATTCGGCCATCAACGAGACGGCGAGCGGCGAGTTTCTGCTGTGCAGCTGGACGGGCGGCTTCTGGTCGGGCAATTTATACTGCGATCAGGCGATTCGCTTCAACGGCGGCGACCTGATGCACATGGTGCCCGCCATCTATTCCGGCGGGCAGGATGAAAACGGAAACCCCGTCGGCACGGCGAATTACGACATCTGCGAGAGCGCGCTGGGGCGGCGCGCGTCGCACGGCTGCGTGCGCGTGCAGCGGAAGGACAACGCGGACGGCTACAGCCATACATGGCTGTGGAACAACCTGCGCGGCCAGAAGGACGTCAAGATCATCATTTGGGACGACGACGGCCGCAAGCTGAGGGAGACCGACCCCGCCACGCCGATGTATTACAACAAAGACGGCGGCAAAAAATACCACACCACGGCGCGGTGCGCAAGCGTCAAGAGCAGGTATCTGCCGCTTTCCGCCATCACCTACGGCGATTTGAGCAGCTATCCGTACAACCAGCTTTCCCCGTGCACGACGTGCGGCGCGCCGGAGCGGCCGGAGGTCGTCGCCGCGTGGAACAGCGTGATCGACGAGGCCTATGACGAATTGGGGCTGACCCCGTAAACGCGAAACGGGCAAAGAACGACGGGAAAATCGTGACGTTTGCCGCTACACAAAGCATGGAACCTGTGATACAATATCGGAGTTTGCGCGGCGCGCAGACTCTTTTTTTGATTTACAAGGCTGGAGGATAGAATATGAGCATCAAACCCGTGAAAATTCCCGGCGTGGGAATGCGCAATGTCAAAACGGCGCTGGCGGCGGCGTTCTGCGCGCTTGCCTATTATTTCATCGGCCGCAGCCCGGCGTTCGCCTGCATCGGCGCGATTTTCGGCATGGGGTCGGATATGGAGGATTCCCGCAAGAACGGCGGCAACCGACTGTTCGGCACGCTGATCGGCGGTCTGCTGGGCATGCTGCTGTTCCGCATCTACCTGATTTTCAAGCCGGACGGCGCGTATACGCTCTGGCTCGTGCCGCTGACGTTCATCGGCACGGTGATTTTGATTGTGCTCTGCCAGATGGTGTGGGTCGGCGGCGTGCAGCCCGGCGGCGTGGTGCTGTGCATCCTGCTGTTCAACACGCCGGTGGAATCCTACGTGAGCTATGCGCTGTATCGGATTCTCGATACGACCATCGGCGTTCTGGTCGCGTGGGCGGTGAGCTACGTCTTCCCGCGGGGCTGGATGCAGCTCTGGCAGGAGCGAATCGAGGCGCTGAAAGCGAGATGAGGCGCGTTAAGGGATTGCTCAAAACGCGGCGGCGGGCGTTGACAAACGGGGGCGGAAAGCGTATCATGGTGGGGCTTGCTGGGAGGTAGAGGATGAAGAAAAAAAGGGAAGCGCCGATGAGCCCGTCGCTGATGATCGCCATCGGCTTTGCGCTGCTGATTCTGCTGGTGACGCTGCTGCTCATGCTGCCGATTTCGTCGCAGAGCCGCACCGTGACCCCGCCGCTGACGGCGCTGTTCACCGCGACGAGCGCGGTCTGCGTGACGGGGCAGGTGCTGGTCGATACGGGCACGCATTGGTCGCTTTTCGGGCAGGTTGTGCTGATTGCCGCCATCCAGATCGGCGGCTTGGGCGTGATGACGCTGCTGGCGCTGGTCTCCATGGCGATGGGCAGGCGAATCGGCCTGCGCCAGCGGACGATTTTGCAGGAGAGTGTGGCCTCCTTCAGCGTCGGCGGCATTGTTCGGCTGATTCGGCTGGCGCTGATCGGCACGGCCGTCATCGAAGGACTGGGCGCGGCCGCGCTCGCGTTTCGGTTTGTGCCGATGCTCGGCTGGGCGAAGGGGCTTTGGTACAGCGTGTTCCACGCGATATCCGCGTTCTGCAACGCGGGCTTTGACCTGATGGGGCCGGTCAGCGGGTCGTTTTCCTCGCTGGAGTGCTTCGTGGGCGACCCGCTGATCAACCTGACGGTGATGACGCTGATTCTGGTCGCTGGGCTGGGCTTTCCGGTCTGGCAGGATCTGGCTCAAAACCGCCTGTGCTGGAAAAAACTGCGCCTGCACACACGGGCCGTGCTCGCGCTGACGGCGTTTCTGGTGCTCGTGCCCGCCGCGCTGTTCTTCATCACGGAGAGGAACGCGACCATGGCGGGCATGACGACGGGCACGCGCGTCTGGGCGAGCCTGTTTTCCGCCGTCACGCCGCGAACCGCGGGCTTTGACACCGTGCCGACGGGCGAGCTCAGCCCGGCGGGCGGCATGCTGACGCTGCTGCTGATGCTGACCGGCGGCAACTCCGGCTCGACGGCGGGCGGCGCGAAGGCGACGACGCTGCTGCTCGTCGTGCTGACGGCGGTTTCCATCCTCAGGGGCGAAGAAGATGTGCACATCTTCGGCAGGCGGATTGAAAACGACCTGCTGCGCCGCGCCTGCTCCATTGTCGTGGTGTATCTGACGCTGGGCGCGATGGCGACGCTGGCGATTTGCGCCATGCAGCCGGAATTCACGCTCCAGCAGGTGCTCATCGAGGTGTTTTCGGCGATTGACACCGTCGGGCTGACGGCGGGCATCACACGCCAGCTGAATACCGTGTCGCGGGTTCTGCTGATCCTGCTGATGTACGCGGGCAGGCTGGGCAGCATGACGTTTATGATTCTGCTCACCCGCAGAAAGCCGCCCGCGCCGGTGCAGTATCCGACAGATAAGATTCTGGTGGGATAAACGAGGGAAACGCCTTCCGTCGTGTAACTCCTTCCACCGCCTGCGGGCGGTCCCCCTCCCTCGATGAGGGAGGTATATGAGCATACACCTCGTTACTATGAAAAAAAGAGCTCCCTCCTTGAGGGCGTGGAGCTTGCTGCCCGTTGCACGGGAGGCAGGCAAGCGGAACGCCGAAGGTCTGTCAGCGAAGCTGACTGAGGGAGTCAGAAAAGGAGATCATATGAAATCCATTCTCATCATCGGCTTGGGGCGCTTTGGCCGCCACCTGTGCCGCAAATTTATGAGCCTCAAAAACGAGGTGATGATCGTCGATCGGGACGAGGCGGCCGTCACCGCGCTGGCCGACGAGGCGACGAGCGCGCAGATCGCCGATTGCACCGACGAGAACGCGCTGCGCGCGCTCGGCGTGAAAAACTTCGACCTCTGCTTTGTCTGCATCGGGTCGGATTTCGCCAGCAGCCTGCTGATTACCTCCATGCTCAAGGACATGGGCGCAGCGCGCGTGGTCGCCAAGGCCTCGCAGGATATCCACGCCAAGCTGCTGCTGCGCAACGGCGCGGACGATGTGGTTTACCCCGAGCGGGACAGCGCCGAGCGGATGGCCACCCGCCTGAGCGCGCAGAACGTGTTCGACTACATCGAGCTGACGGACGAATATTCCATCTATGAGATTGCGCCGCTGGAAAACTGGGTCGGCCACAGCATCCGCGAGGTCGATGTGCGCAACAAATACCACATCAACATTCTGGGCGTGAAGGAAAGCGGCGTGCTCAAGCCCCTGCCGGGCGGCGACTATCGGTTCACCGGGAACGAGCATCTGCTGGCGATGGCCGCCCGCGAGGACGCGAAGAAGCTGCTGCGCAGGATTTGACGCGCTTTGGATGAATTCGGGTTTATTTTGACGTTTTATCCATGAAATCCGCGCAAGGATCTTGCAAAGCATCCGGCGTTATGGTATACTCGCATCAAACTTACCGGAGGAAAACGGCCATGACGAGCTTCTCTTTCGTGCGATTTAGCGGCTATACCGGCTTTGGTCATAGTCTTGCTGTCGTGCGCGCATGAGAAGGCGTGGGTGTTTCCCTTCGCCGGGCTGAAACCATTTTCAGGCCCCTGCCACACCATGGCGGGGGTCTTTTTCTATCCGATCGGCCTCCGTCGGCGGCTTGAGGCCGCGCCGAACAGAAAGCGAGGAAAACGTATGATTATCATTATGAAACCGCAGGCCACCGAGGAGCAGATCGGCAGCCTTTGTCAGGATTTGAGCCGCCAGGGGATGCAGGTGCAGCGCAACGCGGGCGTGGATTGCACGGTGCTGGGCGTGCTGGGCGACGTGGCCAAGCTCGATCCGCATGACTTCTTGATTCAGCCGGGCGTCGAGCGCGTGATGCCGGTCTCCGAACCGTTCAAAAAGGCGAACCGGAAATTCCATCCGACGGACAGCGTGATCGACTGCGGCGGCGTGAAGGTCGGCGGGCGCAAGCTGGCGCTCTTCGCCGGCCCGTGCTCGGTGGAGAACGTGGAGCAGATCACCGATACCGCGCTCAAGGTGCGCGCAAGCGGCGCAAACATCCTGCGCGGCGGCGCGTATAAGCCGCGCACGTCGCCCTATGCGTTTCAGGGGCTGAAGCTCGAAGGGCTGGCGCTGCTGGAGCAGGCGAAGGCGATCACGGGCATGCCGATCTGCACGGAAATTATGAGCCCGAAGCTGGTGGAGGAATTTGACCGGCGCGTGGATGTGATTCAGGTCGGCGCGCGCAACATGCAGAATTTCGATTTGCTGACCGAATTGGGGCAGACCCGAAAGCCGATTCTGCTCAAGCGCGGCCTGTCCGCGACGATCAGCGAATGGCTGATGAGCGCGGAATACATTATGGCGGCGGGCAACCCGAACGTCATCCTCTGCGAGCGCGGCATCCGCACGTTTGAAACCTATACCCGAAACACGCTCGATCTTTCGGCGGTGCAGGCAGTCAAGCGGCTCAGCCATCTGCCGGTGATCGTCGATCCTTCCCATGCGACCGGCCTCAACTGGATGGTGGAGCGCATGTCGCTGGCGGCGATTGCGGCGGGCGCGGACGGGCTCATCATCGAGGTGCACAACAACCCGCCGAAGGCGCTCTGCGACGGCGCGCAGAGCCTCACGCCGGATCAATACGCGCAGTTGGTCGGCAAGATCAGCGCGCTTGCGCCGATTGTGGAGCGCACCCTGTAAACGGAGAGGCTGAACGTTATGAAAATCATGTTTGTGGGTTTGGGATTGATCGGCGGCAGCATGGCGATGGCGCTGGAAGGCTACCCCGATTTGGAGCGTTACGCCGTCGATGGGGACGAGCCGACGCGGCTGGAAGCGCTGGGGCGCGGCGTTGTCCGCGCGGCGTGGCCGAACGCCGACGACGCGCCCGTTGAGGATATGGACATCATCGTGATCTGCCTGCATCCGGAGGCGGCGGCGGATTTCGTGCGCGCGCAGGCCGGGCGCATTCGGCCGGGCGCGCTGCTGACGGACGTTTGCGGCGTGAAGCGCCCGCTGTTCGAGGCCGTCGGCGAGGTTCGGGAGCGGACGTTCATCTATCTGGGCGGCCACCCGATGGCGGGGCGCGAACGCGGCGGCTTTGCGCACGCGACGGCGGATCTGTTTCGCGGGGCGCACTACATCCTCACGCCGGACGCGGGCGTGCCGCAGGAGAGCATCCGCCTGATGGAGCGGCTGGTGACGTTCATGGGCTGCGCGGATGTGGTCTTTTCCGACCCGGCGGCGCACGACGAGCGAATCGCCTATACCAGCCAGCTGATGCACGTGATGGCGCTTGCGCTCTGCGACCAGCATCTTTTGTTTGACAGCTACGGCTTTGAGGGCGGATCGTTCCGCGGCGCGACGCGCGTGGCGGCGCTCGACCCGAAGCTCTGGTGCGAATTGTTCTGGGCGAACAAGGAGACGCTGGCGAATTTGACGGACGAGCTGACGGAGCGGCTGGCGGAATACAGCGCGCTGCTGCACGGCGACGACCGCGCGGCGCTGCTCGAGCGGCTGACGGTTTCCAGCGACCGCAAGAAAAAATTCGACGCACTGCGCGGGCTGGACGCGAGCCAGAAGCCGCTGTTTAAGTGAGGAGAACGTTGGGACAGAGCCCTAAATCCGACCCAAAACCTGATGCTCTTGGATTTCTCATAGATGACTTCGATGACTTCATCCGCAAAGCGGATGAAAAGAGGAAGGTACAGGGAACTCAGTTCCCTGTCGGGGTTTGGGGCAGAGCCCCAAGGAGGAGCTTATGCCTATCGTAAAAGTCGATGCGCCGGAACAAGCGAACACTTACGACATCCACATCGGTCACGGGCTGCTGAAAAAGGCCGCAGGGCTGCTGGAAAGGTGCCGGGGTCATCGGGCGATGATCGTGACGGATGAAAACGTCGCGCCGCTGTATCTGGACGCGATGAAGGCGCAGCTCGAGGCGGCCGGGGCGCAGGCGAGCGCGTTTGTGCTGCCCGCGGGCGAGACGACCAAGTGCATGGCGCAGCTCGAGCGCATCTACGACGCGCTGATCGACGCGCACATCACGCGGCAGGATTTCGTGGTGGCGCTGGGCGGCGGCGTGGTCGGCGATATCGCGGGCTACGCGGCCTGCACCTATCTGCGCGGGGTGCGCTTCATTCAGGCGCCGACGACCCTTCTGGCGCAGGTGGATTCCTCCGTCGGCGGGAAGGTGGCGGTCAACCACCCGCGCGGCAAAAATCTGCTCGGCGCGTTTTATCAGCCGGAGCTGGTGATGATCGACTGCGACACGCTCAAAACGCTGGACGCGCGGCAGGTCGGCGCGGGGCTGGGCGAGGTCATCAAATACGGCTGCATCGCGGACGAGGCGCTGTTTGAAAAAATCGAGCGGCTCGGTTCGCGCGAGGCGCTCGCGCCGGAGTTGGACGAGATTATCGCGCGGTGCTGCGCCATCAAGGCGCGCTATGTGCATGAAGACCCGCACGACCACGGCGTTCGCATGCAGCTCAACTTCGGCCACACGCTGGCGCACGCGCTGGAAAACACGATGGGCTACGGCGTGCTGCTGCACGGCGAGGCGGTCTGCATCGGCATGGTCGCGGCGGCCGGGTGGGGCGAGGCGCTGGGCGTGACCCCCGCGGGAACGGGCGCGCGCATCGAGCGGGTGCTCAGGGCGTATGGCCTGCCGACCGAGCGGGACGAGCGCCTGACGCGGGCGCATCTGGCGGCGGTGATGGCGCTGGATAAGAAGGCCGAGGGCGACGGCGTGCGCTGCGTGCTGCTGACGAAAATCGGCGCATGCACCGGCACGGTGATCCGCGGGGCGCAGCTTGAAGCGCTTTTGTAAGCGGATGCGGACGCGATACGCGCGTCCCCGCAAGCGATTCAAAGAAAAAAGGAGCGCTGTGGATGAATAAAACAGTTACGCCGGGATACCTGCATGGGGAGCTTCGCGTTCTGCCCAGCAAGTCCGCGTCGCATCGCGCGGTGATGATGGCCGCGCTGGCGCGGGGAAAGACGCTGCTCGAGCCGATGCAGCTCTCTAAGGATATCGGCGCGACGCTGGCCTGCGCACAGGCGCTCGGGCTGACGCGCGGCGCGGCGATGGCGGCGGGCGAGACGGAGGGCTTTGTCCGCGCGGAGATCTGGGGCGGCGGCGAGGCGGAAAAACGCCCCCTGCGGGAGCTGGATTGTGGGGAATCCGGCTCGACGCTGCGCTTTTTCATCCCGCTGGCGCTCGACGGGCGCGGCCCCGTGCGCCTGATCGGCCATGGGCGGCTGATGCAAAGGCCGCTGACGGTCTACCAAAACCTGTTCGCGCCGCTGGGCGTGGTCTGGCGGCAGGAGGGCGACGCGCTGACGGTCGAGGGCGAGCTGAAAAGCGGGCGGTTTGAATTGCCCGGCGACGTGAGCAGCCAGTTCATCACCGGGCTGCTGCTCGCGCTGCCGAGGCTGGAGGGCGACAGCGAAATCGTCGTCACCACGCCGCTGGAATCCCGCGCGTATGTGGAATTGACGCGCAGGGTGCAGCGGGAATTCGGCGTAACCAGCGCGTGGCGGGACGGCGGGCAGACGCTGCTCGTGCGCGGCGGGCAGGAGGCGGTCTCGCCGGGGACGCTGCACATCGAGGGGGACTGGAGCCACGCGGCGTTTTATCTGGTCGCGGGCGCGATCGGGCGCGGCGAAATCCGCCTGACTGGGCTTGACCCGCGGAGCGCACAGGGCGACCGCGCGGTGGTCGAGATTCTGCGCGACATGGGTGCGGATATCCGCTGGGAGGGGGATGCGCTCGTCTCCCGCGCGTCGAGGCTGCACGGGCTGCGCGTGGATTGCGCGCAGATTCCCGACCTCGTGCCGATTCTGGCCGTGGCGATGGCGGCGGCCGAAGGGGACAGCCGCATCACCGGCGCGGCGCGGCTGCGCATCAAGGAGAGCGACCGGCTCAGCGCGATGGCGGCGGCGCTGACGGCGGCAGGCGCGGACGCGGCCGAGCTGCCGGACGGGCTGGCGATTCGCGGCGGGAAGACGCTGCACGCGGCCAAAATCGAGGGCTGCAACGACCACCGAATCGTGATGGCGATGACGATAGCAAGCGCGCTGTCCGACGGCGAATGGACGATCACGGACGCGGAGGCGACGGCGAAATCCGCCCCGGCGTTCTGGCAGGAATTTGAACGTTTGGGAGGGCGGGCGCGATGAGGGCGAATTTCGGCGAACACTTCAAGCTGACGATCTTCGGCGAATCCCACGGCCCGGCCATCGGCGTGGTGGTGGACGGCCTGCCCGCGGGCGCGCGGCTGGACGAGGCCTATATCGCCGGGCAGATGGCGCGGCGCGCGCCGGGCGGCGACCCGACCGCGACGGCGCGAAAAGAGGCGGACGCGGTGCGCATCCTCTCCGGCGCGATGAACGGGCGGGCGACGGGCGCGCCGCTCTGCGCGATGATCGAAAACACGAACACGCGCTCCGGCGATTATGCAGGCATGGCGGCGCGCATGCGCCCCGGCCACGCGGATTACGCGGGCTACGTCAAATACCGCGGCATGAACGACCCGCGCGGCGGCGGGCATTTTTCCGGCAGGTTGACCGCGCCGCTGGTGTTCGCGGGCAGCGTGGCGCGGCTGCTGCTCCGGGAGAAGGAAATCGAGATCGGCGCGCACATCGCTGCCATTGCGGGAGAGCGGGACGCGCGGTTTGACCCGGTGGGCGTGGACGCGCGGACGCTTTGCGGGCTGGCGCAGAGCCGTTTCCCGCTGCTGAACCCCGAAAAGGAAGCGCCGATGCGCCGGGCGGTGGCCGAGGCGCGCGCGGCGCAGGACAGCGTCGGCGGGGTGATCGAGTGTGCGGCGGTCGGCGTGCGCGCGGGCGTCGGTTCGCCGTTCTTCGGCTCGGTGGAAAGTGTGGTGAGCCAACTGGCGTTTTCCGTGCCGGCGGTGAAGGCGATTGCGTTCGGCGACGGCATGGCGCTGGCGGAGATGCGCGGCAGCGAGGCGAACGACGCGATGCGCATGGACGGGGACGGCGTGACCTGCGAAAGCAACCACAACGGCGGCGTGACCGGCGGCATCACCAACGGGATGCCGGTGATTTTCCGCGCGGCGATCAAACCCACGCCGTCCATCGCGCGGGCACAGCGGACGGTTGACGTGGCCAAGCGCGAAAACGCGGTTTTGGAAATCGCGGGGCGGCACGACCCCTGCATCGTGCCGCGCGCGGTCGTGGTGATGGAGAGCATACTGGCGATTGCGCTTTGCGAGCTTGAAATGGACGATGCGGCGCAGCGGGCTTTGACGGAAGGAGTTTGTACATGAGAGAACTGGAAAGCTGCCGACGGGAAATCGACGAAATCGACGCGGAGCTGGTGCGCCTGTTTGAGCGGCGCATGGGCGTCTGCCGCGACGTGGCGCTTTACAAGCAGGCGCATTATATGGACATCCTGAACGCGGCGCGGGAGGAGACGGTGCTCAAAACCCGCGCGCAGCAGGTGAGCGACCCGGCGCTGGCGCAGAGCGTGATGGCGCTGTTCACCGAGATCATGCGCCTGTCCCGCGAGGAACAGCGGCGCTATCTGGAAGCGCAGACACAGACGCGGCTCATCGCCTACAGCGGCGTGCCGGGGGCATACAGCGAGTGCGCGGTGGTCGGTTTCTTCGGCGAGGACTGCGAGCGCGTGAGCTTCAAGACGTTTGACGAGGTCTTTGCCGCCGTGGCGGACGGCAAGGCGCGATACGGCGTTGTGCCGGTGGAAAATTCCTCCTCCGGCTCGATCAACGACGTATACGACCTGCTGGGCAAATACGCCTGCCACATCGTCGGCGAGCAGCTCGTGCGGGTGGAGCACTGCCTGCTCGGCGTGCCGGGGGCGAAGGTTTCGGATATCACGCAGGTGTTCAGCCACGAGCAGGGCTTCGCCCAGTGCCCCAAATTCCTCGGCGAACACCCGGATTGGGTGACCACGCCGTATTTCAACACGGCGATTGCCGCGCGCCACGTCGCCGAAATGGGCGACAAGCGATACGCGGCCATCGCGTCGCGGCTGGCGGCCAAGCACTACGGCCTTGACGTGATCGCGCCGGACATCCACACATTCGACGGCAACCACACGCGGTTCGTCATCGTCAGCGCGTCGCCCACGCCCATCGGGATTCCGGATAAGGCGACCGTCACCTTCACCCTGCGCCATGAGCGCGGCACGCTGATGCGCGCGCTCTCCAGCTTTGTCGCGATGGGGATGAACATGACGCACATCGAATCCCGCCCGCTGCATAACTCCAACTGGGAATACTGCTTCTACGTCGATTTGACGGGCAACCTGCGCGAGAGCAACCTCGGTGTGCTGATGGGCTCGCTTCAGGGCGACTGCGAGAACTGCCGCCTGCTCGGCGCGTATCAGGCGGCGCGGGAGGATGCGCATGCGTAAGCCGGTTCTGCTCATCGGCATGATGGGGTGCGGCAAGAGCACCGTGGGGCGGCTTCTGGCCGAACGGATGCGCCTGCCGCTGATCGACCTGGACGAGGAAATTGCGCGCGCGGCGGGAAAAACCATCCCCGAAATCTTTGAGCAAGAGGGCGAGGCGGGCTTTCGCGCGCGCGAAACGGCGGCGCTTGAGCGCGCGCTGGCGCGGGAGGCTGGCGTGATTGCGACCGGCGGCGGCATTGTCACGCGGGCGGAGAACATCCGCATGATGCGCGAAAAGGGCTTTGTCGTCTGGCTCTGCCGTCCGCTGGAGGATATGATCGCCGACGTTCGGCAGGATACGCGCCCCAACCTCGCGGGCGACAAGGCGGAGCGCATGCGCACGCTGTACGGGCGGCGGGAGCGGCTGTACGCGGCGGCGGCGCATCTATCCTTTGACAACCGCATGCCGCCGGAGGAAGCGGCGAAAGCGCTTCAAAAGCTGTTGACGGAGTAAAAAAATATGTCTTTATTCATGCTGGCCGCCTACGGCTTTGCCTGCGCGGCGGTCTACCATCTCTGCCCGGCCAAAATCCGCTGGGTTGTTTTGCTGCTGGCCAGCTACGGCTTTTACGCATCCAGAAGCCTTGCGGGGCTGCCGTTCATTTTGGCGACGACGGGCACGACGTGGCTGGCCGCGCTGGCGATTGCCCGAATCGGCGAAGGCGGGAAGGCGCGGCTCAAGGCGGCGGAAAAGGAGCGGAAAAAGGCGATTCGGGCGGCGGCGAGGCGCAGACAGCGCGCGGTCATGCTGGCGGCGCTTCTGCTGAACTTCGGTCTGCTGGCGGTGCTCAAATATACGGACGACGTGCGCGGCTGGTTCGGCGCGTCGCCGCTGGGGCTGCTGCTGCCGCTGGGCATCAGCTTTTACACGTTCCAATCCATGGGCTATCTGCTGGACGTATACAACGGCAAATATGCGCCGCAGAAGAATCTCGCGCGGTTCGCGCTGTTCGTTTCGTTTTTCCCGCAGGTGATTCAGGGCCCGATCGGGCGATACGATCAGTTGGAAAAGCAGTTGGAGGGCGGCGGGCAGGTCGATGTGCCGCGCGCGTTTCTGCTGATGCTCTGGGGGCTCGCCAAAAAGATGGTCATTGCCGACCGCGCCCTGCCGATGGTCAGCGCCGTGTTTGACGCGCCGGGCGGCACGTGGGGCGGCGCGATGGCCGTCGTCGGCGTGCTGGCTTATTCCGTGCAGCAATACTGCGATTTTTCCGGCGGCATTGATCTGGTCGCGGGCATTGCGGAGCTGTTCGGTATTCGCCTGGCGGAGAATTTCCGGCGGCCGTATTTCGCGGTTTCGCTGGGCGATTTCTGGCGCAGGTGGCACATCAGCCTTGGCGCGTGGATGCGGGATTACGTCTTCTATCCCTTCGCGCTGAGCAGACCGGTTTCGCGCCTGTCCAAAGCGGCGAAGGGGCGATTCGGCGCGGCGTTTGCGCGCGCGCTCCCGGCGGCGCTGGGCAATATCCTCGTGTTTGCGCTGGTCGGCGTGTGGCACGGGGCGACGAGCAATTACATCCTCTGGGGCTTATACAACGGCGTGATTTTGGCGGTGACGGCGCTGCTGGAGCCGCGGTATAAGCGGATGAACGAGCGCTGCGCGCGGCTGACGGCTTCACGTGGCTTCCATGCGTTCCGCGTACTGCGGACGTTTGTGATCGTCAACATCGGCTGGTTTTTTGATCGCTGCGCGACGGCGGGCGACGCGGTGCGGATGATGGGCGGCGTTTTCGCGCGGCCGGAATGGGCGCAGGTTCGGCTGGATAACCTCGGCATTTCGCCGCTGGACGCGCGGATTTTGGCGGTGGGCGTTTTGCTGCTGGCGGCGGTTTCGCTGCTGGGCGAAAACGGGAAGGACGTTCGCGGCTGGCTGGCCGCGCGCGCGCTGCCGATTCGCTGGGCGGTGATGCTGGGAGGAACGATTGCGGTGCTGCTGCTCGGCGTATGGGGAAGCGGCTTCAGCGAGGCGAGCTTTATCTATTTCAACTTCTGAGGCGGGAACTCCTTCCGCTTTGTCTGAGGGGGAACTCCTTCCACCGCCTGCGGGCGGTCCCCCTCCCTCGAAGAGGGAGGTCAGGTTGAGGTTTTTCAAAGTTTTGTCTTGAAAAAACAGCATCGTAATACTTCCCCAAAGAGCTCCCTCTTTGAGGACGTGGAGCTTGCCGCCCGCTGTGCGGGAGGCAGGCAAGCGGAACGCCGAAGGTCTGGCACGGCGCAGCCGTGACTGAAGGAGTCAGGCAGACGCGCTCCTTCCGCTTCGCTTTGCTCAGCACCTCCCTCGAAGAGGGAGGTCGGCTGTAGACAAAAAAGCGATTCTTCCCGAAGAGGGAGGTCGGCTATGGACAAAGCCGAATGATGGTATCGGACTGCCAATCGCAATGTGTATGGAAAGAGAAAAACTCTTGGGAGAGAACATGAAAAAGAAAATCGGGCGCTTCCTCAAGATATTCGCGTTCTGCGCGCTGCTGGCGGTCGCCGTTGCGGGCGTGAGCAGGCTGGTCGAGCGCAAGGAGAGCCGGGAGAAGATGCAGCCGTTTTTGAGCCGTGCGGGGGAATACGACGTGCTTTTCCTCGGTGACAGCATTATGAACACGGGCGTTTTTCCGATGGAAATCTGGGAAAAATACGGTATTGCGGGCTACAACATCGCCAGCTACGGCAACACGCTGCCGATCACCTATTGGGCGCTGCAAAACGCGCTGGATTACGCCGCGCCGAAGCTGGTCGTGCTGGATGTGCAGGGCGTGAGCAAGAGCTACAAGGTTTCCGGCAACAGCAGCGATGTGCACACGGCGTTTGACTGCTATCCCATCACGAAGACGAAAATACGGACGATGAACGATTTGATGGACGACCCGGACGCGGTGGATGACAGCGGCACGGCCTACGCGGACATGAAATGGGAATATCTGTTCACGCTGGGCAAATATCACACGCGCTGGAGCAAGCTGACGGACGCGGATTTTCATCCCGTCTACAACCGGGAAAAGGGCGCGAAGAGCGTCATCGCCGTGGCGGACGCGCAGGATTATGATCTGATTGACGAGATGCAGGCGACGGAGGAGAGCGGGCAGACCGGCTTCGTCTATCTGCGGCGGATCATCGAGGATTGTCAGGCGCGGGGGATCGAGGTGCTGCTGGTGCATCTGCCCTATCCGGCCGACGAGGAAAAGCAGATGGACGCGAACGCGGTCTGCGGCATCGCCGAGGCCTACGGCGTGGATTTCATCGACTTTGTGAGCATGGATCAGGTGACGGATTACGCGACGGACTGCTTCGACGCGAACGAGCATCTGAATCCCTCCGGCGCGCGCAAGGTTTCGGATTATCTGGGGCGGTACATCGCCGAGCATTATGAAATCGCCGACCGGCGCGGGGAAGCGGCCTACGCGGCATGGGCGGACGACACGGCGGCCTACCGCGCCAAAAAGCTCGCGGATTTCCAAAATCAAGGCGGGCTTGAAAGCGTGCTGATGCTGCTGCATGACGATGATTTCGCCTGCGAGATCACGGTGAGCGCGGGCTGCGCGCTGTTTGACAGCGAGAAGCTGACGACGCTGATGCAGAACATCGCGCGGGAGCACATCTTTGAGGAGGACATGTTCGCCAAGTGGTCGAACAGTCTGTTCCCGCTGGAAAAGCTCGACGAGGCGGCGGAAAGCGGGCGGAGCTACCGCGTGCGCATCGACCGCGCGGCAGGCAAGGCGGAGGAAGAGGTCGGCGGGGATGTGCCGGAAGGCGTGTCCGTCGCGCTGCTCGACCGGGAAAGCGGGGAAATCCTTTGCGAGAAGCGGTTTTAAGCGGGAAAAACGCCACGGCTGCGGATTCGACGGAACGCGCTGACAAACGGAGCGTTTACCGCCTAATATAAAAGCCGCTCGATGGCGGCAACAGACTGTAGAAAAAAAGCTATTCTCCCCACCGAAGGGGGGAGAATAGCCCTTTTCGCAAATAAAAGAATGGCTGAATTTCTTAATTTTGCTATTTAAGTCAATTTTGCTTATGTCAACAAGCTGAAGCTGCCCGATGGCGGCAAAATATGGAATCGAAACAGACAACGGATTGACAAACGACGTTGTCTGTGATTGAATGAAGAGGTCGGAAATCTTTCCGATGTACAGCGGCAGGCTTGACACCATTCCACCCCGGAATTTGACCGGAAGGAGGTGAGAGCCATGCCGAACCTTCTGCTTGTGATATCCGGCGCATGTGTCGTCGCATTCGTGCTTCGCGAGACGCTGGAAGACCTGCAAAAGAAAAAAGACGACCATGACGGGCATCATGGTCGCTCTGGTAAGCAGGGCTAAATAAGGCAAAAGCCTGCTGCTGTACCCTGATTATAGCACGACGCCGGCCGCTCGTCAATGAGTTGGCCGTTTTTTCTTGTAACGGCCTGCATTTTTCGCGTTCGGGTTGATTGACAAACCGGAGCGCGGAGAGTATAATCATAGAATATCGCAGTATGCCCGGAAGCAAACATTCCGGGCGCTCGTTTTGCCGCGCGGCAGCGCGCAAGGAAAAGGAGAGATGAACGATGTCTGACACCAAGCATGTGGTTGTTACCCGCGAAGGCCTTCAGCGCATGAAGGAAGAGCTTGAATACAAAGAGACTACCGAAAAAATGAAGGTCGCCGAGCAGCTCAAGGTTGCGATTTCCTACGGCGACCTGAGCGAGAACGCCGAATATGACGCGGCGAAGAACGATCAGGCTGTGCTCGAACAGCGCATTGCCGAGTTGAAGGCCATGATCGAGAACGCCGTCGTCGTGGACGAGAGCAAGATCAGCACCGACACGGTCGGCTTCGGCAGCCGCGTGACCATCGTTTACGAGGATGACCCCGACGAGGAGGAGACCTACACCATCGTCGGCACGTCCGAATCCGATCCGACCAACGGCAAGCTCTCCAACGAGTCCCCGGTCGGCGCGGCGCTCGTCGGCGCGCACGTCGGCGAGACGGTGGTTGCCCAGACGCCGGGCGGCGCGCTGCGCATCAAGGTTATCGAAATTGCCCTGTAAGACGTGAAACGAACAGAAAGAGGAATCCATCGTGGCAGAAGAATTTGAAAAGCCGCAGTACAGCGAGCAGGAGCAGATTCGCCGCGCCAAGCTGGCGAAATACTGCGAAGAGGGACGCGATCCCTATACCATTACCCGCTTTGACCGCACCCACACCTCCGCCGAGGTGCTCAGCAACTTCGACGCGCTGGAGGGCAAGACCGTCCGCATCGCGGGCCGCATGATGAGCCGCCGAATCATGGGCAAGGCGTCCTTCGTTCACATGATGGACGGCGAGGGCCAGATTCAGGCGTATGTGCGCCGCGAGGACGTCGGCGAGGACGTCTATGCCGATTTCAAAACGATGGATATCGGCGACATTCTGGGCGTGGAGGGCGTTGTGTTCCGCACCAAGACCGGCGAGGTTTCCGTGCATGCCACGTCCCTGACGCTGCTGAGCAAATCCCTGCGCGTGCTGCCGGAGAAGTGGAACGGCCTGCGCGATCAGGATATGCGCTATCGCCAGCGCTATGTGGATACCATCGTCAATCCGGAGGTGAAGGATACCTTCATCAAGCGCAGCCAGATTCTCAAGGCGCTGCGCGAGTTCTTGGATGCGAAGGGCTTCCTCGAGGTCGATACCCCGGTGCTCCAGACCATCGAAATCGGCGCCAATTCCCGCTCCTTCGTCACCCATCACAACGCGCTGGATATCCCGATGTATCTGCGCATCGAGACGGAGCTGTACCTCAAGCGCCTGATTGTCGGCGGATTTGACAAGGTTTACGAGGTCGGCCGCATCTTCCGCAACGAGGGCATGGACACGCGCCACAACCCGGAATTTACCTCCATCGAGCTGTATCAGGCTTATGCCGATTACAAGGAGATCATGGATCTGGTGGAGGAGATGTACATCTACGTCACAAAGAAGGTCTGCGGCACGCTCAAGATTCAGTATCAGGGCAAGGAAATCAACATGGAAGGCCCGTGGACGCGCCTGACCATGGCCGAGGCCGTCAAGAAGTATTCCGGCATGGATTACTACGCATGGGAAAGCGACGAGCAGGCGCGCAGGGAGTGCGAAGCGCGCGGCGTGCACGTCGAGCCGAATGCGGTCAAGGGCGAATGTCTGGAGGCCTGCTTTGATGAGTTCGTCGAGCCGAACCTGATTCAGCCGACCTTCATCACCGATTACCCGGTGGCGATTTCTCCGCTGGCCAAGCGCAAGAAGGATGAGCCGGACATGACCGAGCGCTTTGAGTTCTTCGCCAACTGCTCCGAGCTGGGCAACGCCTTCTCCGAGCTGAACGACCCGATTGACCAGCGCGGCCGCTTTGAATCCCAGGCCGCGGCCAAGCGCGCGCAGGGTCTGCACGCGGACGTGGACGAGGATTACCTCTGCGCGCTGGAATACGGCATGCCGCCGACGGGCGGTCTGGGCTTCGGCGTGGATCGTCTGGTGATGCTGCTGACGGATTCCGCGTCCATCCGCGACGTGCTCCTGTTTCCGACAATGAAGCCGTTAGACTCCGACAAGAAGGTTTCCAAGGAGGTTTCTGCCC